>Ga0307374_10009045_pt1 | contig 14762 bp, 9 predicted proteins | sample OX3MG_FD_202532 | JGI IMG/M metagenome (GOLD analysis project Ga0307374, IMG submission 202532) | Soil microbial communities from Risofladan, Vaasa, Finland - OX-3 | ecosystem: Environmental > Terrestrial > Soil > Coastal area > Acid sulfate soil | place: Finland: Risofladan, Vaasa | collected... | reverse complement strand
GAGTTAGGGAAGAGCCCTCACCAGCACAGCATCACGACCAGTGTTCAACTACGTCGGAACAACTGTGCAACTTCGTCGGAATACGCAAAACGTGAACAGCGGCAACTGGGCGTCCCATGAGCGGTAAGACGAACCATGGCATGACTACATCTCCCTCGGCATACATCACGCCAACGAAACTCACTAATTTGCCGTTGGTGTCCAGATCATGATTCGTCAGGAATTGAACGTCCCAACTTCCTGGACCTTGATTCCATTCGATCTGGCATGGTTCTACCTCACCGACAAGTGCAAGTTTGTCGTCAAGTAACCCGACGTGTGCGTTTGCTTGCGTGCCCATAGAAAGCGAGCCTATATGACCATCCATCGCATCAGTGGCGTTGGATTTCGATTGCCTCGGGCCACCGAGAAGGCCGGGCTCGGTTGCGATACGACTCGGCCAGTCTTAAGTACGCACGGTCAGGAGTCTTCGCGGATCATCGGACCCAACGGGGTGCGTCGCTTGTAGCGCTGCCGCTTTTGTATCGCTTTCATGCGCCGACCTGCGAGTCGTGCCGCTTCGCCAGGATCAATTCGCTCACACTTCGTTCTCATCGCTCTGACGCAAACTTTCTCATCACTATTGAGAATGGACTCCCATTCTCGGACTTGACGAAGCACCAATAGGGTCTGTTCAATACCACCTAGATGGTTTCCGCGGGGATCCAGCCACACAAATCGCTGGCCAGCTTCGGCACATAGCAACATCATGTCGTGGTTCGATGTCACGATGATCTGATTGGTCCTGAGCGAGTAATCAATGATCTCGCTATCAGAACTGCCTCGATCAGGTGAACCATCCACCTTGTGCCCAACGTGAGAAGTTTTTAAGCCCAATTCACGGAGAGCACGAGGGACTTTTGGCGCAAGGTTTTCGTCCCAGATTAGACGGATCGATGAAAACCTCTTCGAATCATTACTAGGCGGCAAGTAGGCCACGCCCAGATGAGAGGTTCACTTCGAAGTCACGAGCTGCTTCGACCTGCTCAGTCGTTAAGTCAAATTCCTCCGCAATATCGCCAAGAGATTCATCTTCTAGAAGTTCAAGAATCGTTGATGTCGGAATTCGAGTTCCGTCGATACAAGGAGACCCGGCTTGAATTGCCGGGTCAATAACTACACCGACTGCTGCGTTCCATTTATGAGCGATGCCAACTTGATTGAATGAGACGCCCCTCAGGTATACACGAATCACGGACTTGAAGGTTCCCTGTCCACCTCGACCTAAATCAATCCATTCATCTCCATACTTCAACAGAAGTGAGGAACCAGATGTCGCAATCTTGTCAAGCACTACCTGGTTGGCAAGAGGTCGAGACATATCCATTTGTCGCCGTAGCGCTTCGATACCATTACGAAGGTCCATCTCTACAACTCCCCGTTGTCGAAGATTCAGTGCTACCGCAAAACTGACCAAGTCTTCAAATGTAAAATACGATTCGGAGTACGGCTGAACGATTGGAGGTAATCCTCGTTGGTCCGACATTGCCCAGCGAACAATCGTTTCGAATTTTGTCCCCAAGAGGAAGGCGATCTCTCGAGCGTCGTAAATTCCAAGTCCAGCGAGTCGGCCCATGCCGCTCAGCGTACTTAACCTCTGAGACATTTGCTGAATTCGGACAGTGTCGTCGTGATTGCGTAGTTTGAGGCCTCTAAAGTTGGCAAGAGCGAGAACGGCCTCGTTGGCCCTATTCTCAGTCCATGGTCATGCCTAAATATCACGAACTCTTCAATCAGGTCATGGAAGCTCTCGGCGATGGAGAGGCGTGGCGCAGCCGAGACTTACGCGATGAGGTGGTAGCAAGGCTTGATCTTACTGACGCTGAGCGCTCAGAGACGATGGGCGGGGGCGGGAATCGCGCGGCGAGCCGAGTTCATTGGGCAACGGAGAGCTTGTTTCAATCTGGCGCAATAAGCAGACCTCGGCGCGGCTACTTGCAGATTACCGACTTCGGACGGGAGTTGATGCGAGAAAACCCGAGTGGTATAGACATCGAGGTGCTTGAACAGACGGAAGGTCTTAAGGAGTGGTATCGGCGTTCCAAAGAGAGTTCGCAACTGCGCCGTAGCAGAAGTGCTGATGAGAATTCGGGGGTTGTTTCAGATGCGGACATTACACCAGACGAACAAATTGAAGAGGGGGTGGCCAGGCTTCGAGCGGCAACAGCCGAGGAACTTCTTGATCGGTTAAGAACCGAGCCACCAGCCTTCCTGGAGAATGTCGTTTTGAAACTCCTTCACGCCATGGGCTATGGAGAAGGTGACGAAGACGCGCTTCATCTGGGCGGCTCCGGCGACGGAGGAGTGGACGGTGTTATCAATCAAGACAGGTTGGGCCTTGACCAAATTTACATACAGGCTAAACGGTACGGCCGGGACAATACGGTTGGTCCTGGCGCTCTTCGAGATTTCAACACTGCCGTGCAGACAAAGAAGGCATCACGAGGCGTGTTCATAACCACCAGTCGCTTCACGAGTGACGCGGTCGAGGTTTTGCGAGATTTGCCGTACACCCGAATCGTATTGATAAACGGAGACCAATTGACTGATTTGATGTTGGAGCACGGCGTTGGCGTCACCGTCGACAAGGAGTACACAGTCTACAAAATCGATGAAAACTTTTTTGAGGACTAGTTAGTGGTTGAATCGCGACGGGTTTTTAGGTCACTCGTCGCATTGAATCGTTCGTCAATTCTTCAAACGAGATGGTACTGCGCGCGGACCCTTACTTAGAAATGGGAAAACGGAGCCAAGGTCTTCCAAGCGATGCCCAATGCAATACCGATGATTGCCAGCGTCACGATTATGCGAAGAAGGGTGTCCAAGATGTAAGCCATCTTGCCGCGAAAGGGAAGTCGCTCGTATTCCGATGTACGAAGGTAGAGGTCCCAAAATGGATGAGTCCGAAGCAAGCGAAGCAGCGTTTGAGTTGATCCGCCGTCGCTCGTATTCTTTGCAGCTTCATCGGACTCCAAGAAACCAGCTGGATTGTCAGGGTCCGGTTCCGGAACTTCTTGTGGACCAATATCCGGTGCTGCCGAGTCTGCCATTATCTGAACTACCGAGAAATGCGCAAGTTCTTAAGCCGAAGCTCCATCGCCAGTAAAGAAGTCACGAAGTGACGGGCCATTTGGTCAACACCCCAACCGTCGTCGCTTATCCGCTTAACTTCAACTGCGGGCATGAGTAGAGCCGCGGCAAACTGATTTGCGAAAATCTCTTCAGAGTCAATTCCGACGCCAGCTAATGTAGACCGGTAGTCGACGGAGCTTGTCGTACGGCCCAACTCTCGGTTCCGCACGTAATGACCAATCTCATGCGCGCAAGTGAAGCGCTGACGATTCTCAGTGTCGCTGCGGTTGATGGTGATAACCGGTGACTGCTCCTCCGACATCGTGATCTTGCCGGATTCATCAACTGGCAGCACGGCGTACTCAACCCTGATGCCAAGCGCCACCGCCAGTTCGTCGGGGTCGACAGGAATTGTGAAGTCGCTCGAGTATCCACCGAGCAATTGTATGGCCTGCTCTTCGGCGATAAGTACGGTGTTCATAGATGTCATCGTATATGTCATCGTGTGACAAAGCTGTGCCCAGCGCTTGAAAGATGTCCAAAATTGGACGCACACTGCCAATTGCGGTTCGGGCTTTGCGTTAGCCTGCACGAATGACCAAGCCAACCGCTAGAAGGTCACATTCGGGAGGTTGAGATCCGAAGAGTTCGAAGGTCTCTCCTTCTCCAGGATCTGGGCTCATCGAAGTGAGCGCCCAGCAATCCGAATCTTGAACACCAAGCGAATCGGCCTGGAATTCCCGAAGACCTTAAGACTGGGCACTGCGGCCACCGTCTCGATGCTCAGCCTTGAAGTGTAAGAATCGCTGAATGAGCGCTGAATCCAGCACTAGCACCACCGACATCTACGACATCGCCGGTCGCCTCTGGGAGACGGCCGATCAACTTCGCGCGAACTCGGACTTGAAGGCCGGCGAGTACTCCACGCCGGTCATGGGCCTTATCTTCTTGAAGTACGCCGACAACCGCTTCACCGAAGTTGAGACGAAGCTGGCTGGTAGTGGCACGGGCCGAAAGGGTATTGGCAAAGCCGACTACCAGGCGCAAAAGGTCCTGTACCTACCCGACGAAGCCAGGTTCGCCAATCTCTTGAAGTTGGAGGAGGGCGCCAACCTCGGCAAGGCCATCAACGACGCCATGGCCGCGATCGAGAGGGAGAACCCCGCCCTCGTGGGTGTCCTGCCACGCACGTACCAGTCGCTCACCAACGACACTCTGGTGAGCCTGTTGCGCTCGGTCAACTCGATCCTCGGTCAGATCACGGGCGACGCCTTCGGCAAGGTCTACGAGTACTTCCTCGGCAAGTTTGCCGTCGCCGAGGGGTCAAAGGGCGGCGAGTACTTCACGCCCACGCCGATCGTCCAGCTCATCGTCGAGATCATGGAACCCTTCAGCGGAAAGATCCTCGACCCCGCGTGCGGCTCGGGCGGCATGTTCGTCCAGAGCGCCCGGTTCGTTGACGAGCACCGCAACGGCAAGACGGGAAGACTCTCGATCCACGGCCAGGAGCGTGTCGACGAGACGGTGCGGCTCTGCAAGATGAACCTGGCCGTGCACGGCCTCGAGGGCCAGATCAAGCAGTCCAACACCTACTACGAGGATCCCTTCGAGTCGGTCGGCCAGTTCGACTACGTGATGGCCAATCCACCCTTCAATGTCAACAAGATCGACAAGGCCAAACTCGAAGGCGACAAGCGCTTCCCCTTTGGACTCCCGAAGCCCGACAACGGTAACTACATCTGGATACAGACCTTTTATTCGGCGCTTAACGTGACTGGTCGGGCGGGTTTCGTCATGGCGAACTCGGCCGCTGACGCCGCCGGCTCCGAAATGGAGATTCGAAAGAAGTTGCTCCTCGACAAGGGCGTCGACGTGATCGTGGCGGTCGGGTCGAACTTCTTCTACACCGTGACGCTGCCGGTGACGCTGTGGTTCCTCGACAAATCCAAGAGGGGCACTGCGCGCGAAGACACCGTGCTATTCATTGATGCTCGAAAGGTCTTTCACCAGATCGACCGCGCTCACCGGGACTGGACCCCCGAGCAGATCGAGTTCCTGGCCAACATCGCACGGCTCTATCGAGGCGAAGCAATCGAAACCGCAGAAGGTTCTTCCGAGACGGTCGCGACTTCGTTCCCCGATGGTATCTACGCCGATGTTCCCGGACTGTGCGCAGTGGCGACGCTCGATCAGATCGAGAAGCAGGGTTGGAGTCTCAACCCTGGCCGATACGTCGGCGTAGCGGAGACCGAGGACGATGGCATTGATTTTCGAGTGCGACTTGAAGAGCTCGACGAGGAGTTGGAGAAGCTCAACACCGAGGCAGCACGACTCCAAGAGCAAATTGCAGTGAATATCGCGAAGTTGTTGGAATGACGACGCTCGCATCTCTCTGTGAATTGATTGTTGACTGCGAGCACAAAACGGCGCCGACGTCCTCTACTGGATACCCACTAATTCGGACACCTGACATTGGTGTTGGTCGACTTCTCACTGAGGACGCTTTGCGGGTCGACGAAGCAACCTACAGACTCTGGACAAAGAGGGCAGTACCCGAGGAAGGCGACCTTATCCTTGCGAGGGAGGCGCCAGTGGGGAATGTTGGGATTATTAAGAGGGGTATCCGACCCGTCCTTGGACAGCGCACGGTCTTGATCAGACCAAAGACTGATGTACTAGATCCGGGCTACCTCAACTTCCTCTTGTCGGCTCCACTATTACGTAACTGGATGATTGGTGTTTCAATTGGTGCGACTGTGCCTCATCTCAACATGAGCGACATTCGATCAATGGAACTGCCGCCACTTCCTCCGGTAGAGGTTCAGCGCAAGATCGCAGCTATCTTGTCTGCCTACGACGACCTCATCGAGAACAACAACCGTCGGATCAAGTTACTTGAGGAGATGGCCAAGCGCATCTATCGCGAGTGGTTTGTCGACTTCCGGTACCCGGGGCACGAGGCCGTACCGTTGGTTGAATCGGAGTTGGGCCCGCTCCCAAAAGGTTGGGTTGCAGCGCCTTTATTCGAGGTCGCCGAAGTCACTTTCGGATATCCGTTCAAGTCTGAGTTGTTCAATGGTGACTACGGCCTGCCTGTTATCAGAATACGAGACATACCGAATGGAGAAAGTGGAACACTGACGCTTGAAGAGCCATCTGGGGTCTACCGAGTGTCGGACGGGGACATTCTCATTGGCATGGATGGGAACTTCCACATGGGGCGTTGGTCGGCAGGTGACGCATGGCTTAACCAGCGGGTTACTCGTCTCAGGGTCATTTCAAAGGCGGTTTGTAGGTACGCACTCTTCTTGGCATTGGAGAAACCGATTGGTGATTGGAACCAAGCCATTGTCGGAACCACCGTTGCGCATCTCGGGAAGAGCCACTTGGAGTTGGTCAACATTCCAGTTCCCCCGCTGAGTTTGGGGATGCAGCTCTCAGTATTGCTTGACCCCATGTTTGACGTGGAGATCACTCTTCGCAAATCGAATAGGAACCTGCGCAAGGCGCGTGACATCCTTCTCCCGCGCCTCATTTCAGGCGAGATCGATGTCACTGACCTCGACATTGCTCTGGCCGAGACTGCAGCATGAATCCGCCAGTCCCCGGCCGCTACACCGAGGACCAACTCGTCGAGCAGCCGGCCATTGCCCTCTTTGAAGAGCTCGGTTGGGCTCACGTGAACGCCATGCAAGAGACCATGGGCCCCGAGGGAACGCTCGGGCGTGACAACCGGGCAGAAGTGTTTCTCAACCAGCGACTGCGTGCCGCCATTGAGCGGTTGAATCCTGAGGCTCCGGCAGAGGCTGTCGAATTAGCCGTCACTGAGGTCACAAGGTCGCGCGTGTCCATGCACTACGCCCGGGCCAACCAAGAGATTTACACGCTCCTGCGCGACCGCGTCGAGGTGTCGGTCCGTCAGCCAGATGGATCGACCCTGCCTGAGAAGCTATCGATCATTGACTGGGCGAACCCCGAGAATAACGACTTCCTGCTCGTCTCCCAACTCTGGATCCACTCTGATCTCTATCACCGGCGAGCTGACCTCGTTGGCTTCGTCAACGGGATCCCACTTGTCTTCATCGAACTCAAGGCCTCGCATAAGAACCTGAAGAACGCCTACGACGAAAACCTCAGCGACTACCGAGACACCATCCCGCACCTGTTTGCCGCCAACGGTTTCATCCTGCTGTCGAACGGCGCCGAGAGCAAGGTCGGGACCATCACTTCAGACTGGGAGTTCTTTTCGGAGTGGAAGAAGATCAACTCCGAGGGCGAACAGGGCGTCGTCTCGTTGGAGACGGTCATTCGGGGAATGTGCACGAAGGAACGCCTGCTCGACATTCTCGAGAACTTCGTGGCGTTCCAGGATCTCCCTAGCAAGTTCATCAAACTCCTGGCGCGCAATCATCAGTACCTAGGGGTCAATAGCGCGCTCGCCCGTTTGACAGAGTTGCACCAACCACCGCTGGAAGAGCGCGGCAAGCTCGGGGTCTTCTGGCACACCCAGGGTTCGGGCAAGACGATGTCGATGCTCTTCTTCTCCCAGAAGGTGCTGCGCAAGATGCCGGGGAACTGGTCCTTCGTCATCGTCACCGATCGCGACGCCCTCGACGAACAGGCCTACAAGGAGTTCACCTATGCAGGGGTGATCACCGAGAAGCACATGAGAGCGACCGACTCTGCCCATTTGCGTCAACTCCTGGCCGAGGATCACCGCTACGTCTTCACCCTGATCCAGAAGTTTCGCACCGAGAAGGGCGAGGTGCACCCGGTCATCTCGGAGCGCGAAGACGTCATCGTGATCACCGACGAGGCCCACCGCACCCAGTACGACACACTGGCGCTAAATATGCGCAACGCGCTTCCGAACGCAGGCTTCCTGGGCTTCACCGGGACACCGCTCATCGCTGGTGAGGAGCGTACCCGTGAGGTCTTCGGCGACTACGTGTCGGTCTACAACTTTGCCGCCTCGGCCGCCGACCACGCGACGGTCCCGCTCTACTACGAGAACCGGATCCCACAACTCGAAATCGAGAACCCGACCTTCGGCGACGATCTGATGGCCATAGTCGAGGAGGCTGACCTCGACGAGGACCAGGAACGTCAACTCGGTCGGGCGCTCGGTCAGCAGTACGAGCTCATCACCCGGGATGATCGGCTCGATGCCGTGGCCCGAGACATTGTGGATCACTTCCTGGGCCGAGGCTTTGCCGGCAAGGCCATGGTCGTCTCCATCGACAAGGTCACCACTGTGCGTACGTTTGACAAGGTCCAACGGTTCTGGCGAGAGCGACTCCAAAGGAATGAAGAGTCCCTCCACGGAGGAGGCCTCACCGATGAGCAGGTGGACCTCGTGGAACGCGAGATCGCCTTCATGCGCGAGACGGACATGGCTGTCGTTATCTCCCAGTCGCAGAACGAGATCGCGGAGATGGCCGAACGTGGCCTGGACATCTCCGCGCACCGCCGGCGAATGGTCGAGGAGAACCTTGAGGACAAGTTCAAGGACGCCTCGGATCCCTTTCGCCTGGCCTTCGTCTGTTCTATGTGGACGACGGGTTTCGACGTTCCCTCGCTCTCGACCGTGTATCTCGACAAGCCACTGCGCAACCACACCCTGATGCAAACCATCACCCGGGCCAATCGCGTTTTCCCGGAGAAGAACAACGGACTGGTCGTCGCCTACGTTGACGTCTTTCGCAACCTGCAGGCGGCTCTGGCCATTTACGCGGTGGGTGGCGCGTCCGGTGAGATGCCCGTCGAAGAGAAAGGGCAGTTGGTGGAGGCGGCCCGAGAAGCCATCGATGACCTCCGTGTATTCTGCCTGGCGCGTGATGTCGACCTTGATGTTCTGGGCCGCCTGAGTGGCTTCGCGCTCGTGGCCGCTGGCAGGGAGGCCGTCGAGATGCTGATGGCGGACGACGATGAGCGAATCGCATTTACCTCGCGTGCCGCACTGGTCAATCGCCTCTACAAGGCGATTCTGCCCGACGTCCGCGCTAACGAGTTCAGTCGCGTGCGAGCCGTGGCCAAGTTCCTGGCTGATGGTATCGCAGCCAACACCGAGCGACCCGAGATCTCGGGGGTTATGGGACGAATCGAGCAACTCCTCGACGAGTCCGTCGCGGCGCATGAGTACTTGATCCCAGATAGCGAGGCCGAGGCCCTCTTCGATCTGGGCGCAGTGAATTGGAAGGGCCTCGAAGATGCCTTCAATCAAGGGCGTCCTCGAACTGCGGCTCAGCGCCTTCGTTCGCTGCTCTCAGCCAAAGTTGCTGCCCTTGTTCGGCTCAACCCTGCTCGTGTCGACCTGGTGGAACGATTCGAGAAACTGGTGGAGGACTACAACGCCGGGAGCATGAACGTTGAAACCTTCTTCCAGCAGTTGCTCGACTTCAGCAACGCCCTGACCCAAGAAGAGGCTCGCTCACTCGCTGAGGGACTGAGTGAGGAGCAACTGGCGATCTTCGACATTCTCACGAGGCCGGCCCCGGAACTCTCCGACAACGAGACCGCACAGGTCAAGCGCGTGGCCGCGGAACTTCTAGAAGTACTGAAACGCGACAAGATCGTCTTGGACTGGCGCAAGGAACAGGCCACCCGAGCGTCGGTGCGCGTGGCCGTCGAAGAGATCCTCGACCGTCTCCCAGACGCCTTCACTCGGCCGATCTACGCACAGAAGTGCGATGTTGTCTACCAGCACGTCTTCGACAGTTACTGGGACGATGGGCGTTCGATCTACACGGCGGCAGCGTAGTTCGGTAGCAACATCTTCTTTCAGCCGGCACCGAGCGGGCTCGAATCTAAGTTGGACGCCGACATGTCTGACCATCCGGAAAAGCGGGTGTGAGATGAGGTGGCTACGTTGGCTCAATTTTCGGATGGCCCGACGGCTCCAGCACTGTTTCTTCTGCCTCGCGAGTCAAGTCGCCCGACGGAATGGCTCGGGCGCTATCGCCGGGCCAACGCACCCTCCCGAGCCGGGGCCAGACCTCTATGTAGTGCGGCGATTCGAAATCCAACCCCATCCCTTCGGTCCTTTGGGAAACGGATACCGCATCGAAGCAGTTGATGACTGCGCGGACGAGTAGGTAGTCAAATTGAAACGCGAAATGCACAACGTCAAATGTTGTCCCATCTCTTCTTTGAGCTCGCCCGCGGGGTCCTCTGGCATGCACGAGTGCGCCTTCGGGAGTGTGTTTTGGGTCGTGCCCAATCATTGCGTGGACGCCAAAGAGCGGATAGCCCGTCTCATAGAATCTTCTACTACCCATTTCGGTCGGTATCCAGGGATTTTCATGACCAGCGTCATATGTCAGACAGGTCTTGGTTATCCATGTGGCTATCACGAATTGGTCGTAGGGGTCAATCACCTTGTCGCGCCCAAAGATAAACCCCTCGATAACTGGAATGACGTTGCTTTCCAGACGAGACATCCATCCCGTGTTGCAGGTGGTGCACACTTCAGGAAGCTTGTCGATTATAGGTTTAGTCCCCCGATGCCTTTGTTCAATAGCCTTACGTCCCGGCTCACCAAGCGTCATATCGTCCGAGAAATCGTCGGTGTTCGAATAAGTGTGCTCAATGTAGTCAGGAGGATGCTCGGGGTGCAGTTCTTGCGATACGTGTGCAAGCTTTTTGGCGATCCACTTGGGGAATACGTCTTCCCCCGAACTTTCCGCGTTTTCGTCACCGCAGAATATGCATGTAATCAGTTTTCGCTTGCGGGGACTCATGCCGAATCGTAACTCTCTATGAATCGGTCGGGGCTCCCTGGCTGCCGAATACTCAAGTCAGGATCAATAGCTCCTACGTGCTCGAGCTACAAGTCGAGTTCGAAATCATGGTTGGGCGGCTCCAGGGAGCCGTCGCCGGAAGACACGTATACAGCCCTCATCGTCGCAGTCTCCACCTCAATGAGTGCAGTGGCCTTCTTGGTGGCGCCAAGGCGATTTCGCTGGCTCTCTTGTTCGTGGCTAACAGTTGCATCATCGAGGATGGTGCTGGGGTTGTTCATGCTCCAGCGGTCTAAGTAGGCCGCGCCAGCGGCAACTTCCAGTACCCATCGCTCGAAGAGTTCACCCGGTGGAGGAGCGCCGCCGAAGTCCTGCACCCATGCGTCACGGTGTTTGATCGCGACTATTGCGAGTTCGCGGGCTCGCAGTTCGATGGCGTTGGCACGATCGTTCAGCGCGAGAGCGACATCGGGGTCGGTAATTCCTCTCGGACGGGGGAAGAGGCCGGCTACCAATTCGTTCGCTGGTGGACTGGGGTAGCCCACCCCGGTCACGTATCGATCAATGCGGTAGTGCAGGACACTGGCCACGTCGTCGGCATCCTCGAACGAACGACCCGTGACCAGCATCGGTAGTTCGGCGTGAACGTCGAAGCCTCGATTCTCCGTATCTCGTAGTTGGGCGAGCAGCGCTCCGTACGCGGGGGATGCCTTGACCTGAGCCAACTCAGTGTCGCTGAGTCCCGCTTCACTGAGCACCTCATCCCAGCGGGCCCCATCGGCCATCGTGGCGATGGTGTCGTACTCGGCAACGAGGGCGGCGATCGACTGGGTCTGGGACCGACGGATCATGTCGGTGGCGGACACGTCAGCTCCCTCGCGACGCAGCACATCGGAGAGTACTTCTGCGGCGCTCGGGACCGCGGTCAGCCCTTCGTGACCGGTTGACGGATCGGGGTCGTAGTGCGTGTCCACGTAGAGATGGTTGGACTCTGATCCTCGCGTCAGGACGACATACAGCACTTCGCGAGTGGTGGTGGGGCTCGCGAACGCGTGCGCCGTGTCGACGGTACGCCCCTGGGCGCGATGCGCCGTCGTGGCGTAGGCGAGTTCGACGTGCTCGGCGACGTACGTGGCAGGCAGGACGACCGAGCCGTGTCCATTCGCCCGAGTGACGCTCATCGAGCCGTCTTCGTGCGTCGCCGCGACGGTCCACACGTCGCCGTTCTTGACCCAACCCGATTCCGTCGTGAGGCGACGGTTGTTCTCGCGCGTGACGACGAGGTCGTTGGCGCCGGCCGTCATGGCCCCGGCGACGTCGACCCCTTCTTCGACGACGACACCGCTGGCGACACGCTCCGCGCGAGCGCGAGCGTTGAGTTCGTTCACGGTCGCGGTGTCGCCGGCGAGCATCAGAGAGAGCAGGCCACGGTCAGTGTCGGTCTTCCATGCGGTATAAAGCGCGTCGAGCATGTCGTCACGGTTGCCGTCAGCGATCCGCCCGTGCGTCGCGTAGGTAGCAAGAGCGGCGTTGGTGCCGTTGCGGACCCCGAGACCGGCCCCTTTCTCCCACGCTGCCTTGAAGCGACGAACGTCCGCCAGCGTCGGAGCGTCCTCACCGCGGTCACGCACGAGGGTGCGAAACATTCCTCCGGCGTCCACGCTGGAGAGTTGGGCCCAGTCGCCGACGAGGACGACTTTGGCCCGCGCGTCGAGGGCGGCCGACATCAGCTCGTCGAGTGCGAACGTCGAGGCCAGGCTGGCCTCGTCCACCACCACCAGTTGATCGGCGCGAAGGGTCCAGCGCGCCAGTGCCTCCTCGCGCCGGCGAATACCTTCGTGCAACCGGGCATTCGGTACTCGTCCGGCGAGCGCGATGAGGCGCGCCTTCTCGCGCAACTCGCCCAGTTCGCGAGCTCGTTGGCCGAGTTGGCGGTGCTCGTGGAGCCACTTGGAGAGATTGTCGGTGTCGATGCCCATGTCGTCGCCCAAGACCTCGGCCGCCGCCGCCGAAGGAGCGAGACCGGTCACCGAGCCGGCACCGTGTTCGACTTCCCACGCCGCTCTTAGTCCCGCCATGGCCGTGGACTTGCCCGTGCCCGCGGGGCCCACCAGTACTTCGAGGGTCCGTCCTGAGGTCGTGATCTGCTCGACAGCACGGGCCTGGTCGATCGAGAGCTTGAAGGTTTTCCCGGGCAGTCGTCGCTCGGCAACTGCCGCCACTGTGGCGCTGGATACCACGGCCGCGTCGAGGCGCTGGCCCGCGTCGAGCAGACGTGTTTCGGCGTCGAGCAGTGTCATCGAGGTGTAGAGGAAGTGGCCGGTTCCCTGGAACCTGGAGGTGCCATTGCTGCGAAGCAGGAAGCGCGGTGTGTGGTGCAGGTTGGGAGTGGTGATGAGAAGTGCCTGGGCGACGGCCAGGTCGGTCGCCCGAGTGGCGGTGAGAATCCGCTCGGCGGGCTCGGTGAAGCGGACCCCCTGCATCTGGCGGAAGACCTCCGCCTGGACGTTGGCGCGCGAGAACGTCGGGCGTTTGGTGCTCACCACGTCCAGGGCCGCGCTGGCGATGTCGAGCAGGATCTCGTCCTCGAACTCGGCACTCGTGAAGGCGGGCACGTCCTTGCCACCGAGCTCGTGCACCCACGTCATGGGCTCGTCGTCGAGGTAGGGCGTGGCCCGCGCGGTCCACTCCTCGGTCAGGTCTCCGAGGCCTACCCCTTTCTTGGCTCGTCGGGTGGAGAGAGTCGCCGTCTGGCGCAGTTTGAGCACTTCGACGTCGGTAGGGGCGCGATGGTGATCGTCCTCGAACTGGGCAATGAGACGATCCTTCGCGCTGACGATAGCCACGGTTCGTTTTGAGAATTCCTCCATCAGGCGCTTCGAGACGCCAGCTACCTCCCACTTTGGGGCGGTGCTCGAGCGACGGGCGTGGGCTTCCCAGTCCCAGCCGAGTTCGGCGGTCAGTAGATCAGAGAGGACGCCCTGGTGCATCTCGGAGAGCATCACCGTCGAGGCGAAGAGTCCCCGGCTGTCGAGGGTGCGCCAGACGCCGTCGCCAACGGCCTGGACCCGATTGAGCACGACCACGTGGTCGTGGAGCTGGGGATCACCGTCGCGGGAGTCGAAGTGGGTGAAGCTCGCCGCGACGACCCCCACGATGTCCTCCTCGACGCAGCCCTGCTTGCCCGAGCGGGAATGGAACACCTCGCGTTCGGCGTAGGCGAGTACCTCGGCGATGGCCTCCTGGTGGCACCGGTAGATCACCTCGCGGGTGTCCCTGTCGGCCAGGGCCCATGCCACGGACACGCTCTTGGAGGGGCTGAACGTCAGGTCGAAACCACCGACGCCCTTCGAGCCCGGGGTCTTTCCGAGCACCTCGCCGGTGATCGGATCGGCGCAGTCCTGCAGCATCCGCTGGAGGTTCTCCGCGGACACGGACTGTCCGATGGCAACACCATGACCATCGTCGAGACCGACCAGTCCGGCGCCCAGAAAGACTCCCGGGGGAGTGCCGGTTTCTGAGTAGTAGCGAACCAGGTCCGACTTGTCGGTGCCTTCGGGACCGTCGCCCACGGCGATGGACTTGAGCAGGTACTTGTAGCCTGCTCCGATGCTGAGACGTCGAATAGTCATCATGTCCGAGGCACCTGCTCTTCTTCAGCGTCTCGTGCCTCGGCCTCGATCTCGAAGTACTGCTCCAGCCACTCGGGGCAAAGTTGCGCCGCTGCACTAAGCAGCCACCGGTCGTACTCAGCCTCTTCGAACCAGTCGTCTTCTACTTCGAGCTCCTCGTCGTCGGGTGACGCCAGGTGCGCCTCGCCGGTGACCCCCAGTTTCTTGCGTAGACGAAAGGCCCGGTGTTTGGCGGCGTCATTTTCGTGGATGCGGGGACGACCACCTCTCGCCCTTGGCG
>Ga0307374_10009043_pt1 | contig 14765 bp, 14 predicted proteins | sample OX3MG_FD_202532 | JGI IMG/M metagenome (GOLD analysis project Ga0307374, IMG submission 202532) | Soil microbial communities from Risofladan, Vaasa, Finland - OX-3 | ecosystem: Environmental > Terrestrial > Soil > Coastal area > Acid sulfate soil | place: Finland: Risofladan, Vaasa | collected... | reverse complement strand
CACCTCGTAATCGCGCGCAAGCAGGAACTCGGCCAGGTAGGAGCCATCCTGGCCGGTGATCCCGGTGATGAGTGCGCGCTTTCGCATGCGACTTCAGAGTTTAGGGTGAAGAGGGCGGGCGCTTGGTTCAGGCGGAGGGCTGCCAGCGGGCTTTGAGCTCTCCTACCGTCGTGTCCACGGCGTCGACGAAGCGTTCGATCTCCTCCTCACCCATGGGGGTCGAGAGCGCACCCATCGCCCGGGGCGCGAGCAGCACCCCGTGGTTGACCAGGCCGAGGAAGAAGTCGCGGGTGATCCGCTCGTCGGCCGTCGCCTTGCTCCGGTAGTCGGTGACCGCCACGTCGGTGAAGTGGACGGCCAGCAGGGAGCCGACGCCGTTCACCTGGGCGGCCACGCCGTGGGAGTCGAAGACCTCGGAGAGCTGGTCCTTGACCCTCTCCCCCTTGCGGTTCAGGTCCTCGTAGACGTCCGGCGTCAGCTCCCTCATCGCCGCCACGCCCGCCGCCATCCCGAGCGGGTTGCCATTGTAGGTGCCCCCCTGGGCGAGGCTCGGGCTGCGCCGCGGGTCGAGCAGCTCCATCACGTCGGAGCGGCCGCCGAAGGCGGCGACGGGGAGACCCCCACCGATGATCTTGCCCATCGTCGTCAGGTCGGGCATCACCCCGTAGAGCTCCTGGGCTCCGCCGGGGGCCACCCGAAGCGAGATCACCTCGTCGAAGATGAGCAGGATCCCGAGCTCGGAGGTCACCTCCCGCAGGCGGCGAAGGAATTCGGGGGTGGCGGCGATGACCCCTCCCGCGCCGATGATCGGCTCCAGGATCACGCCCGCCAGCTCCGAGCCGTGCTCCCGGATGATGGCATCGGCCGCGTCGGGGTTGTTGTAGGGAAGTACCACCACCTGTTCCAGCGCCCAGCTCGGGGTGCCGATCGAGTCCGGCACCGAGCGCGGCCGTTCCGCGGGGCCGGCCTCGGCCGGGTCGGGATGCGCGCTCACCTCGGCCAGGTCGTGGGTGCCGTGGTAGCCGCCCTCGATGCGCGCGATCTTGGGCCGTCCCGTGAATGCGCGGGCCAGGCGGAGGGCGAACATCGTCGCCTCGGTCCCGGAGTTGCAAAAGCGCACCAGGTCGAGGCTCGGTACCCGCTCGCAGAGGATCTCTGCCAGCTCGCCCTCGATGGCGTTGGCGGCCGCGAAGGCGGTTCCCCGCCCCGCCTGCTCGCGGATCGCCTCGACCACCTTGGGATGGGCGTGGCCAAGGATCATGGCCGTGTAGTTGCCGAGCATGTCCAGGCGCTCGGTGCCGTCCACGTCCCAGATCAGGCAGCCCGCACCCCTGTCGACGAAGAGCGGATAGGGATCGAAGTAAGTGGTCGTCCGGGTGGTCCCACCCGGCATCACCGCCGAAGCGCGCTGGTGGAGCCGGCGGGAGCCGGGAGTCGTCTTGCGGTAGACCTCCTCGGGATCGAACATTGGCTGCCCGAAGCCTACATCGGCTCGCTGGCCCGGCTAGCCAAGCTCGACCAGCGACGCCTCCAGGTCCACCAGCTGCTTGCCGCGGAGCACCTTGATGGCGACCTGGCAGCCCGCCGCGGAGCCGATCATCAGCCGCTGGAGGTCGCCGGCCTTGCCGACGGGAGCGCCGGCCAGCTCCACGACCAGGTCGCCGGTCTTCATCCCGGCCCTGGCGGCAGGCGTGCCCTCGAGCACCTCGAGGACCGCTATCGCCTCGCGGCGCTGGAGCCGCTCCGCGACCGCGCCCGGCAGGGGCCGGGTGCCGCCGGCGATGCCCAGGTACGCCCGGCGGACCCGACCCTCCCCGATCAGGGCCCCGATGATCAACCGGGTGGTGGCGTCGATCGGCACCGCCAGGCCCAGGCCGAAGCCGGCCACGGCGGTGTTGATGCCGACCAGCCGGCCCCGGCTGTCGGCCAGCGCGCCACCCGAGTTGCCCGGGTTGAGCGCGGCGTCGGTCTGGATGACGTTGTCCACGATCCTCTGGGTGCTGCCGTCGGTGGTGGGAAGGCTCCGGCCGAGCGCGCTGACCACCCCGGCCGTGACGCTGCCGGCGTAGCCCATCGGGTTCCCGACGGCAACCACCAGCTGGCCGACCCGGAGCCGTTCGGCGTCGCCCAGGACGACCGGGCGCAGGACCGCACCCGACTGCACCCGCAGCACGGCGAGGTCAGAAAGCGGATCGGCGCCCGCCAGGTCCGCCTCCAGCTCGCTGCCGTCCGCGAAGGTGGCGCTGCCCCTGCTGCTGCCGGCGACGACGTGCGCCGAGGTCAGGAGAAAGCCGTCGACGCTGATGGCGACGGCGGAGCCGCTGCCCTGCGGCCGGCGATCCTCACCCCTCCCCACGCGGAGACTGGCCACCGATGGGATGAGCGTCTCGGCGACGCCGCTGACCGCCCGCGAATAGGCGTCGAGCTCCTCGATCTCCCCGGCTTCGTCCTGAGCGAACAGATCCACCACGGCGATGTCTCGTGAGCCTCCTTGTTGCCTTCCAGATACCGCCGGCTAGTAGATCCGCCGGCCGATCTTGACGCTCGGGCCGCCGGTGGCCTTGTCGCTCCCCTGGCGACCGGAGCCCCCAGGGGTGAAGGTCGTCCTCGCCCCACCGCAGGCGGCGCCCCAGGTGACGTTCTTCTTGAAGAGCTCCTCCGCCTCGCGTGCGATCCAGATCCGCTCGCGGCGGGTGGCCTCGCGGAAGCGCGAGATGCGTCCTCGGCCGGCCGCGGCCTTCGTCTCGTCGCTCGCGCCGGCGGCGAGGTTGACGTCGGGGAGGGTCCCCACCACCACTATCTGCTCACCATCCAGAGTGACTTCCGGCGCCATCGTGAACCAACCGTCAGGGAGCCGTCCCGCGAACCAACCAGCGATCGTCGAAGCATTTGCGTTTTCCATACTTACAGAATTACCTAATTTCAACTCGTCCAAACACCGCCTTCTTCCACATCAGGGACCGGCATACTGCAGACATGACCTTCGGGCTGTCACTGGGGCTGCTCGTGCTACGTCTCGGCGTCGGCATCACGATCGCAGCGCACGGCGCCCAAAAGCTCTTCGGCTGGTGGGGTGGACCCGGCCTCGATGGATTCACGGCAACGACCGAGAAGCTGCAGCTCCGGCCGGCTCGCCCGCTCGCGATCATGGCCGCCCTGGCCGAGTTCGGAGGCGGCGCCCTCATCGTGCTCGGGCTGCTGAGCCCCATTGGACCCCTGGTGGTCGCTGCCAACATGCTGGTGGCGATCGTCACCGCGCACCTCGCCAGGGGGTTTTGGAGCTCGGCCGGGGGCTATGAGTTCGCGCTCCTGATCCTCTCCGCCTCGCTGGCGCTCTCGCTCACCGGCCCGGGAGGCTACTCGCTGGACGCGGCTGCAGGCCTCACGCTGCCAGAGCCGGTGACCTGGATCGTCGTGGCCGTGGTCTGCTTCGGCGGCGCCGCCGGCACCCTCCTCAGCCGTCGAGTCCGCAGGCGGCGCCTCGAGCTCGGGTAACGATCGTCCCGTCCCCGGCGGGCGGAAAGGCCCCTGTCCGATCAGCCCGGCGGCTGGATTGTTCGTGGCATGGGGGATGCGGGACCCGACGAGGAGGCGATCGGCCGCGCGGGCCAGAGGCTTGCGGGCCACGAGGTGCTGGACCTTTCCGAGGACGACTGCTGGGCCCATCTGAAGGGCAGCGGCTTCGGCCGCCTGGCGATCGTCGTCGACGGGGTTCCCCGGGTCTACCCGATGAACTACGCCTCCGCCGATGGCGCGCTCGCCTTCCGCACCGAGGCCGGCACCAAGCTTCGTCGCGGCCCCGGGTCGATGGCCTGCCTGGAGATCGACGGTTACGACCCCCGCGAAGCCCTCGGCTGGAGCGTCATGGCGGTGGGAATGCTGAAGGACATCACCGACGCGCCGGACGAACGTTCGGTTCGTCTGCGGGCGCTGCCACTGGTGCCCTCGGCGCCCGGTGCGCGGCGGCACTGGCTGGTGCTCGAGGTCTCCGAGGTGAGCGGGCGTTGCTTCCGGCGCGGCTGGCTGGGCCCGGCCGAGCCGGATCGGTGAGCAGCGCGGTCCAGACGGCCGGCGCGGCGTACCCCCGCGAGCGGGAGGCGGACGTCGTCCTCCGGGACGGCTCCACCATCCACCTCCGGCCGGTCCGGGAGGGCGACGAGCGGACACTGCGCGACTTCTACAGCGGCCTGTCGTCGGAGTCGAAGTTCTTCCGGTTCTTCAGCGGCGGCGTCAACCTCGACATGGTCGTGCGCCGGATGATGGAAGTCGACTACCGGACCCGCTACGGGCTGGTGGCCACCGCCGGCCCGGAGGGCCAGATCGTCGCCCACGGCTTCTACGGCGCGACGCCGAGCGGCCCCGCCGAGGTCGCCTTCGCGGTCGCCGACGCGCTGCAGGGCCGCGGCGTCGCGACGATCATGCTCGGGCACCTTGCCCAGGCCGCCCAGGCGGCGGGGATCACGACTTTCAGCGCCGAGGTGATGTTCTCCAACAGCAAGATGGCGCGCGTCTTCCAGGAGAGCGGCTTCCCGGTCCGCCGCGTGCTCGAAGCGGGGACCATCCACTACGAGTTCCCGACCGCTCTCAGCCCCGAGGCCGTGGCCCGGTTCGAGGGCCGCGAGCGGGAGGCTGCGGTCGCCGCCCTGCGCTCGGTCCTCCACCCCAGCGCGGTGGCGGTGATCGGAGCCTCCCGCTCGGCTTCCTCGATCGGCGGTCGCGTCTTCCGGAACCTGCTCGACGGCGATTTCGAGGGGCCCGTCTACCCGGTCAACCGGACGGCCTCCGTGGTCCAGTCGGTGGCCGCGTACCCCACGGTCGGGGCGCTCCCCGCACGAGCTGAGATGGCCGTCATAGCCGTGCCGGCCGTGGACGTGCTGGAGGTGGCCCGCGAGTGCGCCGCCGCCGGCGTCAAGTCCCTGGTAGTCGTCTCTTCCGGCTTCGCTGAGACCGGCGACGAGGGACGCGAGCGGCAGCGGCAGCTGCTGGCCGTCTGCCGCGAATCAGGCATGCGCCTTGTCGGACCCAACTGCCTTGGCGTCCTCAACGCCGCGCCCTCGGTCCGCCTCAACGCTACCTTCGCCACCAGCCTGCCGCCCCCGGGAGGGGTCGGACTGATGTCGCAGAGTGGGGCCCTCGGAATCGCCGCCGTGGAGTTCGCCTGCGCGCGGGGAATGGGGATCTCGTCCTTCATCTCGGTCGGCAACAAGGCGGACCTCTCCGGCAACGACGTCCTCCAGTACTGGGAGGAAGACGCGCAGACCTCGGTCTGCATGCTCTACCTCGAATCCTTCGGAAACCCGCGCAAGTTCGCCCGGATCGCCCGTCGGGTGGCGCGCAGCAAGCCGATCGTGGTCGTCAAGAGCGGCCGCACCCCGGCCGGCTCACGGGCGACTTCATCCCACACCGGCGCCCTCCTGGCCGACTCCGACGTCACGGTCGACGCGCTCTTCGCCCAGGCCGGCGTGATCCGGACCGAGACCGTCTCCGAGCTCCTTGACGTCGCCTCGCTGCTGGCCGGCCAGCCGCTGCCGGCAGGGCCGCGGGTCGGGATCATCACCAACGCCGGAGGCCCCGGGATCCTCTGCGCCGACATCCTCCAGGCCGGAGGCCTCGAGGTGCCCGTCCTCTCCGCCGGCCTGCAGGCGACGCTCGCCGGTCTGTTGCCGGCCATCGCCTCCTCCGGCAATCCTGTGGACATGACCGCGGCCGGGAGCGCCCTGCAGTACGAGGGCGCGCTCGAGGCGATCGCGAACTCGGGGGAGGTCGACGCGGTGATCGCCGTCTTCATCCCGCCGATGCTGACCCGAGGCGAGGATGTCGCGAACGCGCTCAAGGCCGTCGAGCTGCCCCCCACCATCCCCCTCCTGGCCGTCTTCATGGCCTCCGGGGGACCGCCCGCCGCGCTCAACGAAGGCCGCGTGATCCCGAACTTCGCCTTCCCCGAGGAAGCCGCGCGGGCCCTGGTCCACGCCAGCGGCTACGCCCGCTGGCGGCGCGAGCCGGAGGGAACGATCCCGACCTTCGCCGACCTCGGCCGGGCGGAGGCGGACGACCTCCTGACGAGGCGGCTGGAGGCGGGCGCGGGCTGGCTCGAGCCGGCCGACCTGGAGGCGCTGCTCGCCTTCTACCGGATCCCGATGGTGGAGTCCCGCATCGCAGCCAGCGCCGCCGAGGCGGGCCGCCGGGCGAGGGAGCTCGGCACCGAGGTCGCGCTCAAGGCGATCGCGCCCGGCCTCATTCACAAGACCGAGGCCGGGGCCGTCCGGCTGGGGCTTAGAGGCGCCAGCGCCGTCCGGCGGGAGGCGTCGGCGATGGCGCGGCGGCTCCGAGCCCAGGGCCTGGCGCCGACCGGGTTCCTGGTCCAGGAGATGGTGCCCGCAGGGGTCGAGATGCTGGTCGGCGTGGTCCACGACCCGCATTTCGGCCCCGTCATCGCCTGCGGCGGCGGCGGCGTGCAGGCAGAGCTGATCAAGGACGTCGCCGTCCGCATCACGCCCCTCACCGACCGCGACGCGGCCGCCATGCCCCGCTCGCTCGCGACCTATCCGCTGCTTCAGGGCTACCGAGGCTCGCCCCGGGCCGACGTCGCCTCCCTCGAACGCCTGCTGCTCCGTGTCAGCGCCCTGGTCGAGGATCACCCGGAGCTTGCCGAGATGGACCTCAACCCGGTGGTGGTCGGCCCCGGCGGCGCGATGGTCGTCGACGCCCGGGCGCGCCTCGCGCTGCCTCCCCCCGAACCTCCGCTGGCCGCTCGCTAGCGCACCGGGGGACCGGCGAGACTTCGACCGGGGGCACATGGTCCCTCCCCGAAGGGGCCTCCCGGCCCTGAGGCCGCGGCGGTCCCGGTGGGAGTCTTCTGGATGATGGGGACGGGATCCACGGGTAAAGGAGCCGGCTACCGGAAGATCCTCTTCGCGGTGGACGCGTCGGTCCACATGCGAGCCGCGGGACCGGCCGTGGGCCGGTTGGCCCAGGCGACCCGTGCCGAGGTCGTAATTCTCCACGTCTCCGACGCCGGCGGCCCCGCCGTCGCCAGCTCCCACCCGCCCGAGGAGGTCGAGCGCATGGCGCGCGGCCTTCGCGACTTCGACGTCGAGCCCTCCGTACTGGTCCGCCACGCGCCGACCGACCAGGTGGCCGAGACCATCGTCGCGGTCGCGCGGGAATTTGCATGCGACCTGATCGCCCTCGGCTCGCGAGGGCTGTCCGACCTGAGTGGCCTCTTCAAGGGAAGCGTCAGTCATCGGGTCATCGCTGCCTCGGACTGCCCCGTCATGGTCGTCCGGTACGGCATGCGCCGCAGGGGCGGCCCCATCCACCGGCTCCTCCTCGCGGTCGCCGGCGGCGAGGAGGTGGAGGGCGCCTACGAGGCGGCAGCCACCATCGCCAAGCCCACCGGGGCGGAGGTGCTCGTGCTCCACGCCCGCTACCTCATCGCCGGCCTCGACCACTGGCCCTACGTCGAGTCCGACGCGTACGCGCAGCGCGAGGTGCTGACCATCGTCAAGCGGTTCGAGAAGGCGGGCATTCGCGCCCGCACCTACTCACCGGTGGCGTTGGCGGGCATCGCCCATGAGATCGCGGCGGAGGCTCGCACCTGGGACGCCGACCTCGTGGTGATCGGCTCTCATCGCCTCTCCGACCTCGCCTCGCTGCTGCTTGGCGGGATCGATCACGACGTCATCCACCTCGGCGAGCAGCCGGTGCTGATCGCCAAGCGACCCACCGCCCAACCCGGGGCCCGGCGATGAACGACAGCATGGACACCGCGCGTCGGGGTACCTTCAACCTCCGCCGGCGGATGGCACGCCAGCTTGTCGAGGTGGTCGGCCACCGGGCGCCGCTCTTCGGCGGCCGTGCCGACGCCGGGCTCCAGCTGCGTCTGATGCTCCCGAAGCAGGCCTACCTCAGGCCGGTGGTGCTGGCGATCCCGCCCGGCGGCGTGGTCGTTGCCGAGCCGATCGCCGACCAGCTGAACGCTCCTCTCGACGTGGTGGTGGTCGAACTCCTCCAGCTGCCCGGTTCGACGGTCACCAACCCGATGGGCGCCATCGCCCCTGGTGCCAGCCGGCTGCTTGACCCCGAGGCCCTGCGAGACCTTTCGGTGCAGCCCTGGGCGCCCGCCTTCCTGGCCGAGAGCGAGCAGGACGACCTCGCGCGGCTGGACGGGATCTACCGCAATGGGAGGGTGGCCCTCGACCTTGCCGGCCGCTCGGCGATAGTCGTCGATGACGGCCTCACCCCGTCGCTGGGCCTGCTGGCAGCGATGGACTCCGTGCGTTGTGCGACTCCCGCGCGGGTGATCCTTGCCGCTCCCCTGATCGCAGATCCCGTTCGACGCACGCTGCTGGAGGCCGGGATCGAGGTCGTCCGCCTCGCCGGGGACGACAAGGAGCGCGCTGGCCTGGGAGCCTTTCTGTACGGCGAGGAGCAGGCACCCAGCGAGCGGGAGGCTCTGAGCATCCTGAAGCGCGCGGCCCGCCGCGTGCCGGGCGCCTGGCAGCGGAGGTGACCACCGCAGCGGCCCGCAAGGTGACCCCGTCCGCACCAGGGAAGGGACTTCGAGCCAGGGCCGCGACGCGGAGACGACCAACCCGCGGCGCGCTCGACCGAGTACTCGACGTATTCCGCGTCCGGCAGTGCTTCGATGCGATCACGGTCGCCCGCGAGCTGGCCGAGGCGGCGAGCTCCGACGGTGAGCTGCTCAGGGGGCTCGGCCTCGCTCTCCTGCCCCTTCCCGACCAATTCACGCCCCGTGACAACCAGCGACCGTTCGGAGCTTTCCAGAGGCTGGAGATTCCCTCGTCCGGCGAGCGGGTGGCGGTCGTCGCCACGGGCGGCAGCGGCGCCATGTCGGCGCTGGTCGGCGTCCTGCGTGCCTGCGAGGAGGCCGGGATCCGGCCCAGCTCGATGGCGGTGGCCTCGGGCGCGGCGCTCTTCGGCTTCCCCGCCGGCGCCGGCCTGAGTGCCGAGCAGGTGGCCGATTTCACGCTCTCCCTCCGGCCCCACGACTATGTGGACGTCGACTGGGCGGGTCTGGCGGCCATCGTGCCGCGCCTCGGCCGAGGGTTCGCAGGAGTCGTCAAGGGCGACCGCCTGGAGGCCGCCTACCAGGAGCTGCTGGGCGACCTCCGGCTCGGCGAGATGCCGATCCCGACCTACGCACCGCTCTGGAACATCGACCAGAACCGGGTCGAGTACGTCGGACCCGGCACCTATCCGGAGCTGACCGTCGCACGGGCGGTCCGGCTGGCGGTCTCGCTTCCACTCTTCATGGACCCGCAACGAATGGGCGGCTCCTACTGGGGCGACGGGGGGGTCGTGGACATCTTCCCCGTTCACCCGGTCCTCGACCTCGAGCCGAAACCCGACGTGGTGCTCGGGCTGAACTGCTTCTACCCGCCGGCCTTCCGGGGCGAGGACGCCTCCGGCTGGCGCGAGCAGAAATTCAGCATCCTCCGTGCCGCGGCCCAGGTGCGCACGTCGCAGCAGACCCAGCTGGCACGGCAAAACCTGGCCCGGCTGCGGGCCGAGGTCGGTGAGGTGCTGCTGCTGGAACCGGTGCCCTACACCGAGGTGAAGGGTGGCCGGTTCTACCTCCAGTTCGTAGACAACCGCTCCTGGCCCGGCTTCATGCGTGCCGGGCGGAATGTCACCCTGCGGGCGCTGAAGCGACGCCGTACACAGCTCCTGCGGGCGAGCTGAGCTAAGGGCCGAGCCGGATGACGCCCTGAAGCGCGGTCGCCGGCCTCCAGCCGGTCACTCGTCGTCGAACTCGTCCTGGAATTCCGGGTAGAGGCCACCCAGGATCCGCGCCTGGCCGGCGAAGCACATCTCGAGGGCGCCCGAGGGAGTCTCGGGGACGGTCAGCCCCCCGCTCAGAAGGCCCTCCAGGGCACGCAGGACCTCGAAGTGGAGCGGGAGCGGCACCTCCTTGATGTCGCGCAGGTTGAGGTCCTCCAGTTTCCCGATGAGGACGTCCAGCCGCGCGAGGGCAATCCGCTCGGCCTGGGGGAAGGAGGGTGCGCTGGTCAGGTGAATCTCCGCGACGGCTGCCTCGATGCTCACGGCCACAGGCTGCGCCACCGAGGAGGTCGTGGGTAGGGACCTCTGGCGCCTCCTCACAGTGACGTTCGTCCCGCCCCTCGGAGTCAGCCCAGGTAGCCGCCCGGGACCATCCAGCCGCCCCGGAAGGAGCGTCCCGTCAACCGGTCGGCGGCGATCGCCAGCCAATGGACCCGCACGCCCGGAACCGCCGTCTCGATGGGCAGGCGGCGGAGCGCCTGGCTGCGCTCGTCGGGCACCTCCGTGATGTCCGACACCGGCCCGACCACGACGACGCTCCAGCCGACCCCGGTGCTGCGGTCGTAGCCGTCGACCTCGAAGGCGACCACCCGGCCCGGCCCGTGGGTCAGCTTGGTGCCGGGCTGGGTGCGAATCACGATCGCCCCCTCGCCGGCCGCGTAGTTGACGGGGAAGATCTCGGGCCTTCCGTCGACGACGAGCGCAAGCCGGCCGAGGCGGTGCTTACGGAGCAAGGTCCAGCACTCGTCGGGGTCCAGGTCCTTGACGACGGGGTCCGCCGGCACCTGGCCACCGCGGCCGAAAGTCGGGGTTTCGGACTGGTCCTTGCGGCCTGCCAACCTGGTGCTCCTCCTGTTCCTACCGGCTTCCCAGCCGGGTGGTGGCGTGGACGGTGCAATCGACGTCGGGCGGAGGCCTGAGTGTGTGTTGTGAATCGTGCAATGGTCGATGACGCGGGTGAAAGCCTGCTCGCGTTCGGGGGTCAGGCCGGGCGCGTCGACCCTGAGGCTGATCGCATCGCCCCGGTGCGGGCCCTCGGCTCAGGTCCAGTCGGCGTCCACCGCCAGGCCCTCGGTCGAGAGGCCGTTGCGGCGAAGGAAGCGCTCCGCGTAGTAGGTGACGCAGGCCGCCAGGCTGGCGACGAACAGCTCGGTGCCCGCGGACCTCAGCCCGGAGACGGTCCCCGGCCAGGTAGCCGACGGTGATCTTCGGGTTGCCGGGTGCCACAGCGATCAGATGAAGAGGGTCAGCGCGCCTTGCGCACGACAAAGCGCGCGTAGTCGCCCTCGTCAACGACCTCGACCAGCTCATGCCTGGCCTTTGCCACCCAGGCCGGGATATCGGTCTTGGAGCCCTCGTCGCTCGAGAGGACCTCGAAGACCTGACCGACCTGTCCCTGGCGGATGGCTCCGATCAGGTTCATCAGCGGCCCGGGACAAGCCATCCCCCGGGCGTCGATCGTCTTTTCGATCTGCAGCGTTGTCATGTTCCTCTTTCCTTTTTCCTTTCCTTTCAGATGAAGACGACCTGGCCGGCGGCGGCCGACGCCATGAAGGCGGCGACGCCCTCGACGCCGTCGACGATCGGGTCGAGGTCCTGGCGGGTGATGCCGTACATGTCCATCGAGAGTGCGCATGCCTGGATGTCCACCTCGCCCACTTCTTTCGCCTGCTTCAGGAGGTCGCTCCAGTGCTGGCCCTTGTGCCCGCGGACCTGCTCGGCCTGGCCGGCGGTCGCTTCGGGCGCGAGGCCGTGGTCGAGGTTGACATTGCCGGTGCGGAAGGCGTCCAGCGCGTAGTACTGGAGGAAAACGTTCACCGGGCGGCCCATCACCGCGGCTCCGACCGCGAGCACTGCGGCGGCGGTCAGTTTGTCGTCGCTGCCCGAGAAGAGCACCAGGCTCAGCGGCTGTTCGATGTCGTCGGGTTGGCTCAATTCAATGGCCTCCTTGTCTCGTTTGGAAGCGTCGTCGCCGTTGGGACGAGGGCGTAGGGGACACCGGCCCTACGGTCCGGGGACGATTGGCCCGAGAGCGAATGGGGCCGGCCTCGGACGGTCGGGACCTTCGGCCCTGCCAGGGCCCGCGACCCGCACTTAGCGTCGAGGCCGGAGGTGCCTGAATGGGTGTTCTGACAGCGATCGCCGAACCACGGCACGAGTCTTCGGAGCTGGCTGCAGTCGCCCGGAGCGTGCCCTCAGCCGTCCTCGAACAGGCCCGGCGCCTCGGCGACCGCGAGTACTTGCGCTTCCACCAGGCCGGGGAGTGGCAGTCGCTCACCTGGAAGGAGTTCGCCGAAAGGTCTCTTCGGGTCGCCGAAGGCCTGGTCGGCTCCGGCCTCCAACCCGGCGACCGGGTGGCGCTGCTCTCGGAGAACCGGGTCGAGTGGCTGCTCTGCGACCTGGGCATCCAGGCCGCCGGCTGCGTGACGGTGCCGATCTACCCGAGCAGCCAGCCGCGCGTCGTCCGGTATATCGTCAACGATTCAGGGGCCCGGATGCTGATCGCGTCCAGCCGCGCGCTGGGGATGAAGTTGGAGCCGCCGACCACCGCCGAGGTCGTCCTCATCGACGACGGGGTCGCCTCCTGGCAGGTGGGGAGCGATCCCCTGCGCCGCGCCGAGGTCGAGCGCCGGCAGCAGGCGATTCAGCGCGAGGACTTCGCCACCATCGTCTACACCTCGGGCACCACGGGCGACCCGAAGGGGGTGATCCTGCTCCACCGCAACCTGCTGGCCGCCGCCGAAGGCGCCCTCGGGGTCTTCGACATCGGGCCCGAGGACACCCTCTTGTCCTTCCTGCCCTTCTCGCACGTCCTGGAGCGGGTTGACGGCATCTTCACCGAGGCCTGCGCCGGCTGCACGATCGCCCTGGCGCGTTCGATCGACTCCCTCATGGAGGACGTCGCAACCATCCGCCCGACCGTCATGCTCGGGGTGCCGCGCGTATTCGACAAGGTCTTCGAGGGCGTCACCGACCTGGTCGGCAAGCAGCCGGCCTGGAAGCGGGCGATATTCCGCTGGGCCCTCGGCGTGGGGGTTCGCCGGCTCGACCCCAAGGCTGGCGCGGGCACCCGCGCCCAGGGCTGGGTCGCCGACCGGCTGGTGCTGACGGACCTGCGCCAGAGGCTGACCGGCGGGCGCCTCCGCTTCTTCATCAGCGGCGGCGCACCGCTCAACGAGAGGGTGGAGGAGTTCTTTTGGGCTCTCGGCGTCCAGATCCTGCAGGGCTGGGGGATGACCGAGACCACCTCCGGCGTGACCACCAACAGCGAGTCGCACCACCGCTATCGGACCGTCGGCCTGCCCCTTCCCCACGTCGAGCTGCAGATCGCCACCGACGGCGAGATCCTGGTCAGAGGTCCGGTCACCACCATCGGCTACCTGGACCGGCCCGACGCCACCGCCGAGCTTCTCAACGCCGAGGGCTGGCTCAGCACCGGCGACATCGGCTTCCTCGACGCCGACGGCTTCCTCACCATCACCGACCGCAAGAAAGACCTGATCAAGACCGCCGGCGGCAAGTACATCGCACCGCTGCCGATCGAGGCCCGGCTGGAGTCGGACCGGATGGTCAAGGCGGCGATGGTCGTCGGCGACGGACGCCCCTACGCGATCGCGCTCATCGTCCCCGATTGGGCTGCCATAGGGGTGCAGCTCGGCATCCTCGCCGAGCCCGCCACGCTGCGCGAGGACGAGCGCGTCCGGACGCTGATCCAGCGGATCGTCGACGAGAGCAACCACGAGCTCGCCGGCTTCGAGACGATCAAGCGGTTCGCGCTCCTGCTGAACGATTTCAGCGAGGAGGCCGATGAGCTGACCCCGACCCTGAAACCCAAGCGGAGGAGCATCGCCGCTCATCACGCCGCCGAGATCGACGCCGTCTACGCCGCTCCCCGCTAGCCGCGTCTACGTCAGACGATGTGCTCGTAGAGGAGGTCTTGGGCGGTCAGCAGGTGATAGTTGAGGTCGATGTCGCGCAGGCGCGCGAGGAGCGGCTCGAGGTCAGCCTTGTCTCGCAGCTCGACGCCCACTAGAGCGGCGCCACGCTCCTTGTTGGTCTTCTTCATGTACTCGAAGCGAACGATGTCGTCGGTCGGCCCCAGCGCCTGGTCCACGAAGCGGCGAAGCTGACCCGGCTTCTGGGCGAACTCGACGATGAAATAGTGCTTGCGGCCCTGGTGGACGAGGCTCCGCTCGAGGATCTCCGGATAGCGGAGGATGTCATTGTTGCCGCCACTGACGACGCAGACGACCGTCCGGCCGCGGATCTCGCCCGCCAGCTGGTCGAGGGCGGACACGGCCAGAGCCCCCGCCGGTTCGGCGATGACACCCTCGTTCTGGTAGAGCTCGATCACCGCCGTGCAGACCTGGCCCTCCGGCACCAGAACGACCCGCTCGAGGTGCCGGCGGCAGAGGTCGAAGGTCAGCTCCCCCGTGGTCTTGACGGCCGCGCCGTCCACGAAGGTGTCGATCTCGTCCAGCGTTACCACGCGGCCCCGGGCGAGCGCCTCGTACATCGAGGGGGAGCCGGCCGGCTCGGCGCCGCACACCGTGCAGCCGGGAACCCGCGCCTTGAGGTGAGCCGCGATACCTGAGGCCAGGCCGCCGCCGCCGACCGGGACCACCACCACCTCGACCCCGGGGAGCGCCTGCTCGATCTCCAGCCCGACGGTCGCCTGGCCGGCGATGGTGAGCGGGTCGTCGAATGGATGGACGAAGACCGCGCCCGCCTCCGCGCAGTGCGCCGCCGCCGCCGCGCTGGCCTCGTCGTAGGAGGCGCCGATCAGGCGGACCTCGACCCACTGGCCGCCGAACTGCTTGACGCGCTCGATCTTCTGGTTGGGGGTGATCTCGGGCATGAAGATGCTGGCGCGGATACCGAGGCTGGCGCAGGCGAAGGCGACTCCCTGGGCGTGATTGCCGGCGCTGGCGCAGACGACGCCGCGCGCCTTTTCTCCGGCG
>Ga0307374_10009042_pt1 | contig 14766 bp, 11 predicted proteins | sample OX3MG_FD_202532 | JGI IMG/M metagenome (GOLD analysis project Ga0307374, IMG submission 202532) | Soil microbial communities from Risofladan, Vaasa, Finland - OX-3 | ecosystem: Environmental > Terrestrial > Soil > Coastal area > Acid sulfate soil | place: Finland: Risofladan, Vaasa | collected... | reverse complement strand
CCCCGAACTCAGCGGCCGCCGATCCGCACCGAGCCGACGCCGGAGACATGCTGCTCGACGGGACCCGTGACCTTGGCCACGTCAACGGAACCCGTGCCGGAGACGCCCGCGTCGAGACTGTCGGCGACGCCGCCGAACTCGACTGCGCCCGCGCCCGAGAGGTGGGCGGACATGTGCGTCACGTGTCCGGACGGAACCTCGACGTGGCCGACGCCCGAGACGTCCACCACCATCGGGCCATCGAGCCGCGCCACCTTCAGGCCGCCCACGCCGCTGACGTGCGCCGAAAGACCGTTGGCGACGGCCCCGGTGGTGACCGAACCCGAGCCGGAGATGGTCAGGTCCGCCGTTGCGGCCGACCGCACGCGAATGTGCCCAGAGCCGGAGATGCGGGCGAAGAGGGTCCCGGCCACCGGCCCGGCCGTCACCGAACCGGCGCCGGCGAGATCGAGATCGGCGCTGCCCGAGGCGCCGGCGCGCAGCGCGCCAATCCCCGAGAGCCGGACGCGCAGATCGCCCGCGACGTCGGCCACCGTCCAGTCGCCGCAGCCGCCTTGCTGCAGATCCACGTCCTGGGAGCGGGCGATCGAACCCTGCACGGCGCCGCCGACGCTGACATGTACGTCCATCGGCGTGCGTACGAGCACCTGCGGAAACGCCGTGACCGCAAAGTCGCCGCGCCCGAACACATAGGCGTGCAGCGCGGCCCCGCTTCCATGGCAGCTGACGAAGGGCGGCCACAGGCGCCCGTCGATGACTACCTGATCGCCGATGCGCTCGATGGAGAGCGGCAGGCGCGGATTGAGGTGGTATACCGTCACCTCGATGTCGCTGCGCTTCTCGGGCAGCACCACGATGCGCGCTGCGGCGTTCTTCACCTCCAGGTTCGGCGCAGCGCCGGCCGCGCCGGCCAGGGCGGAGGCCGCAAGCGCCGTGAGGGCGAGGACCGCGCCCCTCATGAGCCCACCCTCACTGTTCCAGAGCCGACGATCGCCTTGCGCACCGGCCCGGTCACGCGAGCCACGGTGACGTCGCCCGAACCATGAACGGAGGCCGTGAGCGCCCCGGCGACGCCGTCGAAACTGATTCCGCCCGACCCGGCCACTTCCGCCTGCATGGTGCTGACGCGGCCCTCCGCCGCGCGCACCGAGCCTGCGCCGGCGATCCTGGCGGTGAACGGGCCGCTCACCGAAGCGATCTGGATCTGGCCGGAGCCGAGGTTCATCGCGTAGACGCCGTGGGCCACCGCTCCGGCCAGGATCGATCCCGCGCCGTCGGCATAGAGTTCGGCCTCGGACGCCTGCCCGGCGCGAACGCCGCCTGCGCCGGCGACGCTGACTTTCATGCGGCCGCTGACGTCTCCAAGCCGCCATTCTCCGCAACCGGCATTGGCGAAGTCCAGCGTCTGGCTCCGTCCCACCCGGCCCCAGACCGCATCGCCGCCCATCACGTAGACCCGGGCCTGAAGCGGCGTGTGGACGATGACCTGGGGCATCGCCTGGTAGGCCACCACGCCGACGCCAGCGACCTTGGCGCTGGGCTCGCCGTTTTGCGTCGAGCAGGTTCGGACCCGCCGGCCCAGGCCGCCATCGATGAAGGTGCGCCCGGCGAAGCGCCAGATGCGCAGCGGCAGCCGCGGATCGGCTCTCACCACCTCGACCTCGATATCGGCGCGCGGCTCCGGCGAAACCACGACCCGGGCGACCGCATTGCGAATCTCGACCGCCGGCGCGGCCCGAACCCCCTGGGCCGCCATGAGAACCGCAGCCAAGACGAGGGCGCTCAAGAGCTGGCGCATCCGCATCCTCCCTCGACATCGGGACCCTAGCGGCGCCGGCCGCCGGTGGCAGCTTAATTCGTGGTCATGCCCGAGGCGCAGGCCGCGCGGCACCGGATCCAGCGCAGTGCGGCGGCTGGAGCGGGTAGCGGGAATCGAACCCGCATCCTCAGCTTGGAAGGCTGTTGCACTGCCACTGTGCTATACCCGCGCAGCTCCTGGCGCCGGCGACGGCTGGTGGGGGAAGTAGGACTCGAACCTACGAAGGCCGAAGCCAGCGGATTTACAGTCCGCCCCCTTTGCCACTCGGGACATTCCCCCAATAGCCGCTCGCCAAGTCCCGTTTCCTGATCGCCGTCCCGCGAAATCACTGCCTTGCCGTTGCCATGTCGGACCAGAAGCCTAAGAGCGCCCGGCGCCAAGGGCCTCGTCGCGAGAGCCTCAGAAAATCGGAGCGCGTCTTATAGTGGCCCGTCACGCACCGCGCAACGAGACCAGGAACTGGTCGCCGACCATCGGGCGCGCCAGCGCGGCCCGGCATCGACGCGCCAGCCAGGCTGGGGCCGCCGACTGGATCTGGGGCTGGCACGCGGTGCTCGCCGCGCTCGCCAATCCGGTGCGGGGGCCGCTCGAACGCCTGGTCGCCACCTCCGAACGCGCGCGCCAGCTCGGATCGGAGGTGACCGGCGCGCCGGCGCCTGACATTCTCGACGGCCCCGCGATCGCCCGCCTGCTGCCCGCCGGCGCAACGCACCAGGGACTGGCGCTGAAGATTGCGCCGCTCGAGCCTGTCTCCATCGCCGCCCTGGCCACGCCACCAACGGGCGTGCTCGTCATGCTCGATCAGGTGACCGATCCCCAGAACGTCGGCGCCATCCTGCGCTCGGCGGCCGCGTTCGGCGCCCGCGGCGTGATCGTGCAGGACCGCCACGCGCCGCAGTTCACCGGAGCGCTCGCCAAGGCCGCCGCCGGCGCCGTCGACGCCATTCCCCACGCCCGGGTCGTCAACCTTGCCCGGGCCCTCGACGAGCTCGCCGATCTCGGATGGCGCGCGGTCGGACTGGCCGGCGAGGCTCAGGCGAGCCTCGCCGCGGTGCTCGACCGGCGCCCCACCGTGCTGGTGCTGGGCTCCGAGGGCCAGGGACTTCGGCGGCTGGTGGGCGAGCACTGCGACGCCCTGGCGCGCATTCCCCTGCCCGGCGGCTTCGCCAGCCTCAACGTCTCGACTGCCGCCGCCGTGGCCCTGTACCAGGCCACTCAGGTCCTCGACTGACGCACCGCTTGCGCCAAGGCTCGCTTCACGCCAAACCTTCGGACCAATGGCCCAGCTCCTAGGTGGCGCCGGACACCTGCACTGGGCCGGCCTCATCGCCGCGTTCGTCCAGGTCGTACTGATCGACCTTACCCTGGCCGGCGACAACGCGATCGCCGTGGGCATGGCCGCGGCTGGCCTGCCGCAGCCCAGGCGCCGGCACGCCATCGCGCTGGGGCTTGCCGGAGCTGTGGTATTGCTCTGCGGTCTGGCGTACTTTGCGGTCAGCCTGCTGAAGAGCGGCGGCGGCGGCCTCGTGCTGGGGGGCGGCCTCATGCTCCTCTTGATCTCATGGCAGATGTGGAGGGACATTCGCGCCCGTCGCCCCGGCCGGCATCGCGCCGACGACGGCAAGGCAAGACGGGATAAGACCCTGCTACGGGCGCTGACCCAGATCTTCATCGCCGACATCTCCACCTCCATGGACAATGTGCTCGCCGTGGCCGGCGTCGTCCGCGACCAGCCGATCTGGGTGCTCTTCGCGGGCCTCGCCCTTTCGGTGGTCCTGACCGGCTTCGCCGCCGTGGGCGTGGCGCGGCTGCTGCACCGCTGGCCTTGGATCGGCTACATCGGCCTCGTCGTCGTCATCTCCGTCGCCGGGCGCATGGTCTGGGACGGTGCGGCGCAGCTGGGATGGATCGGGTGAGACGGGCGGCGTTCAGGCTCCGGCCTCGCTACCCGCGAACCGGGTGGTCCACTCGGCGATCTGGGCGTCCTCGATCTTCTTGAACAGAACCGGCGGCGTGACGATCCTGCGGCCCGGCGGCAGACGCGCCAGCTCGGCGGCGGCGTCTGGGCCGGGCCAGGTCGGCGGATAGGGCTCGCCCAGCGCCAGCGCCATGGTCTCGGCCGCGAACGGAATTACCGGCGCCGCGACGCGCGCGTAGAGAGCGGCGAGGTTCAGCGCCGTGCGCACCACCACGGCCGCCCGCACCGGGTCGTGGCGAATCGCGGTCCAGGGCGCGGCCTCCTGGAGGTACTCGTTGCCCGTGACCCAGAGCGCGCGCAGCGCCTGCGCCGACTTGCGCACCTCGATGGCCTCGAACTGGGCGGTGATCTCCGCGAGCCGGGCCGATACTTCGGCATGCAGCTTCTGCTCCAGCGGCCCCGACGCGCCGCCTGCCGGAACGCGCCCGTCGAAGCGGCTCTCGCAGAACTTCAGGACCCGGTTGAAGAAGTTTCCGAGCACGTCGGCGAGATCGCGGTTCACCGAGGCCTGGAACAGCTCCCAGGTGAAGCTCGTGTCCGAGCCTTCCGGACTGTTGGCGGTGAGATACCAGCGCCAGCAGTCGGCCGGCAGCAACTCCAGCGCCTGATCCATGAACACCCCGCGCCGCTGCGAGGTGGAGAACTTGCCACCATACCAGTTGAGATAATTGAAGGCCTTGAGCACATCGACCATCTTCCAGGGCTCGCGCGAACCGAGCAGCGTCGATGGAAACGTCGCGGTATGGAAGGGCACGTTGTCCTTGCCCATGAACTGGACGTAGCGCACGTCGTCGGCGCCTTTTTCGGTGCGCCACCAGCGCTCCCAGTCGACGCCCTCGGCGTCGGCCCACTCGCGCGTGATGCCGATGTAGCCGATCACGTCGTCGAACCAGACGTAATAGACCTTTGCCTCGAAGCCGGGCCTGGGAAGGCCCTCCTTCAGCACCGGAATGCCCCAGGCGAGGTCCCGGGTGATGCCGCGATCGATCAGGCCCTCGTCGAGGTGCTTGTAGGCGATGGCGCGCGGCAGGCTGGCCCAGCCGGTCTTGCCATCTACCCAGGCGCGGATGCGATCCTGGACCTTGCTGTGCAGCTGGTAGAGGTGTCGGGTCTCGCGCATCTCCAGGTCGCGCGCGCCCGAGATCACCGAATAGGGCTCGATCAGGTCCACCGGGTCCAGCAGCGAGCCGCAGTTGTCGCACTGATCGCCGCGCGCAGGTCGGAAGCCGCAGATCGGGCAGGTTCCCTCGACGTAGCGGTCGGGCAGGAAACGCCTGTCGGCGGGCGAGTAGATCATCTTGTCGACCCGCTCTTCGATGAGGCCGTTCGCCTCCAGCACGGCGGCGAAATGGTGCACGAGCTCGGCGTTCTGGCGTGAGGAGGTGCGACCGAAGAAGTCCCAGGAAAGACCGAAGCCGCGCCCGAGGTCGTGCTGGATGGCGTGCTGCTCCTCGCAATAGCTGAAGATGTCCTGCCCCAGTTCGGCGGCGGCGAGTTCGGCGGGCGTGCCGTGGTCGTCGGTGCCGCAGATCGCCAGCACCTCGTGACCGCGCGAGCGCTGGAAACGGGCGTAGACATCGGCCGGCAGCATGGATCCCACCAGGTTGCCCAGGTGCTTGACGCCATTGACGCCTGGCAGGGCCGACGTAATCAGGAAGCGGGCCATGACGGTCCCTTTGTGGCAATGGCGCGTCGTGCGTCTTTCTCCCGCTTGCGGGAGAAAGCGGTCCGGAAGGCTGGACGAGGGGATCGACGGCCGATCGGCAGTTGGCGCCTCGGGCTAGCCGGACGAGGTAGTACGACCCCTCATCCGGCGGACATTCGTCCGCCCCAGTCTCGGGCGAAGGGACGCCCGACGCTCACGGAGATTGCAGGGCGCACGCGCATGGTTCCGCGCAGATAGAGCGCCAACCTCTATTCAGCAAGCCTAACGAACTCAAGCGCATCGAGCGGCGCCTCGAGAGGCGCGCCGTCGGCGTCCCGAAGAGTCCAGCCGCCGCGGCGGCGCAGGTAAAGCAGATAATAACCAGCGGAGAGCAACATGACGACGCCGTTGGCCATCAGGCTCGGACGCCCGATCGCCGGGTCGGCGAGATCGGCGATCACCACGCCCGTGAGGGCGACGAGCGAGGCGACGGGCCACAGCGGATAGAGCGGCATGCGGTAATGTCCGGCCCCGGTGGTCCGGTTGAGCCGGCCGGCGATGACCGCGATGGAGACGCCGGCATAGACCGCCACAAGCCCAGCGCCGGTCGTCACGATCAAGAGTTCGAGCGGCAGCAGACACGCTGCGGCCGTTGCTGCGCCCATCGCCAGGGTCGCCATCCAAGGCGAGTGGAACTTCGGATGCACCGCCGCCATCCAGCGGTTCAGCGGTCCCGGCCAGGCGCCATCGCGACCGCTGCAATAGAGCTGGCGCGCATTGATGAGCCCGATGGCGATCATGGCGTTGACGATGGCGAGCGCGACGCCGACGCTCACCGCCTTCAGCGCCAAGGCGCCGCCGGCGCCAAGGAGAAACGCCGGCAGGGGCGCTGGCGCCGCGAGCAGTCCCTTCAGGTCGCCAGCGCCCGCCAGGACGGCGCCGATGGGGACGAGTTCGGCGACCAGTGCGATCGCGAGCGAGGCGAAGATCACCCAGGCGAGTTTGGTGCGGGCCTCGTACATCTCTTCGCCGAAGAACACCGCGCCGCCGTAGACGTTGTAGGCGTAGATCGCGCCGGCGGTGGCGAGCCCCACCACCGACCAGGGAGTCGGAGTCAGAGCGCCGCCCGTGAGCATCCGTGGGTGAACGATCATTTCGGCCAGCCCGCGATGCACGTGCTGAAGGCCCAGCCAGGTCATCGCGCCCAGCGCCGCCAGCTCGACCAGAAGAAACACTCCGGTGATCCTGGCGTTCAAGCGGACGTTGAGGAGGGTGACGAAGGTCGTCGCGGCGGTAACCGCCAGCGCGATCGGAACCGCGGGCAGACCCGGAAAGACGACGCTCAGGTAATCGGCGAGACCCAAGGCGGTGACCGCCTGACCGAGCGCGCCGCCGAAGAGATTGAGTCCCAGGGCCATGAAGCCCCAGACCGGACCCATGGCCTGCCCGATCATGGAATATTCGCCGCCGGTCAGCGGAAACGCCGACGAAAGCTCGGCATAGACGAAGGCGGTGGTGACGCCCAGCAGTCCGGCCACCACGAAGCAGACGAGGGCGCCCGTCCCAGCCTGATGGATCACCTCCTGGCCCATGATGAAGACCGACGCGGCCGGGGTGACGCCGGAGACCGTGATCAGCAGAGCCCCGGCGCGCCGCATGCACCGCCTCAGCGCCGTCGTCGCGGCGCTCATCGGCTCGATGCCCCACCTGCCACACTCACCGGCGCTACCGCTTGCGTTGCCACGGCCCCCCACGTTCGGGCATATATTTCCACCACGCGCCGGTTTAGCTCAGACGGTAGAGCAGCTGTTTTGTAAACAGAAGGTCGCGGGTTCGATTCCTGCAACCGGCGCCAGTCGGGGCCAACGAACCGCGGCGGCCCTAGCGCCGCCAAGTCGAGCCGCACGTCACCAGTTCCACATCGTGCCGTCCTCTAGGCGGGCGATCGGCAATTGCCTCGGCTGATAGGGGAACATCGCCGCCAGCTCCTCGTCGATATCGACCCCATGGCCGGGCGCGTCGCCGGGGAAGAGCCTTCCGGCCTCGAACCGCCAGGCGTGCGGGAAGACGGCGTCGGTCTCGGCGGTGTGGCGCATGTATTCCTGGATGCCGAAATTAGGGACCCAGGCATCGAAATGCAGCGCCGCGCCCATGGTCACGGGCGAGAGATCGGTGGCGCCGTGGCAGCCGGTGCGCACCTGCCAGATGGAGGCGAAATCGGCTATGCGGCGCAGGTGGGTGATCCCGCCTGCGCCGACGACGGTGGCGCGGATGTAGTCGACGAGCTGCTCGCTGATCAGCTCCCTGCAATCCCAAAGGCTGTTGAACACCTCGCCGACGGCGAGCGGCGTGGTGGTGTGCGCCCGCACCAGGCGAAAGCCCTCCTGGTTCTCGGCGGCCGTGGCATCCTCCAGCCAGAAGAGACGGTAGGGCTCCAGGGCCTTGCCCAGCCGCGCCGCCTCGATGGGGGTCAGGCGATGGTGGGCGTCGTGTAGCAGCTCGACTCCGAACCCCAGGCGTCCACGGAGCCGCTCGAACAGCTTGGGGACGTGATCGAGATATTTCGGCGTCGACCAGATCGTTTGCGTGGGCAGGGCCGCGTCGGCGGGCTCGTAGAACATGCGCTCGTCCGAGACGCCGTAGGGCCTCTCTAGCCCGGGCACGCCGCTCTGGGCGCGCACCGCCGTGTACCCGAGGTCGATATAACGCTGAACCTCGTCGCAGGTCTCCTCGATATCGGTCCCGTTGGCGTGGCCATAGACGAGCACGCCGTCGCGGCTCTTGCCGCCCAGCAGATCATGGAGCGGCGCGCCGAGGGCCTTGGCCTTGATGTCCCAGAGCGCCACGTCGACGGCGGCGATGGCGCGCATGGTCACCGGACCCCGGCGCCAATAGGCGCCACGGTAGAGCAGCTGCCAGGTATCCTCGATGCGCCGCGCGTCGCGCCCGATCAGCAGCGGGATGACGTGGTCCTCGAGGTAGGCGACCACGGCCTTCTCGCGCCCGTTGAGAGTGGCGTCGCCGAGCCCGTGGACGCCGTCGTCGGTGCGAATCTTCAGGGTGACGAAATTGCGCCCGGGGCTGGTGACTATAACCTTGGCGTCGCGGATGCGCATGGCGCCGAGGTTACGATGACTCAGCGCCACTGCAAGCGCCCGAGGCCGGCCAGCCCGGTGCGTGCGCCGGCGATGCGCAGGGCCGCGAGCTGGCGGGCCAGAAGCTCGGGGGAAGCGGCGATGGAGGATCCTGGGGCGATCATGCCGGCCTGGACCATCAGCGAAATCCCGTCGGTCCCCTCGTGGCGCCATGCCTGGAGCCGCGCCAGCAGCGGATCGGAAAGCCGGATCTCGCCGCCACGGTCGTCGACACCGTCCAGGCACCGGATCCAGCAAGCGAGCGCGAAGCCCAGCGCCGGGCTCGTCAGGCCCCGGTCCTGCCGCTCCGCCAGGCTCGCCAGCAGCCGGGGCGGCAGCTTGCCCGATCCATCGGCGGCGATCTGATCGAGCCGGTGCTGCAGCGATGGGTTGCGCAGGCGGCGCATGAGGTCGGCGCGGTAGCGGCGCACGTCGAGACCGGGAACAGGCCCGAGGGTCTCCGCCGCCTCGTCCCAGAGCCGCTCGACCAGGTCCCGCAGCGGCGGCCAAGCGATCGCCTCGTGGACATGCACGAAGCCGCAGAGCAGGCCGGCGTAGGCGAGCGCCGAGTGCGCGGCGTTGAGCAGCCGCAGCTTGGCGCGTTCCCAGGGGGCGACGTCGCTCACCAGCTCGACGCCGGCCTGCTCCAGCGGCGGCGCGCGCGCTGCAAAACGGTTCTCGACCACCCACTGCCAGAAGGGTTCGGCGACGACGCAGGCCTCGTCGCGCACGCCCAGGCGCCCGGCTGCCTCGTCCCGGTCGACGGCAAGCGTCGCGGGCGTGATGCGGTCGACCATCGAGCTGGGGAAGGCGCAGGCGCGCCCGATCCATGCCGCCAGAGCCGAGGCGCCCGCGGCGCCGAGCACGGCCTGGCGCGCGAGCCGGCCATTGTCCGCCAGGTTGTCGCAGGAGAGGATGGTCAAGGGCGCGCCGAGGGCGCGCCGGCGTTCGAGCCCGGCCGCGAGCACGGCCCAGATCGGACCCTTGGCGTCGTCGTAGCCCTTCTCGGTGATCGTGAGGGTGACGAGGGCGACGGCCGGATCGGCGATCGCCGCCGCCAGCCGTTGGGGCGCCTCGGCGGCGACGAGCACGTGGCCGATCGCGCCGCAGACGCGCGCCCGGCGCATCTCGCCTTCGCGCTCCAGCAGGCAGTAGAGGCCGTCCTGGGGAGCCAGCTGGTCGCGGACCTTTGGCGAATGGATACAGGCGGCGGTGACGCCCCAGTCCAGGTGGCCCGTCTGCAGCAGTTCATGGAACACATAGGCCTGGTGGGCGCGGTGGAAGGCGCCGAGCCCCAGATGCACGACGCCGGCGCGGACCTTGCGCCGGTCGTAGCGCGGCCGCTCGACTTCGGCGGGAAGGCCGGCCAGCGCCGCCTCGCAGAGCCGCGCGCTCACAGTCGGTAAGCTTCCTTTGGCAGCCGGTAGGCGAGATCGTGGGCGACCTCGGCCGCCTCGTCCTCGGCCAGCCTCGCCTCCGCAACGAGCCGCGCCAGAAAGCCGCAGTCGATGCGGCGCGCCAGGTCGTGCCGCGCCTGGATCGAGGGAAAGGCGCGGGTGTCGTCGTTGAAGCCGACGGTGTTGTAGAAGCCCGCCGTCTCGGTGGTGCGCTCGCGAAACCGCCGCATCCCCTCCGGGCTGTCGTGGAACCACCAGGCCGGCCCGAGCCTCAGCGCCGGGTAGTGCCCCGCTAGCGGCGCGAGTTCGCGCGAATAGGCCGACTCGTCGAGAGTAAAGACGATCAGAGTAAGACCCGGCGCATCTCCGAAACGCTCGAGCAGGGGCCGCAGGGCGTGGACGTAGTCGGTGGCCGTCGGGATGTCCGCGCCCATGTCGCGGCCGTGCGTCGCGAACAGGCGCCGATCGTGGTTGCGCAGGCTGCCCGGGTGGAGCTGCATCACCAGGCCGTCGTCGAGGCTCATCCTGGCCATCTCGGTGAGCATCTGGGCACGGAAGAGTTCCGCTTCGGCAGCCGCCGGCCGGCCGGCGCGGACGCGGGCGAAGAGGGCCTCGGCGTCGGCCGGCGAGAGGTTCGCGGTGGCGGCGCTCGGGTGTCCATGATCGGTCGCGGTGGCGCCGGCGGCTATGAAGTCGAGCCGGCGCCGGCGATGCGCCGACAGATAACCCTTCCAGTCGAGCGCGTCCTGGCCGGTGACCTCGCTGAAGCGCTGCAGGTTGGCGACAAAGTCCTCCCGATCGGGATCGACCACCGGATCGGGCCGATAGGTGGTGATCACCCGGCCGCCCCAGCCGCTCGCCGCGATGGCGCGGTGGTGCTCCAGGGCGTCGAGCGGGCTCTCGGTGGTGGCGAGCACCTCGATGCCGAACCGCTCGAAGAGGGCGCGCGGGCGCAGCGCCGGGCTCGCCAGTGCCTCGGAAATGACGTCGAAGTAGAGATCCGCCGTGCCGGGGCCGAGCCGCACGTCGAGCCCGAACACCTCGGCATAGACATGGTCGTGCCAGAGCCGCGTCGGCGTGCCGCGGAAGAGATGGTAGTTCTGGGCGAACAGGCGCCAGGCGTCGCGCGGCGCAGGCGCAGTCGCCCCATCGTCACGGGCGCCGATGCCCAGCGCTGTCAGCGGCACGCCGCGTGAATGCAGCATGCGGAACACATAGTGGTCGCGCGCGATCATCAGCGTCGCCGGGTCGGCAAATTGCGCATCGGTGGCGAACCACGCTGGATCGCAGTGACCGTGTGGACTGATGATCGGCAGACGCTCGACCGCTTCGAAAAGCCGCCGCGCGATGGCCCGCGTGCCAGGTTCGCCGGGAAAGAACCGGTCTCGGTTCAGGTGCAGCACGCTCATGTTCAACCCCTCGACAACGGCAGCGAAGCCTAGCCGTTCGCCCTCGCCTTCGACCACCAGGAACACTACAACGGGACGATGACCGCGGCCGGGCGCGGTCGCGGGCAACCAGGAAGGGCCGCGGCATGAGGAAGAACCTGGCGCTGGCCAAGTGGCGCGCCGGCGAGCAGACGATCGGCGGCTGGCTGTCGCTTGCCAACACCCACGCCGCCGAGCTGATGGCGCACGCCGGGTTCGACTGGCTCTGCGTCGACCTTCAGCATGGCCTGCTGGACTACGACGACCTGCGCCACATGCTGCCGGCGATCTCCACCACCGAAACGACGCCGCTGGTGCGGGTGCCTGGCAACATGCCGGCGCAGATCATGAAGGTGCTCGACGCCGGCGCGATGGGCGTCATCGTGCCCCTGGTGAACAATCGGGCCGAGGCCGCAGCGGCGATCGCCGCCTGCCGCTATCCGCCGCTGGGCGGCCGCTCGTTCGGGCCTATCCGCGCGGCCCTCTACGGCGGGCGAGGCTACGCGGCCGAAGCCAACGGCGAGGTGGCCTGCATCGCCATGATCGAGACCCACGAGGGCCTGGAGAACCTCGAAGCCATCGTGACCACGCCGGGCCTGGACGGGGTCTATATCGGCCCCAGCGACCTCGCCCTGGCTCTGGGGCTGCCGCCGCTCGGCGATACGGACGAGCCGACGCACCTCGCCACCGTGGAGCGGATTCAGCACGCCTGCAGAGCGAGCAAGGTCCCGGTGGGCATCCACACCAGCACGCCCGAGTACGCCCGCAAACGCCTGGCGGCCGGATTCGACTTCGTCACCGTCGGCTCCGATGTCGGCTTCATCGGCCAGGGCGCCGCCGCGGCCATGGCCGCGGCGCGCGGCGTGCAGAAGCGGCAGGCGGAAAGCACTGGTTACTGAGTCCGGCCGCCGTCCAGCCAAGAATGGAGGACCAGCCATGATGAAGAAGCAGGTCGGGATCCAGCTGGCGAGGCAGGCGCGCTCCGAGACGGTCGAGGAGCGCTACGACCTCGAGCTGGAGGGGCTCGCCTCGGTGGCGGACATCGTCGAGCTGCGCGCCGACACGCCCGCCGAACTCGCCGGCGCGGCCAAGGACGTCGATGCGATGATCACCTCCTGGGGCCTGCGCATCGACCGGCAGGTGATCGAGAGCCTGACCCGCTGCGTCGTCATCGGCGTCGGCAGCGTCGGCGTCGACATGGTGGACGTCGATGCGGCCACGGCCGCGGGCATCGTCGTCACCAATGTGCCGGACGTGTTCATCGAGGAGGTGGGCGACCACGCCATGATGCTGCTCCTCGACGTAGCCCGCCGCACCGGCTCCATGGCGCGAATGGCGCGCGAGGGCCAGTGGCGCCAGGCGCGGCCGATCCTCAGCCGGGTGCCGCGCCTCCTGGGCCAGACCCTGGGCCTGTTCGCCTTCGGCAATGTCGCGCGCTGCACGGCCCGCCGCGCCCAGCCCTTCGGCCTGCGGGTGATCGCCTATGACCCCTACGTCAGCGAACTGGAAATCAGCGGCGCCGGGGTCGAGCCGGTGGGCTTCGCCGAACTGCTGGAGCGCAGCGACTATCTCTCGATCCACGCGCCACACAACGCCGAGACCGAGCACGCCATCGACGCCGCGGCGCTGGCGCGGATGAAGCCGACTGCGGTGATCGTCAACACCGCACGCGGCCCAATCATCGACGAGGTGGCGCTGATCGAGGCGCTGCAGCAGGGCGCCATCGCCGGCGCCGGCCTCGACGTGCTGGAGATCGAGCCCCCCTCGAACAACAACCCGCTGCTGACCATGGAGAACGTGCTGGTGACCCCGCACGTGGCCTCCGCGACCACGCGCATGCGCCCCGAGACCCGGCGCCGCGTGGGGCGTGAAGTGGCCCTGGTGCTGCGTGGCCGCTGGCCGATGAGCTGCGTCAACCCCACCGTCCTGCCGCGCGTACCTCTGGAACGCTGGCAGCCCTACCCCATGGGCCGTGGCCCGAACCGCTGAGAGCCCATCGATGAAAGTCGCCCAAGCCATCGCCAAGGCCCTGAAGGCCGAGGGCGTCGACGTGCTCTTCGCCTATCCGGTCAATCCCTTGATCGAGGCCGCCGCCGCCGAGGACATCCGCACTATCATCGTGCGCCAGGAGCGGGTCGGACTGCACATGGCCGACGCCTATTCGCGCCTCTCCAGCGGCGAGAAGATCGGCGTGTTTTGCATGCAGCACGGTCCAGGCGCGGAGAACGCCTTCGGCGGCGTCGCCCAGGCCTTTTCGGAGTCGGTGCCGATCCTGGTGATTCCGGCCGGCTACCCGCGGCGCCTGGCGCACTATTATCCGAACTTCAATTCCACCCTGAACATGCGCCACGTCACAAAATGGGCCGAACCTCTGACCATGGGGCGCGCCGTCCCCGAGGTGCTGCGGCGCGCGTTTTTTCAGCTGAGGAACGGCCGGCCCGGCCCGGTGCTCGTCGAAGTGCCGGTGGACGTGTTTGGCGAGGATGCGCCGGAGGGCTGGGTCCACGTCCCCAGCTTCAGGGCCAGGAGCGGTCCCGATCCGGCCGGCGTCGCCGAGGCCGCGCGGGTGCTGGCCGCTGCACGATCGCCGGTGATCTACGCGGGCCAGGGCGTTCATTACGCCAAGGCATGGGACGAGCTGAGGGCTTTGGCGGAAGCCTGGAACATCCCGGTCACCACCTCGATCGAGGGTAAGAGCGCCTTTCCGGAGGACCATCCACTATCGCTGGGCAGCGGTGGCCGAGCCAATCCGCGCCCGGTGAAGGTCTTCCTGGAGGAAGCCGACGTCATCCTGGGAGTCGGCTGCAGCTTCGCCCTCACCGCCTTTGGCGTGGCCATGCCGCCGGGCAAGACCATCATCCATGCGACGCTCGATGCGATGGAGCTGGGCAAGGACATGCCGGTCCAGCTCGGCCTCGTCGGCGACGCCAAGCTGACGCTGGCGGCCCTCGCCCAGGCCATGGCCGTCCTCGACAGATCGCCGGCCGCCGCCAGAGCCGGTGCGCCGGCGCGGATCGAGACGCTGCGCCAGACCTGGCTCGCCGAATGGGCGCCCAAGCTCGAAAGCACCGCGACGCCGATCAATCCCTACCGCGTCATCGCCGAGCTGAACCGGCTCGTCGATGCGCAACGCACCATCGTCACTCACGACGCCGGCAGCCCGCGCGACCAGGTGACGCCGTTCTGGCGCTCCACCAAGCCGCTCTCCTATGTCGGCTGGGGCAAGACCACCCAGCTCGGCTATGGCCTCGGCCTCGCCATGGGCGCGAAGCTGGCGCACCCGGACCATCTTTGCATCAACATCTGGGGCGACGCGGCCATCGGCTTCACTGGCATGGACTTCGAGACCGCCGTGCGCGAGCGCAT
>Ga0307374_10009040_pt1 | contig 14767 bp, 10 predicted proteins | sample OX3MG_FD_202532 | JGI IMG/M metagenome (GOLD analysis project Ga0307374, IMG submission 202532) | Soil microbial communities from Risofladan, Vaasa, Finland - OX-3 | ecosystem: Environmental > Terrestrial > Soil > Coastal area > Acid sulfate soil | place: Finland: Risofladan, Vaasa | collected... | reverse complement strand
GAGCAGGTCCATAATTCCATTTAATTGTGTTGAATTTTCAGTAGGATCTTTTAGTCCTAAAATTTGTTCAAGATATATAGTAAATGAATCTTTCAACTTTTGAAGTGTGGCAGAAGAAATAGCATCTTCCGGTATCAGGCCGTCTTTGATAGAATTAATTACCGGGACCAATTCAAACATATTGGCCATTACTTTTGCGGTACCAAAATCATCATTAATAAATTCTTCAAATTCATCAATCAACTTATTTATCTTTCCTTCAAGTTCATTGTCTTTTGCTTCGTGGCTTTCTGCAACGGGTAATTTCTTCAAAACTTCAAACGCTTCGAATAATCTTTTTAATCCTTTTTCTGCGGCTACCAACGCTTCACTGCTGAAATCGAGAGGGCTGCGATAATGAGTTTGTAAAATAAAAAAACGAATTACCATAGGCGAAAAAGCCTGGGAAAGCAACGGATGATTGCCACTAAACATCTGCGTAAGCGTAATTTGATTATTGTAGCTTTTCCCCATTTTCTTTCCATTCACCGTTATCATATTATTGTGCATCCAATATTTGGCCGGGGCAACGCCATTGCAGATAGTACTTTGTGCAATCTCACTTTCGTGATGCGGAAACATTAAATCCATACCGCCACCATGAATATCAAAGCGTGATCCCAGGTATTTTGTTGACATAGCAGAACATTCAATATGCCATCCCGGAAAACCTTCTCCCCACGGGCTTTTCCAGCGCATGATATGTTTTGGCGGAGCCGATTTCCATAAAGCGAAATCAGCCTTATTTCTTTTTTCATCCTGTCCTTCCAAATCGCGGGTGGTTTCCAAAAGATCTTCTACAACCCGCCCGCTTAATTTTCCATAATCATGAAGGGAAGCATATTTTTTTACATCAAAATAAACAGAACCATTTACCGTATATGCATAACCGTCATCAATCAACTTTTGTATCATTCCTATTTGTTCAACGATATGCCCGGTAGCTGTAGGTTCTATATTTGGCTCCAGCGTATTAAATTGCCTGAAAGCCCAATGAAAGAGGCTGGTGTACTTATGCACCAGTTCCATCGGCTCTACTTTTTCAAGCAATGCCTTATTTGAAATTTTATCTTCTGCCTCGCGGCCTTCTTCTTCAAAATGCCCGGCATCAGTGATGTTGCGTACATAACGAACTTTATAACCCAGGTATAACAAGTATCTATACACGACATCAAAAGTAATGTAAGGCCTTGCGTGCCCCAAATGACTTTCGCCGCTTACAGTAGGGCCACAAACATACATACCTACATGGGGTGGATTGATAGGAATAAATTCTTCTTTCTTTTTTGTCAGTGAATTATAAACTTGAAGCGGCATAAAAAATTAAATATATTATTATTGTCTTTCTTTAATCAAAATAAAAATAAGCGGTAAAGATATTTTAGGTTGAGCGGATTTCAAATTCATCAAATATTCCAGTACTTGTCACGATTTTTGAGAGAAAAGTACAGAATCCAACAATAGGCTTTTTTTTATTTTTAGTGACTTATTCTATGTTACTGCTTTTGCGGATCAAACCTGATATCTGCAACTATTGGAAAATGATCGCTCAGCAATTTTCTTATTCTTGTAAACTGAATAATCTTAAATTTTTTATCAGTAAAAATATTGTCTATTCGCAAAGTGGGAGAAATAGAGCTATAAGTTCGCGAAATCCCTGAACCTCTTTCTGCAAATGCATTTTTAAGCCCCTTGCCGATTGTTTCATAAGCATAAGAATCCGGTACATCGTTGAAATCGCCACAAACTATTACCGGATAAGGGCTGTTGTTCATTTCGCCTTTGACAAAAAGAGCTTGTGACGATCTCTTTAAAATGCCTAGTTTAATTTTTGAAATTATATTTTTTGATTCAGCAATATTACCTTGCCTCGGAACATTTCCACTGTCAAGATAGCTCAAATTGGTTTTGGAAAATTTTAAAGACTGAAGATGAATATTAAATATTCTGAAAGTATCTGTCCCCACCAATACATCTATAAACTGAAAAGTAGAATTGTAACTATTGGGATTATTAACTAAGGTTTGTTTTCTTAGAATAGGAAATTTTGAAAAAACAATAATTCCGTAATGATGATACCTGTCAAAATCATCTATGACCCTGTAAGAATATAAGTAATCATTAAATTTCAATTTTTTTTCTATATCCGGAAAATAATTGATTGCCTTTTTGTTTTCACCCGCTACCATTTCCTGGAAGCAAGCCACATCAGGATCATATTTATTGATAAGATCAATCATCTTTTGTTTGTTTTCAGGATGATCTTTATAATGTAAAATATTAAACAACTCCACGTTCCAACTCATTATTCTGATGTCTCCCTTTTTTTTAGTGATGGAAAACACCGGTGAAAGATGTATGGGAAACACTTGTTTTATGGTATTGAGTGAAATAAAAATTACAAATAGCGAAATAATGCTCCAAAAAGGTTTTACGAGCAACCAGATCAAAATAAATAATACTAAAGCAAGTAACAAGTAGGGAAGCAGGAAAGTAAATAAGCTGAGGAACCACCAATGTTCGGGATTGAAATATTTTACATTGGCCCCTGCGAGAAAAAAAAATCCAATAATGATATTGACTATTACCAATACTTTTATGGTAAACCTGCGAAGAAAAGGTCTTTTCATTTTAAAGTAATTCCATTAATTGATGACAATCGTTTAGTAAATAAGTGAATTAAAAATCAGCTTCGCGGGCTTTTTTCAGGATATTTTTTTCCTCGTCAGATAAATGACTAAAGCCTTTTTGATTTATCTTATCAAGGATCTCGTCTATACGTTGTTGGGTGATTACCGGGCGTTTTACAAAGGGTTTTTGTCCGCCTGTATTATAAAAAACTTTCTCCTTTATTTTTTGCTGTTGCAGAGGTTTTTTATCGGGGTTAAAAAGATTTAAAAACCAATCATAAACATGATTCATCCATAAACTCCAGTCATATCCTTTACGCAAACTAACTACAAACAGGAAGCCTGTAAAGCCGCCGCCAAGATGTGCTAATTTATTAGCAGTTCCTTCGCTTCCGGCAACATCAATAACAATATAAAGTGCCGTAAGTATCCATAAGGGAATTCCTCCGTTAAGCATTCTAAACATTCGATAATCAGGAGCCAGCGTGGTAGTGGCTATGGCGATAGCCATGATAGCTGCATTGCCACCCAGCATGAATGAATATTCAATTTGATTTCGCAAATCAGGAAATGCATAACTGGTAAGTATGAAAACGAGTGCGCCTGCAAGTCCTCCGTAAATGTATAAAGGAATTATTTTTGAGTTGCCGGATAAGTCTTGTAAAATAGTTCCAAAAACCCAAAGCCAAAGCATATTGATGACAGTATAGATAACACCTACATGCACAAACATATAAGTAAAGGCAGTCCAGGGCAAAGTAGCGAGTGTAGATATTTTTGCCGGAATGATAAACCATCGTAAAATTTCGTAGTGAAATGCAGTAGAAGTAGATTGGGTGAGGTAATAAATAATTTGAATCATTCCAAATGAAACAAAAATCAATGCATTGATAGCAACCAAAGCCATCAGTGCGTTATTATCATCTCCAAGAGTGATTCTTTTCAAACTTCTGTCTAAATATCTTTCTGATTCACCCATTTTGATTGGCTTAAAATTTCACCCCGTAAAATTACCAAATTACCCGCATTAAAAAATAGAAAATTATTTTTTTAATAATTACTTCTCCCCGGTTTTTTCCAGATGAGGCATAAGATAAATCCCATAGCCAAACCTCCAAGATGCGCAAAGTGGGCTATATCGCCTCCTCCGGAAAATCCCCCGAAAAGATCAATGGCGGCCGCAATAAGTGCAAGATATTTTGCTTTAATGGGAAAAGGTATAGGTATGATATAAAATTGTATATTGGGAAATGTATAGGCAAATGCGGCAATCAAACCCATAATCGCTCCTGAAGCTCCAATGGCTGCACCATGGCTTACCAGGAAAGCTTGAGTTAACCCGGAAGCAATTCCGCAGATAAAATAAAAAATCAAAAACTTTTTTGAACCCCATAATCTTTCTAATGAAGAACCAAACAGCCACAAAGCATACATATTAAAAAGGATGTGGAAAATACCTCCATGTGCAAACATGCAAGTAATTAACTGGTAAGGCTTAAAAAGCCCGGTATCATAAGAATAAAGGGCCAATATATTAGTAAGTCCAAATGATTTATCAAATACATTTTGCGCCACAAAAACGATCACATTAATTATGATAAGATTTAATACAACAGGAGTAGAAGAATTTGAGGGACGGTAACTATTATATGCCATTCAAAAAAATTTTAGGGTGCAATTTAGAAAATTGTTTGCGGAAATAAAGTATTCTGTCTTGAACTTAACAAAATACAGGGAGTGCCAGCAACATGAATCTTTACTCTATAGTCCTTTTTCTAAAAATAAATTTCTTTATTAGAAATGAAGTGATTTTTTATTTTTTTGGAAACCCTGAAAATAAAATTTTTATTTGAGATTGGGGGTTACGATCACGACAAAGAGTATTCAACCAACAAAAATAGTTTTCAATACATTCCTGTTTTTTTACAAGTAATAAAACAAAATAAAATAAGTGAGATCAATTTTTCCCATTCAAATATTATTTGTCACAATTAAAAAAAAATTCACACCATTTAATTTTAGATTTCATACATTCATTTTTTTAAAATCAAAAAATCTATAAGAAATTTATTCTATGGGAAATTTTCAAATTAAAGTTCAGCCAAAAAAATATGATGCTGTAATCATCGGATCCGGAGCCGGCGGAGGCATGGCAGCTTATATATTGGCCAATGCCGGTTTAAAAGTTTGTTTATTGGAAGCAGGCCCCAATTTTAATCCTGCAGTAGATTCCAAGCAATTGCAAAACCCATGGGAATCGCCGCGAAGAGGCGCCAGCACCAAGTATCGTCCCTTCGGTGATTTTGACGGATGCTATTGGGGATGGGAAATTGACGGGGAGCCATATACCAATGCGAAAGGTTCCGACTGGGAATGGTGGCGCGCGCGAATGGTTGGCGGAAGAACTAATCACTGGGGGAGAATTGCTCTGCGTTTCGGCCCAAAAGATTTTAAAGGTAAGAGTGCTGATGGTCTTGGCGACGACTGGCCAATAGGGTATGAAGATATGAAGCCCTATTATGATAAAGTTGACAAATTAATTGGCGTGTTTGGCACCAATGAAGGTTTGGTAAATGATCCGGATGGCATTTTTCAGAAACCACCCAAACCGCGATTGCATGAACTGATGATAAAAAAAGGCGCCACTGCAATAGGAGTACCTGTGATCCCTTCACGCCTTTCTATTCTTACACAAAAATTAAATGATACACGCGGTGTGTGTTTTTATTGCCAGCAATGTAATCGCAGTTGTAAAATATTTGCAGATTTTTCATCATCATCCGCATTGATTCTTCCTGCATTGGCAACAGGCAACGTAGATCTTGTTGTGAATGCAATGGCACGCGAAGTATTAACTAACAGAGATGGACTGGCAACCGGCGTGTCTTATGTAAATAAAGAAGACATGCAGGAATATCAGGTGATGGGCAGAACGGTGATTCTCGGAGCGAGCGCCTGTGAGTCTGCACGATTATTATTGAATTCAAAATCGCCCAGGCATCAAAATGGATTGGCTAATTCAAGTGATGTAATTGGTCACTATTTGCACGATTCTACCGGTGCCGATATGGGAGGAATTATTCCTGAATTGTTTGACAGAAAACGTTACAATGAAGATGGGGTGGGTGGCATGCATGTTTATACTCCCTGGTGGCTTGATAATAAAAAACTTGATTTCCCGCGTGGGTACCATATTGAATACGGCGGTGGTTTTGGCATGCCTGTGTATGGTTTTCAATGGGGAATTGAAAATCTAAACGGAACTTATAAAGTAAAAGGAAAGCAAAAAGAAGCAGGCGGCTATGGTGCTTCGCTAAAAGAAGATTACCGTTATTTCTTCGGATCTCATGTGGGCATGGCGGGTCGCGGTGAAGCAGTACCAAGATTCGATAATTATTGTGAAATAGACCCTGAAGTTGTGGATGTTTATGGTATTCCTGTTTTGCGTTTTCATACTAAATATTCTGATTACGAAATAAATCAGGCAAAGCACATGAAAGAAACCTTTTCAAATATTCTACATTCTATGGGCGCGGTGATTACCTGGGGCGGGGATGACGGTCCGGAAGATAATTATGGTTTACACGCGCCGGGAAATATTATTCATGAAGCGGGCACTATACGTATGGGGAATGATCCCAAAAAATCTCCGTTAAATAAATGGGCGCAGGCGCACGAATGTAAAAATTTGTTCAACGTAGATGGCGGCCAGTTTGTATCTCAGGGTGATAAAAATCTTACCTGGACAATCCTTGCATTGTCTTTGCGTACCTCAGAATATATTGTTGATCAGTTGAAAAAAAATAATATCTAAAAATTTAAAAATCATTTTTTAATTTGTTCTTATCAAAATAAAAAATCATGGACAGAAGAAAATCTCTCAAAGTTATCGTTCTCGGAACTGTATCCTCCGGTTTATTATTAGATGCCTGTAAAACCGAAGATAAAAAAACGATCGTAACCAAAATGCCAAAAGCAAGTGAGGAAAAGCATCCAGGCCTGATGAAAGAAGAAGTGGCTCATCTGAAAGAAGTGGACTCTTACACTTACTTCACTCCTCACGAAATGAAAACCATTACCATCCTCGGAGATATTATCATTCCTAAAGACGATGTGAGTGGAAGCGCTTCTGATGCCAAAGTGCCCGATTTTATTGAGTTTATTGTAAAAGATAAACCCGAAAACAAAGTGCCTATGCGCGGAGGATTGCAATGGCTGGATATGCAATGCCTGAACCGGTATCAAAATTCTTTTGCAGAATGTAATCACAAACAACAAATGGAAATAGTGGACGAAATTGCGTGGCCCAAAAAAGCAAAACCCGAAATGCAACAGGGTGTAAACTTTTTTAACCTGATGCGCAACCTTACCTCTACCGGTTTTTATACTTCTGAAATAGGGGTAAAAGATGTGGGATATATTGGCAATACGCCCAATCAATGGAACGGCGTGCCTGCTGATGTATTGAAAAAGCACAATCTTGCCTACACTCCAAAAGAATTAAAAGAATGTATCAGTTTTTCCTCATAGAAGAATACAACTATGATGATTATACGAAAATAGGCTTTATCATCTTATTTTAAAAAATGAATTTTAAATTATGAGAAAATTACGAATGGGAATGGTAGGGGGTGGTATAGACGCTTTCATAGGCGCTATCCACAGGATTGCTGCCAATATGGATGGACTAATAGAACTCAGTTGTGGGGCATTAAGTATTCATAAAGAGCATGCCATAGAATCCGGTAGGATATTGTTTCTTCCAAAAGACAGAACCTATCTGACTTTTGAAGAAATGATTGAAAACGAAAGTAAAATGCCTGCAGATAAGCGGATTGATTTCATTACCATCGTTACGCCTAACTTTGCACATTATGCACCTGCTATGATGGCATTGGAAAATGGCTTTAATGTGGTTATTGAAAAGCCAATGACATTTACTATTGAGGAAGCTAAGTCTTTACAAAAAAAAGTAGAAGAAACCGGTTTGATATTATGTCTCACCCATACTTATTCGGGCTATCCTATGGTAAAGCAGGCACGCGCGATGATGAAAGAAGGTGCTTTAGGAAAGATCAGAAAAATTTATGTTGAATATTGCCAGGGTTGGTTAAGTAAATTATCAGAGCGCGAAGGCAATGCGCAGGCTGCCTGGAGAACAGATCCAAAAAGATCGGGCAAGGCAGGTGCCATGGGGGACATTGGAACTCATGCTGCACATCTCGCGGAATACATAACAGGATTGAAAATAACAAAGCTATGTGCCGATTTGAATATTGTTGTTGAGGGCAGGCATTTGGATGATGATGGCGAAGTGTTATTAAAATTTGATAACGGAGCTTCAGGCGTTTTGATTGCATCACAGGTGGCTGCCGGTGAAGAGAATAACCTGACGATTAGAATTTATGGTGAAAAAGGAGGTATAGAATGGGCGCAACAGGAACCCAATACATTAATTGTAAAATGGCTTGATAAGCCGGCAGAAATTTTAAGAGCCGGCTCTAATTATACTAATATCCTAAGCCCCTTTGCTACACATAATTGTAGAACACCAGGCGGTCATCCCGAAGGCTATTTGGAGGCCTTTGGAAATATTTATCACAATTTTGCTCAAACCTTATTATCAAAATTAGAAGGGAAAACTCCTACTCCTGAAATGCTGGATTTCCCTGGTGTAGAGGATGGTGTAAGAGGAATGGAATTTATAGAAAATGTGGTGGCGTCGGGAAAGTCAACAGAAAAATGGACTAACTTCAATGCATGATATTAATTAAAAAGTTATAAATGCAATTTCGTTTTATTAGATCAGATTCGAAAATTCTTAATGGTAAACCAATTATTAAAGGACCAAGAAAATATAAAGATTTCTGAAAAATTAATGAAAACAAACCAGCAGGAATATATTGGGTTATTGAAAAAATTTGAGATTGAATACGATGATAAATATTTATTTGATTGGATAGAATGATAATGCCACCCCTTCGGGGTTAGTAGGTAGCAGGTTGGAAGGTATTTTTCTATAATCCTATCACCCTTTCAGGGTTGTGATTCTTTCTAGTGCAATTGGAACCGAAAAGGAAAGATTAAAGAAGGTTAAATGTAATAAGAAAAAGAGATAAAAGCTCGCCAGGATGGCCTTATAGGACAGGGTGAAAGGATTTAGATTCAATTCAATCAATTATAATAGGCAAAATCTGAAGGGGTGAAATGATTATAGAATAAGATCAAAAGATAAAAAAGCAAATCCTTAAAGGTGAAAGGATGAAAGGATTGTGGCAAACGAAAGCGAATGATAAAAAAGACAAACTCTGAAAGGGTAAAAGGATTGTAGCAAACGAAGTCGAATGATATAAAAGATAAACCCTGAAAGGGTGATATGATTATAGCAAACAAAGCTAAAAGATAAAAGGCAAACCCTGAAAGGGTGAAAGGATTGTAGCAAACAAAGCTAAAAGATAAAAAGGCAAACCCTGAAAGGGTGAAAGGATTGTAGCAAACAAAGTTCAAAGATAAAAAGGCAAACCCTGAAAGGGTGAAAGGATTGTAGCAAACAAAGGCGAATGATAAAAAAGACAAACCCTGAAAGGGTGATATGATTATAGCAATAATACAATCAATTATTGTAGGCAAATCCTGAAGTGGTATATAATATAGAGCAATATGCTTATTTGGATAGTATGATTTTATAAAACAAAATAACAATGACAACACTCAAAGGTCCCGGTATTTTTTTAGCACAATTTATCGGTGATGAAGCGCCGTTCAATAGTTTAAAAGGCATTTGCCAATGGGCAAAAGACAAAGATTTTGTTGGTGTTCAAATTCCAACTTTGGATGATAGATTTATTAATCTGCAAAAAGCTGCGGAAAGCAAAACTTATGCTGATGAAATCAAAGGAACGGTAAATAGTTTTGGATTAGAAATCACAGAACTTTCTACACATCTGCAAGGCCAGTTGGTAGCGGTAAATCCCGTGTATGACTTGCTTTTTGATAGTTTTGCTCCTGAACAATACCGCAACAATCCAAAAGCCAGACAGGAGTGGGCGGTGCAACAATTAAAATACGCGGCCAAAGCATCTCAGAACTTAGGATTAAATGCACACGCTACTTTCAGCGGCGCATTATTATGGCCAATGGTATATCCATGGCCTCAGCGACCTGAAGGGTTGGTGGAAGAAGGTTTTACCGAATTGGCAAAAAGATGGTTACCAATTCTAAATGTTTTTGATGAATGTGGAGTTGATGTTTGTTATGAAATTCATCCGGGAGAAGATATGCATGATGGAATTTCTTATGAAATGTTTTTGGAAAAAGTAAAAAATCATAAAAGAGCCTGTTTATTGTATGATCCATCGCACTTTGTTTTACAATGCCTCGATTATCTGGCCTACATAGATAATTATCACGAACGCATTAAAGCATTTCATGTAAAAGATGCAGAATTTAACCCGACCGGAAAACAGGGCGTTTATGGCGGGTATCAAAGTTGGTTGAACCGTGCGGGCCGTTTCCGTTCTTTAGGTGATGGGCAGGTTGATTTTAAAGCGATCTTCAGCAAGATGGCTGCTTATGATTATAAGGGATGGGCAGTTTTGGAATGGGAATGTTGTTTAAAAAATTCAGAAGATGGTGCCAGGGAAGGAGCCGCATTTATTAAAGATCATATAATTAAAGTAACTGAAAAAGCATTCGATGATTTTGCGGGAACTTTAAAAAATGATACATTGAATCGTTCTGTTCTTGGAATGGGGTAATTTTTAAAAGCCTCCTTCGACAAGCTTAGGAGGACAATTCAAAGGAGAAGGGAACGATCTACTAAAAATTCGTGGCAAACTCTTTAATCTTAAAAAATAATCAAAATGAAAAAAACAATTTCTCTTCTATTAGCCGTCACCATAATTTCATCTGCCGGCTTTTCTCAACAAAATACACTTACTGTAAAAGAAAAAAGCGACGGTTGGCATTTATTATTTAACGGCAAAAGCATAGACGGTTGGCATAATTATGGAAAGCAAAATGCAGGACCGGAATGGAAAGTTGAGGATGGCGTCATTCACCTGGATTCATCAACGCCAAATAAAGTAGGAGGCGATTTGGTAACTGATAATGAGTACGGAAATTTTGATTTGAAAATGGATTGGAAAATCTCTGACAAAGGGAATAGCGGTATTTTGTTTTATGTACAGGAAGACCCGGCTAAATACCAGGAAACTTATTTTACAGGACCAGAAATGCAAATATTGGACAATGGTACACCTACGCGACCTGGACAACCTGATGGCAAAATATATACTCATCGTGCGGGTGACCTCTACGATCTTTTGGCATCTAAAGAAGAAGACAAGCCTTTGGGAGAATGGAATCATGTAGAAATAAAATCTTTAAACGGGAAGCTTGATTTCTATATGAATGGAGTGCATACTCTTTCTACCCGTATGTGGGATACCAACTGGAAAAAGATGATTGCCATCAGCAAATTTAAAGACATGCCCGGTTTCGGTACTTTCAAAAAAGGAAAGATTGCATTACAGGATCACGGTGATGATGTATGGTTCAGAAATATAATGATCAAAAAACTTTAGTATTTTTTTCACTATCCTACGGATAAAATTCTGAGAATGACCTTCCGGGCCAATGTAAAAAAGTGTGCCAACCGTATAGAATCATTCATTTTTTGACATTTTAGCATTATAAAATATCGGACAAAACATGTTGTGTCAAAAAAAAGTAAACTATTTTTTGAAAGGCAATTTCCATACGTATTATTTCGTGTAATCATTTAGGTTATCTTATAAATTTAATTTTTCAGATAGTTAATTTTTATTATCCTTTTCCAAATAATAACAATCCCTTTGTAAAAACTCGGTAATTTTAATTTTTTTTTTTTGTTTGTTTAACAAAAACTTTATCTTGTGTAATATTTACACAATTTTATTTTATCACTTATTTAATAAAAAGTCTTTTTATGAGAAAAAAATTTCTATTAATCGGAACTCTTCTGCTCTTTTGTTTTTTTCAGACTATGGCACAGCAAAGAACTGTTACCGGAACGGTAACTACTGCGGATGGTAGGCCCTTAGGAGATGCTTCTGTTCTTGTAGCAGGGCACAAAACCGGTGTTACCACTGCCTCTGACGGAACATTTAGTATTAACGTGCCTGCCAGTGCAAAGGCATTAGAAGTTAGCTTTGTTGGTTATACAAACCAAAGAGTTGATATTACCGGAATTTCTACTGTGAATGTTAAACTTCAGAATGCTTCAGAAGCTTTAACTGATGTTATTATTTCAACAGGGTATAGCACTACCCGAAAAAAAGATTTGACAGGCGCCATTTCCCAGATTTCAGCAAAGAATTTCACTACAGGAAACCTGTCTAGTCCGGCACAGCTTTTCCAGGGGAAGATCCCAGGCGTGGTAGTTAATGTACCAGGTGGTGACCCTAATGGTGCTATTTCTATTCGCTCAAGAGGTGTTACATCGCTTTCAGGCGGCCAGTCTCCTTTAATAGTTGTTGACGGTGTTCCGTTGGATGACCCAAACACTTTAGCCGATATTCCTTCAAGTGATATTGCTTCTATTGACTTTTTAAAAGATGCTTCTGCGGAAGCCATTTATGGTTCCCGGGGTTCAAATGGGGTTTTAGAGGTAAATACTAAAAAAGGGAGAGCGGGCAAACCCCTTGTAACTTATGATGGGTCTGTTAGTATAGATAATGTTGCCAAGTTATATCCTATGGCCAATGCAGCACAATGGAAAGAAGGATATACCAAGTTATTGACTTCCCAGGGAGCATCCCAGGGCAAGATTGATTCATCTTTAACAGGTTACGATAAAGGCGCAGACGTTGATTGGCAGAAAGCCTTATTACGTACAGGAGTTTCTACCAATCATAGCTTATCCATTTCCGGTGGAGGCAATGGTTTCACTTATCGTGGATCAGTTAATTATCTTGACCAGCAAGGTGTTGTAATCAACTCTGGTAGAAATCAATTGGGATTAAGGTTTAGTGCTACGCAAAAGGCATTGAACGATAAGCTAACCATGCAATTAGGAATTACTAATACTGCTACAAACAGAGATCTCACGAACTATAATATCTTTTATGAAGCGCTAAGTACTCCCCCAATGTACCCTGTAAAAAATGCTGATGGGTCCTATTATAATTATGTGGATTTTGCGCTACAAAATCCTGTGGAACAACAAGCGGAAGAAACTGATAAGTCAGTGGAAAATTTTACCATTATAAATGCGGTTGTTGATTATGAAATAGTTCATGGTTTAAAAATTGGCGTCAGAGGTTCTTCCTCAAAATTTAATGACCAATACGAATATTTTGAACCAGTATATCCTGTAGTAGGCAACTCCAATGTAGGAGCCTTAGCCGGTTCCAATCTTGACTCAAAAAAAGGGGACATTCACCTGGAGTATAACAATAGTTGGGGGAAAAGCAATCTTGCTGCTACAGCGGTTTACGAATATAATGATTTTAATTACAATGGGAGTGGAGGCGTTTCAAATAATTTGCTGTTAGATAACCTTGGAGCCTGGAGTTTACAATCTGCTCCGCAGGCTTATCAGCATTCATTTAGTGAAAGGAATGAGTATCAATTAATTTCTTATGTAGGTAGAGCTGCATATAATTGGGATAGTAAGTATTATATAACAGCAACTTTTAGGGCTGATGGTTCTTCCAAATTCGGTTCTAATAATGCTTTCGGATATTTCCCCTCCGTATCTGTAGCATGGAGGTTGAGTAATGAATCTTTTATGAGAAATATTAGCTGGATAAATGAGCTGAAAATAAATGCCGGATGGGGCAAAGTTGGTGACCAGGATAATATAGACCCTTACTCTAAGCTTCAATTGTATGGAAACGTAGGTTCTTATTATAATGCCGCCTCAGGATTATGGCTAACCGAATATGGCCCAAGCCAAAATGGCAACCCCAATCTTCAATGGGAAGAAAGAACAGGGAGGAATATTGGATTTGATTTTGGTTTGTTGAATAACAGGTTAACAGGTGCCTTCAACTATTTCAATGATAAAAGTACTAAAATGCTTTATACTTATACCATACCCTTCCCAAGTCCCGGATCTGTGGTGAATACGCTATTGGCCAATGTAGGTACCATGACCAATAAAGGAGCTGAATTTAATTTGAACTATGAAGTGATCAATAATAAAAATTTTTCATGGTCCATAGGTGGAAATATCAGTAATGTAATTACGAAAATTACCGATCTTAGCGGAAACTATAACAACGGTGTAACCACATTTAATTTAAAAACAGACAATATTGCTTATGGAAGTGCGCAAGGCAGAGGGTTGAGCGCTAACCCAATTACCTATTTGAAAGTAGGATATACTCCTTATGTATTTTGGATGCCTCACTATGTAGGCCTTAACAGCGCAGGGCAGGAAATGTATGATTCTGCAAAAGGTGGTACTACTACCAACGTATTGAATGCTACTAATCGTTATACAAACCCGGCTCCAAATTTCAATTACGGAATTACCTCCAATTTTACTTATAAACAATTTAGTTTAGGCTTGTTCTTTATAGGACAATCTGGTGGTAAAGTATTTGATAATACCAGGATGGTGCTTGATAATATTAACAGATTTGGAGGAAATAATGCGACAGTTTCTGCACTTACTAATGGTATTAACAACTCACCACAGGCTTCAGATCATTGGCTTGAAAATGATTCTTACCTGAGGTTGAGTAATCTTAATTTATCCTATACCTTTAGACCAATGGGCTTATTCCAAACTCTCAGATTTTATGTGGCTGCCAATAATGTATTTGTAATCACAAAATATCGTGGATTAGATCCTGAAGTTAATTTAGCGAACAATCCCGGAAATGTGCTTTTTGATGCGATAGGTGCAGCAAGTGTCGGCACCGGTTTTTCGCAAGGTGGTACGGCAGGACCTGGTATTGATGCGGCTTACTCTGGCGAAGGTTATTATCCAAAAACACATTCTTATACTCTAGGTGTAAATGTAACTTTTAAATAAACAGATTATCATCATTATAAAAAATTAAGAATATGAAAATAAATAAAATCAACAAATGTTTGCTTGCCGGGAG
>Ga0307374_10009038_pt1 | contig 14768 bp, 12 predicted proteins | sample OX3MG_FD_202532 | JGI IMG/M metagenome (GOLD analysis project Ga0307374, IMG submission 202532) | Soil microbial communities from Risofladan, Vaasa, Finland - OX-3 | ecosystem: Environmental > Terrestrial > Soil > Coastal area > Acid sulfate soil | place: Finland: Risofladan, Vaasa | collected... | reverse complement strand
TCAGCCAGTCCGAGGGACATCGGTCGCTCCCGGTCGAGAATTACGGACGTGTAATTCTCGCTCATGGAGCCGCCGATCGCGAGCACTCACGCTCGCGAAAGACACCAGCCACCTAGTCGGCCTTACTCGCGGTCGATCCCGAGAGCGAACCAGCGCAAGACGAACTGATGGAGGAGCGATGGGAGGACGAAGGTGGCGGTCCTCCCGAGGAGGACTAGTCGTCCTGGCTCGTGATTGGCCGGTACGTGAGGCGCTTCCCCGCGACCTTCCCCATGAGGCGGTCCATGCGCTGTGTGTCAGTCATGTCGCAGGTCGAGTAGCGGAAGTCGAACTCAGCCAGGTAACGGGGCAGATGCTCCACGCTCACGTGGTGGTGGGTACCGTCGACAGACCGCTTGAGCTGCGAGAAGTAGTTCTCGGCCCTGTTGGTTGACACGCCGTCGCGTACGTACTCGCCCGCGACGTGGTCGACCGAGTGGTGCTCAGCGAAGTAGCCCCGGAATCCCTTGTAGACCTGTGCTCCGTCCGTGTGGAGGACCGACGCGTTCATGTCTACGCGCTCGTCCATGATCGCCCGCAGGTTGCCCGCGTTGACCTTCGCTACGACCTGGCTGCGAACTTCGCCCGTCTCCGAATTGATGAGCGATACCACCGGTGTCTTGTCGGTGTACTTGGTCATCCACCCGTGCCCGTCACGCTCTGTCTTGCCGCGGTGCTTGTTCTTGGGGTTGCCGCCGATCCACGTTTCGTCCGCGACGATCGTGCCGCTGAGCAGCCCGGCAAGTGGTTCGCGCTTCATGGCCTCGCGGATGCGGTGCAGGACGAACCACGCCGTCTTGGGGGACAGTCCGTACTTGCGCTCGACCTCACGAGCTGCCAGACCGTTCTTGTTGGAGCACAGCTCGTAGAACAGGAAGATCCACGTCCGGATCGGGACATGCGTGCCATGCATCACCGTGTTCGTGATGACCGAGAAAGGCTTGCGACAGTCGCGGCACTTCCAGAGGCGGCGCTGGGTCGTCGTGCCACGGTTCGTCTTGCGCACGCCGTCACGCGGCTTCAGGAAGTAGTGCTGGTTGATCGATCCGCAGTGTGGGCAGACGGGACGACCCTTCCAACGCAGCTCCTCCAGGAACTGGTAGGCCGCGTCCTCGTCAGGGATGCGCATCGCGATGCTCGGGAAGGTCAGGTCCTCCATGCACCCATCATCGCACGTCTGTTTGGGTACGTCAAGTTACACATTGCCCCTTGTCCACAGCTGTGGACAACCCTGGGGGTACTTACACCTCTGTGGTACCCGCAGCTAGCGGCGCGACACCTCCGGGCGCGCGTTCGTCGGCTGGAGGTCTCCGACCGTTCACCTGGGACGACGGGCGCGCACGCTCGCGGCGGCGCGGGCACACGTCCGCGGAGCGGACACCGCCTAGCGGTAGCGGGTCGCCATGACGGCCGCGCCGAGGATCGCGAGCATCCCCCCGACGACGTACCAGCTCGTCGGGCTCGCGGGGAGGACGTCGATGTAGTTCAAGATGATCGCGAGCGCACCGAGCACGAGCATCGTGAGCAGCACCCACGGGTACCAGCGCGGGCTCCGCTTGACGCTGTGCGGGATCGGCGCGGTGTAGCGGCCGCTCGTGCGCGCCGCACGGCCCTTCGGCGCCTCGGCGCGCCTCGTGCCGGCCCGGCGGCCCTTCGGCGCCTCGGCGCGCGTCGCGCGCCCGGACGTCGTCCGCGTCCCCTCGCGAGGCTTGCGGCCAGGTGCTTTCGACGCTCGTGCCATGGCCCACGAGGATAGTGGGAACGGATCGGTAGCCTGTGGGCGTGGCCACCCGGATCGTCGTCGTCGACAACTACGACAGCTTCGTCTACAACCTCGTGCAGTACCTCGGCGAGCTCGGAGCCGAGCCACTGGTCGTGCGCAACGACGACGTCGACGTCGACGGGCTTCGGGCGCTCGAGCCGGACGGGCTCCTCGTGTCGCCGGGCCCCGGGACGCCGTCGGGCGCCGGTGTGTCGTCGGACGCGATCGCGGTCTTCGGCGCGGCGGGCGTGCCCGTGCTCGGCGTCTGCCTGGGCCACCAGTGCATCGGCGAGGTCTACGGCGCGACCGTCGTGCGCGCCCCGGTGCTCATGCACGGCAAGACGTCGGCGGTCCACCACTCGGGTGCGGGCGTGCTCGCGGGCCTTCCCGACCCGTTCGAGGCGACGCGCTACCACTCGCTCGTCGTCGATCCCGCGACGATCCCGTCGTGCCTCGAGGTCACCGCGCGCACCGCCGACGGCGTCGTCATGGGCCTGCGCCACCGTGAGCTGCCGGTCGAGGGCGTCCAGTTCCACCCCGAGTCGATCCTCACGAGGGTGGGGCACCACCTGCTCGGCAACTTCCTCCACCGCACGCTCGCCCGGCACAGCTGAGCGCGCGCGGCGCGCTCCGTGTAACCGCCCGCCGTGCAACCGCGCGCCGCGCCCGCCGAACGCGTGGCCCGTCGGGCGTGCGGGTCCCCGGCCGCATCGCGCCGGGGACCGCCGCGGGTCACGGGAGCGAGGTGGGTGTTCCCGGGAGCGTCGTGGGTGTGCCGGGGAGCGTCGTCGTCGTCGTGGTCGTGGTCGTCGACGTCGTGGTGGTCGTCGACGTCGATCCGTTCACCGCGCCGACGAACACGACGATCTGGCGCCCGCTCGCGACCGGGGTGCCGGCGACCGGGCTCGTGCCGACGACGAAGCCGACCTGGTCCGGCGCGACGTTGTTCTGGAGCGCGGTGCGGTACGTGAGGCCGGCCTGGGTCAGCGACTGCTCGGCGGCGGCGAGCGAATCGCCCGTGACGTTCGGCACGGGGACCGACCCGCGAGACAGCACGAGCGTGATCGTCGAACCCGGCGCCACCCGCTGGCCCGCGGCCGGGCTCGTCGCGACGACGTCACCGGCCGGGACCGTCGAGGAGAGCTCGGTCTTCGTGTTGGGGCTCACGACGAACTGCGCGGTGACGAGCTTGATCGTCGCGGCGTTCACCGTGTCGCCGGCCACGGACGGCACCGGGACGAGCTTGCGGCCGGCCGTGACGTAGATCGTCACCTTCGACCCGCGGGGCGCGGAGCCGTTCGCGCTCGGCTGCTGGCGCACGACGTAGCCCTGCTTCTCGCTCGCGTTCGTGGCGACGACGTACTTCGAGGCGGTCGTGAAGCCCGCAGCCCGCAGCGCCGAGATCGCGCTCTGCTGCGACGTCCCCGTCACGCTCGGGACCGGGGCGGACGGCGCGCTCGACCACACGACGATCTTCACGGTCGACTGGGACGCGACCCGCTCCGAGGCGCGTGGCGACTGGCTCTTCACCCGGCCGACCTTGGCGATCTCCGACGGCTTGGCGCGGTAGGTCGACTCGGCGACCCGGAGGCCCTGCTGGTGCAGGAGCGCCTCGGCGACGGTCTTGTCCTTGCCGACGAGGCTCGGCACGGTCACCGACGCGGTCCCCCCGAAGTAGCCGAGCGAGCGGCCGCCGAAGTAGACGACGATGCCGATCGCGACGACGAGGAGGAGGGCCGCGGCGACCCACCACGGGGTCGTGCTGCGCTGGCGCCGCGGCGGCCGGTGCCCGACGACGTCGACGACCGAGGTGTCGGGCCCGAGCTCGTCGCCGGCAGCGCCCGGAGAAGCTGCGAACGAGCGGGTGACCTCTCCCGAGCTCCCGGGGCGCGGTGGGCTCGCGAGGACCGTCTGGCCCTGGACGAACCGGTCGAGGTCCGCCTTCATCTCGTCCGCGCTCGCGTAGCGCTCGGCGGGCAGCTTCGCCATCGCCTCGAGCACGATCGCCTCGAGCGCGGCGGGGATCGCGGGGTTGAGCGTGCGCGGCGTGGGCGGGTTCTCGCGCACGTGCTGGTAGGCGATCGCGACCGGCGTCTCGCCGCTGAACGGCGGGCGCCCGGTCAGCATCTCGTAGCAGACGACGCCGAGCGCGTAGACGTCGCTGCGGGCGTCGACCGTGAGGCCCTGTGCCTGCTCGGGCGAGAAGTACGTCGCGGTGCCCATGACGAGCCCGGTCTGGGTGACCTGCTCGTCGGTGCCGATCGCACGCGCGATCCCGAAGTCCGTGACCTTCACCTGGCCGTCCGCGGTGATGAGGACGTTGCCGGGCTTCACGTCGCGGTGGACCACGCCGTGGCGGTGCGCGTACGAGAGGGCCTTCGCGATGTCGGAGGCGATCGATGCCGCCTGTCCGGCGGCGAGCGGCGCCTGGGTGCGGATGATCGAGGAGAGGGGCTCGCCGTCGATGTACTCCATGACGATGAAGTACGTGCGGTCGGACTCGCCCCAGTCGAACACCTGGACGATGTTCGGGTGCATGAGGTTCGCGGCGGCCTGGGCCTCGCGCCGGAACCGCTCGACGAACGAGTGGTCCGTCGAAAGCTCCGGGAACAGCACCTTGAGCGCGACGGGACGGTCGAGTAGCAGGTCGCGCGCCTGGTACACCTGGGCGGTCCCGCCTCGTGCGATCTGGTTGCGCAGCTCGTAGCGGCCGCCGTAGACGGGAGAGGGGGGCGTCGTCATGCGGCGTCGAGCCTATGCGCAGCGGTGATGGTCGACTGGCGGTCGACGGGCGCTTTTCGGAGCGAGGTCATCCCGCGTACCCGACTGCAGCGTCGAGGACCTTCGCGACGACGGGGCCGGCGACCGTCGCCCCCGTGCCGTCGCACGCGATGTTGGGCTGGTAGGGGACGATCGCGGCGACCGCGACCTTCGGCACCTGACCGGCTCCCGCGGGCCCCGTCGCGACGAGCCAGTTCGAGGAGCAGTTGTTGTTGCCGACCTCGGCGGTGCCGGTCTTGGCGGCGACGTTCAGGCTGGGCGGGAACAGCCCGGCCGCGGTGCCGTGCGCCGCGACGCCGAGCATGAGCTCGCGCACCTGGTCCGCGGTCGCGATCGACGTCGCGTGGAGCCAGGCGTGCGGCTTGTAGGTCGCGACGACCCGGCCCTGGCTGTCGAAGACGTGGGCCATGAGATGCGGTGCCATGATCGTGCCTCCGTTCGCGATGGCCGCCGCGACGAGCGCGTTCTGCAGGACCGTCTCCGCGACGTTCTCCTGGCCGATCGCCGAGTACGCGAGGCCGGGCTGGTTCTGCGCGAAGCTCGCGGCCGACGGGAACCGCGACGCCGAGACCTCGGCGGCCGGCAGGTCGATCGGCGGCCGCTTGTTCAGGCCGAAGGCGTTCGCCTCGCTCGCGAGGTTGTGCCCGCCGAGCTGCAGCCCGTAGTAGCCGTAGGCCGTGTCGCACGAGACCCAGAGGTTCACCGCGAGCGTTCCGCCGCAGACCTCGCCCGCGAAGTTGTGGAGCTGCAGGTTCGTCTGGGGGAGCTTGAGCGCGCCCGTCGGCTTCACGTACTTGGTCGCGAGCGCCGGGGCGTGGTCGAGGATCGCCGAGGTCGTGATGATCTTGAACGTCGAGCCGGGAGCCGTGAGCGTGCTCGTCGCGCCGTTCACGAGCGGGGACGACCCGCTGCTCGGGTTCAGCGACGCGTAGTACTTGTCGATCGCCTTGCCGTCGGCGCCCGAGAGCTTGTTCGGGTCGTAGCTCGGCTTCGAGTACATCGCGAGGATCGCGCCGGTCGTCGGGTCGACCGCGACGACGGCGCCGTCCGTGTAGGGCGCGAGCGCGGCCTTCGCGACCGCCTGCAGCTTCGGCGAGATCGTGACCTCGACCGTGTCCGTCCCCTTCGTCTGGGTGAGCAGGTCCGAGATGCTGTGCACGGACGACTCGTGCTCGACGAGGTAGCGGTTGTACTGGTCCTCGACGCCGAACTGCAGCGCCTGCTGCGCCCAGTCGTAGTAGCCGGTCACGTCCGCGTAGAGCGGACCGTTCACGTAGTGGCGCACGTAGCCGGCGCCGGTCGGGTTCTTCGTCGAGTACGCGAGGACCGATCCGGTCGACGACACGATGTCGCCGCGGGGGAGGTCCCACGTCGACACGACGGTCGACGGCGCGTACGGGGAGTGCTGGAGCGCGCTGGCCTTTCGCACCTGCAAGTTGTTGAGCTGCAGGAACAGCACGGTGAAGCACAAGATGAACACGACGGCGACGACCCGGACGCGGCGGTCCATCTCAGGTGCCCGGGGGCGCCTGCGGCGCCGCGGTCGTGGTCGTGGTCGTGGTCGTCGAGGTGGTGGCCGTCGACGTCGTCGCGGCCACCGTGGTCGTCGTCGCAGACGTCGTCGCCGCGGTCGGCGTCGTGGTCGCGGTCGTCGTGGTCGTGCCGCGGGACGGCTGCAACGCGTTCACCGGTGTCGGCGCGGACCCGCCCCGCGGCGCACCCGTCGTCGTGGTGGTCGACCGGTGCTTCGGCGCGGTGGTGGTGGTCGTCGTCGGCGCGACAGTCGTCGTGGTGCCGGCGACGCCGAGCGCCGAGGACGTGTCGACCGAGGGCAGCGCGAGGGCGTGGTGCACGTTGCCGAGCGCGGTGACGATCTGCTGGGCGACCGCGAGCGACGGCTCGAGCATGCCGTTCCGCAGCGGCGGGATGTTTGGCGGGAAGACCTGCGCGACGGTGAGCTGGCTCTCGTAGACGACCTCCGGCGCGAACCAGAGGAACCCGCCGGGCCGGCCGCGGAACACCGTGACGTGACCGCCGTGGATGCCGACGAAGTACGAGGCCTTCACGTACCAGCCGACGACGCCCGCGGCGCCACCGAGGACACCGACGAACGCGAGGACGAACAGGACGACCCGCACGGACAGCACCCGGTCCGCCGGGTCCCGCCTCCGGCGTTCGACGCGGGCCCGCCCGCCCGCTCCCGCTCCCGCGCCGTGGTCGTGCGAGTCGCGCTCTCCCGTGCCGCCACGGCTCCGGCTCTCCGGTCCCGGCGGGTCGGGGAGCGCGCTGTCGAGGTCCGCGACGACGACCGTGACGTTGTCGCTGCCGCCGTGGTCGAGCGCGAGGGCGACGAGCTGCGCCGCCGCCGCGGCCGGGTCCGTCGCGGTCGCGAGGACGGCGGCGATGTCGTGGTCGTTGACCTCGTTCGTCAGCCCGTCGCTGCACAGAAGGAGGCGCGAGCCGGGCGAGGGGTCGAGCTCCCAGGAGTCGACGGTCACGCTCCGGTCGATTCCGAGAGCGCGCGTGAGCACGTGCCGGTGGGGGTGCACCGCCGCCTCCTCGGCGGTGAGCTCGCCGTGGCGGACCATCTCCTCGACGAGGCTGTGGTCCTCGGTCAGCTGGGAGAGCGACCCACCTGTGAGCAGGTAGGCGCGCGAGTCGCCGACGTTCGTGAGCACGAGTCGCTGGCGCCGTCCGACCCGCACGAGCGCCGCGGCCGTGAGCGTCGTGCCCATGCCGTGGAGCTGGGGCTCGCGCTCGCTCAGCTCGAAGACCGCCCGGTTCGCGTCGTTGGTCGCGGCGATGAGGCCCGTCGGGTCCCGGTGCTGGCCGAACGCGTGGCGCAGCGTGTCGAGCGCGACCCGCGCGGCGATCTCGCCCCCGACGTGGCCGCCCATGCCGTCGGCGACCGCGAGGAGCTCCTCGGTCGCGAGCCCGAGGTCCTGGTTCGAGCTGCGGACCCGGCCGGCATCGGTCGCGGCGACGCCGCGGAACGCGGTCACGAGGCGCGTCCGCGCCGCAGTGCGCCGCGGCAGTCGGTGACGGTCAACGTCCGACCTCGAGCAGGGTGTGGCCGACCTTCAGGCGGTCGCCGCGGCGCAGGCGCACAGGCGTCGCGACGCGCTCGCCGTTCACGAACGTCCCGTTGGTCGAGCCGAGGTCCTCGAGCCACGTCTCGCCGTCGCGCCGGAACACCCGTGCGTGCACCGACGACGCGAACGTGTCGCCTTCGAGGGACACCGCGCACCCGGGCGAGCGCCCGAGCGTGATCTCGCCGCCGAGCTCGAACGCGACACCGCGCCGTTCGGCGGGCTCGACGATGCGGAGCTTCAACGAGCCGCCGCGCTCCGCCGGCTGCGAGGGTGGAGGCCGTCCTTTCGTGGCCGCCCCGGCAGCGCCGGCCGGGCCGGCCACCTCCGCCGCGCGCTCCGCGCGCGACCTGCGGACCTCGACGAGCACGATCCTCGCGGCGTAGACGAAGAACAGCCAGATGAGCGCGAGCAGGAAGAAGCGGAGGATCTCGAGCAGACCGTGGGACATGGGATCGGAGTGCGGCTAACCGGTCTCGAAGCGAAACGTCGTGATGCCGACCGTGACGAGGTCGCCGTCGACGAGCCGCTGCTCGCGCACCGGCGTGCCGTTCACCCGCGTGCCGTTCGTCGAACCGAGGTCGGCGATGACGACGTCGGCGGCGACCCGGCGGATCTCCGCGTGGCGGCGCGAGACGTTCGCGTCGGCGAGCGGGATCCCGCACTCGGGCAGTCGTCCGATCGTGATCGGGTCCTCGCCGACCGCGACGCGCCGGCCGTCGGGGAGCACGATCCAGCCCGCCGGCGCCTCCTCGCCCTCGACGACCTCGCTCGAGATGAGGAACGTCGAGCGGGACAGCTCCTCGTTCCAGCCGATCTCGACGTGCACGGGGCCGACGAACGCGTATCCCTCCGCGCGGGCGTGCTCGCGCGCCGCGTCCGCGAGCTCGCGCGAGAGCACGTCGACGAAGCCGCCGAAGCGCTCGTAGTCCTCCTGTGCGAGCAGGACCGAGAACGCGTTCGGGGCGACGAGTCCACGCACGGTCACGGCGCGCCGGAGATCCATCTCTCGCGTGAGCCGGCGACCCAGCTCGACGGGCTGTAGCTCGCCCCGGAACGCCTTGGCGAACGCGCCCTCGACCAGACGCTCGAGGCGCTGCTCGAACTGCTGTAGTCCCATGGCCCCCTCACACTACCTGGTGGGACGGTCGGCGGGTCGGCGTGAGCTACCCTTGAGGCCCGCACGGGCGAGTGGCGGAATTGGCAGACGCGCAGGATTCAGGTTCCTGTGTCCGAAAGGATGTGCGGGTTCAAGTCCCGCCTCGCCCACCATGCGCGGCGTCGCGTGGTGACTTCACGTGGCGATTTCACGTGGCGACATGGCGAACCGACGTCGCGGGACGTCGCCGCCCGGCGTGCCGGGACGCACGCGCGTAGAGTGCGGCGCCATGGCGACCCGTGGCCCCTCGCAACGCGGAAGCGCAGCGTGAGAACGGTCGGTGAGAAGACCGCGCTCGTCACCGGCGCCTCGTCCGGGATCGGCGCGGCCACCGCCGTCAAACTGTGCGAGCTCGGCTTCACCGTGTACGGCGCAGCTCGCCGCCTCGACCGCCTCGAGGCGTTCGAGGCCGCCGGCGTCCGCCCGCTCGAGCTGGACCTGACGGACGACGTGTCCATGCGCGACGGGGTCGAGCGCGCGGTCGAGGCCACGGGCCGGATCGACGTGCTCGTGAACAACGCGGGCTACGGCGCCTACGGCGCCGTGGAGGACGTCCCGCCCGAGGAGGCCCGCCGCCAGCTCGAGGTGAACGTGCTCGGTGCCGCGCGCCTCGCACAGCTCGTGCTGCCGCACATGCGCGCCCGGCGGAGCGGCACGATCGTCAACGTCACGTCGATGGGCGGCCGCCTCCACACCCCGCTCGGCGGCTGGTACCACGCCGCGAAGTTCGCCCTCGAGGGACTGAGCGACTGCCTGCGGCTCGAGACGCGGCCGTTCGGGATCGACGTGGTCGTCGTGGAGCCGGGTGCCATCCGCACCGAATGGGGTGCCATCGCGGCGGGGCACCTCGAGCGGATCTCGGGCGGCGGTGCGTACGCGACCCAGGCCCGTGCGGTCGCCTCGGCGCTCGCGGGCGCAGCCGGTGGCGGGCGGGGCTCGTCTCCCGAGGTCGTCGCGGACACGATCGCGAGAGCGGTCACCGCCGCGCGCCCGAGGACCCGCTACGTGGTCGGGTTCGGCGCGCGGCCGCTCCTGTTCGCTCGCCGCGTCCTTCCGGACCGGGCGTTCGACTCGCTCGTCGCACGCGCGCTCGGCACGCGATCCTGACCCCGGCGAGGCGCCTGACCCCGGCGAGGCGCGTGCCCGCGGCCGGTCGCCGCGCGCCGCGGGCCGGGCCGCGCACCTCGCGGGCGCGCGCGTCCGCGCCCGCACGACGTCACGCGCGCGGTCCGCGGCCGGGGTGACGCGCCGGCGGGTCGGCACCGTGCGGTCGCGGCCACCACTCGGCCGACTCGATCACGTCGCGCAACACGAGCACGTCGCCGGGCGCCATCGGCCGGGCGAGCAGGTAACCCTGTCCCACGTCGCAGCCGAGCGCCTCGAGCGCGGCACGCTGGTCGTCCGTCTCGATCCCCTCGCCGACCACCGACATCCCGAGCGCGTGCGCCATCGCGGTGACGTTGCCGACGATCGTGCGGCCGCGCTCGTCGCCGAGCTGTCCGACGACGGTCCGGTCGATCTTCAGCACGTCCGCCGTGAGGCGCCGGAGGTGGGCGAGCGTCGCGCAGCCGGTCCCGAAGTCGTCGAGCGCGATCGTCACACCCATGCGCCGGAGCTCGCCGACGGTCGTCTCGACGCCGGCGCCGGCGCCGACGAGGGCCGTCTCGGTGACCTCGAGGCACAGCCGCGACGGGTCGACGTGACGGCGGGCGAGCGTCTCCGCGACACGCGACGCGTACGACGCGGTCGCCAGCTCGCGGGCCGACACGTTCACCGCGACCGTGAACCCGGCGGGCACGTCGCCGTGCACGTCCCACTCGGCGAGCTGCCGCGCCGCCTCGTCGAGCACGAAGGCGCCGATGCCCGCGACGAGGCCGCTCCGCTCGGCCTCGGCGAGGAACTGTGCGGGTGCGAGCACGCCGCGCGTCGGGTGGCGCCAGCGCACGAGCGCCTCGACGCCGCTCAGGCTCCGCTCCCCGAAGGAGAACAGGGGCTGGTAGTCGACGAACAGCTCGCCCTCGGCGATCGCCCGGCGAAGCTGCGCGTCGAACGTCCGCGGGCTCGCCGCGGCCGCGGCCTCCGGGTCGAACACGTGGGAGCGGTCGCCCCCGTCGGCCTTGGCGCGGTACATCGCCCGGTCCGCTCGCTGCAGCAGGTTCTCCGCGTCGTCCTCCGCGCCGAGGAAGCGCGCGATCCCGACGCTGCAGGTGACCGTCGCAGCCCCGTCGCCGAGCTCGATCGGCGTGCGCAGCGCGCGGACGAGCCGGTCGGCGATGAGGTGGATGTCGTCGTCGTGCCGAGCGAGCGGGCAGAGCAGCACGAACTCGTCGCCCCCGTAGCGCGCGACCGTGTCGCCGTGCCGGGCGGCGAGCGTGAGCCGCCGGCCGGCCTCGACGAGCACCTCGTCGCCCGCGTCGTGGCCGAGCGTGTCGTTCACCGACTTGAAGTCGTCGAGGTCGACGAACGCGAGCGCGACTCCCCCCCGCCGGCGCTCGAGCGCGAGGAGCTCCTGGTCCAGCCGGTCCTTCAGGGCGAAGCGGTTCGGGAGCCCGGTCACCGGGTCGTGAAGGGCCTGGTGGGCGAGCGCCCGCTCGGCGGCGACCTGTGCAGTGACGTCCCGGGAGATGCCGTAGGTGCCGACGACGAGGCCGTCCGCGTCCCGAAGGGGCAGCTTCGTCGTGGAGACCCACACGTCGGGACGGTCGTTGTAGGTCTCGCACTCGATCTTGGCGACGACCGGCCGTCCCGTCGCGATGATGTGCTGCTCGTCCTCGAACGCGGCGCGCGCGTGCGGCTCGGAGAAGATCTCGAAGTCGGTCTTGCCGAGGACCTCGTCCAGCGAGCGACCGGGCGCCTCGGTCGCGAGCCAGCCCGTGCTCACGAGCAGGAAGCGGCTGTTCAGGTCCTTGAAGTAGAGGCGCTCCTCGTGGTTCTCGAGGAGGTTCTCCATGCAGAGCCGCTCGAGCGACACGCGCGCCTCGTGACCGCCGTCGTGCGACATCTGCGTACCTCGATCGAAGGTGTTCGAGCCTCCTCGGTCAAACGGCCGCTTCGCGGGCCGAGTTGACGCCGGCGGGCCGTCGGCGAGCGGGCGCGCCCCGCCGCCCCGCCGGGCGCGCGGTGACCGTGACGGCCGCGTCGACGACGTCGGGGTCGTAGAGGCGCCGCCGGTTGGCGAGGACCTCCTCCCGGGCGACGCCGAGGCCGAGCGCCGGCCGGTACGGGCGGTGGCTCGTCATCGCTTCGATGACGTCGGCCACCGCGACGATCCGGCTGTGTAGGCCGATCTCGTCGCCCACGAGCCCGTCGGGGTATCCGGAGCCGTCGAGCCGCTCGTGGTGGTGGAGCACCGTGTCGGTGACGCCGTCGGGCAGGCCGGACGCCTCGAGGATCGAGAAGCCGACGCGGCAGTGGCTGCGCACGATGTCCATCTCGGGCGCGGACAGCGCACCCGGGCGGGTCAGGATCTCGGCGGGTGTCGCGATCTTTCCGATGTCGTGCAGGCTCGCGCCGAGTGACACCTCGGCGATCGTGCGCTCCGGCAGCCCGAGCGCCTGGCCGATGCGCTCGGCGAGGTCGGCGACCTTCAGCTGGTGGCCCGCGGTGTAGGGGTCCCGGAACTCCGTCGTCCGGACGAGCGCGGCGACGAGCGCCTGCTGGTGTCGCTCGGTCTCCGCGTGCTGCTCGACCGCGAGGGTGACGTCGTGGGCGTTCACGATGATCCCGGCGATCGCTGGGTCGTCGAGCTGGTTGTCGGCGATCGCGCTCAGGAACACGACCGCGCCCGCGTCGGTCCGGACGGCGAGCGTGACCGGCGGGTGGACCCCGGGACCCGACGCGACCGAGTCGAGCGCGCGCAGCGCGGCCGCGAGGTGCTCCGCGACGACGCCCTCGCGGAGCGCGTCGGCGATCGGCCGCCCCGCGGCGTTGCCGAAGAGCCGCACGGCCGCGGGGTTCATGTCGGTGATGCGCCCGTCCCGCCCGACGACGAAGATCACGTCGGCCGAGTGCTGGACGAGCGCCTCCTGGCGACGGCGGGCCGAGACGAGGTCGCTGATGTCCGTGACGTGGCCGAGCGTCCGCTGCTGTTCGGGACACCACGAGACCGAGACGCGCACCCAGCGCACCGTGCGGTCGGGGAGCACGTAGCGCGCCTCGAGCTGGCGGACGCCGCGCGCGGACCGGCGCGGTGCGTCGATGAGCGCGCGGGTGGCCACGGCATCGTCGGGGTGCGTGTACTCGACCGGGGAGCGGCCCACGAGCTCTCCCGCGCTCCGTCCGACGAGCTCGCAGTACCGCTCGTTCACCGCGACGACCGTCCCGGACGCCGAGAGCTCGACGAGCGCGAGAGACGCGAGTGCGCCGCTCCAGCAGCCGCCAGCTTGGCCCGCTCGCTCGGTGACGGACATCCGGTCCCTTCCGTGGCGCACGTCGCGCTCTCCCATCAGTCGACCGGTTCGCGCTCGACATTTAGGGTCGTTCGTAGGGCCGAAGGTCGGGATCCGGCGATCGTGCACCGGGCGCGGGCGCGGGCGCGGGCGCGGGCGCGGGCGCGGGCGCGGGCGCGGGCGCGGGCGCGGGCGCGGGCGCGGGCGCGGGCGCCCGCGGGACGCGGTCCGCCTCCCCGCCCGCCCGCGGCCGCGCAACCACGGCGCTCGTGGCCGTGGGCGGGACCCGCGGCGCTCGGTGCGCACCGCCAGTACGCTCGGGAGCGGGCCGAGCCAAAGGGGTGCACGCGGTGAGCGACGTGAACGACTGGAACCGACAGGTCATCGAGGAGTTCCGCGCGAACGACGGCCGGCTCTCCGGCCAGTTCGACGGCGCGCCGGTCCTGCTCCTGCACACCGTCGGCGCGCGCAGCGGCCAGGAGCGCGTGAACCCGATGATGTACCTCGACCTCGACGGGCACCGGTACGTGTTCGCGTCGAAGGCGGGGGCCGACACGCATCCCGACTGGTACCACAACCTCGTCGCGAACCCCGCGGTGACCGTCGAGGCGGGCGGCCCCGCGTACGGCGCGCACGCCGCCGTCGTCGCCGGCGAGGAGCGGGACCGGATCTACGCGGAGCAGGCCCGCCGCTACCCGGGCTTCGCCGAGTACCAGGAGAAGACGGGGCGCGTGATCCCCGTCGTCGAGATCACCCCGAAGAGCTGACCGCGCCGCCGCGCCGGCCCGGCAGGCGCCGCGGCGGTAGCGTGCGCGCATGAGACGGCGCGCACGCTACGGATCCTGGACCTCGCCGATCACGAGCGAGGTCCTCGTCGAGGCCGTCGTCCGGCTCGCGGACCCGCTCGTCGACGGCTCGGACGTGTACTGGGTCGAGGGGCGGCCGTCGGAGGGCGGGCGACAGGTCGTCGTGCGCCGCGCGGCGGACGGGACGACCCGCGACGTGCTGCCCGAGGGGTTCGCCGCGCGCACGCTCGTCCACGAGTACGGCGGGCTCAGCGTAGCGGTCCGTGACGGCACGGTCTACTTCGCGAACTTCGCGGACCAGCGCCTCTACCGGGTCGACCCGGACGGAGTGCCGATCGCGCTCACCGCGGAGCCGGCGGAGCCGGCGGAGCCGCGCTCGGTCCGCTTCGCCGCGCCGGTCGCCACGCCCGACGGTCGCTTCCTCGTGTGCGTGCGCGAGCGCCACCTGGCCGAGGGCGTCGTGAACGACCTCGTCACCGTCGCGACCGACGGGAGCGGCGCGGTCGCGGTCCTCGCGTCCGGGCACGACTTCTACGGCACGCCGGCGCTCTCTCCCGACGGCACGCGCGTCGCCTGGTGCAGCTGGGACCACCCCGACATGCCGTGGGACGCGACGACCCTCTACGAGGTCGAGCTCGCGGACGGAGGCGTCGCGGGGCCGGCGCGCCTCGTCGCGGGCGGGCCGGGGGAGTCCGTCACCCAGCCCCGTTACGGGCCCGACGGCGCGCTCCACTTCGTGTCGGA
>Ga0307374_10009037_pt1 | contig 14768 bp, 25 predicted proteins | sample OX3MG_FD_202532 | JGI IMG/M metagenome (GOLD analysis project Ga0307374, IMG submission 202532) | Soil microbial communities from Risofladan, Vaasa, Finland - OX-3 | ecosystem: Environmental > Terrestrial > Soil > Coastal area > Acid sulfate soil | place: Finland: Risofladan, Vaasa | collected... | reverse complement strand
CACCCCTTCTACCTGCAGGGCAACGCCGACCTGATCTCCTACCAGCTCCCGCAGTCGTGGACGAATGTCGCGAATGCGTGGGAAATGTCCACGGTTGGCGCGCGAGACAGGGACAAGCTCGCGCTGGCCGCCTGACGGGGCAACTCGTCAGTGCAAATTCCGAGAATTGCTGGAACGCCCGAGCCACCTGGCTGAGCTACAACGTGGGGCGAAAGCCCGAGCGCGAATGCCTGAAAATCAGTCAGCAGGGGTAATCAGCAGCCGAGCCCGCCTGGGGAAACCCGACGGGATGGTTCAGAGACCATGCACGGGACGCCTCACCGAGGCGAAGATATGGTCCGGTCTGCGACCGAGAGGCGCAGAGGCAAGGCAGAAATGACCTGCCCCTCCGTCCTGATAAATAGGACAGAGAGTAACAAATCGCCAGGACTACGTGTCCATCGCTTGGCCGGGAATTGACGTTACGTGGCGTTATTCCCTTTTGCTGTTCGGTGCCCTAATTGCCCACGCTCCTATGTATTCTGCCCATTTGGGCGGTTTGCAGCAGAGCGACGTGGCGCCCTACAGCTAGTCCGCTCTGTCCGTTCCTGACTGGATGCGGATCCGACCCTCAAAACGCAAGACGGCCCCTGGCCGGGACATCCGCCATGGGGCCGTCTTGCGTGCAGGACCGCTATGCGAGTCCGTAGTGGCTGAGTACCCGGCGCGGGAACGTTTTGCGGGCTAGCCCCAGGCCTTCCTGGTGAAGCCACTCGTTTACCACGATCGCGCCGAGCCCGGTGACCGAGAACTGCCACAGGCTCACGTCGCGGCGCTTCTGGATCTTCTGCATCCTGACACCTGTCGCCGTCTCGATGTAGTCGCGCGCTTCCGCGAGGAAGCGTTCCGATCCGGAGCACAGGTTCCATCCGGGATACTCGCGGCCGTTGCGGTCGCGGGGCAGGAACGCGCTGCCGTCCCCGTCGAAGTACCCGAGCAGGAAGGGCCGCTGCAACTCCCCCAATTCGCCTGGCCATCTCGTTACCGCACTTTTCCGCGGCACGACTCCGTAGCGACCGAGGTCGGCCACCATCTGACGCGACGTGATCTGCACGACCATCTGCCCGTCAGCGCGGGCGCACAGCCTCGCGGCCGGGTTCAGCCGGTCGCGCACGAACTCCACGAGCCTGGCGTCAGCTGCCTCAAGCCCGAACTGGACGCGCGGATGCGCGGACGCGATGTTCCCGTCGGCCACGAGCAGCCCGAGCACATAGGCCTGCTCGGCCGTCGTGATGCCGCCAAAATACCCGCTCACCGTGCACCTGGTGATCTCAAGCTTTCGCCCTGGCTTCTTGCCGGAGAGCTCCCTCCGCAGGGCGGCGATCTCCGGCTCCCCGATGCTCGCGGTATAGCGGCGCGGAAACCGGCCAGCGTTCTCGCGAACCCGGGCCAGCATCGCGCGCATGCGCTCCTCGGTCCCGGCGCGCTTGCCGGCGCCCAGCCGGGTGGCGCGCTGGCGCACGGAACCCTCGGAGCGGCCGGTCAGCACGGAGATCTCGGCAGCCGCCATGTGCTGATAGGACTCCCGCAGCTGCGTCAGGTCATTCGCGGTCCATGACCGCAGGCTGCCCCGCCTGCTGACGCCGAGCCGCCATGCACGATTATCGACGGCTTTCACGCTGCGGGCGGACAGCAATGCGGTGATCTCCGCGACAGGGCGCTGCCCGTAGTTCTCGCGGACGATTTCGTCCTCGCCCGCGCTCCACGGGAGCCGCGATTCACGCTTCTGGTCACTCACGTAAGCCTTCTCTCGCCGGGGCCTCAACGAAACTGCCCCGGGTGACCGGAGCCACTTACCGGGGCAGTCGTTCGGGCCGGGTCTACGACTTGACGCAGAACCCGTAATCGTCATCCACCGGCCCGCTGAGCGCGTAGCCCTGAACGTCAAGGTCCAGGAGGTACTCCGCGAACTCGCGGGCCTTCTGCGCGGCCTCGGCCAGCGTCGCCGCGCCGTCGATCGTCCACTTGGCGCGGATGATGACCTCGCCGGTCTCGGGATCTGCTGTGCCGACCGGGTTAGCGGCAACCGTGTCGCTCATGGTTCCTCCGAGTTGATTGCTTGCTGTCATGCATTCATGATAGCACACCAGCAAGAACTACGCGCCGTCTTCCTCGGTCTCCAGGGCCGCCATCACGTAGTCAGTTACCAGGGCATTGATCGAGGTACGGCGCTCGAAGGCCAGCCGCCTCAGGCGCTCGTGCACTTCGGCTGGCAGCCGCAGGGTCATCACGCGGTTAGCTGTCGTCATGACAGCATGATAGCACTTCCGTCGAGCCACCTGTCAGTTCACGCTCCCGGCTGCACTCGCTTCCGGGTTTCCAAACGCCACGACCAAAAGTAAGGAGCCGTGTGGCAGGCATTTTCGAGAGCGGCATCGTCCAGGTGCAGGGGACGGTCGGCACGGCGCCGGCGGTCGTCTGGGATCCGGGTAACACCAGCGCGACCACGTACGGGCCGCTCGGCTCCGTGCCCTCGGCCGCGACCCTGACCGACGTCACCGTCATCAACACCGGCACGGTCAACATCTACGCCGGGATGGGCACCGTGGCGTACGCGTCGACCACGGGCGCGCTGATCCCGGCGAACGGCGGGCAGCTCACCTTCCAGGGGTACAAGGTCACCAGCCGGGGCGCGAACGGCACGATCTGGGCCAACGCGGGGACGGTGGGCTTCTCCAGCTCGACGGCCGCCGGGATGGTGTCCGTCGCGGCGGTGAGCTGACGTGGCGACCTCGGCAACGGGCGGGAACACGTTCACGGTCGTCCCGGGCCAGGCTGCGATCGGGGCGAAGGTCGAGCCGTTGCCGCAGATCGCGTCCGGCCGGCTCACGGCGGCGGGCGGGTTCGCGGTCGGCGGCTACCCGCCGACCGTGACGATCGGGGCCGGGGCGGGCACGGTGGGCTCGGTCAGCGGGGTCACCGGCTACGACCAGGCTGCCTCGTTCACCCTCGTGGCGGGCACGGCGAACATTCAGGCGGGCACGCTGGCGACGGTGACGTTCGGGCAGCAGATGGACGTGGCGCCGGTCGCGGCGATCGTCAGCATGTACGCCCCGGCGGGGACGCTCGGCATCGCGGTCGGGGCGTTCGGCCTGTCGAAGTCCGGGTTCTCGATCGGCGGCCAGGCTCCGGCGTCGGGCGTCTCGTACACGGTGAACTGGTTCGTGGTCCGGTCGCCGCTGTGATCAGCAACGGCCAGGTGGCGGTTGCCGCGGTGCCGGAGGTGGTGTGCGTGGTCCCGCCGGGGCCGTGCACGCTGGTCCTGGCCAACGCGGGGACCGCGGCGACGGCTTACGTCGGGATGGGGGGCACCGGGCCGAGCGCGTCTAACGGCTTCCCGGTGCCGTCCGGCCTGGTCTCCCCTGTGGTGCTGCCGTGCTATGCGGGCAGCGGCGGCGGGACCCTGTTCGCGATCTCGGCGTCGGGGACGGCCTCGCTGGCCTGGTGGCTGTCCACGGCCTCGGGCGGCACCGGGCTGTAGCCCGGCCTTCCTCTTCTGGCGCGCACGTCAGGAAGTGGTGCTTATGAGTAATGTCGGAATCTACGGGAACGGCCCGCACTGCCCGTCTGGGTACGGAACCCAGGCGGACAAGCTCGGCAGGGAGCTGCGGAAGAACGGCCACCAGGTGGCCTACATGCCGTTCCATGGCCTGCAGGGCAGCCCGCTGGGCTACGAGGGCTCCACGATTTATCCCGGGTCGACGGAAGATCCGTGGGCGCTGGACCTTCTCGGAGCCCATTACAGGCATTTCGGGGCGGACCTGCTGATTACCCTGATGGACGCCTGGGTTCTCGACCCGGCCAAGCTCGCCGGGATGAACATCGCGCACTGGCTGCCGGTGGACTGCGAGCCGCTCGGCGCGATGGACCGCAGGGTTCTCGACGCCGGAGGCGGCCGGCCGGTCGCGATGAGCCGGTTCGGGCTGAGGCAGATGCAGGACGCCGGGTACGACGCGCTTCTCGCCCCCCACTCCCTGCCGATGGACGTGTGGTCGCCGCTCACCGACCGGCAGGCCGCGCGGGAGTCCCTCGGGTTCGGCGACCGGTTCATCGTCGCCGTCAACGCCGCGAACCAGGACCCGTTCCGCAAGGGCTACGGCGAGCAGCTGGCCGCGTTCGCGCAGCTCGCTAAGAGGCATGACGACGTGCTGATGCTGATCCACACCCGGGCCGAGACCCGTAACGGCATCAACCTCGCGGCCCTCATCGCGGACCTGGGCCTGGAGAAGCACGTCGTCATCGGCGACCAGTACCTGATCTCCGCGGGCATGATCGGCGAGGGCCAGATGGTGTCGTGGCACGGCATCGCGGACCTGCTGACCAACTGCTCGTACGGCGAGGGTTTCGGGCTCGCGGTCCTGCAGTCCCAGGCGACGGGCACCCCGGTCGTGGTGACGGATTTCTCGGCGATGAGCGAGCTGTGCGGCGCCGGGTGGAAGGTCGGCGGGCAGCGGTTCTGGAACCGCGGCCACGACGCGCGGTGGAAGGTCCCCTACATCCACGAGATCGCCGACGCGTACGAGCTCGCCTACGACGGCGGCGCGGCGAGACTGCGGGACCAGGCCCGCGAGTTCGCCCTCGCCTACGACTCGGCGAAGATCTACCGCGAGCACTGGGCGCCGATCCTGGCCGAACTGTGCCCGGAGGCGACGCCCGTCGTGTCGCTGCCGGAGAAGCGCCGGGAGTCCGTCGGGGCCGGAGATGCCGGTGCGTGACCTCCTGGTGATCGTCCCGTCCCGCGGGCGCCCCGGCCGGCTGGCGGAGATGATGGACGCCTGCCTGTCCCTGTCGCAGGCCGCGACGGACATCGCCGTCGGGTACGACGAGGACGACCCGTGCGCGCCCGCCTACGCCGGCCTCGCCGACCTCGACGCGCCCTCGTCCAACCACTGGGCGTGCGGGCGGCGGAACTCCATGGGCGGCTGGACTAATCACCTCGCTGCCGGGCTCGGCGGCGGCTACCGGGCACTGGCGCCGCTCGGCGATGACCACGTGCCCCGCACCCCGGGCTGGGACCGCCTGCTTCTCGAGTCGATAGACGTCATGGGCGGCACCGGGATCGCGTACGGCGACGACCTGCTGCAGCGCGCCGCCCTGCCAACCTCGATCGTCATGTCCCGCGACATCGCGGACGCTCTCGGATGGATCTGCGAGCCGTCGATGCGGCACTACAACCTCGACAACGTGTGGCAGGACCTCGGCCTGGGCGCCGGGTGCCTCGCCTACCGGGAAGACGTCGTCATCGAGCACAACCACCCCGGCGCCTCGAAGGCGCCCTATGACGCCACGTACGCCGAGGACGCGCCTCACTGGCCGCAGGACCTGACCGCTTATCAGGAGTGGCGGCATTTCCGGATGGCTGATGACATCGCGAAGATCACCGCGCTGAAGGTGGTGCCCTGATGCGCGCCCTGGTTACCGGCAGCACCGGGTTCGCCGGATCGGCGCTGGCCCGCTCGCTGGAAGCGGACGGCCACGCGGTCACCGGGTTCGACCTGGCGCTCGGCGACGACATCCGCGACTACGAGCAGGTCCGCACGGCGGTCGCGCAGGCCGAGCCGGACCTCGTCTTCCACCTCGCCGCGGTCGCCCACCCGGCGGAGGCGAAGGGCGATCCGCGGCGGGCGCTCGAGGTGAACGTGACGGGCACCATGAATGTCCTGGAAGCGGTCCGCGTCACCGGCTCCGACGCGAAGGTCCTGATCACGGGATCCTCGGATGAGTACGGCAACGAGGGCCGCGCGCCGGGCGAGGTGCTCACCGAGGACTCCGCCTGCCGGCCGACCAGCCCGTACGGCGCGTCCAAGCTCGCCGCCACCTCGCTCGGCATGGCGTACCACTCCACGTTCGGGCTGCCCGTCGTTGCCTGCCGGGCGTTCATGCACGCCGGGCCCGGCAAGCGGGGCACCACCGCGGTCGGCGCGTTCGCCCGCCGGGTCGTGGCCGTCGAGCGGGGGGAGGCTGACCGGGTCGTGCACGGCAACCTGGATCCGCTGTACGACATCACCGACGTCCGCGACGTGGTCCGCGCCTACCGGAAGGCCATCTACTGCCCGCCGGGGATCTACAACGTGTGCCGCGGCGACCTGACGGCGCTCTGGCAGGTCATGCACACGCTGATCGGGCTGTCGACGGCCGAGAGCGTGCCCCTGGAGGAAGACCCCAGGTTCGGCGGGAAGCCGAATGCGCTGTACCCGCAGGGGTCGGCCGCCAAGCTCCGCGCCGCAAGCGGGTGGGAGCCCCTAGTGCCGCTCAAGGACACCCTGCGCGAGCTTCTCAATCACTGGCGGTCACAGTGAAGGCCCTGATCACCGGGGGCTCCGGGTTCATCGGCAGCGCCCTGGCGCGGCGCCTCGTCGGCGACGGTCACGAGGTCGTCGTGCTCGATGACATGTCCCGCGGAGCGCGGAGGCGGCTGCCCGGCTGCACCCTGATCGAGGGCGACATCCGCGACGAGGATGCCGTGCTCGCCGCGGTGCACGGCTGCGACACCGTCATCCACATGGCCTACGTCAACGGCACCGAGACTTTCTACGCCGAGCCGCGGCATGTCCTCGACGTCGCCGTCCGGGGCATGAGCAACGTGCTGTACGCCTGCGAAGCCATGGGCTGCAGCGACCTGATGCTCATCTCTTCCTCCGAGGCCTACCAGGTCCCCGAGCAGGTGCCCACCCCGGAGACGGTGCCCCTGTCGGTGCCGGACCCGCTGAACCCGCGGTACTCCTACGGCGGCGGGAAGATCATCTCCGAGCTGATGGCCATGGCGTGGCAGCGGACCGGGGTACTGGACCGCGCGGTCGTGGTGCGCCCGCACAACATTTTCGGGCCGGACGGCGGCCGTGACCACGTCATCCCGCAGTTCTGCCTGCGCATGGCCAGGCTTGACCGCGAGCACCCGGAAGGCGTCATCCCGTTCCCCGTCCAGGGGACCGGCACCGAGAGCCGGTCGTTTTGTTACATCGATGACTGCACCGACCAGCTGGCCCTGCTGCTTGAGCGCGGCGACACCGGGATCTGGCATGTGGGGACGATGGATGAGCGGGCCATCGCCTACGTCGCGCACGACATCGCGAAGTGCTTCGGCCGGGAGATCAAGATCGAGCCGGGCACCCTGCGGAAGGGATCGCCGCCGCGGCGGTGTCCCGACACGGCGAAGATCGCGGCACTCGGATACCGTCCTCAGGTGAGCTTTCGCGAGGGACTGAAGCGGACCGTCGAGTGGTACCGGGCCAGTGGCTGAGGACACTCCGGGCGCTGCGCCCGAGAAGGTCGGCGAGCGCACTACCCGCGCCGAGACGACGACCAGGCGTTTCGATGCTGACGGCAAGCTGGCAAGCGAGACGACCTGGGTTGAGGTCACTTACGTCGCCGACGACAAGCCGTTCCCTGAGGGCGGCTACCTGTGATCCCCTCGCACCCGCAGGAGGTTACCGCCTGCCAGCTCTGCGGCAGCGGGAACCTGACCGTCATCCTCGACATGGGCGACCAGCCGCTGTCCGAGCGGCACGACGACCCGCGCCGGTACCCGCTGCGGCTCATCGAGTGCGGCAGGTGCACCCTGGTGCAGCTGGATCACATCGTGGACCAGCGCGAGGTCTTCCCCCCGGACCACCCGTACGCGACCGGGAATACCGGGGCACTGCGGCAGCACTTCGCCAAGCTCGCGCACGACCTGACGCCGCTGCTCGGCCCTGGTGACCTGATCGTGGATATCGGCTCCAACGACGGAACCCTGCTCGCCGAGTTCAGCGGCGCCTTCAACCGGGTCGGCGTCGAGCCGACGGATCAGGCTTTCAAGTGCGTCGGCAAGGACATCCGGGTTTGCCGGGATTTCTTTACGGCGGACGCCGCCGAACATCTCCGCGCCCTGTTCGGGCCCGCAAAGCTCATCACCGCCTGCAACGTCTTCGCCCACGTGCCCGACCCGCACGACTTCCTCGAAGGTGTCCGGCTCCTGCTGGCCGATGACGGCGTGTTCGTGGTCGAGACTCACGACGTCGCGAGCATCACCGAGGGCCTGCAAATAGATACGATTTATCATGAACATTTGCGGTACTACTCGGTGGCGACCCTGTCGCGGCTCCTTGCGATGCACGGCCTCACGGTGACGCAAGCCGAGCCCGTTGCGACGCATGGCGGGTCGATCCGCGCCTATGCGCGCAAGACACGGGGAGATCTCGGGAAGCGCGCGAATCAGGCAGCCGTGAGCCTGTGGAAGCTGCTCTGCGAGGTAACCGCCGCCGGCTCGCACGTCTACGGCGTCGGGGCGACCACCCGGGCCACGCCGCTGATCCACTACGCGGCCATCAGGGAGTTCATCACCTGCGTCTGCGAGGTCTCCTCAAGCGCGAAGATCGGCCTGAACATGCCGGGCACGGCCATCCCGATCGTGGATGAGTCGCGACTGATCGAGGATCAGCCCGAGTTCGCAATTTTGTTCGCGTGGCATCTGGCTGACTCGCTCGCACCGAAACTCCGCGCAATGGGCTACGAGGGACGCTTCATAATCCCTCTGCCCGAACCGCGTATCGTCACTGATTAGACGTTGGTATCCGCTAGAATGTTCGCATAAAGGACCCCGGCGAGTGTGTCACCACTCCCGGGGCGCGGCCAGACCTCCTTGGAAGGTCCGACATGAGCGATCGTAAGTGCGCGTACCCCGGGTGTCACGGCTTGCACAAAGCTCATGGCTGGTGCAGGCGGCACTACAGGTACTTCCGCCTGTATGGCGAGCCCCGCCCCTTGACCGATGCGCCCTGCGTAGAGGTTCTGCCGGGCGAGCGCTGGGTGCCCGTCGTGGGCTATGAGGGCCTCTACGATGTCAGCGATCTTGGCCGGGTGCGAAGCCTAGCTAGGACCGTGCTGCGCCGCGATGGTCGCGTTTTGCCGCTGATGGGCCGGACTCTTAGGCAAGTTCCCGGCGGCCGGGGGTACTTGCATGTCACTCTCCACCGTGACGGCGAGGCCCAGACGCACCCGGTGCACCGCCTTGTCGGCGAAGCGTTTCTCGGGCCACTGCCTGTCGGGCAACAAACCCGACATGGCCCAGGTGGCGCGCTGGACAACCGCCTCGTCAACCTGAGTTATGGGACGCCGACAGAGAATTGCGATGACAAGGTCCGGGATGGAACGCTTGCGCGTGGCTCACGCATCGGGCTAGCAAAGCTAACCGAGGCCATCGTCTGTGAATGCCGCGAACGGTACTTCGCAGGCGGGACATCGTTCATGGCCCTGGCTAGCGAGTTCGGGGTGTCGAGCGTGGCGATGCGTCAGGCAATACGGCGGAAGACATGGAGGCATGTTGCCTAGCTCGTTCACTGACCACAGAGGCACGATCCTCGACCTGCTCGGCCCGGTCGACGCCGTCACCGAGATCGTCACCAAAGCGGGTCATGTCCGCGGCAACCACGTCCACAGGCTCACGGTGCAGTTCACCTACATCGTGTCCGGCCGGCTGCTGGTGGCGAAACTGACCACGGACGGCGGGCCGCCGCTGACGCTTGAGCACGGGCCCGGTGACCTGATCGAGGAAGCCGCCGGCATCCCGCACGCCTGGAGGGCGCTCGAAGACACTGTCGTGCTCGTCTTCACCCGGGGCCCGCGTTCCGGCGATGCGTACGAGACCGACACCGAAAGGCTGGCAGTGCCGCTGCTGACCTCCTGACCAGGAGCGTTATGGACCCTGACGCCGAGCTCGCTGCTCAGCGGGTGCTTGCCGACCGGGACCGGTTCGAGCTGGACGCGGTGGCGGCTGAGGCATGGGATGCCATGAGCGCCCGCCCGGCCAGGGACCTGCCGGGGCTGCGGCGCCTGACTGAGCGGCCGTCCCCGTTCGTCAGCCGAACGGCGGCTACTGACACCGAGCGGCCCGCCGTGCCGCTGCTGACCCCCTGACCTGGAGCGCTTATGCCCGACTTCGATACGGACAAGATCGAGCCGCACGGCTACCTGCCGGACTATCAGCGCCTGGCGCAGGAACTCGGCCCGGCGGCCGTGGTGTGCGAGCTCGGCGTCCTGTACGGCGGCTCGCTTGAGATGTTCAAGGACATGTTTCCTGACTCGCCCGCGATCATCGGGGTAGACCGCGACGAGAACGCGATCTGGCCGGAGGGCACGGTGCGGATCGTGGCCGCGCAGGACGACCCGGACCTGGGGGCGAAGGTCGCCGGGGGCGCCCCCGGAGGCTGGCTTGACCTGATCGTCGATGACGCCTCCCACCGCGGGATCCCGACCGCTGCGGCGTTCGCTCAGCTGTGGCCGCTGGTGGCCCCCGGCGGGTACTACGTGGTGGAGGACTGCGCGGACGACCGCATGTTCCCCGGGTGGCCGCGCCCGGAATCGGATGCCCTGTGGGACTGGATCCACGAGCTGATCGGCGCGCTGGACGACGGTGCCCAGACGGTCACCTACACCCGCGAGGGCCTCGTCATCATCCGGCGGTGCGCGTGACGGGCCAGGTCAGGTCGGCCGAGGCGAGGAAGTCCTTCGTCGCCTACCTCGCGGAGCATCCGGATGAGCGGCTCTGGCAGGCGCTGCGGAACTGGTCGGGGTACCCGTTCATCTACGCGAGCGAGTATTCGTTCGACGTGCCCGGCTCAGTGGACACCTTCCACTGGGAGGGCAGGAACTCGTGACCGGCGTGACCTGGGACATCCTTCTCCCCACGCTGCCGCACCGCCACGACCAGATGTGCGCCCTGCTCGCCGAGATCAACCGGCAGCACGAGCCGGGCCTGGGCATGATCCTGTACCGCGACAACCTGCAGCGCGCCGGGAACGCCTCCTACGGCAAGTGGCAGGACCTGCAGGAAATGTCCCGCGCGGACTACACGTCGTTCATCGCCGACGACGACTGGATCGCCCCCGACTTCGTCTCGCGGATCATGGACGCCCTGGCCCAGGACCCCGACTATGTCGGCTTCGCGGTGAAGTACACGGTCGACGGGAACCGGGCGATGCCGGTGGAGCATTCGCTGCGGCACCGCGGCTGGGCGAACAGCCCGGAGCTTCTGACCCGCGACATCTGCCACCAGAACCCTATCCGCCGCGAGCTGGCGCTGCTGGCGACGTGGCGGACAGGCATCCACCACGCGGACCGGCAGTTCGCCGGCGACCTGCGGGCCACCGGGAAGGTCCGGACCGAGGTGTGGATCCCGGACCCCGTCTTCTGGTACCAGGAGACTCCGGACACCTGGACGCGGCGGCATGTCCGCGGCGAGATGTGGGCGCCGCTGCCTCAGGATGAGATCAAGCCGGTGCCGGAGTACCCGTGGCTGACGGTGCGTGACGAGGCATGAGCGAGACCTGGACCATCAAGTGCGACGGCTGCGGCACCGACCTGGTGAACTTCACGGCGGACTACAGCCACGCAGTCTCTCGCGACCGCTGGCTGACGGTGGCGGAAAGAGAGGCAATCCAGCCAGGGGAACAGCGCGACCGGCAGGATTTCTGCTCCTGGGCATGCTTGGCGAAGCACGCTGCGGACCAAGCTCCATGAGGGCAGTCGTCACGGGCGCGGCCGGGTTCATCGGCTCGCACCTGGTGGACTACCTGCTGGAGCAGGGGCACGAGGTCATCGGGTTTGATGCACTGCTGCCCGGGCGCAGCGACCGTTCCCGGATCGAGGGAACCGAGTTCTATCAGGTGGATATCCGGGATTCCAGGATGCGCTCTGGGCGCCTTGTCAGCGAGGTGGATTACGTCTTCCACACAGCGGCGGTCTCCACCACCCCGTGGGCGGTAGCCGACCCGATCACCTGCAACGACATCAACGTCACCGGCACCCTGAACCTGCTTGAGGGCGCTCGCGCGGCCAGGGTGAAGCGGTTCGTCTTCTCGTCCTCCAACATCGTCTACGCCGCGCCGACCGCCTACAAGGTGTCCAAGCTCGCGGCAGAAGGCTACTGCGAGACCTACAGCCACCTGTACGGCCTCAGCACGATCGCGCTGCGGTACTCCAACGTCTTCGGCTCGCTGCGGCAGAACCCCGAGAACGCCATCATGTCGATGCGGGCCTCGGCACGGGACAACGGGTACATCTGGCTGACCGGCGACGGCGAGCAGACCCGCGACTTCACCAACGTGGCCGATATCTGCCGGGCGAACCTGCTGGCCGCAGAAAGCGATCTCACGGGTTCCGTCGACATCTGCACGGGCTTTAACCACACCATGAACGAGGTCGCGACGTTCTTCGGCTGCCCGATCGAGTACCGACCCGACCGCGAGGGCGACATCCGGCACATCCGCCAGCACCCCGGCATGGCCCGTGACCTTCTGAACTTCGAGGCGCAGGTCCCGTTCGAGGAAGGGATGCGCGCCTACCTATGACGGCAGATCGGGCGACCAATGACGCGCCAGCAGGTGACGCCGTGCTGACCGGCCGGTTCGAGATGGACGCCGCGGCGGCTGAGGCATGGGAGGCGATGAGCGGCCGCCCGGCCAGGGACCTGCCGGGGCTGCGGGCCCTGATGGAGCGGCCGTCCCCGTTCGAGGAAGGGATGCGCGTATACCTATGAAGCAGGGCGTTGCTGCAGCACTGGACCGGCTGCTTGACAAGAGCCTGAGATATGCCGTCGTTTTCGACACGGCCCACTGGCACCCGAGGCAGCCGCCGCCGGGCAGCGAATGGGACTACGACCCCTTCCGCAGCCTTCGCGCTGCCCGGGAACGCATGAGTGACATGAGGCCGTACGAGACTGAGCCCGAGATCTGGGAGCGCCGCGAGGACGGATGGCACGCCCGTGGCTAGGGTCATCGACTGCTTCATGCTCCGTGACGAGCTCGACATGCTGGAAGGCCGCTTCCGCGAGCTCGACCCCATCGTGGATTCTTTCGTCCTGGTGGAAGCCCCGGTCGACCACAAGGGAAACCCCAAGCCGCTGCACTTCGCGGAGAACGCCGACCGGTTCGAGCCGTGGGCGCACAAGATCGTCCACGTCGTCGCCGACGGGCTGCCGCCCTCGATGACGCCGTGGCGCCGCGAGCACGCCCAGCGCGACGCCGCACGGCCCGCGCTGGAAGCCATCGCCTCCGATGACGACGTGATCCTGGTCAGCGACGTCGATGAGTTCCCGCCCCGGGGCTTCGACTTCAGTGAAGTTCAGCCCGTGGTGTCGTTCTCTCAGCGCCTCGCAATGTATGCGGTTGACCTTATTTATCCCGAACCGCACGTTTGCACGGTCGCGGCTCGCTGGAGCGCGCTGAAAGGCAAGAGCATCGCGGCCGTCAGGGACAACCGCTACGCATATCCGCAGGTCAGCGGCGGCTGGCATCTGACCTGGCTCGGCGGCCCCGAAGGCCAGCGAGCCAAGCTGGCGGTCACCTGCCACGACGAGATGACCGCTTTGTCCCGCGAACTGCTGGCGTCAGGCGAGTGCTACACCGAGGGAATCCACCATACCGGCGATTTCTACATGAACAAGGTCGATGTGGACGAAACATGGCCGGCGTTCATCTGGGAGCGGCAATGCCCCGAGAACTGGTTCCGGCCCCGGTAGGCGAGTACCGCGAGGGCCTGCCCCGCCGCACGTGGGCGATGTGGCGGGATAACCCGGAGCAGCAGGACCGCCCGCTGTGGGAGATGTTCCCGCCGAAGGCAGATCGCTGCCCGTCGTGCCGGTACCGCCTAGACTCGCCCGGCCACGCCTACTCAGCGCACTGAAGGCCGCCAGCCACATCCAGCACTACGGGCAGTGCGGCCAGGTCGAAGTATTCCCTGCCGCGCACCGGCTTGTATCCCGCTTCTCTCAGCGCCACTTTGATCGCCCGCTCTGTATCCGGAGCGACCGTCCCGGGCAATCCTTCGACGGCCAGTATCCGGTGCGTGAAGCCTTCGCGCCTGTGCGCCGCTAGGCGCTCCCGGGAATCACCCGAGGCGATGCCGAACTTCACTTCCGGTCGCAGCTCATGCCGGACGATGTAGAAGACATCCCAGGTCATCCCGGCGCAGAACCGGCACGGGTTGCGCCCCGACTGGACGCCGTTCGGCCTGGGGAAGCAAAGGTGGCCAGCCCTGCATTTCACCCTGTGGGGCGCCTTGCTGCCCTGCCACGAGTCGTACGCCGGGGTTGCTCCGAACTTGAGCAAGCGAGCGATGAACTCAGCCTCCTGAACTGCCGGGTCGCCTCCATGGCAGGTATCGCAAGCGCCTAGGCCGCCGTTGACGTGCATAGGCAGGGCCATGGAAGCGTGTCCCTTGGCGCAGCGCACGAGGTGCTTTTTCTGAGCGCCCAGCCATGACTCATACTCTGGCGTTGCGCCTAGTTCGGCAAGGCGCGCCCGAAACTTGGCTTCCGACGCTGCCGGGTCCTTGCCAGAGCAGATCTTGCACACCGCGCCCCTGGCGACCATGCGCCTTGGCGAGGTCCGGACCGCGTGGCCGGCGGGGCAGATTATGCGATGCGGCGTCGTGGCACCAAGCCACGCCGGCTCAACGACTCGGCCGCCGAGCGAAGTCACCCATTCCCTGAATCGCCTCCACGGGGCTTCCCGATGGCATTGCCCGCATCCCTGCGTCTTGAGGGCGAAAGGCCGAGGGTAGGCCACGTGCCCTTCGCTGCACTGGATCTTGTGCGGCTCTCTTGACCCGCACCAGCGGTCATACAGGGGCTTTGCGCCAAGCGCAGCCAGCCGCTCGAGGAATAGTGCTTCGCCGATACCGGGGGCGTTGCCTGTGCAGATCTGGCAGATACCGAATCCCAGGCGGACGCTGGCCGGCAGCGGGAAGCACTC
>Ga0307374_10009036_pt1 | contig 14768 bp, 13 predicted proteins | sample OX3MG_FD_202532 | JGI IMG/M metagenome (GOLD analysis project Ga0307374, IMG submission 202532) | Soil microbial communities from Risofladan, Vaasa, Finland - OX-3 | ecosystem: Environmental > Terrestrial > Soil > Coastal area > Acid sulfate soil | place: Finland: Risofladan, Vaasa | collected... | reverse complement strand
GACCCGCCGTCTGTTTTCCCTGCCCGTCGGGTAGCAGGCGGTTAAATTAAAGACGTGTGCTACGCATGTAGATCTGAGGGCGGAGCACTTGCGGACGCGGGTTCGATTCCCGCCGCCTCCACCAATTTTGCGGTAACTATTTGATTCGATAGGCCCTTTCCGGGCCACCTGGGCGAAACCTCAACGCTGGTACATTTCACTGGTACATGCGCGAGGTTTCTGTCCATGCTACGACTGCCCTCCTACCTCCTGAAACGGGAGGATCGCTACTACTTCCGCATTGTGGTTCCCGAAGCCCTTCGGCCATACTGGCCGGGGCGCGAGGTCAAACACTCCCTGGACACCCCTCACCGCGCCCAGGCCATCCGGGCGTCTCGAGCGCTCGCCGTATACCTTGAGGGGCTGTTCGAGGCCGTAGCCATGGGCGCGCTCACTCACAAGCAAGCCAAGACGCTTCTTGAGGAATTCCTCAAGACCGAGCGCGTGAAGCTCACCCGCGCCATCGAAATCCGTGGTCCTTTGACCTTCGAGCAGAAACACAACCTCAAGGACAATCTGAAGACAGTGCACAGCCTCGTCTCCTGGGATATCCCGAGTCGTTATGGCCAGACGGTCGCCGACCGTCTGATTCGCGATCACGGCCTTTCAGTTGGAAAAGACACCCCGGACTATGAGCGTCTGGCGCTCGCCGCCACCCATATGAGCATCACGCTTTTCGAATCGTTCCTCGCCAAAAACGAGGCACTGAATACCTTTAATGCGCCCGCACGCACCCCGACGGTCCCCGATACGGTCGCGGAGTTCATCACGGATGGTGAAGAGTCATTCTCGCTCAGCAAGCTTATTGACGCTTATTGTGCTGAAAAGCGTCGCGAAGGTTCCTGGACGGAAAAAACCGCCTACAGCAACCGTGGGATGTACAACCTTCTACTCAAGATTGCGGGCGATGTGCCTGTCAAGAAACTCGATGCGGCTGCGGCGCGTCGCTATAAAACTCTCCTACAGAAACTGCCGGCCAATCTCGAAAAGAATCCCGTCTATCGGGATCTGCCCCTCGCCGACGTGCTCGCCATGAAACCGAAAGACCTCATGTCGGTGACGACCCTCAACAATCACCTGAACAAGGTCGCCACGCTGTTCGGCTGGGCCGAGCGCAACGGCTATATCGAACGCAATCACTTTGCGCGTTTGAGCATGCGCAATCCGCAGCGACCAGACGAGGCCCGCGCACCATTTACCGATGAGGAACTGAGGAAGATTTTTTCAACCAAACAATATAAAGCACATAAGTTCAAACATCCGCACTACTACTGGTTGCCGTTGCTCGGCTTGCATACCGGCGCGCGCATCAGCGAACTCTGTCAGCTCGAACTTACCGACGTCCGCGATGAAGGCGGAATCTGCGTCATCGATATCAATGCTACGGGCCCCGAAAAGCAACTTAAGTCCAAGGCCGCCAAACGTTTGGTACCGATCCATCCGAAGCTCCTGGAATTGGGGTTTCTGACGTTCGTCGAGCAGGTTCGAACACGCGGAAAGATGCGGCTTTTTCCCGAACTTCGCGCGGGACGCGATGGTGTTGGCCAGAGCGCATCACTATGGTTCGGTCGCTATCGCAAACCGTTGGGACTCTATCATCAGACGCCGAAAAAGGATTTTCATAGTTTCCGAACGACCTTGATCGACACCCTCAAGCAGAAACGCCTACCGCAACAGGAAATCGCCGCCCTGGTCGGTCATGCCACCGACTCCATTACATTCGGGCGGTACGGTAAGCCCTACAATCCGGAGGTGATGCTTGATCTCCTGAAAAAAGTGGACTTCTCGAATGTACTTGGCGATGTGAAATCTTGGTGATGATATCCGGTTCATCCCCACGCGCGTGGGGAACACTCACTCAGCGTCCATACTTCGCTTCGTTGTTGGCTGGCGATATGTTCATAACGCCTTCCTGAAAAAGCAGATTCCACACCTCCGGGGTTGTGTCGGAAACATCGAGGTCCCAGGTATAGCGGGTAACAGCGCAAGGGCTGTTTTCACCCAACTCGGCGTATACCGCATAGTGGCCACGCGCCAGGTAGAACACCGACTTTTGCGAACTACCAATATCCGCAAAAGGCTTGTTTCCTAAGGACAGGACAGCTCCGCAAAACACAAACCCGGCAGATTCGCCCCGCACTATGGTTATTTGAGCCTTGTTCGATGCAGGTTGCGACAAAGATGGACTTGCGGTATCCAGCAGTGGCACATATTTGGCTTCTGACACCGCGACCGGTGTCGCTGCGCAACCGCTCAGCAGTGCAAATACGACTGCAAAACAAACAATAAGAATCTTCATAACATCTCTCCTTTCAAAGGGTTATCTAGCCTCACAGAATGATAATCACGTCATTCTCATCCACCAACTTTCTACTAAACTTGTGCAGCGCGTCTGCGCGCTGGTTCTTCACTTTCAAACTGATGCGCTTGGCTTGGCGCTTGTGTGCACGGCGCTGTGCCGCTGCCAACTTGGATTCTGCTTTTTTATAAAACTGCGCGGCTTCTAGTTTCACGCCATCACTACACGCGGCCGTGCTTTTCAGTCCCAAATCAATGCCAATACCGTTGCCTGTCGAAACGGCAACGGTTCATCCCCACGCGCGTGGGGAACACTAAACTGTCCATGTTGGATTGAATCACTAGAACGGTTCATCCCCACGCGCGTGGGGAACACGATTAAATGCGTGGTGTTGGCCGTATATTGAACGGTTCATCCCCACGCGCGTGGGGAACACGACGAGATGAGGCGGATGCGAGCAGTGGAGCACGGTTCATCCCCACGCGCGTGGGGAACACACCTGTACGGTGCTAGAGGCTACAACCAACGCCGGTTCATCCCCACGCGCGTGGGGAACACTCGGGCCACAAATCCAAAAATTCATGGATGAGCGGTTCATCCCCACGCGCGTGGGGAACACATTGAGCGTAATCAAGCCGCCGTTAAAATAGGCGGTTCATCCCCACGCGCGTGGGGAACACAACATCGTTATTCTGGTGCAGTCCTATTCTCGCGGTTCATCCCCACGCGCGTGGGGAACACTGCTGCGTGTACAGATTCTGTAACACCGTATCCGGTTCATCCCCACGCGCGTGGGGAACACAGCGCATTGCGTATCAGGACAGGGAAAGTCAGCGGTTCATCCCCACGCGCGTGGGGAACACGCGTTGCCTAACAATTCCGCGACATGGTATGTCGGTTCATCCCCACGCGCGTGGGGAACACACTTCCTTCATCCCGCTGAAGTACCAGCGGTTTTTAAGCAACCAAGAATCTACCGAGGTTGCTAGGTCTAAGACCCATCAGGCCTCATACTACCAAGTTGTTAAAGAACGTCCTTCTCTTCCTCAGCCGGAAGAAAGGAAACAAGTTTTGCGCCATCGAGTTCGACCGGTATCCGCCTGTTAGTCCCTAGTGTCACAAAATCGAATCCTGCCTCGTTGTTCGTGCGCCAAGCCATAATGGCATTGCCCTCGCCAATACCTTTTTCGACTTGCCCCCAGATGTAGTCGCGGACCTTGGCAGAATAATTTCCGACGTATACGCCGGCTCGAATTTCAAGAAGCCAGATGGCCAAGCGGCCGCGTAAGCGCGGAGGCACGTTTTCAACCACGATGACCAGCATCGCCGATGTTCTCTGGGTTCGGAATTGCAGGCGGTACAGCGTCTTCCGGCGGCTCCGGCGGTTTGATCTCGCCCGCCGCGAGAATGGTTTCGATGTCGGGAATAATGCGTTCCAGCAAACGAGTCTCTCGAAAAATGTCACGACACCTCAGGCGCACGGCTTGCTCGGGGTTGCCGTGGCTCTTGGCGGCGACGCGAAACGCCACTGGCACGACAGTTTCGAATTTGTAGACATCGGCGATGTCGTACACGAAAGACAACGGCTTTCCGGTGTGGATAAAGCCCACGGCCGGCGCATAGCCGGCTGCCAGCACCGCGGCTTCCGTCACACCGTACAAACATGCGGTCGCCGCCGACAGGCAGCGATTGGGCAAGTCGCCCTTGTCCCAGTCGTTGGTGTCGTAGTTGCGCGCTTTCCATTCCACGCCATACTTCGCGGCAATGCGTTTGTACATCTCGCGTACCCGGGCTCCTTCGATGCCGCGTAGTTGATCAACACTTCGACGGGCGGGCGGTTCTTCGCCAAAGCGAACCGCGTACATCTTACGCACGACCTTCAGGCGCAACGCAGGATCGAGTGCGAGTTGCGCCTGATACAAGAGCCGGTCCGCCCGTGCGCCGCCCGGCTGTCCCGACGAATAGAGACGCACGCCCGCTTCGCCCACCCACACGAGCAATGTCCCCACTCGCGCCGCCAATGCAGCGGCAGCGTGGGAAACACGCGTGCCGGGTTCCAACATAAGGCAGGCGACGCCGCCAATCGGCACATGCGTGCGCACGCCAGTTTTGTCCACTACGACGAAAGCTCCGTCGAGAACGTCCAGATTGCCCTTCTCGATGAAAAGGACGGAAAGCCTTTCCTTGACGGATATGGGTTTAAGAGGAGGAAGTAAGTCAGCCACGCGGCACAACTCCTAGCGTGCTGGGAGCGGCCGTATCCGCAAACTGTTTTCTCCAGTTCATCGGAACCTCCATTAAAACCTAAGTGAGGGCAGGCTGGGTCATTAAAGCCTGCGGACCAGTAACAGGCCGCAGCCGAAGCCCTTGGCGGGGCCGATGCCATTCTCCAGCAACGCAGTAAGAGCATCCGTGCCAGTTACCCGCAAGAGACCTTCGTATGTCACGGTAACCAGTTTCCCAGCACGATTCCCTTTTCGAAAATAAAGGGGCGGGTGGACTTGTATCGTTGCTGCTTCGACTTCGGCGGCACCCATCAGTTTGCGGATCAACCACTCGCGCTGATCTTCTTCTCGAATGAGCGGAACCCGGCATTTGTCGGATTTCTTACCGGGTTTCTGCTCGCGCTCGGTATCGGCGATGGTCTTGATCGGATTGGCCGTTACCAGAAACGCCAACCGTTGTCCGTCTTGTGGCAGTGGATTGACTTCACGTGTACCGACCAGCACAAGATCCGGTACAGCAGTCGGTGGCCGGCGTGATTGGACCAGCAAGCGTGCGATACGTCCAGGCTGACTCTCTTCGACACGAAACAGAAAGCCTTGGCGCGGTTCTTCGCCATTTTTCCGTGTTTCCCTCGCCTCACCGGGAAACATGCGCCAGAGTTGCTGGTGAAACCCGTAGGGATTGCGGACAAAATCCCAAGGTACTTCGACGCGGCTCAGGAACATGGCTCCTCCTTATGCACATATACTTGCCGAGTGCCGAACTGTCGATGCCGCCCTTGCATGGGTACGTCGCGAATTCGTATAGGTTGTTCGGAGCCCCACTCGCCTTCGGCATAGATCATGCCTCCGCTAGGAAGAGCGTTCGCTAATGCGGCTTTTGCGTCAGCTGCATCCACAGGACCGGCGTCGAGCAAGGGGCGCGTAATGGGGCAAGCGCGCCGCCCAAGTACCGGCGTAAAGCACGGACGACGCAAGGCATGAGCAATGGCTTCAAGTGCGACAGGCGCACCGGGTTTCTCTCCGATAGCCACAGTGAAGGCGGCATCGAACAGGTATTCCCGCCAACTCTGGATTGTTTCCCCTTTCTTTGGCGGGCGATTCGCGCGACGAGCTTCAATAACGGTATGGTAATCCGCGAGTTTCACGGCGGCCTTCGGCACGGGTTTTTCAGCTTCCGGCCTTAGTACATTTCGATCCACCCGAACAGTAAGTTCGACACTCGCCGCCAACTGTTCCAGCCCCGCGTGATCGTGCCGGTCTATGCCGAGACAGGCTCCCAATAGGCCCAGCAGGCCGCTCCGGGTAGGAAAAAGATTTGAAGGCCGGAAGTCCTCGAAGGTGTGGGTACCCCATGCCTGCATCGGGCCGTCCAGCCGTAATATGAGAAAGTTCGGCATGGCGGGTTCCTCAAGCCTGTCCGTCTTTGGCGATCCAAGCTTCCATTTCCGTGAGCGACTCTAGCGCTGCTTTCTCACCCAACCTCACCCCATCATCCACCGCAAAGGCACAGGCCTGCTCACTCAGGCCGTAGGCCCGGTTCATGCGCGTCCAATAATTGGCCAACACTTCGACGGACGGTTTCAGAAAACCGCCATTCTTGTAATCGCACTTCACCGGCTGTTCGAAGGCATTGGCAAGCGAAATGGGCTGGTCGGCAAAGCTGACAATGGCGAAGTCCGCCAGGTTATGCGCGGCGAAGGATTGCTGCTTGGCCGAGGGCACTACGGTGGCGAGCATATGGAAGGTATGTTTGGCGATGTCCAGCGCACGCTGGCGCGACTCCGCAGTCTCCGCGCTTTTCATATCCGGCAGCAGGCCCAGATTGACCTGGAGTTGCTTGAGATTGAGGCTGGCGTAGCGGTAGAACACGCCGGAGGAAAATTGCTGGGTATCGAGATGCCCCGCGCCGGTTTCACCTGCATCGATGGTGAGATCATCCACCGCGGTGAACCAATCGACATCCTGGGGTTCCACCGCGTGGGTGGTGATGGCGTGGGCGACGGCCAGAGAGCCATCGACGGAGGTCATGAGGCCAGAGGTCGCCATGCGGCCCGAGAGAGCGATATCAAGTGCGGAGGCAATCGCCTTGCGAACCGCGCCGATTTTCTCCTGAACGGCTTTGGTACGCTTCTTCGTCAAGACATCGTCTATGAATTCGTGTTCAGTTTTCTTTTTTCCCCCCTTTTGCTTCTTCGCATTCTCCTTGGCTTTGCCTATCTCTTCCTCCGTCAGGGAAACATCTTTGCAGATGTCACAAAGGATTCGGATTTCATCAATTGCCCAAGGCGCGACGGCGAGTTTCTTACTCTCGTGGCTGCCTGCACCCTTTTCCTGATCTTCCGAATCTTCAGAGTCATCATCAGTGGCTTTGGTTCTTACAAACAGCTCCATTGTCTTGGCGACTAAAGAAGGATTGAATTCATCACGTAATTTCTCGACGAATATCGGGATTAATTTTTCGAGTTCACGGGTACGGGTGGATGCCGGACCAAAGTGGTTTGCATAATAGTCGCTCATACGCATGGTACGTTTCAGCGATTGGCTGGAAACGCGCACCCGGTTGACCCCGCCGAACACAGCAGTTTTTTGCATGTTCATGTCGTCCCGGTTGAGGCAAGATGGGCTGTGAGAAATGAGTACGTGGAAGTTGATGAAATTCTTGGCGATCATTTTTTGTCTCCTTTGGCAGGATTAAAACGGGCAATGTAGAAATCTTCGACGAGTTGACGTTTAGCTCGGTCGTTCCAATACCAGATCATGCGGCCAAACTCTGACCAATCCACGGTGGGCTCTATGTGCGTCAAGAGTCGCCGCAACTGCACCATATCGAGTGGCGCATGGGCGCGTGCTACCTGCAAAACACGCGCTTCGGCAACTTTGGCTTCGGCCAGTTGCGCACCCAGCGATTTAGCTTTGGCAGCGTGTTTGCAACAAGGCAACAGGAAAGCCAGGCGCAAGTGCCGATCATCCGGTCGCTGACCAGGGAACAAACGATAGAGCGCTGGGGTGAGCGCAACATCATCCGGCTCGGCCACGCGGCGTAGTTCGGCACGTGCACCGGTTGGGAATTTTTTGTCGTCATAGCGGTTTCTTAGCGCCACAAAATCTGGCAGTTCGGCAGTCATATTCCCTCCATCATTTTGGCTAGATCAGCGTTCAGGCTGCGGCGCGCCCAGGCGATGACGGGGATCAACTCTGGTTTCATCGCGTAAGGATCGGTCAGCTCTTCGAAAATGGTGCGGCAATGTGTGGCCAGTTGTTTTGTAAAGCTGGCCTTAGCGCCTTTCCACTCCTTGAAGGTCAACACGTTCGAGAAGGTCTCATGGATGAAGTTTTCGGTGCGGGCGTAAAAGAGCTTCTCGGCGGTTTCGTGGATGGCCGCGCCAATACCCTTAAGCCCCTTGTCCTTGTTGCCCTGAACAGCGAAGTAAAGCTTTCCGCGCAGAGCTTTTTTCGCCTCTTTGCCAAGGTCAACCAGTTGCTTCAGACGGCCTTTGTCGTCGCTCCAGCCTTGAGCGAGGCTCATCAGCTCATGGCGGCGTTCCAATACGGATGCTTGGTTGGTGCGGTAGCCTCCGATCAGCAGATGCAGGTCTCCGTCACCAAGTTCATCGGCTTGGGTGACAGGTCCAGCAGGAGTCGATCCCTCCTTGGCATCACGGTCGTTCATGCTTTTAGGCACGACAAACTCGGACAACAGCGTCCATGCTGGCGCGGTTGTGGTGAAACTGGCAAATCTCCGTGCCTGCGTATCCTTTTTCAGGCTCATCATCATGGCGCCATGCGGGTGCGGCCACAGGCCTTCCACGATGAAATTGAATTTCTCCTTGCGGAAGCCGGTGTACACCGGCACCGCTTTGCCACCCAGCACGTCACAAGGCGCAACCACTTCGGATTTTAACAACTCCACCTGCGCCGGTTGCCAGAACAGCCCCCGCACCAGGCCAATCTCGTTCCAGTGAATGGTTTCTTTCTCTTTGATGGGTTTGACCCAAGTCGGCTGATCCTGGTCGAAGCCCGGCATCTTGATTTGACGCTCCTCGATACGCTGGCGCATCAGCACATTCCGCCAAACTGTATCTCGCAAGGTTTTGCCAGCTACCAGTGTGGTTACGGGCGCGCCACCCCGCAGGCTGCCCTTGAAGCCGCCGCCAAAGCTTGGGCTGTTGGACGCCTGATTAAACAGGCCAATTGCCGCCAACGGACCAGAGAGGCGACGCACTTCCCCCGCCTCGTTGAAAAAAGCGTGGTTGTTGCCTTCTGGCAAACCGATGAGCAGTTTCTGGATGGGCGTATCTTCCGAAGCCTTTACCCCCCGCGTTTGCATGAACGGCTGGGTCGGATGGTCGAGATCGAACCAGTCCCGGCAGGGTGCCACACCTGCGGCAAAAGCTTCCGGCGACAATGGCTCTGCCAGCCGCGTTCGTAAGGTTCGGTCGTCTTCTGGCAGGAACATGACCTGGGTCATGCACACCAGCAGTTGCACACAGGCAAGTTCCAGATCGTCACGTGGCAGACTGACTTGCCAGTTGCCCGCGTTGCATAGCAACTCCCGGTAGGTCAGTAACCGGAATGTGCCCGTACTGCCATCGGCGCGTACGGGAATCCAGGCATCTTCAAGCAGATTCATCGCTCCCCCTTATCAGTCCAAAATCTTCCGAATAACGAAATTTCTCCCCCATGCCTACCCAGTTGCCGTCTCCATCAGCCGTCATTTCCAGCAGCACGCGTCCGTCTTCGTCGCGGCGGTAACTGGCAAGCCGCTTCTTCCAACTGGCAGGTACCGGGACAGCGTTAAGGTTCAGGGATTCTGCCAGCGCACGCTCGTCATGACTGCCCACGACTTGACCATCGAGCAGACGGCCACCCGGCTGGAGAGGAAGAACGGTGATACTCATCTCGCTATCGCGGGTAAGACCGGTGATCCGGTCATCCTCGTCGCGAAAATTTCTGACAGTCATGGTGGTGAGTCGCTGCGCGTCTTTCTCACGGGCGCGTTGCATGACGCTGAATTTGTCGTAGTCGAGCGCAATTTTTTCTGGCTCATCAGCCCAGTCGTCGCGTTGGTAAACCTGTTCGATCCAGTCCCGATATGCCTCAGGGAAAACGATGCGCATGACTCCGCTCAAGAGTTGCTCTGTGCGCCACAGTACGCGGGTATTGCCGTAAATCAGCTCGTGCAGGCCGTAGTCCTCACCCTGTACCGAGAGTACTGAGCAGCGGGGTGACTCGAAACCGGTGGGGCGATTCTCTCGCGCATGCCTATGCAACCGCCCCAAACGCTGGAATAGTAAGTCCACCGGGCAAATCTGGGTAAGCATCCAGTCGAAATCCAAATCTAGGCTTTGCTCTACTACCTGGGTGGCTACCAAAATGCGCCCGCCATCCCGCGCCGCCTCGCGGCCATAGTGCGCGAGCACAGCCTGTTCCTTTTGTTGCCGATCCATGAAGCGATAACGGGCATGGAATACGTCCACTGGTAGCGCAGTCTTGCCACGCAGCAGACGGGCAAGTCGCTCAGCGTCGTCCACCAAGTTCATTACCACCGCGACCAGTGCACCCGAGTCGGCAGCCGAGACGATACGGTCGAGCACCGAATCATCGGGAAATGCGTCGGGTAACTTCACGCATTCGATTTCAACTTCACGTTTGGTGGGGCGCTGGTCATCGGGCACCGTCAGGCAAGCGGCGGCGCCCTGCGTGGCGTGCCACAGTGCCGGGTAAGGCGCATCGTCGGCACCGCTGGAATCCCAGGCTTTGAATAGCTTGGAGCGCACAGCAGCCGGCAGCGTGGCGGAAAGTAAAATTGTGCTACCGCCAGTGGCTTTCTGGCGGCGTAACACTTCGCCGAGCAATCCGTGCATGTAGGCATCGTAGGCATGCACTTCATCTACAATCAACACCGATTTGTTGAGGCCAAAGCCGCGCACAAATTTGTGTCGCACGGGCAATACGGACAAGAGCGTTTGGTCCACGGTGCAGACACCCACTTGGCCGAGAAACACTCGTTTACGGCTGCTGGCAAGCCAAGAGGCACATTGGATAGCGGCTTCTTCCTTGCCTTGGACGGTTCTCCGTTGCCCGGCAGCCACCAGTCGTTCGAATTCAGGATTCAATTTGCTCTTGCCATGGGCGAGCACGACATTCGCCATGCCGAACACTCGCACAGCAAATGCCTCGGCACGAGCGAGCATGGCATTGGCCGTGGCCTGAGTGGGGAGTGCGAACACGATAGAATCTGCCACACCAGCCGCGAGCAGCCGCCAAGCGTAAGCGAGTGCAGCTTCGGTTTTGCCGCTTCCGGTGGGGGCTTCAATGAGAGTGAGTCCCGGTGCGAGTGGCAGATCATCCATGAGAACTTGAACTCCGCGCGGTGATTCCCCTGCCTTCTGATTGAGCAGTTCATTCACGCCACCATAGTCGCTCACTTGTGCAAGCAGTCCGAAGCGGTGCAACCATCCTTCAGACTTAATATCTCCTAACCTTGCCTCGAAGTAAGCAGCATGAGTAGTGTCGGGCTTCAGGTGGCGGTAGGGGAATGCACGATCGGTGTTGGACCCGATCCAGTCACACACGGCACAGAAGCCCGCCAGCCAGGCTTGAGCGCTGGAAGAACACGCAGGTGGCAAGTCTTGCAGCCCTAATCCCTCTGGGGCGAGGAAGAGACCGGCTAGCTCCGATACGAATGCATGTCGAGCCATGCGGTCATGTTCCATGACATGTTGTTCGGCATACTCCCCACCACTATCAGTACCAGAGGGAATATCGCCATGATGTCCAGTCACCGCAGCAATCCAAGGGCGCCACCCGTCTCGATGACCTGCCGTGTTTTCGCCAGCCCAACCGCTGATTTCACGCATAGCACAGGCGTAGCCTGCCGATCCGTGATCAAAATTCCGGGCGAGACTTGCGTCCACATCGTCCAGGCTCAGCTTTGGCCATGCCACCCTTAACGCCTCCAGCGCCTTCAGTTGGAACCGGACATCAAACTTGCCGAGGTCGTGCAACGCTGTAAAGAACAACACCCAGGCACGCAGCTGGTTTGTTTGCTGTTCAGGCCAATCCAACGCAGCAAGGGATATTCGCCGGATAACTGAACTCGTGTCCCACCAAGCCGCTGCAACGGCCGCTACATCCAGACAGTGATATATCAGCGGATGCCACTTCGGTTCGCCGGGGTAAGCTGGGTCAGCTTTGCCCCAGTAGCGAAACAAATGTTCGTTGTGGTGATTCATCAGTTTTCTTTCTGCCAGTTTCTTCGATGTGCGAGATGTTTGTATGGACAGCTGATCTATCTTCTTTCCTACACTGTACCCTGTGCGTTGTCTCATCCGATGAGACTCCTCCATCGAGGAGGGCGTGGACTTCGCGGCCGCTGAACCACAACCCTGGCAGTTCGTAGCGCGGCCCTTCTTCCTTCACATACCAATAGCCGCCGCCATTCTGCCGCGAAGACTCGATGGGCGCGTTCAAGTAATCGCGCATCTCCGCGATGACACGACACAGCGTGGCAGTGGAACAACGGTCGAGTTCTTCTTTGAGCTGATCGCTAGTAACAGGATACCGCGCCTTGAGTAGCACCCGATGAACAACGTAAATCTGTTCGAAGCGGTCCATGCACTCCCCCTCGATTTCCAACCGACGTAGGATTCCATTAGCGACCGACACGATGATGAAAGCTCAATTCAAGTAATATCCTCCGGCAGCAATATATCAATCTCACGCCGCAATACAGGAAGCTTTGTCTCGACCACATCCCAGACCAGCCGATGGTCGACGTCCGCGTACCCGTGGATCAGGATGTTGCGGAAAGCAATAATCCGCCGATATTCACTGATCCGCGTGACTGTGGTCGCATCAAGCTTGGAGAGCTGGACGAGTGCCTCCCCTATGATCTCGAACTGTCGTTCGACTGCCGCACGCAGCATCGGGTCACGTTCGAAATCCGCGAACTGCTTGTCTTGCGTAAATTTGACCAGCCGATCAGATGCCTGTCGAATATCGTAGAGATACTTCTTGGTTTCAAGCCGCATAGAGCAGTGCCTTAGTCTGCTCAACGGATGCGCGGAAATAAGGATTGCGGATAGCGGAAACAACGATCAGGTCCACCTGATGGCCAAACAACCGCTCCAGTTCCTCATGCAGGCCGAAAAAGCGGTTGGCGTAACCGCTCGGTTGAGAATCAAATTCGACCAAAAAGTCCAGATCGCTGCTGCCAGGACGATAGGTTCCAATGGCAGCCGAGCCGAATAGCTCCAGCCGCTGGACACGAAAACGGCGGCAGAGCAGACCAAGTTCAGCACGCTTGCCTTCAATTTCAGGGATCATGGTCCATTTCCTCTTCAGAGGAGGGTCGGCAATCGAGCTCGTCCACTGACTTGTTTGTGGGGTTTTATCCGCCGGGTAATTCTGACCCCAGGAAGAATGGCACGCAACCCGGCGTCGGTCAGAAATCGGTTGGATATTATTCCAAATGCCGGATAACCGCCTTTCAGTGACGTGGTTCCATAGGATTTTCCTTGGATTTCTTGAAATGGGCCCGTGATAGCGTTGCGTCACCCGTGACGGCCGGTACGGTCCCGGCGTCCCATGTCTGGGACTTCCAAGGGTCGTCCCGGCCACTCGTTCCAGCGACGAGTATCGCTTTCGCCGCGGCCCTCCTGCGTTCCTCGGCCTAGCCGGCTCCATTGCGTTTCGCCGACTCCGCCTCCTCCACACCAACTCTACGCCGCGATGGCCGCCTTCGCACGGCTGCGAAGACTCCGCCGTGTTACGCCCGCCGCGGCGACCGCGGGCTCCTCGCCTCGGACTTCGCCCTTCCTTGATTCGTCAAAGGACGGCATAAGGTCAGAACAGAATCGCGCAGGAGCTTGGGGAGAGCGTTAAGATAATTCTCTGGCGTTGCACTGAAAACGTGAGACCGCTCCGCATAATCTGACTCATAGCCACATTCTGCCGGGCATTTCTGGAACTTATACTAGAAAATCGGCCACAAATCTCCCACAAATCCACTAGATAGAGAGGTAGAAATAAGCTATTCATCACAGGTTATTGCACATGACGATGCATGCGAGTCTTTTAAGAAATAGTAGGAACCCGGCATCCGTGCAAGTAGCCTGGACAGCGGCACAGCGGACTGCTACATTCGATTCAAGAGCGTTAAAGATCGCTTCATGTGAATCAAAGAGTTAGCGCGACGCGACGCGGAAAACGTGGTTCCCGCCGCCTCCACCAACTTAAAGGCTGCCTGACGGCAGCCTTTTCACATTACGGGGATCGGACCCGCGCAGCGGCTGAGATTCCATTGTGCAAGGAAGCACAGGTGCTGCGCAGGCCAAGGATGGCCGTGGGCGGTCTGCTGCCTCCATCATTAACTCAGCATTAAATGCGGTTCACGTCCGGTTACCCCACGCACCACAGAGTAAACTCATTTCAAGGTAAGTGCGTATTATGAATACGATGCAAGCGAGAATCATCCATAAAGTGCGTGCGCCGGCGGCCCTGGCGATACTGGCACTGGGCTTGGCGGGCTGCGCCTCGGTACCGAACCAGCCCGGCGCGTATCAGCCACAGACATATTATGGTGGCAGTGCCTATTACGGGTATAGCTACGGAGGCGGCTACTCGCCCTGGGGTTACGGTTACGGATACGGGTGGGGACCCGGCCTGGGATCAGGGTTCTACGGGCCACCAGTCATCATTGAGGGCGGTCAGCCCGTCGCTGGCGGGCCACCCCCACCGTCTTCACCAAGTGGCGGCATACCACCTCCTCCTCCGGGCGGGGGTGCGCCACCGCCAAGGCCTCCGCCTATATTCGGTTCCATGCACCATGGCTTCATGCCCCGGTGTCTGCATGGCAAGAACCAATCCTGCCCTTGATTCTGTTCGGAATATACCTCACCGTGGGGTCACACCCTTTGCCTCTCACATAAAATCAAATTAGGTCACCCTCGCGGTGGTCTTCTTGATTTTCGTGCCGACGTAATGAGGTCAAACATGCTTAGCGGGTGAGATTCTGATGTACATGGATATACATGTGCTGTGTAACGCAGGATGCCGGAAGCGGCTAATGAACATAGAAGTGCTGGTCTGGCCCAACCATTGAAAGCTTCAATCGTGGGGAAGGCCCACAAGCGTATAATCGGGACGGTGGCATAAACCTACCGAGGAGGCAGTTATGAACATCCGCGCTTCATACCTAG
>Ga0307374_10009035_pt1 | contig 14770 bp, 12 predicted proteins | sample OX3MG_FD_202532 | JGI IMG/M metagenome (GOLD analysis project Ga0307374, IMG submission 202532) | Soil microbial communities from Risofladan, Vaasa, Finland - OX-3 | ecosystem: Environmental > Terrestrial > Soil > Coastal area > Acid sulfate soil | place: Finland: Risofladan, Vaasa | collected... | reverse complement strand
GCTATTTCTAATGATCGTTGGATGGGGACCACTCGTTGGCCGGTCGACGCCGAGACAGCACGCCTGGCGTGAGTCATGTTCATGCTAGTGATAAGAGACCTTATCGATAGCATGGTCGAATGGGCGGGCGCGCCACCGACGGGTCCCGGGGAGGCGGGCCTGAGCCCCGCCTCCTCCACCGCCAGCAGCTGGCGGGCGTCGCAGGAGGCGAAGCCCTGCAGTCCGGCGACGACGGCGGTGGCGACGTGCCGAGCGTCGAGGCTCCGGACGCTGGCGGGCAGCACCCCGACCGCGGCGGCTCGGATCTCCGTGGTGGGGGCCGTCGGCCGCGACCGCGGCGACCAGCACCGAGGTGTCCACGCGGCCGCGATCGGTGATGGCCGCGGCCACTCCAATGGCGGCGACTCGGCGCACCGCTGCCGCGGCGTTGGGTTGAAGCGCACTGATCGGGATGGACATCTGCGTCGAGTCGCCTGACCCGGTGACGGCCCTGACCGTGACCGACCGTCTCGTTGACAGGTGACTAGTCGGTCACATATCATCCGACCGTGGACGATGACGACCGGGTGTTCCGAGCGCTCGCCGACCCCACCCGTCGGCTCCTGCTCGACCGGCTCTTTGCGCGCGACGGCCGCACGCTCACGGACCTCGAATCGGGACTGGAGATGACGCGCTTTGGGGTCATGAAGCACCTCAAGGTGCTCGAGGGGGCCGACCTGGTGGTCGCCCGGCGCTCGGGGCGGGAGAAGCTGCACTTCCTCAACCCGGTGCCGATCCGGCTCATCCACGATCGGTGGATCGACAAGTACACCGAGCGCCGGGTGGCAGCGCTCACCGAGCTGAAGAACCAGTTGGAGGAGGACACGGCATGACCACGATGGCAGCGAAGACGACCACCGCGACCACCCAGGTCTACCGGGTCTACATCAAGGCGACGCCGGAGGCGGTCTGGGACGCGATCACCAATCCCGACTGGACCGACCGGTACGGCTACGGCGGACGCGCGCAGTACGACCTGCGTCCGGGCGGCGCGTACCGGGGGCTCGCGAATGCGGGGATGCGGGCGATGGGTGCCCCGGAGGTGGCCGTCGACGGCGAGGTGATCGAGGCGGACCCGCCCCGGAAGCTCGTCCAGACCTGGCGCATGGTCATGGGCGAAGCCATGGCGGCGGAGGGGTTCACCCGCCTCACCTACGAGATCGAGGCCGGCAAGGGCGGTGTCACCAAGCTGACGGTCGTCCACGAGCTGGAGGGGGCGCCCCAGGTGGCGCTGCTGGTCTCCGGCGGGATGGAGGACCAGGGTGCGGGCGGGGGCTGGAGCTGGGTGCTCAGCGGCCTCAAGACGGTGCTGGAGACGGGGGCGTCACTGGACCCCCTGCCCGCCGCGCACGACTGAGCGGACGGGTGGGGCCCCCGCCCGCGGGGGCCCCACCCGTCGCGACCTCACGCCGCCCCCTGGCGCGCGGTGACCGACCGGTGCCGGTGTGCTTGGATAGCGGTGATGACCGCTGGAGCCGACCTGGAGATCTTCCACCCCGCCGTCCGGACCTGGTTCCAGCGCCGATTCCCAGCAGGCCCCTCGGCGCCCCAGGCCCAGGGCTGGCCGGCGGTCAGATCGGGAAGGGACACCCTGATCGCGGCTCCCACCGGCTCCGGCAAGACGCTGGCCGGCTTCCTCGTCGCCATCGATGCCTGCTACCGGGCCAGTGAGGCGGGCACGCTCCGGACCCCGGGGACCCGGGTGGTGTACGTCTCCCCCCTCAAGGCGCTGGCGGTGGACATCCAGCAGAACCTCGAGACGCCGCTGCGGGAGATCGCGGAGGTGGCGCGCGAGCTGGGTGGCGCGCCGCCCGCGCTGACGGTGCAGGTCCGCAGCGGCGACACCTCCGCCGCCGGCCGTCAGGCGATGCGCCGGTCGCCCCCGTGCTTCCTCGTCACGACGCCCGAGAGCCTCTATCTCCTGCTCACCGCCGCCGGCAGCCGCCGGACGCTGGACCAGGTGAGCACCGTGATCGTGGACGAGATCCACGCCGTGGCCCGTGACCGCAGGGGGGCCCACCTCAGCCTCTCCCTGGAGCGGCTCGATCACGTGCAGGCGAGCGGACGGCCCCAGCGGATCGGCCTGTCGGCGACCCAGCGGCCCCTGGAGGCGATCGGCCGGCTCCTCAGCGGAGTCGGTCCGGGACGGTCGACGACGGTGGTCGACTGCGGCCACCTAAGGGACCTCGACCTCGTCCTGGAGCTTCCCGGCAGCGAGCTGGGCGCGGTCGCCAGCACCGAGCAGCTCGGCGAGGTGCTGGACCGGATCGCCGACCACGTCCTCCGCCACCGCACCACCCTGGTTTTCGTCAACACCCGGCGGATGGCCGAGCGGTTCGCCCACCTCCTCCGCGAGCGGCTGGGCGAGGAGGCGGTGGCGGCCCACCATGGCAGCCTCTCGCGGGAACGGCGCCAGCAGGTCGAGGCCCAGCTGCGGGCGGGCGAGCTGCGGGCCCTGGTCGCCACCGCCTCGCTGGAGCTGGGCATCGACATCGGCCCGGTCGAGCTGGTCTGCCAGGTCGGCTCCCCGCGCAGCATCGCGACCCTGCTCCAGCGGGTGGGGCGAGCCAACCACTCGCGGGCCGGCACCCCGTCCGGCCGCCTCTTCCCCCTGTCCCGCGACGAGCTGGTGGAGTGCGCGGCGCTGCTGGCAGCGGTTCGGGCGGGCGAGCTCGATGCGCTCCACCCCCAGGTGGCGCCGCTGGACGTGCTCGCCCAGCAGGTGGTGGCCGAGGTCGCGGCCGAGCCCTGGAGCGAGTCCGAGCTCCGGGCCGCGGTTCGCCGCGCCGCGCCGTACGCCGACCTCAGCGACTCCGACTTCGAGGACGTGCTGGAGCTGGTCGCGGGCGGGGTGGAGACCGGGCGTGGCGCCCGCGGCGCGCATGTGCACCGGGACCGGGTCCAGGGACGGCTCCACGGCCGCCGCGGCGCCCGACTGGCCGCCTGCACCGGCGGCGGGGCGATCCCCGACTCCGGCGACTACCGGGTGGTGGCCGACCCCGATGACACGTTCGTCGGCAGCATCAACGAGGACTTTGCCATCGAGTCCATGTCGGGGGACGTCTTCCTGCTCGGCTCCCACGCCTGGCGGATACGCCGGATCGAGGCCGGGGTGGTGCGGGTCGTCGACGCCGCCGGGGCCACCCCGACGGTCCCCTTCTGGCTGGGCGAGGCCCCGGCACGGACCGACGAGCTCTCGGCGTGGGTCTCGGCGCTGCGCCAGCGGGTGGATGCCCTGCTCGCAGGGGGCGACGAGGCCGGTCCGATCGCCGACCTGCGCGGCTGGAGCGGCGTCGACCAGGAGGCGGCCGGCCAGGTGGTCCGCTACCTCGCCGCCGCCCGGGCGGTGCTGGGGGTGCTCCCCAGCCACACCGACGTGGTGTTCGAGCGCTTCTTCGACGCCACCGGCAGCACCCAGCTGGTGGTGCACGCGCCGTTCGGCGGCCGGATCAACCGCGGCTTCGGGCTTGCCCTCCGCAAGCGGATGTGCACCACCTTCGATTTCGAGCTGCAGGCGGCGGCCAGCGACGATGCGGTGGTCCTCTCACTCGGCCCCCAGCACGGCTTCCCGCTGGCCTCGGCTGCGCGCCTGCTGCGGGCGTCGACCGTCCACGCCGCCCTCGTCCAATCGGTGCTGGCCTCTCCCCTCTTCACCGCGCGATGGCGGTGGAATCTCACCCGTGCGCTGGTGATCCTGCGCGCCCGAGGGGGGCGACGCACCCCGATCGCGATCCAGCGGATGGAGGCCGACGACTGCATGGCCGCGGTGTTCCCGCAGCTGGCCGCCTGCCAGGAGAACGCACCGGCGGGGCCCATCCCCCTGTCCGACCACGTGCTGGTGCGGCAGACCCTCGACGACTGCCTGCACGAGGCGATGGACGTCGACGGGCTGCGCCGGGTGCTCCAGGGGATCGAGGCCGGCGCGGTCCGGGTCCACCTGGCGGAGCCGACCGAGCCCTCCGTCCTCGCCCACGAGATCCTCAACAGCCGCCCGTACACCTTCCTCGACGACGCCCCGCTGGAGGAGCGGCGCACCCGAGCGGTGCCGCTCCGTCGGGCGCTGCCGCCCACCCTGGATGGGCTGGGGCGGCTCCCGCCCGACGTCGTGGGCCAGGTGCTCGCGGACGCGCGACCGGACCCGCGCGACCACGAGGAGCTCCACGACCTGCTCGAGTCGCTGGTGGTCTCGCGCCCCCTGGCGGCCTGGTCGGCGTGGTTCGAGGAGCTGGTCCGCTCCCAGCGCGCCGCGGTGGTGGACCGGGGGGGTGGATCCGGACAGGAGGGTCCCCTCTGGTGTGTCGCCGAGCGACGGCCGGCGGTCGAGGCCATCTGGGCCGGATCACGGTTCGACCCCGACCTGAGCGTCCCGCCGGGGCTCGCCGACCTGCCCCCTCCCCTGCCGGACCTCACCGCCGCCGACGCGGTGCGCGGCCACCTGGATGCCTTCGGCCCCCTCCCCGCGTCCGCCCTCGCCGACCGCACCGGACTGGATGCCTCGACCGTGGCGATCGCGCTGGCTCGCCTCCAGGCGGAGGGGTTCGCCGCGGTCGGGCCGGCAGCTCCGGTCGACGGCGGCACCGCCGCCGGCGAGGCCGCCACCGCCACCGGCGTCGGCTCGGAGCCGGAGATCTGGTGGTACGCGCGCCGCCTGCTCGCCCGGATCCACGCCGCTGCCGTCGAGCGGCGGCGGCGGGCGGTGGAGCCGGTGACAGCGCTGGACCTGGTGCGCTTCCTGCTCCGCTGGCAGCACGTCGCGCCCGACTCGCGCCTGCAGGGACGCCAGGGGGTGCTCGCCGCCATCGAGCAGCTCCAGGGGTTCCCGGCGGCGGCGGGGGCGTGGGAGCCGTCGCTGCTGGCGGCGCGGGTCGAGCACTTCCGCCCGGAGTGGCTGGACGATCTCTGCCTCGCCGGGGAGGTGGTCTGGGCGCGACTCGGCCTGGCGCCGCAGCGCGGCGGCGAACCCTCCGGGCGCGGCGCGTCGAGTCCCTCCCGAGCGACGCCGCTGACCTTCGCCCGCCGGGCCGACCTCCGGTGGCTGCTCCAGGCGGTGCGCGGCGGTGCCCAGCCACAAGAGCCGGAGCACGGTGCCGCTGGCGAGATCCTCCGCCTCCTGCGCGAGCGGGGAGCGCTCTTCCACAGCGACCTCCAGTCGGCGAGCGGGCGTCTCCCCGTCGAGATCGAGGAGGGGCTCTGGGGCCTGGTGGCGGCGGGCCTGGTCACCGCCGACGGCTTCCAGGCGGTGCGATCGCTGCTGTCGGCCCGCGAGGTCTGGAGACGCCGCCAGCTGGCGCGGGCGCATCGCATGTCGTTCGGGCCCCGACGGGCCACCGATTGGCGAGCCGGCGGTGAGGGCCGCTGGGCTCTCCTGCCGGGGCCGGAGCCGATCGGGGACCGTGACGGCCTCGCCGAGGCGGTCGCCGGCCAGCTCCTCGCCCGCTGGGGCGTCGTGTTCTTCGACCTCGCTGCCCGGGAGGAGCTGGCCCTGCCCTGGCGGGAGGTGGTGCGTGCCCTCCGTCGGCTGGAGGCGCGGGGCGTGGTGCAGGGCGGGCGCTTCGTCACCGGCTTCGTCGGGGAGCAGTACGCGCTCCCGGAGGCGGTCGCCCAGCTGCGGGCGGTGCGGCGCGCCGGTGGCGACGAGGAGGCGCTGCGTCTGTGCGCCAGCGACCCCCTCAACCTGGTCGGGATCATCGTTCCCGGCAGCCGCGTCGCGGCGATGCGGACCGGCGCCGTCGTCTACCGCAACGGGGTGCCGGCCTGACGGGCCTGCGGGCGCCGGGATCGCGACCCCGTGGTCGCTGGCGGCCACGGGCCGGAGGCCGCTCGGCGGCGCGGAGCTTCGACCCGGCGCGCGCTCGTGAGCCGGCGGAGTCCGTGCCCGTGGGTCGTCCAGCGCGCCGCCGGCGGCGGCAGCGCCCCTCCTTCACTGGATTCACCACCCGGCCGAGCCACTGAAGCGGCTGGCGGGCACCGTCGATACCGCGGCCTTCCGGGGCACGTCGTCGTGGCGAGCGCGGCGCGTGGCTGGCGGCGATGATGGGAGCGATCGGCGGCCTGGTGCCGTGTCCGTGACAGTGCGTGCGGCCGGGGCCGCAACGGAGGACGGTGGCGGCATGCTCCATCCTGCTCCCGCGTCTGACGCGCTTGGCGACGCCGACCGCGACCTGCTGACCAGCGTCCAGGACCGCGACCGAGGACGCGGCGTGGTGAGCCGCGCGCACGTTTGACTGCACCCGGTCTTCGCGGACGGCTGCCACCGCGGGCCAGCCGGTCGCGGGCGCCGCCCGAGCCTGGCCGCTCACGCTCGATGGCATGCGCACGGCGCCGGGGCCACCGGGCTTGGCGGTGATCCCAGAGAGCCGGGTCGCAGCGCGCCCCTTCGCCCGGGTGATTCGCTGCCGGTGTCTCGTCCGCGACTGCGAGCGCACCATCGCGCACCAGCCAGCCATGGTCACGGGGGCCACCGTCGGCCTGATGGCGCTGGGACGTGCGCCGACGCCGGCCCTCGACGGTGGCGGGACCGACGATGGTGACCACCTCTCGAACAAGTTCTAAGATACACCGAGGACTGCTCATCGTCGGGGACGAGGATGTGCACGAGTCGAAGACGGCAGTCGTGCTCGTCAAGGAGATGGATCATGGGATTGGCTGACGACCCGAAGCGCACGGCCCAGATCGTCAAGGGCAAGATCAAGGAGGCGGCCGGCAGGGTCACCGATGACAGGGACGTCGAGGCGGAGGGCCGCGCCGACCAGGCCACCGGCGACCTGGCGCAGGCCAAGGAGCACGTCAAGGCTGAGCACGGCGAGGGCGCGCTCGACTGATCGGTCCGGAGGCCGATGGCTGCCCCGGGATCTGGGTCGGCCACGGGATCGTCCGGGCGGTGTTGTCGGCGGTTCGTGGGCCCATCCTCCCGCTCCGCGGAGCGCTTGCGCGAGCGGAGCGGTCCTCGGCCACTGCCCCGACTGAGCCCGTCCGCGGCGACGGTCCGAGATGCCCGCGAGTCGCCGGTGGCGGCGGGAGTCCTTGTCTGGCACGGCCGGGCTGACGAGATTGGTGACACCGGGCCTTCGCCGACGTGGACCGCAGCCGGCGAGCGGACCATCGCCCTGCGCCCCGGCAGCGGACCACCGCCGAGCGGTTCGTGGCGGCGGTCCTGCCCCACAGCCGGATGGCCCGGCGGACCTGCCCCCTGGAGTCGCTGAGCATCGGCGCGTGCGTCCGTGGACTCTCCGATCGCGACCTCGAGCGCCTGGTCACCGAAGCGGGGCCGGGGACCGCCTTGCCGCCGGTCACCGGGAGACCCATTCGGTGCCGTTCCAGGTGGGGCGGCGGAGGACTGTCCCCGTCTGGTCCGAGGTCCAGACCGTCCCGGACCCGTGCGCGATGGTGGCGTCGGGGACGGGGCACGGCCCGACCGACTCGATGGGCCGCCGGGTTGGAATCCCGGCGATCGCGTCAGCCGCTCGACGCGGGGCGCCATCCGCGACCGAGCGCTGCTCGCCGCCGGCTGGGGAGTCGGGCGCGCCCCGGCCGGAGCCCAGCTCGCCGTCGCCAACCGCGGAGCGGGCCGGACGAGGTTCGCGACGGTCGGCGCCGATCGGGTTCGATGCCGTCCCTCCGATCCGTCGATGCCCACGCGACACCGCTCGTCGTGCCCCGCGGCGACCCCCGCGGAGGAGAGGGTGGGCCCGACCGTGCTGAGCCGGACGGCTCCGGTCACTGTGAGCCCCGTGCCGCGGATCCGCGAGCCGGCCGGCCACATCCAACTCGCCCGTGTCACCGGACGCGGGCGGATGCAGCCTCCACCGCTCGGCCGAGCGCCACCAGTCCCTCCTCCTCCCCCGCCGCGCCCACCAGCTGCAGGCTGGGGGGGATGCCGGGCGGACCGGGAACCGGGAGCGAGAGCGCGGGCAGCCCGGCGACGTTGACCGGGCGGGTGTTGAGGGTGAGCAGGGCCACGCTGGCCTCCCCGAGGCGCGGCGGTGGTTCGCGGAGGGTAGGCAGAGCGAGGGCGTCCACCTGGGTGAGGACGGCCGCGCAGCGGCTGCGCCACGCCGAGGCAAGGTCGCGAGCGGCTCCCAGCCGGGCCGGATCCAGGTCGCGACCGGCGGCGAGACGGGACGCCACCAGGGGGTCGAGCTCGTCGAGCCGGTGGAGCAGGGCGGCGTCGGACGTGGCGGCCTCCGCCAGCAGGATGGTGGATCCGGCCTCGGCGGCCTCGTCCCATCCCGGGAGCTCAACGTCCACCACCTCGAACCCAGCCCGCTGCAGCGCCCGGTCGACGGCATCGTCGATGCCGGGGTCGGCCGGGAGTCGCAGGCGGCCGATGCGGCCCTTGGCGTGGGTGGCGGCGGCGAAGCCGGGCTCCAGCAGGCGCATCCCCCAGATCACCCCGTCGACGGTGGTCGCGAGCGGTCCCACCGTGTCGAAGCTGGGGGCCAGCGGCCAGACCCCGGCGAGGGAGATACGGCCCCACGTCGTCTTCAGCCCGACCACACCGCAGCAGGCGGCGGGGATCCGCACCGATCCCCCGGTGTCGGTGCCGAGCGCGACGTCGGCCTCCCCGTCGGCGACCGCCACCGCCGAGCCGCTGGAGGAGCCGCCGGGGATCCGGGCCGGGTCCACGGGGTTCAGAGGGCTGCCGAACCAGGGGTTGGTCCCGATCGGGCTGAAGGCGAGCTCGCTGCAGTTGGCCTTGCCCACGATCCGGGCCCCGGCCTCGCGGGCGCCCGCGAGGCAGGCGGCGTCGGCGGCCGCCGGTGGGGCGGTCTCGGCCACCACCCGGCTGCCGCAGGTGGTGGGCGTGCCGGCCACATCGATGAGGTCCTTCACCGCCAGCCGCACCCCGGAGGTGCCGTGCTCCAGCCGCCGGATGAAGGTCGCCACCGCGACGGTCAGCCGCGGAGGGTGGCGACCAGGCGGTCGCGGCTGGCGAGGAGCCGGAGGGCCTCCAGGCCGCTCCGACAGACGAGGTGGGCGGCGGCGACGCAGTCCGACGCCGCCCCCTCGGGACCGAGAACGGCGATGGCAAGGCCGGCGAGGCGCAGGGCGGCCAGGTCGTTGCGGCCGTTGCCGACCATCGCGCAGCGGCTGGCGCCGAGGCGCTCCAGCACCCTGACCTTGGCCGGGCCGGTGGCCTCGACCCCCTCCAGCACGATCACCTCGGCGGCCAGCTCGGAGGCAAGCGTGCGGGCGGTGCCGTGGGTGTCGGCGGTGACGATGTGGCACGCGAGCACTCCCCCCAGGGCCGCCAGCGCCTCGGCGATGCCCGGCTCCGGCCTCCCGTCGACGGCGAGGGTGCCGTTGAGGTCGAGGACCAGGTGCTCGAGCCGGAGCCGGGGCCCGTGGGGGACGGCGAGGTCAAGCACGGGCACGGCTGGCGACGGGCCGCGCGGCGTCCCGCGCCCCCCCCGACTGGGGGCGCGTCCGCAGGGCCCTCCGCTCCTCGACGCCGCCCTCCACGACGCGGCCGTCACGACAGCGGACGCCCTCGTGCGCGAGCAGCCGGGCCTGCCGTCCCTCCAGGCCCGGGACCAGCCGGCCGTCGGCGTGGACCACCCGCCACCAGGGCAGCCCGTCGCTGCGGCGCATCACCGAGCCGACCGCCCGCGCCGCCCCCGGCCGGCCCGCGAGCCGGGCCAGGTCCCCGTAGGTGACGACCTCGCCGCAGCCGAGCCCGACGAGGGCCCGGGCGACGGCGGCGTCCAGATCGGGGGAGGCGGCCACGGCCCACGACGGTACCTCGCCGCCGGCCCGCGGTGCACGGCCGCCCGGGGCCGGCCCTACCATGCCGGCATGGGGAGGATCGCCGGTGCGGCGGCCGCGCCGGTCCTCCCCGACGGCACCGTGGCCGCGCTCTGCGGGGTGGTCGGCCGCGCCTGGCTGCTCACCGAGCCGGCCGCGCTGCGCGCATACGAGTGCGACGGGCTGACCGGCTGGCGGGCGGTCCCGCTGGCGGTGGTGCTCCCCGGCTCCACCGAGGAGGTGGCCGCCGTGGTCCGGATCCTCGCCCGGGACCAGATCCCGTTCGTCGCCCGGGGCGCCGGGACCGGGCTCTCGGGCGGGGCGCTCCCCTGCGCCGAGGGCGTCGTCATCGGCCTCTCCCGGATGCGGCTCATCCTGGGGGTCGACCTCGCCAACGAGCGGGTCACGGTGCAGCCGGGGGTGACCAACCTGGCCGTCACCGAGGCGGTGGCCGCCCACGGCTACCGCTACGCGCCCGACCCCTCCAGCCAGCAGGTCTGCACCATCGGGGGCAATGTCGCCGAGAATGCCGGCGGCGCCCACTGCCTCAAGCTCGGCTTCACCACCCACCATGTGGTGGGCGCCACCCTGGTGCGGGCGGACGGGACGGTGGTGCGGCTCGGCGGCGCCGTCCTCGACCCGCCCGGGTACGACGCCTTGGGGGTCGTCGTCGGCAGCGAGGGGACCCTCGGCATCGTCACCGAGGTGGTCCTGCGGGTGGTCCCGGCCCCGGCCGCGGTGCGCACCCTGGTCGCCGCCTTCGCCTCCACCGCCGCCGCCGGCGAGGCGGTCGCCGCGATCATCGCCGCCGGGGTCACCCCCGCCGCCACCGAGATGATGGACCGGACCGCGGTGGAGGCGGTGGAGGCGGCCGTCCACCCCGGGTACCCGCCCGGGGAGGCGGTCCTGCTGGTGGAGCTGGACGGCTCCGAGGTGCGCTGCGCCGAGGAGGCGGCGCGGGTGCTCGCCTGCTGCCGCCAGGCCGGCGCCACCGCCTGCCGCCTGGCCGCCGACCCAGCCGAGCGGGCCCGCCTCTGGCGCGGGCGCAAGGCCGCGTTCGCCGCCATGGGCCGGGTCAGCTCCCACTACTACGTCCAGGACGGGGTCATCCCGCGCACCCGACTGGCCGAGGTGCTGGAGGCGATCCACGGGCTGGAGCTGGAGTTCCGGCTGCGGGTCGCCAACGTCTTCCACGCCGGCGACGGCAACCTCCACCCCCTGGTCCTCTATGACGACGGCCAGCCCGGCGAGCGGCAGCGGGCGGAGGCGTGCGCGGCCCGGATCCTCGACGCCTGCCTGGCGGTGGGCGGATCGCTGACCGGCGAGCACGGCGTCGGACGCGACAAGGCCTGCCTGATGCCGAAGCAGTTCAGCGTCTCGGACCAGCAGGTGATGCACCGCCTCCGGCGGGCGTTCGACCCAGCTGGGCTGTGCAATCCGGGCAAGGTGCTGCCCACCCCCCGGCTCTGCGGCGAGGTCCCCGGCATCTACCGTCCCCACCCGGTGGAGCGGGCCGGCCTGGCGGAGCGGTGGTGAGCGGCGGCGCCCCCATCGGCCGGCTGCTGGGCCGCCTCGCCGGCGCGGACGCGGTGCGCCCGGGCCGGGCCGCCGACCGCGTCGCCGGCCGGGCGGCCGGCTGGGTGGTGCGGCCGCGGAGCGCGGACGACCTCGCGGCGGTGCTGGCCGCGGCCGACGAGCGCGGATGGGGTGTCGTGCCCAGGGGCGGTGGGACGCGGATGGCCTGGGGCGCGCCGCCCACCCGCTGCGACGTGGTGCTGGAGACCGGCGGCCTGGACCAGATCCTGGAGCACGTCCCCGGGGACCACGTCGCGGTGGTCGGGGCAGGAGCGTCGCTGGCCCTCCTCGCGGGCCGGCTGCGGGCGTCCGGCGGACCCCCGCAGCGGTTGATGCTGGACCCGCCCGGCGGTGAGGGGACCACCGTCGGCGGGGTGGCGGCGGCGGCGGCCGCCGGCCCCCGCCGCCACCGCCACGGCACCCCCCGCGACCTCGTCCTGGGGGCGCGCTTCGTGCTCGCCGACGGCACCACCGCCCGCTCCGGCGGCAAGGTGGTGAAGAACGTCGCCGGCTACGACCTCGCCAAGCTCCTGGTCGGCTCCCGCGGAACCCTGGCGGTGCTGGTGGAGCTCTCGCTCAAGCTGCACCCGGAGCCCGAGGCCGCGGTCACGGTGGTGGTGGACGGGACCGCCCCGGGGGACCTCGCCGGCCTGGCCCGGGCCGTCCGCCGCCAGCCGGTCGAGCTGGCCGCGGCCGAGTTCCTCTGGCCGGAGCGCCGGGTCGCCCTTCGCGTCGAGGGCAGCCCCGAGGTGGCCGCCGCCGAGGCGGGCGCGGTGGCCCGGGCCGTGGCCGGCAGGGCCCTGGCCCCGGCGGCGGCGAAGCGGCTCTGGGAGGCCGTGGGCCGGCGGCCGTGGGACGGGCCGGGCGCGATCGTCGCGGTCGCGCTGCCGGCGGACCGGGTGGGTGCGCTGGTGGAGATGGTGGGGCCGCTCGCGATCCGCGCCACCCTCACCGTCGGCCTCGGCACCGGGACCGTCCGGCTGCCCGACGAGCCGTCCCACCTGGAGCGGCTGCGGGAGCGGACCGAGGCCCTGGGCGGCACCTGCCGTCCGCTGCGGGTGGACCCGGCCCGGAGTGCCCTCGCCGCCAGCCGGCCGGACCCCGCCGTCCTGCGCCTGATGGCGGAGCTGCGGCACCAGTTCGATCCCCGGGCGACCCTCTCGCCCGGCCGCCTCGGCTGGGGGCTGCCGTGACCGCGGCGGCGACCCCGCCCCCCGCCCGCGGTCGCCCGATCGGGTCCGCCGCCCGGCGCGCCTTCGACGGCGACGACCCGCCCGACCGCGCCCTCCTCGACGCCTGTGTGCACTGCGGCTTCTGCCTTCCCGCCTGCCCCACCTACGCGCTCTGGGGCGAGGAGATGGACTCCCCCCGCGGGCGCCTCTGGCTGATGACCCTGGCGGAGCGGGGGGAGATCGCCCTCACCGCCGAGGCGGTGCGCCATTTCGACTCCTGCCTGGGCTGCCTGGCCTGCGTCCCGGCCTGCCCCTCCGGGGTCCGCTACGACACCCTCCTCGCCGCCACCCGCCAGCAGGTCGAGCGCCGGTTCCGCCGGCCCTGGGACGAGCGCTGGCAGCGGCGCGCCCTGCTGGCGGTCCTGCCCCACCCGATCCGGTTGCGGGCCGCCACCGTGGCGCTGACCGCGGCCGAGCGAGCGGGGGTGGTGGGCCTGGCCCGCCGCTCCCCGCTCTGGGACCGCCTGCCCGCACGCTGGCGGGCCCCGGTCGAGCTGGCGGCGGGGGCGAGCCCGGCGGCGGGGTCGTCGGGGGCGCCTCGGCGGGGCCGCGGCCGGGGGGGCGCCGGCGCTCGCCCCCGGCGGGCGGCGGGCGGGCGGGCGCGTCTGCGGGTGACGCTCCTCACCGGCTGCGTCCAGCGGGTGCTCTTCGCGGCCAGCAACGAGCGCGCCAGCCGGGTCCTCGCCGCCTACGGTGCCGAGGTGTGGGTGGCGCCCGGGCAGGGGTGCTGCGGCGCCCTGGAGGCGCACGCCGGACACCCCGAGGCGGCCCGCCGCCGGGTGCGGCGGCTGATCGCCCGGCTGGACGCCCCCGGCGTCGACCGGGTGGTGGTGACGGCGGCGGGGTGCGGCTCGGCGCTGCGCTCGTGCGGCGAGCTGCTGGCGAGCGACCCCGACTGGGCCGAGCGGGCGCAGGCGTTCGCGAGCCGGGTGCGGGACCTGACCGAGGTGCTGGCCGAGCTCGGCCCCCCGCCCGGCGGCCTCGCCCCCCTGCCGCTGCGGGCGGCGTATCACGATGCCTGCCACCTCGCCCATGCCCAGGGGGTGCGGGCGGCGCCCCGGGCGGTGCTCCGCGCCATCCCGCAGCTGGACCTGGTGGAGCTGCCCGAGGGCGACCTGTGCTGCGGCAGCGCCGGCCTCTACAACCTCACCGACCCGGAACCGGCCGCTGCCCTGGGCGCCCGCAAGGCCGCCAACGTCTTGGGGGTCGGACCGGACGTGGTGGTCACCGCCAACCCCGGCTGCCAGCTGCAGATCGCGGCCGCCCTGCGGGCCCGCGGCGCCCCGATCCCGGTGCTGCAGCCGGTGGACCTCCTGGCCCGCGCCCTTCGGCGGTGAGGCGAGCCGGGCTCAGCGCTGGATCGCCTTCAGCTCCTGGAAGGCCTCCAGCCCGTACCGGCCGAGCTCGCGGCCGAGACCCGACTGCTTCATGCCGCCGAAGGGTGCCCGCGGGTTGAATCGCGCCCCGTTGCAGTCGACCTGCCCCGCCCGCAGCCGGCGGGCGACCGCCTCCGCCCGGCCCGGGTCCTGCGACCACACCGCGGCGGCGAGTCCGTAGATGGTGTCGTTGGCGATCCGGACGGCGTCCGCCTCGTCCCGGTACGGGATGACGGCGAGGACCGGGCCGAACACCTCCTCCTGGGCGATCGCCATCCCGGGCGTCACCTCGGCGAAGATCGTCGGCCGCACGAAGTACCCCCGCCCCAGGCCCTCGGGAGCGCCGGCACCGCCGAGGACGCACCGGGCCCCGTCGGCCGCCGCCCGCTCGATGTGGGCGGTGACGCGGGCCCGCTGGGCGGCCGACACCAGTGGGCCCAGTCGGGTCGCGGGCGCGAGCGGGTCGCCCACGGTGAGGGTCGCCGCCGTCTCGCACGCGATCGCGACCGCCTCCTGCTGGCGGGAGCGGGGCACCAGCATCCTGGTCAGCGCATTGCAGGTCTGGCCGGAGTTGAGGTAGGCGCTCTTCACCCCCGCGGGGACCGCCCGGGTCAGGTCGGCATCCTCCAGGATGAGGGTGGCCGACTTGCCGCCCAGCTCCAGCGCCACCCGCTTCACCGTCCGGGCCGCCAGCTCGGCCACCCGGCGCCCGGCCCCGGTCGACCCCGTGAACGACACGCAGTCGACGGCGGGGTGGGTGGCGAGCGCCTCCCCCACCACCTTCCCGGTGCCGCTGACAACGTT
>Ga0307374_10009033_pt1 | contig 14773 bp, 14 predicted proteins | sample OX3MG_FD_202532 | JGI IMG/M metagenome (GOLD analysis project Ga0307374, IMG submission 202532) | Soil microbial communities from Risofladan, Vaasa, Finland - OX-3 | ecosystem: Environmental > Terrestrial > Soil > Coastal area > Acid sulfate soil | place: Finland: Risofladan, Vaasa | collected... | reverse complement strand
TAATAATTCCACTTACTGATGGATTTATAAGATTATCGACAAATTCATATATTGATTCAAGCGATGCTAGCTCAGTTCCAAATGTATCAATATTTAACATTACGGGTTTCTTGGCACCTATATAATATGCTAACCCTACTTCAACTTTTGATGCTAATTTTGAGGCTACTATATTTTTAGCTATATACCTAGCAGCATAAGCACCAGATCGATCGACTTTACTAGGATCTTTACCACTAAAGGCCCCTCCTCCAACTCTCGCAAAACCTCCATAACTATCAACCACAATCTTTCTACCGGTTAATCCGCAATCAGAACTAGGACCAGGGATATTCCAAATTCCTGTTCCGTTTACAATAGCCTGATCTCTATTGACGCTGTAATTAAACTCAGCCAATACTGGACAAATAATTTTGGTGTATACATCTTCAAATATTTGCTCTGAAGTTACATCTTCGCTATGGGGGACTGCGATAGTTACGTGAGACACAAATTTCGGTTTATCATCTTCATAACCTACGACCACCTGAGCCTTGCCGTCGGGGCGCAAGAAGGGCAACTCACCAGATTCTCTAATTGAATCAATCTTTTGAGTCAGCCTATGGGCTATTGTTATTGGTGTTGGCATTAATTCTTTTGTTTCATTACAAGCAAATCCAAACATCATCCCTTGGTCACCAGCTCCTTCAGCATCAACTCCAACCGCAATTTCAGGAGATTGTTGATGAATAAAATTATCCAGCTTTGATTCAAAGCTAAAACCCCAGTCGTTATTTATATAGCCAAGTTGTTTGATTTTATTCCTGGCAATCTCTTCAAAATTAACTTGAGCAGTTGTGGTAACCTCACCCGCTAAAACAATATGATTATCTGCAACTAGAGCTTCAACGGCAACTCTTCCGTTTGGATCTGAAGCTAATACTGCATCAAGTATCGCATCACTAATTCCGTCGCAAACCTTGTCCGGATGACCGGCACAAACAGATTCACTAGCGAAATATGATATATTCTTTGACATTAAAAAATCCTTTCTATTATTAGTCTTGGCAACTAATGAGAAAGGACTGCAGTTCAATGCAAAATATCTTCCCCATTAGCTAAACTAATTGGGCTAGATTTAGCACCTTACATTAATTGCAGGTTGCTGGCGTGTCATCAAGCTAGATCTCTAAACGCACTCTTTATATTTAAATTTTATATTAAACGTACGTGTCATTAATTTGTGACAATAAGATTATTCTAGCATTAACATTTTAATAATTCCACATTTCATATTTCTTAATAAAATATAACAAGATATAATCAGTAGTTACTATTGGGAGTTGGCCAAGCGGTAAGGCACTGGGTTCTGGTCCCAGGATCGGGGGTTCGAATCCCTCACTCCCAGCCATAAGGGACTCACAGTCCCAAATAGAGCCTCCTCATCTGTTAATTTATCACTTTTTGACGGTTCGAAAGTACTTATTAGCTGTTTCTCTTTTTCTACCTTTTTAGCTATCGCTTTGACTAGTGGAGTGTATTCTACCTCTAGAGATTTATCTTTTAGGCGCAGGTTCGAAAATAAATCACGTAGAAGTGCTCTCTTCTCTGTATCGCCCTTTGACTTATATATTTTTGTAGCATTTTGAGACAGATCTAAGATATTAATCCCTCTTTCTAGGATACTTAGGTAGTCGTTATTGATCGTTTCTAGCTTCTTAGATATGATTTCTTGCTCGTTATTGATCTCTTGGTGCTTTTGGTCGTAAATAAAGCTACTTATACGGCTATCAAGTCTATCTTCGTAAAGAATGTCATCTCGACGAGTTAACTGCTTGAAGCGGTCTTCTAGTTGCTTCTTTAGGTTCTCCTGCATCTCCATATCTGCTTGATGCTTAGCTCTCAGCTGCTTTTTGACCCAAGCAATAACTTTAGGAGACGGTGATATTAAAGGCTTAAAGTCTTCTAATAGCTGGGTTTCGATCTCCTCAGAGCGGATGTAGGCTTTTTGAGTACATGGCTTGAAGTGATTACAGTGTCCATACCAATGTTCTTTCTGGATTTCCCAAGCAACTGTACCGGAACACTCATCACACTGCATCAGCCCCTTAAATAGAGGACTGTGTTTACTGTACTTAGAAGATGTCTTTCGCTTTAGGCGTCTTTGAACGCTTTCAAATAGCTCAAGGCTAATAATCGGCTCATGTTTACCACTATAAAGTCGACCTTTCCAGGGAATCTTACCAATATAAAACTGATTGCTGAGCATACGGTGCATCTGACTTTTAATTATAGGCCGATTGAAGTGTGTTCTAAGACCCTTTTCATCCATAGTCTTAACCAATCGACTAAGCGAGTATTCACCACTGTCATAAAGCTTAAACATCCCTTCTATTAACGGCGCCATAGTGGTGTCTTGAACATGAATTTTATGGCCTGAATCACCGACCGTTTTGTAACCTGTATGTGGCTTGCCCGGTAACCAGCCTTGCTCAAGCTTCTCACGCATGCCTTTATCTACTTCCTCACGAAGGTTATCTATTTGATTCTTGGCAAACAGTACATGCAACCCCCAATTTAACTTCTCGGTGGATCGAGAATACTTATGAAGAACTAGAGTATTTTTAACTAGATGTACTTGATTTTGCTCATTGGACTCTAGCCACTCATCAATCATGACTGCATCTTTAAAATTGCGAGTTAATCTATCTACCTTCTCGCAGACTAATACCTTAATTTTATTTTTGGCTATATAGTCTATTATCTCGTTAAATAGCTCTCGCTGCTTTTTCCCGGAGGCTGATTCAGATATTTCAAAGATTTTAATAGCATTTAAGTCTTTACGGAGGCAATAATCTTTAAGTAAACGAACTTGAGATGGCAGGGAGTAGCCCTCTACTTCCTGTTCACGACTAGATACTCGAGCCATTAAGACGCAGTCAGTTTGCTTTATAGCTATTCCTTTTCGCTCCATAGCACCTACCCAGCCTCTTCGTTTTTGGTCATTTGCCCTATACCCAGGCAGTTATTAGCTAACTTGTCATAAAAACCAACCAGCAATTGGGCGACTTCGAAGGCTTCTTCATAAGAAATAGGTTGTTTTTGTTCAATTTCGAGAATCTTACGTAGGACCTTGATGTTCTCTGTATCTGCTGTCTTATTGTTACCCTCATAACTACTCATAGTCCCATTATATCAGGCATTGCAAATTAATGCTACTGTCAGTAGCTATTTATCCACAGGTAGTGTATTATATTAGCTATGAAACCTGTTTCCACTGATCACGTTAAGTTTGGCCACCGAGTTAAAGAGCTCCGTAAAGAGCAAGATATGACACAGGAGATGTTGGCAGCAAAGATTGGCTATGATCGTAGCTATCTAGGTTTTCTAGAGCGTGGTGAGCGTAACCCTAGCCTAGAAGTCATCATTAAGATCGCTAAAGCTCTAGCTATAAAACCAGACGACCTACTCAGAGACATTAAATAGTTTTAGGTCTATCTGCCCTAGTGGGCTAGGGCAAGAATACTATCTAATTACCTCTGTTTTTTTCAAAATATTCGTGTCTTCTACCTTTGTGTATATACGGTGTAGGTGGGTTGGCTAATAATACATTTATATTTACCACTTGCTATTACAACAATAATTTGCTATTTATAATAATTGAGGCTCTAATGTAGTATTTTACTTATGCTTTATGAATAATTTACCTACAGTTACTAAAAAACAACGAGACATAGTAGATCTTCTATATAGTTATCGATTCTTAAACCGGATTCAAATCCAAACATTTCTAAAACACAAAGATTATAAGACCATAAATCTATGGCTACGAGATCTACTTGATAAACAGTATGTGGGTCGGATCTATTCAACTGATTTCGCCGAGAGAACTAAACCAGCTATTTATTACCTAAGCCTTAACGGAATTAGACACCTAAAGTCGATGGATTTTCATTCAGTTGATGAGCTGGGGAAACGTTATCGTGAGCCTACCCGTAGCCAGGCATACATTGACCGCTGTTTGTTATTAGCTGATTGCGCTATAGCTCTTGAGCAAGCTCGTAATGAGGATGACTGGCCACAAAGTTGGTATTACTTCGAAACCGAAGCAGATTACATGAGTGATAGTTTTTACCACTTCCTAGTTGATAGCGAGCTAGCTCATCCCCACCTATGCTATGACAAACAAATCTACGAAGGATGCGGCGTCCCAACTACCGCTGAAAGCTATTTCCTTGAAATATTTGATCCCGGCTTGCCTAGGTATAGAGTTAAGAAAAGGCTCAGCGATTACATTGAATTCTTAGGCAGCGGTGAATGGGAAGATGAGAATAAGGACGATAAATTACCGATCATCCAATTAGTCTGTCCTCGAACCAGCGATTTGATCTACGCCAAGAGACGAACTAGGGGACTACTTTCCGAAGACTGGGAATATGATGACGAGAGCAGACCTCACATACAGTTTACGACCATTGATAAACTCAAAAAGCTAGGAATTCTGGCAAAGGAGATTTGGGAGGAAGCTTAGAGACCCGAACACAAGTCTCCTCTTTTAGCTTAAGCCATCATTGATATAGAGAGCATGATACAAACAAATTTATAATTTGATATAATCGAATCGAGAAGAGACTTATGGAGTTGCGAGGTTTTTCAGAAGTCTCTTTTTACCTGTTATCAACCGAGTTTGACTTGTAGTATTGATTGCAAAATTAATCAATTGTGACATACTCTAGAAACAGCACCTCGCTTGGACTTCGGTTCTCGTGATGTATTCTTTTATTGTTATAATAAATATATGAAGCAGTCACCTAATAATTATGCGTTCGTCGACGGAGCTAATCTTTACAATGGCGTCAAAGAACAAGGTTGGTTAATAGACTACAAACGTCTCAGAAAATGGTTAGCAGATAAGCTAGACGTTCAAAATGCCTATTTGTTTATAGGACTGATGCCAAAGAATAGTGACATGTACAGGAGCCTTCAAGAAGCGGGTTACATCTTAATTTTCAAACCAACTGTAACTGATCCTGATGGCAGGGTTAAGGGAAATTGTGATGCTGACATGGTGCTTCATATAGTATCTAATACCTATGAAGATAAATTTGATCAAGCAGTTTTAATTACTAGTGACGGTGACTTCTATAGCACCGTTGAGTTCTTAAAGAAGCGAGATAAACTAAAAAGGTTACTTTCCCCTTCTCCTAATTGTTCAATTCTATTAAAGCGTCTTGGAGTTGGAATAACCTATCTTCATGATATCAAGCCGTTAATTGAGTATAAAAAGAAAAAACCCCCAATGAAGACGATACATCATCAGGGTTCTTTTCGTAGTAATCCTGCATCTAATGTAGCAAAAACAACAAAAAAAGTCAATAAGCCTAAGGGTTAAGCTTGTTGTAAGGTGACATAATCTCGCACTTTAATTTGGATCGATCAGATTCCAGTCAAATTCGTCTAATCGCTTCGGTTTATCGTTATTCATAACTAAAGACCTATAACTAGCTACATTATTATCTCTTAGTCTCTCCTTAACTCGCTTTCTGACAGCCTCCTTCAGATAATGGCCTTTAGGCCAGATATTTACTCCTAGGTACGGAATACCCTTCCAGACTGGGGTAATAGAATCGACTTTAGTATTAATCTGAAGCCCAAGCTCGCTGAGTTTTTTGAGTGAATCTAACCTTATATTTTGAGCAATTAGCTTGCTAGGCACAAAACATAACCAATCATCACCATATCGAAGATAAGCAGCCGGTTTCATTTCATGAACCATAAATCGATCTAACTCATTTAGATAGATATTTGACATTATCTGACTAGTCAAATTACCAATAGGTAAACCCACCCCATTGGAGCGAAAAATAGGGCTGGCTAGCTAATGCATTGTAACTATCTATGACTTCGTCAAGCAACCAAAGTACATTCTTGCTTTTTACTCGTCTTTGAATTAGTTTTTTCATAGTGTCGTGGTTAATCGAATCAAACATCTTTTTTATATCCGCTCTCCACACATAGTACTTTGGATATTTTCTAGCAAAACTCTGGGCTCTATTAATTGCACCCTGAAGTCCTTTGTCTTTTCGACACGACCAAGCATCATAGATAAATGTCTTATCCCAAATTGGCACTAAATAGTCATAAAGTAGCCGGTGAACAACACGGTCTCTGACACTGGCAACTGAAATATCTCGTGGCTTAGTATCTGTAACCCTAAAATAGGTATAGCCACCATGCTTATACCTGCCATTATTTAAATCACTACAAAGTTTAAATAGATTTCTCTCTAGATAATATTCAAATTCTAGTATACCTGAACTAGATCGTTTACCCTGGCGGAAGTTATACCAGGATTGCCAGATATTTGATAGACTTAAGTCAATGTCCGAGTCTTTACCTGTCATCAATCTAGTATACAAACAATACAAGCAGACTGTTGATCTAAACACTAAAGTCCCAAAGATTCACAGGTACAGTCTAGGCAATAGCTTAGAGCAGAGTATCTTAGAACTTATGGAGGAGTTAATTATGGCTAAGAACGCTCCCAAAGCCCTAAAATCTGGTTATCTGATCAAGGCTCTTTCCAAACAAGAAATAGCCACTCTTAAGCTTCGTCTTTATTTGGAGCTAAATCTTGCGAATGAAACTAAAATCTTTCAAGCTCAAGCAAACCTAGCTGAAATAGGCAGAATGACAGGTGGTTGGTTGAAAAGTTTGAAACAATAAAGAAAAAATACAAGAAAAGATCAAAGATTAAATTATAAGGCTCAGATCACTGCAAGACGAGGACGGGCATAAGCGTCGTCATAGTCAGGACTATCCAAGAACGACCTAACCCGACTGACGAGCCAGCGGCCACACGGCACCTGCGGACTATTACCAGCCATCAACCTATTAGCTAGCAACCATGAATAATCCTTAGAAGATAATTTGTTAGGATCCTCTTGAAGGGTTAGGGCTAGCCATTCAAAAATACCCAAAGAATCAACATCAAAAGAAGCAAATTTAAGACGCCCAGCACCATTATTAGTTAGATCATTAGGACTCTTGCCAATAAGACTTTTTAGTCCCGCTTCATTAGAGGTTTGAACTAGCATAACTCCCCATGGACCATCTTGTTTAATTTTATCATCAAGATATTCAGATGGTTTTTGTATAGAGCCAGGTGCACTACGAATGTAGAGCTTCATATCATTTTGGATATATATTAGTAGATCTGGATTAATATAATCTTGTTGTTTTGTTCCTTGTTGATCTCGCATACTATTCATCCATCCCGAAAAATCAGATAGATTACTTCTGATTGCTTGCCAAGGCATTAGCACTAAATGCATAGTTTCGCCAATATTCTTTCCTTCTGGTGTTAGTTCATGAGTTGCTTTTAAATATTCCTTAACCGCATGTAGCCGAGATAACGTCTCAGCTAAATGAGAATTACTTTCTAGCATTTGATCTATGGTTAGCGGAACGCCCTCAACTAATTGGCTTGGCCGATACTTGTACCACGATTTAAGCGCTGGTACTATATCTTGATGTGCCCAAGCTAATGTTTCTTGACTTAGATTAGGCTCATAGGGTCTAGATTCAGATTCTATAATCTTTTTAACAGTGCTTATAAGTCCAGGCGAAGTCTCTTCTTGCTCGGTCGCTAGTCCAAGAGCAACATTTCGTTCATAGACGGCTTCAAGATCAGCATCAAGCTCGGGATAGAGATTAAATGAAAATTCTGGAGAATTATTTGACATGGATCATCCTTGATTCTGCATAAAACCATTACCTTGTAGTATGGTTGTCATAGTTCTTCTATCACTTTGACTTTTGATGCCGGAAACAAATCTGGTAATTGCCTGGTCTAGAGTAACTTGACCATTGGAATATCTAACTTTTTCCAGTAGGGCTACCATCGTCCTAGGAGCAAGAACTGCTTCATCTAACCCTGGTTTACTATCAGTAAGTTGCTCGGTAGTAACATACATATCGAAACCTTTGCCAAAATTACCACTAAAGACTTGTTGGGTAACGTGACAAGCTCTCACAAAGGCTTCAAGCTGGGACACATCAATACCACCAACTAAATTACCAGATCTATCGGTTAGTGCAGCGACTGCAATCGTAGTATTCTCAACCGGAGCCTGACCATATACAACATCAGAGTCAGGATATTTAACTCGAATCACATTAGCTCCAAATCGGTTTTGAAATTCAACGCTTAAGTCTTCGAGACCCTTATATCTCTTAGATTTTTCATTAGCAGTAGCAATTATTACGAATCCTGGTTTAATGGTAACTTCACGACCCGAATCTTCTTGGACGGTAAATACATCACCAGGTTTAAGCTGGAGGATCTTATTTAGACGTTTCAGGAATTCCGGTGGCATAGCGTTAATCTCATCAATAATTAAAGGCTTACCGGCTTCCATGGCACGAATGACAGGTCCTGGCACAAAGTCCGAAACAGGTGTACCATCATCATTTTTAAGATTCATCTTGCCCATCACTTGATAACTGTTGACATCCCCATAACCAGAGATAAATTCTGGTTCGACGCCAAAATATTCTCTTGAGATATATTCTGCCAAAGCTGTTTTAGCTCCACCGGTCTCGCCAACTAGTAATGCTGGTCTACCTTGTGCCAATGAAGGAATTAGTTCGTTGATGATTACGTGCATTTGGTCAGTCAACACTATTCCACGTTCAAAATCTCGACGGTTTTCTATGGTTTTTCGTTTGCGAAGTTCTGCCTTAACTTGGGTTAGTAACTCGGGAGAAGTAATTCTCTCACCTCTAGTTTGTCTAATATGTATTTGCCTATCAGAAAGACTAGCAATATGGCGTTGTTCGGCTGCTGTTAACGAGCGACCAGAAGCACCAGCAGCTTTATACATATCAGCAATCTTACGAGACAAGACTTCAATCTTTCGATCAGCTCCCATGTAGGCTGAAGCTGCTCGCATAACGTCTAGCCGTTCACCGTGAATATTACTGACGGCTTCACGTAATTGCTGATCTTCGCTTAAAATACGTAACTTGCCATCCAAAACACTCAACTCTTCAAGGTTAATCTGAATTGGTTCAGGATATTGGGACTTAAAATCTTCCCATTTTCGTAAAGCTTCCTCGCTACCATCAGTTGGTAGATAATCTTGCCATTTAGGGCGCTCTAAATATCTGCCGCTTGGTTGCTTTAATTTGTCTTGACCAGAAGACGCCTCAGTATCTTCTGTTGATGATTGTTCGTGAGCTAAATGAATTAGAAAGTTGCCGTTTATTTTAGTCGGGTCAATTGGTTCAGCACCAACACTTTTGCGACTTTCATTCATATGATCAATCTGGGCTTGAGCTTCCTGTTCAATCTGTTCACGGGTTAGCCCCATCTTACTCAATGCATACTGATCAAAATCCAAAGCCAGTGCATGTTGAATATCTCTATATTGCCACTCTATCTCGGTATACCCTTCAGGAGTTCGCTCAAATTCAGTAACTGAAGCTTTTTCAGGGGCAGCAAAAGCTTCTTTGCTATAGCGATAAGGAACACTAGTCGACTCAAGTCTTCGAGATGGATCTAATAGTTGATCTGGTTGAGTGTTAAGTTCTTCTTCGCTCATCTTGTTTTTATTTTATTTTGTCTACCTTGGTTATTATACAATAATTTAAGAAATAAATCATAAGAAATTATCAAATATTAAGGATTAAGGGCTATCACTGCAAGACGAGGACGGGCATTATCGTTGCCAGCGCCAGGACTAAACAAGCCCGACCCAACCTGACTGTCGTACCAGTCGCCACACGGCACCCGCGGAACGCCGTTATCGATTAAACGGTTAGCTAACAGCCAAGAGACGTCTTTGGTGGAAAGTTGTCTTGGATCTTCTTGGAATGTTAAAGCCAGCCATTCAAATATGCCAAGACCGTAAATAGCCTGTTCGCCTATATAAAAAAGCCCAGAACCATTTTGGGTTAATGCATCCGGGGTTCTACCCTCGGGTGATCCTTTGACTAAGCTTTTTATGCCGGCTTCATTGCTAGTTTGGGCTAGAATAATTCCCCAATTGCCATCTTCGGCTATTTTTTGATCTAGATATTCTTTAGCTGTTAAATACTCGCCTATTTTTAAAGGGTTTTTGTACAGTTTCCGATTCGAATCCGATTTAATACATGATAGTAGCTCATCATTGATATAATCAGGCTCTTTAATTCCCTGATGATGTCTCATAAGCTTTACCCAAGAGTCAAATCCATCTACTAGGTTGTGTCTCATTATCCGCCATGGTACTGCCACCAAGTGCATTGTTTCACCAACATTAATACCCTCAGGAGTCGTTTCACCACTCTCAAGCAGCGCTCGTTTAGCTAGATATAGTTTCTCTATTTTTTGTTCAAAATTTGATATTTCCCAGTCATGTCGCTTAAGGTTATCAAAAGATAAATTAGGCTCGGGGTCTATGGGCGAGTGATTCATTCCGTCGTTATCGGTATTATATTGATCATAATATCTTCCCCATTTTTGATTAATCCCAGATTCGCCGTCGAACTCAAGCCTCGCCCAGTCTTCGGCTAGTTTACTAATCTCATGAGGATCATTCTCCAGTTGTCTATCAACCGTAGCAGCTAAGACTGCGGTAGCTATTACCTCACCACTAGCTACACCTTGTTCGAGATTACGTCTATAGATATCATCAAGATCCCTATCTAAGTCGGGATAGAGATCAAATGAAAATTCTGGTGAGTTATTGGCCATGTTCTTATCTTAATTCTTAAGTGTTTTTATTTTATCTTTTATGCTATAATATTACCATAAAATCAACAAAATAAAAACTATGAGCGAAGAAGTCAAACTAAGACCAGAAGCACCACAAACTACAGGTGATATTCAAGCTACTTTAGAGCAAGCTGACAAGTTTTTAGGAGATATGGCTCCCCACCTAGGGCAACTATTTGGGATTAGTCCAAGTATTAGTGTAGGCCGAATACCACAGGCCGGTACTATGGCGACGAACCCTAGCACCGGCGAAATTATTGTAGATCCTCAATTTTTTATCGAACACGGTTATGATGCCCAATCTGCCAGCTACGGTATTTTGCATGAACTTTCTGCTCATGCTAGAACTATTTTGCAATCGCCAAAACTAAGTAGACGGATCAGACAATTTGAATCCAAGGGTCAAACAGATGCAATATTTAATAATGTATTTGAAGACATAGCTGGTAATAATCTAATCCACGCAGTTCTACCTCGAATGAAACAAACTGCTAGCGAGCTATATAGCAAAAAACTGTTTGTAGAAACTGATTATACGTCTCTGCCCCGGCATATGCAGTTTTTATATAAGATATTGCGTCAAGAAATGGTACCAGATGAACCAGTTAGCGTGTTACCGGAAGTAGATGAAGCTATTGGGTCACTTAGAGATTATCAGGGTGAGGGTGATTTAATTAAATATTCCACCTCAGTAGCCAAATCTTCAAAACAAGCCATGACTGCCGAAGAACGGTTTAAGATCTGGACAAGCATTGTTCACCCAGTCTATGAAAAACTCTTAGAACAAGACCGAGAGGACAAACAAAGACAAAAAAGCGAAGATGATCACTCTAGCGATCAAAACCAGCAAAATGAGCAAGATTCAAACCAAGAACAGCCGCCTACAGATAATCAAACATCTGAAACGGCTCCTCCAAGCGAGCAAGACAAATCGCCGGAACAACAAGATCAAACTCAAGAAGTCTCTAGTGAATCACCGAATGATACTGAGGATCGAACCCAATCTGATCAACAAACTCAAGAACAATCATCTGACTCATCGAATCAATCCTCACCGAATCAAACTGATGAACAGAAATTTGGTAGCTACTACGCAGATTATAATCAAAACCGTCACCCTGGCGACATAAGTCAGGAAGAAGAGCAAAAATTACAAGAATTTGCCAAAGAAGAAGCAAAAACAAATCTTCCATCCCTAACCGACCACGAGAGAATGCTTGATCAAAAAATTAAACAAGAGACTGGTCACAGCCTACAAGAACAACGCCATTATAACGTTGAGGTAATGAAATGGCAGTCGACAATTGATGAGATGAGGCAAGTCTTCCAGACAGTGATAAATGAAAGAATTGGATTAAAACGTGGTCTTACGAGGCGAACTTTACCTGAAGGTGCAATTTTAGACCCTGACCACTTAAGCCAAACAATTATTGACATGAGATCCGGTACTAATGAACCTGATGTTTTTAGAGACTATGAGAAGAAAAAAGGTGAAATTCAAAGCTTTGGCAAAACCGACTATGTTTTCTTATTTGATGTATCTGGTTCAATGCAAGAAGGGCAAAAAGCCGAGGCAGCTTGTGCTTCAGCAGTTATTGGACTCGAGGGTCTGGCGGCTATGCAAAGAGATATTGAAGAAGCCGAAGCCTCTCATGACATGGATTTAGAGCTAGACATTAGAACAGCAATCTATACATTTGGCAGTCAAACAACATGTTTAAAACCCTTATCTACTCACATTAAACCCAAAGAAAGACTTGATACTTACGATGCCTTATCACATCCCAACGGTGGCTCAACACGAGACTTCCTAGGACTCGAAGAAATCAATCAAATTCCGAGTAATGATGATCGCAGACAAATACTAATAGTAGTATCTGATGGAGGGAGTGATGATTCAGCCAGAGCTCGAAGATCAATTGATATCCTAAGAGGCAAAGGATGGTTTGTTTACGGCATCAGTATTGGCTCTAATGCTGCCGAAAATCTATATAGACCGACCGCTAAACGAGTTGATAATCCAGAAAAGCTTCCGGAAACAATTCAAAAATTTATTGAAACTACAATCGTATAACTTTAACGATTATAGTTATTACAGTACTATTATATAGATAGGTGAATCGTGCTGTTTTTAAGTATTAACAAGCGACCTATGCTTCAACCAAACAAAGAGTAATCTATAATCCTTTGGAATAACTTAGGATAATTAGCTCTGTTGGTATGAATTAATAATCTATCACTGGTGTTTTGATAGAACCATTATAAAAAACTCGGTTCTGAGAATTGACATGTGAAGTGTCTGTAACTCTTCTAGTGTGCGCACTATACAGTTACAACTTGACATCAAAACACATCAATAGGCGATCCGCAGGTGCCGTATGGCAACTGGAACGACAGTCAGGTTAAGTCGAACTTGAATAGTCCTGACAATGACAACGATAATGCCCGTCCTCGTCTTGCAGTGATAGAAATTATAAAAGTCAGATGGGCGACATTGCACTGGGAGCAGTATTTGATGGACCTATGTTAAAAAGGTTCGAAAATCGTCCCTTATACCCAGCCAAGGCACTTATCCCTTGACAACACGTAAATAGTTTGATACTATAGAGGTATGAAAGACAAATTTACTGTAAGACAATTTAATTATCGCTTTCCAACAGAAGATGCCTGTTTGGAGGAAATTAAGGTGTTAAGGTTTGGCGAAGTATTACCTTGCCCTAGATGTGGAGTTATTAATAAATTCCATAAGCTAACAGGTCGTAAAGCATATTCTTGTAGTGCCTGTAGACATCAGATTTACCCGTTGGCAGGGACTATCTTTGAGAAGTCTACAACCCCACTAAAAGATTGGTTCTATGCTATCTATCTAATGACACAAACTAGAGCAGGAATCAGTGCTAAACAGCTAGAACGTATGCTTGGAGTAACATACAAGACTGCTTGGCGTATGTTTCACCAAATACGTAAACTTATGGCAGATGACGGAGATATGCTAATTGGAGACGTTGAAATTGATGAGGCATATTTTCACCCCAACCCTCAAAGACGAACTACTGCTGAAAGTCATAACAGTCAAATAGTATTAGGTATGGTTGAACGAAAAGGTCGAGCAGTAGTAAAGCATGTTAGAAGTTCTGGTACACGTGTATTAGTCCCAGAGGTTATGGAAAGTGTATCTATTGATTCACAAATTTATACCGACGGTTATCGTTCATACAAACAATTAGTAAAAAATGGTTATAACCGCAAAATAGTAAATCACAGTACTGGTGAATACGTAAACGGTTTAACTCATACCCAGAATGTTGAGAATCTATGGTCGAATATAAAGCGTGGCATTTACGGAGTTTATAGACATGTAGACCCTAAATATTTACAGGCTTATGTTGATGAATATGCTTTTAGATATTCAAACCGTGGTAATACAAATATGTTTGACGCTTTAATTAATAAAATCGTATAGGAGGTAAATTACAAAAAGACTTGACGTAAACAGTATGGTTTGTCACAATAGGATTGTTAATTAACAGGTCTTGGCAATATAAGAACCACCCATAAAAAGGTGGTTCTTAGTTTTGGAGACGTGGGTTATTTTCTCCTTTGGTAACGGTGACAGGACTTGAACCTGCACGGATTTTCATCCAAGGTCTTGGCAAGAACTCGCGTCTGCTGTCGCCGATGTGTCCATGTTACCGATTACAGTATACCTCTATTGCTTATCTGTTACAAGGAAGTTTACTTGATTATTTTAAAATTTCTCGTTCAATCTCATCTTTACTATAGCCAAGTGCCACCAATCTATCGCAAATTTTCTTTGTAACTCCGTTTGAAATTGTATTGTGTCGTGGAAACTCAAATCTTACACCAGTGGGATTATGATAAGCTTTACAGTGATTGCCGCCTTCTTCGATAGTAAAATTATGATTCTTGAAAAAATTTCTTAATTTACGTTGGCTTGATGACCTGTAAAATGACATATCATCAAGTGGCTTTCACGAAATTCAAGTTTTCAGTTTTTCCAACACTACCCTGTGG
>Ga0307374_10009032_pt1 | contig 14774 bp, 14 predicted proteins | sample OX3MG_FD_202532 | JGI IMG/M metagenome (GOLD analysis project Ga0307374, IMG submission 202532) | Soil microbial communities from Risofladan, Vaasa, Finland - OX-3 | ecosystem: Environmental > Terrestrial > Soil > Coastal area > Acid sulfate soil | place: Finland: Risofladan, Vaasa | collected... | reverse complement strand
AGTCCAGCGCGTTGAGCTGAGCCGGCAGCGTCCGGTCCAGGAGGTCGGCCAGCTTTACCCCCTCGCTGATGCTGGCGGCGATGGTGGGTCCCTCTCCGACCGAGGCCTGGGCCAGGTTCGACACTATGGTGGTCAGGTCGGGGGCGTCGATCTGCTGGAGCAGGGGATCGGCCGCCGCGAACAGGTCCCCGAGCTCGGGGGAGACGGCGGTGTGGGCGATGGAGGCCCCGCCGGCCAGGGCACTGCTCGAGTCACCGGGGGGGAAGTCGATCATCACGTCGTCGGCGCCGAAGACGTTGATGGGCTTGACCGTGGCAGTGGCATCGCCGGGTACTTTGAACGACGGCTCGATGGCCATGGCCACTTTGGCCTGACGGTCCACCAGCGTTATGGAGGTGACCCGGCCCACCTGCACACCGCGGTACGTCACCGCCGAACCGGCATGGAGCCCCTCACCGGTGCTCGTGAACATGCCGGTCAAGGCGTACTGGCCCGAGAAGGCGCCGTCGGACGCCTTGATGATGACCACCACGGCGCTGACCGTCACGGCGGCCGCTACCACTACGGCCAGGATGCGGGCCGGGCGCTTCATCCGACCAACCTGGCCGTGGCGTTGGCGCCGCCGAACATCACCGTCGACAGCAACAAGTTGAGGAGGACGACCACGATGATCGAGATCCGGATGGCTCGGCCGGCGGCCACCCCCACGCCGGCCGGACCGCCGGTGGCCCGGTACCCGTAGTAGCAGTGGATGACGGTCACCGCCACGGCGAAGACCATGGCTTTGATGAAGGAGTACAGGATGTCGATGGGCGGTAGGAAGAGCCGGAAGTAGTGCTGGTAGACCCCGGTCGAGAGCCCGAAGAACCGGGTGACCACCAGTTCGGTAGCCAGGAAGCTGGCGAACAGCGCGGCCAGGTATAGCGGGATCATGCAGATGAGGGCGGCCCACACCCGGGTGGTAACCAGGTAGGTGAAGCTGTCGATGCCCATGACCTCGAGGGCGTCGATCTCCTCGGAGATCCGCATGGCACCCAGCTGGGCCGTGAAGCCCGCCCCCACCTGGGCGGCCAGGGCCACACCGGCCACCAGCGGGGTGATCTCGCGGGTGTTGGCCAACGACGAGATGACCCCGGTGAAGGCCTGAGCGCCGATCTGCTGCAGGCCGGTGAACCCTTCGAGGCCCACCTCGGTGCCGGTAAAGAAGGCGATGCTGGTCACCACGAAGAACATGCCGCCCCCGATGACGAGGGCCCCGGTGCCAATGGTGATGTCGGAGACCAAGGTGGTGATCTCACGGCGATACTTGAGCCCCCTCGGTAGCTGGATCAGCACCTTGAGGTAGAAGGCCAGCTGGTCGAAGGCCACGTCGAGGGCCCCGGCCAGCCCCGATCCGGCGCCGGCCACGCGGCCGCGCACCGCCGACACCGGCCCGGGAGACGCCTCGGCCAGCGAGGCCGCTTGGGGGGGCGGGGCCGGGGGCATCAGATGGCCTTCTGCGGGACGAAGTTGAAGTAGACGACGGTGAGGACGAAGTTGACGAAGAAGGCGAGCACGAAGGTGATGACCACGGCTTGGTTGACGGCGTCGCCCACGCCTTTCGGGCCGCCTTTGGCCGACAAGCCCTTGTAGCAGGCCACCATGGCGGCCAAGAACCCGAAGACGGCCGCCTTGAACAGGGCCATCCAAAGGTCGGCCAGCTGGCTCAGCTCCGAGAAGGTGGCGAAGAAGCTGCTGGCCGTGATGTGGATCGAGTGGGTGCCGAAGTAGAGGCCCCCGGCGATGCCGGCCGCGCTGACGACGGCGTCGAGGAGAACGGCGATCACCGTGGCGGCCAGAAGTCGCGGCAGCACCAGGCGGTGCAAGGGATTAACAGCCATGACCTGCATGGCGTCGAGCTCGTCGCGGATCCGGCGCGACCCGAGATCCGCGCACATGGCCGAGCCGCCGGCGCCGGCGATCAGCAAGGCCGTGGCCACTGGGGCTTGCTCGCGGACGACGGCCAGCACCATGGCGGCGCCTAGCTGCGATTGGGCCCCGATCTGCTGGAGCAACGAGCCCACCTCGAGCGCGATCACGATGCCGAAAGGGATGGAGACGAGGATCAGCGGGAGCGTCGTGACCCGGGCCAGAAACCAGCACTGGTCCAGGAACTCTCCCACTGGGAGCCCCTTGCGGAAGAGCAGTCGGAGGGCTTCGAGCGCGACTGCGAACATGGACCCGATCTCTCGGACCACGTTGGTGACCTTGTCGCCGATGGGCGTGGTCACCGCCTCCACGGCCTACCCCTTCCTGTCGTCACGACGCGCCGGCGGAGCCGGCTGGGCATGCCTGCACCCCACGCCACGACGCCCCCACCACACGACACGGTCCATCGAGCCTGTCTGGGCCACCGACACGAGTTGCATCGGCGCCTCACTGGGAAAACGTTAGTGTCTGCGTCGCCTTGTGGTCACGCGGCCACAGGTGAGTGGGCACGCAGCCCGGCGAACAGGGCGCCCGCGAGGAGGACCCCCCCCCCACGGACCCCCCGAGGGCGCCCGCGAGGGCCGCGAGGTCGGCGGCCGGTCGGGGTCGTTAGAGGCCGGCGCCCGACAGCGGCGACGAGCTGGCCACGGGGCTGGCCACCACCTTGGTCACGGAGCTCACGACCGAGCCGGCCGACGCCGTCACCGGCGCCAATGCCGGGGCGGCTGCCGTCACCGACTGCACCACCGTGCCCACCACGCCGGTGGCGGCGGTGACGGCGGTGCTCAGCGCCGAGCAGCCGGCCGGGAGCGAGCATGCGGGGGGGGTCGTCGGGGCCGGTGCGGCCGGCGCCGAGGGCTTGGGCGTGGCTACGACCGCCGGGGGGGCGGCCGGCGTCCTCGCCGGGGGGGACACCGCAACTGTGGCCGACGGGCCCGAGCCGGCACGGCTCGGGGACACCACCGTGGGAGCCGGTGCGCTGGACTGGGCCGCCACCGCCGGGGTCGGTGCCGCCACCTCGTAGCCGGGGAGCGCATTGGCGGCCAGGGCCCACGGCACGCTGGCCGGCAGCCCCTTGGGCGTCACCTGTGGCAGCCCTTGGGCGGCGGCTGGGGGAGGCAGCAGGACCGGGACGCTCTCGAGCGCCCCACCCAACACGGCCCCGATGGCCAGGCTGGCGGCCCCACCCACAGCCAGGCCGCCGCGACCGAGCCACCGGTGGACGGCTGACGGGCTCACGACGTCGTTGATCCCCGTGCCTGACGCTTCCATCCGCAGGCACGCGTTGTGGATCACGGAACTAACCATGGCTGACCTCCCAATCGGTGATGACGACGTTGAGTCCGTGGATGACTTCGGTGACGGTTTCGTGGTACTTCCCGGGGGCCGTGCCCCCGGACAGGGTGATGGTGGTGCCGAGCGTGATGGCGGTCGGGGTGACCCCGGCTGCCGTAATGGAGACGTCGAGTGGTGCGTCGTGACCGGAGACCCAGGCCCCACTCAGGGGCGCCGGCATGGTCACGCCCGGGCCCAGGTCGCCCCACCAGTCGCTGCGCTTCTCGGCGGCGGCGTGCAAGCCGCCGAAGTACGCCTCGAGACCGGCCGCCTCCACCGCCAGCGGGGCCGGTGACTGGGCCCAGGCGCTGTCCGGCGAGCCGGTCAGCTCGAGGGTGCCCATGGGCGCCTCATTGGAGGTGAGCGTCAGGCCCTGGGCCACCAGCGCCGGGGGGGCCGACGTGGTGTAGCCGGTGGGCCAGGTCTGCGGGGCGGCACCGGTAGCGGCGCTCTTCGACGTCTTCACGCTGACTTCCTGCGCTTCGACCAGATAACGGCTCGGCGTGTACCACAGGGCATTGGTCGGCCAACAGGTGTCGAGGACGAGACCGTTGCCCGACAGCTGTGGGATGGGTGCGCCGGCCGACACCACCACGTGCCCGACGACGTGGAACACATGGGTCACGCATCCGATCTCGTAGTTCACCGTGTCGCCTGACTGCAGCTGGTCGATGTGGGCGAAGTAGCTCACGTCGTGGGCCAGGAGCACGGCCGTGCCCGGCGAGCCGGGGAAGGGGGTGGAGTCGGCGTGGCCGACGGCCACGTTGAGCTCGGCGTCGGCGGTGCCCTGCTCCACGGGAGCGGTCACGTCCAGCTTCGGCATGCCGAGCACGCCGGCGAGTTGTCCGTCACTCGCCGGCGTGCCCTGCGTGCACGTCCCTGTGGGATTGAGCGATGTCTTCGCCGAGCGAAGCAGCGCCGCCTGACCATGTCCGGAGTGGATCTGCCATCCCATTCGATAGCCGAGCACTCCGAGTGCGCCCCATACGAGGGCGAGCCCCAATCCGACCCGGGCCCATCCGATCACGGTTTCCCCCCACCTTGGCTGCCGGTCTCTTTACCGGCTGCCCCTGGATACCAACCGGGACACGGGGGTTAACCGCCGCAGCCGAGGCCATGCGATGAGCGCACCGCCGAGGGCAGCGAGCAGAGCGAGCAGCGGCAGCGAGCCGGCCCACCATTCACCGGTGTGCACCGAAGTCGGGGAGCTGGCCGCCGCGGTGGGCACCGCCGGGGCCCCGCTCGACGACGCGGTCGGCGGCGAGGAAGAGGAAAGGGCGGCCGTGGCCGGGCCGTTGGAGCCGGCCGTGCTCACGCCCGAGGTGTCGACCGTGATGCCACCGCCGGGGACCGACGCCTGGGCGCCGAGCAGGTTGACCTTGAGGCCGTCGGCGGACACCGTGCCACCGCTGGTGGCGTTGCCCGACGTGGTGCCCGAGGCCAGGGTGATGCTCAGCAGCTGGCCGAGCGGCGAGCTGTTGATGGCGCTCAGCTGGGCCGTGCCGGAGCCGTTCGGCGGGATCTCGAGCGGGTCGGGGAACTGGCCACCAGACGCCTGGCTGATCCCGTCCACGAGCAGGCCCGAGATGCGGATGAGGGTGGCGTCGTAGGTGTTGCTCCACTGGTTCGCCGCCGTGTACTGGGTGGTGGCGATGGCCGAGGGGATGACCACTTCCAGCAGAGGCTCAGTAGCCCCGCCGGCGATCTTGGTCGGGAACAGGCTGATGTCGACCGAGGACGAGTGCACCTGGGCCAGCAGGGCCGAGGGGCTGGTCGTGATCTGCGACAGGGCCGAGCCGATGCTCACGTCGACCGACGGCGACACCGAGGAGAGGATGTCGTTGCACGCCGGGCCGAGGATGTCGGTGCCCAGGGTCGGGATCTGAAGCAGGCCGTTGCACAGCTGGGTGGCACCGCCGCTGGCGATCTGGTGCAGCAGCGGCGAGATGTCCACGCCGAGGTCCACGACCTTGCCGCTGGCGTACGCCTGCGGGCCGTCGGTGCTCGGGTCCACACTGGCCTGGGCAGCCGCGCAGCCGAGGCCGAGGGCGACGTTGAACGGAGCGCCTTGTGACTCGCCGCCGCCACCGCCCTGCGCACAGGTCTGGGTGGTGCTGCCGGCGGTGGTCGCCCCGGCCGAGGTCGGCACGCTCACGGACTGCTTGCCGTCCACTCCACCGGAGGTGAGGAAGATTCCCTCGCCGGTGGCGCTGGCCGTCTCAGTGGGCGCGCCCGAAGCCGGCAACGCGTAGCTCACGGCGGTGCTCGACGAGCCACCGGTCAGCTGCGTGCCGAAGAGATCGAGGTTCAGCCCGGTGCCCGAGGCACTGAGAGTGAACCCGTTCACGCCGGCACCAGCCGGGATGATGGGCGCGGCGAAGGCGCTGCCGCCGTTCGACGCCACCGCCAGGATGGTCACCGCCGCGACACCGAGTGTCGCTACCCGGGCAGAGACGAGACCTCGACGAGCGCCCTTCGTACCGAAGGATCGAGCCATGATGTTTGATTCCTCTCCTCGTTCGTGAAATTCGGACCAGCTGTGTTCTTTTCCGGACCCCTCTAAACCTGTACATCTGCCGGTGAGACCAGCTGTCCTGCACCGGGGATAACCGCACTCCGCGCGCGACCTTGCGGCCAAGCTATTCGTATTGTCCTGGCGATGTCGGAAGGATGTCTCCAGGCACGACCAGGTCGCTGCACGCTATATAGTCCCGATCGCACCAGGAATACTCCCGGGAGCACCCGAGCGCCGCTCAGCCAAGGGCTATTTCCGGATGCGCGTCACCCCTCCCACGCTGGGAAAGCGTCAAAAGAACGTCCCTTAGTGAGTTTTTCCCCACTATCAGTGGTAATCAGCGGCTCCGTTGAGATCCCTGTGGACTTCGCCGGTCAAACGAGTACTCTTAGTGGTGAGTCAGGGGTGGCACTTGGGCGGAGGGCCCTGCGGTGTAAGCCCCCGATAACTCATGGGAGATGGGCGTGTCCCAGAGCAGGGGAAGAAGGGGGGCCGGGGGGTGACGACGCTACTCACGGGTGGGAGTCCGCGAGGGCGCGAGACGCTGGACGACGATGTCGATCTGGCCAGAGACCGCGCACTGGTGACACGGGCCCAAGGCGGCGACCGTGGTGCTTTCGATGACTTGTACCTCCGGTACTTCCGGCGCTTGTACCGATTCTGCCTTCGGCGGCTCCACGACTCGCACGAAGCCGAGGACGTGGCCCAAGAGGCGTTCGCCCGGGCCTGGCGAGCGCTCCCCACCTTCGGTGGCGACCGCCGCTTCTACCCGTGGCTGAGCGTGATCGCCTCGCACCTGTGCACCGACGTCCTGCGGAGGCGCAGCCGCTCCACCCCGGTAGCCGAGTTCCATCAGAGCAACATGGCCAGCCTCGAGGACGGTGGCGAGGAGATCATGCTGGCCGCCGTCGACTCCGACCTGGTGGCCAAGGCATTCACCAAGCTTTCCGATCGTCACCAGCGCATCCTGCACCTCCGTGAGGGCTCAGGCTGGTCCTACCAGCGAATCGCCGACCACGAGGGCGTCGGCATCACAGCCGTCGAGACGCTGCTATGGAGAGCCCGCCAGGCCCTGAAGCGTGAGTTCGCCTCGTTGGCCGGAGCCGACGGCAGAACCGCTGCATGGATCGGCGGCGTGCTGTCGCTGGCCTCCCTGCGCCGATTGCTACGGATTCCGAACCGGGCCGTGCACCGCCTGGCCGCCACCGGCGGCAAAGGTGTGGCCCTGGCCGCCGGCTCGGCCGTGGCCGCCACCGCCATGGTCATCGGGGCCACGCTGAGCGCCCCGGTTACCGGCGGCAGCGGAGGGTCGGTGCCGACGGTCTCCGGAGGAATTGGCTCGAACGGGGGCGCCGTGTCGGCACCCGCCGGCGCCACAAGCGCGACGAGCGGTACTGCCGGATCGACATCGGGTACTGCCGGATCGACATCGGGAGCGGCGACCTCGAAGTCCCGTGGCACGGTGCCCGGCCTGCCTTCACAGCTCAGCACTCCGACTAACCCGCTCGGCCCCGTGGGGGCCGGTCCCAACAACACCGTGACCTCCATCGGCGGTACCGTCCAGAACGTGGGCGGAATCCTGAACAACGGCGTGAGCGGGGCCGGGAACCAAATCGGCAACGCCGTGAGTGGGGTGGCCGGCAGCGTCGTCAACGGCGTCGCCGGCACGACCCTCGGTGGTGCCGGGTCAGCCGTCACCGACCCGTTGACAAGCATCACCGCCTTGCTGAACGGCAGCGGGACCTCGGCCGGAACCACCTCGGCCGGAACCACCTCGGCCGGAACCACCTCGGCCGGAACCACCTCGGCCGGAACCACGTCCGGCAGCGGCCTGCTCGGAGGGACACTCGGCCACGGCACCGGTCCGGCCGGTGCGTTGCTCGGCGGCATCTGACGGGCGTATGGGGGTCTGGAACCGGTCGCACACCCTCTCCGGCCCGGCCGTAGGGGACCAACCCACCGCACGTCACCCTGCGGTGAACCCGGACGCCATCATCTCGATCAGGGGGGTGACGAAGTCCTTCGGGAGCCACACCGTGTTGCGCGACGTCACCTTCGACGTGCCCAAGGGCAAGACGACCGCCATCATGGGGCCCTCGGGTACCGGGAAATCGGTCATGCTCAAGGTCATCATCGGCCTTCTCAAGCCGGAGACGGGGCAGATCATGGTGGACGGCGAACCGATGGTGGGGGTGAGGGAGAAGGACGTCTTCCGTATTCGCCGCAAATTCGGCGTCTTGTTCCAGGACGGGGCGCTCTTCGGCTCCATGAGCCTCTACGACAACATCGCATTCCCGCTTCGTGAGCACACCAGCAAGACCGAGCGCGAGATCAGGGGCATCGTGCTCACCAAAGCCGAGCTGGTGGGACTGGTCGACCACCTGACCAAGTTGCCGGGGGAGGTATCCGGAGGCATGCGAAAGCGAGCTGGCCTGGCCCGAGCGCTGGTGCTCGACCCCCAGATCATCCTGTTCGACGAGCCCGACTCGGGCCTGGACCCCGTGCGGGTGGCCTACCTCGACGACCTGGTGAACACCGCCCAGCACGAGACCGGTGCCACCTTCTTCGTGATCACCCACAACATCCAGTCGGTGATGCGGACGGCGGATTTCATGGGCCTGCTGTTCCGGTCCCGCCTGGTGGCGTTCGGGAGCAAGCAGGAGATGACCACGAGCACCGACCCCATCGTCGAGCAGTTCCTCGACGGGCGGGCCCAGGGCCCCATCGGCATGGACGAGATGGCCGAGTCCGACACGCCGGTGGTGGCCGCTGCCGCACCCGCTGCCGGCTGATCCGGTCGCTCTCGTCTGGCCCGACGTGACCTGGCGCGCCTTAGAGGCCTTCGACCAACGCGTCGATGCCTGGATAGAGGGCGGGCGCGGCCGCCCCGGGCTCGACGCCTCGGCCCGCGTGGCGTCCTTCCTCGGTGACCACGGCCTGGTGTGGTTCTTTATCGGCGTGGCCCTGGCTCGGCGCCCCGGGCCACGCCGGCGTTCGGCACTGCGCGCCGTGATCTTCACCGGCCTGGTGGTGCCGCTGGTAAACACCAAGGTGAAGCGGGCCGTGGACCGCTCCCGGCCCGAAGCCGCTGTGTCGGTGCCGGGGTTGAGGGCACCGACCAGTGCCAGCTTCCCGTCAGGCCACACCACGGCCGCATGGTGCGCCGCCACCTTGCTGGCCGAGGACGATACCCTCGGCGCCTTCTACTACGCCGTGGCCGTCACGGTGTCGGCCAGCCGGCTCCAGGTCCGCCACCACCACGCCTCCGATGTGGCCGCCGGCATGATCCTCGGCAGGACGCTGGGCCTGGCCGGACGGCGCCTGGTGCCACTCGGCCGTAGGCGCTGACCCCTAGGTGCGCCACACCTCCGGTAGGTGCGCCACACCTCCGGAATGGAGTACCGGAGGCCGGGGTTGGATACGACGTGGACGAACGCGAGCTTGATGTCATCTCCTTCGCCGTCACCTACGACTACCGCTGCCCTTTCGCTCGAAACGCCCACGAACACCTGGTAGCCGGCGTGCGCCGTGGTGCGCTCTGGGACGTCGAGTTCGTCCCGTTCTCTCTGACCCAGGTGCACGTGGCAGAAGGAGGCACCGACGTCTGGGACGACCCTGGCCAGGCCCCGCACCTCTTGGCCCTCGAAGCCGGCGTGGTCGTGCGCGACCGCTTCCCCGACGCGTTCCTCGACACCCACCTGGCACTGTTCGCCGCCCGCCACGATCACGGGAGGGATCTTGGGGACAACGACACCGTCCGGGCCGTGCTGAGCAGCTGTGGCGTCGATGACGACGCCGTGATGGACGAGGTCCGCTCCGGATGGCCCCGCCAGGCGGTTCGCAAGGCTCACGAGTCGTCCGTGTCGGGCCACCGGGTCTTCGGCGTCCCGACCTTCATCGTGGGCCCTCATGCCGTGTTCGTGCGGCTCATGACCCGGCCCGATCCCGATGGAGCGGGGTCGCAGCAGGTGGTGGAGCACGTGGTATCGCTCGTCGGCTCCCATCCTGAGCTGAACGAGTTCAAGCACACCTCGATCCCTCGCTAAGGTCTTTTCCTATGGCTGTAGCTGTGGTTATGGGAAGTGCTTCCGACGCCCCGATCATGGACGGCGCCGTGGAGGTCCTAAGAGAGTTCGGCATCCCCGTCGAGGTGCGGGTGCTGTCGGCGCACCGGACCCCTGACGATGCCTTGGACTTCGCCCGCGAGGCGGCCGGCCGGGGTTTTCAGGCCGTGATCGCCGGAGCCGGCGGCGCCGCCCACCTAGCCGGGGTCCTGGCGGCGGCCACTCCCCTACCCGTCATCGGCGTCCCGATCGCTGTCGGCGACCTCGGAGGCCTCGACTCGCTTCTGGCCATGGTCCAGATGCCCAAGGGCGTTCCGGTGGCCACCGTGGCCGTTAACGGGGCCCGCAATGCGGGCTTGCTGGCCGTCCGGATCCTGGCTCTGGGCGACGCTGCCATTGCCCAAGCCTTGGAGGAGCACCGCACCATGATGGCGGCCCAGGTCCGGGCCTCCGATGCCGAGCTCCGTGCCCGCTACGCCGAGCCGTTGGCTTAGGAGCTGTCCTTCGACCGGCCCAGATAGCCGGTGAGCAATTCGATCGGCACCGGGAACACCAACGTCGAATTGTGCTCGCTGGCCACCTCGGCCAGGGTCTGCAGAGCCCTCAGCTGGAGCGCTCCCGGCGACTCGTACAGCTTGGCTGCCGCCTCCGACAACTCCTGGCTGGCCTCTAGCTCGCCGGTGGCGGCGATGACCTTGGCCCGCCGCTCGCGCTCTGCTTCGGCTTGTCGGGCCATGGCGCGCAGCAACTCGGCCGGCAACGTGATGTCACGCAGCTCAACTTGGCGGACCTCCACTCCCCAATGGTGCGTGGAGGCGGCGATGACGGTCCGAAGCTCATTGTTGACGTCTTCGCGATGCGCCAGCAGGTTGTCGAGCTCGTGGCGGCCGATGATCGAGCGCAGGCTGGTCATGGCGATCCGCTGGCTGGCGAAGCGGAAGTTGTCCACGCCCAGCACAGCCTGGACCGGGTCGACGACCTGGAAGTAGACGACGGCGTCGACGTGGATGGTGACGTTGTCCTTGGTGATGACGGCTTGAGGAGGGATGTCCACGACCTCGACGCGCAGCGTCACCTTAACCAGACGATCGACCAGCGGGATGCGGAAGATCACCCCGGGGCCCTTGGCGTCGGGTCGCACGTGGCCCAAGCGGAAGAAGACCGACCGCTCGTACTCCGTCACCACCCGCAAGGCGGCCGAGAGGAAGGCTAAGGCGAAGAAGACGACCGCTACGATGCCCGTGATGATGCCGACTTCGGCGCCGGAGGCCGCCATCATGGCGTCCGCCAACGGGTCGGCCGGCGAGCGAGCCCCGTCACAGCCAGCAGTCTTTCACCGCCAGAAGTCTTCCACGAAGGCCCGGTGCATGTCGGACAGAAAGCCTCGGCCCCATAAGGTGCATGAGACCGGACGCAGGCAAGGAGATGCCCGTGCAGGTACTGGTCAGCGGTTCCAGCGGTTTGATAGGCACGGTGCTTTGCCGACGCCTAATGAGCCACGGTCACGGCGTGACCCGTCTGGTGCGGCGCCGGCCCGGTCCGGATGAGGCAGCGTGGGACCCAGCCGGCGGGACCATCGATGCCGGAGCGCTCCGGGACCACCAAGGCGTCGTCCACCTCGCCGGGGTGGGCATCGGGGACCGGCGTTGGACGTCTCGCCGTCGCCACGCCATCGTGTCGAGCCGAGTAGACGCCACGGCCTTGCTGGCGCGAGCCGTCGCCGCCATGGGCAATCCCCCGCAGGTGATGCTCAGCGCATCGGCGATCGGCATCTATGGCGACCGGGGTGACGAGGTCCTGACCGAAGGCAGCGCCTCCGGGGACGGCTTTGTCGCCGCGTTGTGCCGGCAGTGGGAGGCGGCGGCCGACCCGGTACGCGACGCCGGAGTGCGCCTGGCGCACCTGCGATCGGGCATCGTGCTGTCGACCGATGGCGGGGCATTGGCGCGACAGCTGCCGCTGTTCCGCCTGGGCCTGGGGGGCCGCCTGGGGTCAGGACGACAGTGGGTCAGCTGGGTGACCATCGAGGACGAGGTAGCCGCCATCGCGCACGTCCTCGAGCATGCCGACATCGACGGGCCGGTCAACATCACCGCACCGTCCCCGGTGACCAATGCCGATTTCACCAGGGAGCTCGGGCGGGCCGTCCGACGACCCGCCGCCGTGCCCGTGCCCACCATCGCCCTGAAGGCGGTGTTCGGAGGGGAACTGGTCGACGAGGTGCTGCTAGCCAGCCAGCGGGTGCTGCCCGACGCGCTGGCCAGGTCCGGCTTCCGCTTCGCCCATCCCGACCTCCCCGCCGCCCTGGCCGGCACATTGGCGCCCTGAGGCCGCCTCGACGAGCTCCTAGGTGGCCGTAGGGGCCAGGTCGGCCAAAGCGCGGGCCAGGTCGTCGCCCCCGGGGAGCAGGGCGAGAACGGGCACCGTCACCCCGTTGTCCACGTAACGGCGTATGTGCCCCCGGCACTGCTCGGGCGATCCGTGGATCACCAGGGCATCGACCACCTCGTCGGGAATGGCGGCCAGGGCTGCTTTGCGGTCACCGCTTCCCCATGCCTCCCACATCCCCCGGAGCAGTGGCCCCCGGCCCAGCCACCGGTGGAAGTCGGCGTACACGGCGACATTCAGGTAGGCGGCCACGGCCATGCGGCCGACGAAGCGGGCCCGCTCGGCATCCTCGGTCGGGCACACGAAGATGCGGGCCACGATTTCCTTTCCCGGCCCCACCTCAGGGACGACCTGGCGGACATCGTCAGCCGAGAGCCAATTGATTATGGCTCCGTCAGCCTCGCGGCCGGCCAACCGCAGCATGCCCGGTCGCAAGGCGGCTACATAGATGGGGGGCGCCTCCTCGATGCGCCTCCCCAAGCGGAACCCCCGAACCGTGAAGGTCTCGTACTCGGCGTCGACCTTGTCCCCGGTCAGGGCGGCGCGTAGGAAACGGACCGTGTCCCGCACCCGCTTGTAGGGCTCGGCAAACGGGGTGGCATTCCACCTCTCCACGATCACGTCCGACGACGACCCCACGCCCAGGGCGAAGCGGCCGGGGGCCAGCTCCGCCATGGTGGCGGCCTGCATGGCCAACAACCCAGGGCCGCGGGTATAGACGGGCACCACAGCCGTGCCCAGGCGGAGCGACGGTGCGGCCACCGCGGCCAGGGCTAAGGGGGTGAACCCGTCAGCCCCGTTGGCCTCCCCTGTCCACACGTCGCTGTAGCCCAGGTCCGACAAGCGCTCGTACCAGCCACGATGCTCCGAAAGAGGGATGTCGTCGAAGGGGACGGTGATGCCATAGCGGTCCACGGCGACGAGTGTTACACCCTCGGAGCACCATGGGCACATGCACGAGCAACTGTCCATGCCGTGGGGTGCTCCCCGACACAGGGGCCTCCGGCCCAGGTCGACCCCGGAGCCGGCCGGCGGCCCGAGTATCCACCGGCGACGCCCTTCGGGCGCCGGGCGCCCCGTCAGGGGCGAGCCCGATGTCCCGGTCCGACCCGCTTCCCCGGAGGAGGACTGGCGCATAGACCAGCCCACCCGCCGGGCCGGGCTGGCCGGACTGGCCCGGGCCCGGGCCACTCTGGATGCGGCCGGTGCCGAGTATGTGCCAAAGAGCCAGGGCAAGGCCCGGACCAGGGGCGTCGCCGCCTGAGGGCCGGACCACCCGGTGTACCGTCGAGCGCATGCCATCTCTGGCCGAGCGCCTCGGCTTCGGCGCCGACGACAAGCTATTGATCCTCACCTGCGACGACCTCGGCTTCTGCCATGCCGCCAACGTCGGCGTGTACGACGCGCTGCGCAATGGGCTGGCCACCAGCGCGAGCCTGATGGTGCCCTGCCCCTGGGCACGCGGGGCGGCCGCCGACTACCGGGGCGAGGATGTCGGCGTGCACCTGACGGTCAATGCCGAGCTCGACCTTTACCGGTGGGGCCCCATCACCCAGGCGCCATCGCTGCTCGACGGCGACGGTGGTTTCCCCCGCACTGTCACCGATGTGTGGGACCACGCCGACCTCGACGAAGTCCGTCGGGAATGCCGGGCCCAGATCGAGCGCGCCATTCTCTGGGGCTTCGACGTGAGCCATCTCGATGCGCATCTCGGTGCCCTGCAGTTCAAGCCCGAGTTCTTCGACATCTACCTCGAGATGGCACTGGAGTTCCGCCTGCCGGTCCGCCTGTCGGGAGCCTCAACACAGTCGCTCGTCGGCTTCCCGTTCCGGACTCTGGCCGCCGAGGAGGGTCTCGTCTTCCCCGACGACCTCGTCGCCGGTCCTGGGCTCGGATCGCGGAAGGTGCTGCTCGACGCCATCCCCAAGCTGGCCGCCGGCGTAACCGAGGTTTACCTCCATCCCGCCGTCGAGAGCCCGGAACTCAAGGCCATGTCACCTGACTGGGATGCGCGCGTCGACGACCACGTGCTTCTCACCGGTGGCAGTGAGCTGCACGACGTGCTCGAGCAGCACGGCGTCACCCTCATCGGGTACCGGGCTCTGCGCGACCTCATGCGCCAAGCCTGACCACCCCGGCCGGGCCTATGGCGACGGCCGAGGTCTCAGAATTCGGTGATCGCCGCGATCTCCGATTGCAGCTGCTTGTACTCGGGAGAGTTCGTGATGGGCAGCAACGACATGACCTTGGCCATGTTGCCGGTCACCTTGACCTTGCCCTGCATGAAAGCGGCATTGGCGTCAAGCTCGCCCTTCTGGATCTTTACGGCATCGGCGTACCCGGTCGTCAAGGTGACCTCGGAGTCATCGAGGTGCCCGAGCTGGCTTTCGGTGATCTTGCCGTTCTCGAGGACCCAGTAGTAGTCGATGTCCCCGTCCGGGCCCCCGGTGACGACGTACTGCATCCGGGCCGAAGCGCCGGGGCGCTCGGGTTGGCCCTCCGCC
>Ga0307374_10009030_pt1 | contig 14774 bp, 15 predicted proteins | sample OX3MG_FD_202532 | JGI IMG/M metagenome (GOLD analysis project Ga0307374, IMG submission 202532) | Soil microbial communities from Risofladan, Vaasa, Finland - OX-3 | ecosystem: Environmental > Terrestrial > Soil > Coastal area > Acid sulfate soil | place: Finland: Risofladan, Vaasa | collected... | reverse complement strand
ATTCCGGATGCGACGCGAGCCACTCCGGGCGATGCCTCCGCCCTTGACCCAACCGTGGATCCCAACAGTATCTATGCAGCAGCCGTCGCGCTCTGTGACAGCCGGCGGGCGTTTCTCTTGGTCGACTGCCCGCCCTACGTGAACACGGTAGCCTCAGCCGTGGATTGGATTTCCACCGGGCTTACCGTAAAGGACGCGAACGGAGCAGCATTTTTCCCGCGCCTGCGGTTGCCAGACCCGCTCAACAATTATCGGCTCCGAACGTTTGCGCCGTCAGGTGTTATTGCCGGCCTATATTCTCGAATTGACTCCACGCGCGGCGTGTGGAAGGCTCCGGCGGGGACGGAAGCTTCCCTTCGCGGCGTTCAGGGACTCGTGTATAAACTCAGCGACGCCGAAAACGGTGCTCTCAATCCGTTGGGTCTGAATTGCTCCCGCAACTTCCCGGCGTATGGAACGGTCCTGTGGGGATCGAGAACCCTGCTGGGTGCGGACGCCGACACGAGCCAGTGGAAATACGTTCCCGTAAGGCGAGTCGCGCTATTCCTAGAGGAAAGCCTTTACCGGGGAACGCAATGGGTTGTGTTCGAGCCCAACGACGAACCGTTGTGGTCCGCCATTCGGCTGAATGTCGGTGCCTTTATGCAGGATCTTTTCCGCAAAGGTTACTTCCAGGGACAAACTCCTTCCGACGCCTACTTCGTCAAGTGCGACAGCGAGACGACGACACAGACCGATATCGATCTCGGCATTGTAAACATCGTGGTGGGATTTGCCCCTCTCAAACCGACGGAATTTGTCGTTATCCAAATCCAGCAGATGGCTGGGCAAAGCGCAAGCTAGGGAGGATTTGAATGGCTGAATTTACTGTCAATACAAAACGCTTCGACCCATACAAGAACTTCAAATTCCGCGTGAAGTGGGACGGGCAATACGTAGCCGGCGTCAGCAAGGTTACGGGCCTGAAGCGCACCACCGAAGTTGTTAAGCACCGTGAAGGTGGTGATCCCTCCACCAGCCGCAAATCGCCAGGGCGAAATGAATTCGATGCCATCACGCTCGAACGTGGCGTCACTCACGACCCGGCGTTCGAACTTTGGGCGGGAAAGGTTTGGCAACTGGGGGCACAGCTCGGAGCGGAAGTCTCCCTGGCCGATTTCCGCAAGGACGTCATCCTTGAGGTATACAACGAGGCGGGACAGAAGGTTCTGGCCTACAACATTTATCGATGCTGGGTATCCGAGTACCAGGCCTTGCCAGATTTTGAGGCCAACGCCAATGCTGTCGCTATCCAGCATATCAAATTGGAGAACGAAGGTTGGGAGCGGGACATCTCCGTGACGGAGCCAACCGAGCCCTCCTTTAACGTTGCGGTAGGTTGATCTTTGTCATGCGCAGCATATTGGCGCAGGAACTGCTGGAGGTCTGGGAGCACGGCCTCGCTCAAGCACCATGCGTGCGGGCGCTGTCGCTGCTGGCGGCGGCCTGCCCTGAATTAACCTTCGATCAGATTGCAACTCTCAGTATTGGCCAGAGAGATGCGCGCCTGCTTGCGCTCCGCGAAGCGCTTTTTGGTCAGGAGCTGGAGTCGGTCGCCAATTGCCCCAGTTGCAACGAGCGGTTGGAGGTCAGCTTCAGCACGACGGAGCTGCGGTCTGGTGCCAAATCTCAACAGCAGGCAACGGAACTCTCCCTCAATGTGGCCAGCTACAACCTTCGCCTTCGTCTTCCCAACAGCTGGGACATTCTTCTTGCAGGAAGTCTCGAAGCCCCGGACCAGAGGCGCGACCAGCTTCTCAAGTGTTGTCTCCTCTCGGCGAAACGCAACGAGGTTCCGGTTGAAGCGGATCAGCTTTCCCCTGAGGTGGCGGAAGCAGCGGCGCAAGACTTAGCTGAGGCCGATCCGCTGGCCGACATTCGGATAAAGATTCTTTGCCCTTCATGCGGTCATGCGTGGCGTGCGGCCTTTGACATCGTGGAATTCTTGTGGGCGGAGGTCGAAGCCTGGGCGGGTCGCGTCTTGAACGAAGTGCATACGCTGGCTTCAGCCTACGGCTGGTGTGAGCGGGACATCTTGGCCCTCAGCCCCACGCGGAGACAGTTCTATCTGGACATGGTTGGTGCATGAGCGATTTTCTTAGCAACTTGATAGCCCGAAGCCGTGGCGAATTGTCGACCATTCGGCCGCGCCAGTTCTCCCTGTACGAACCTTACCGCCGTGGAACCAGTTTTAATCTTGTACGGAACGGCGCAAATGAGTTCGAAGAGGGTGCTTCCAGGGCCGGGTTGATGCCGGTTTCTTCAGGGCTGCACCGCGAACGTCCTGAACATTCGGCAGCGGAATCATCGGAGGAAAATCGAGATGCCTTCCAGGCGTCGTCGCCTTTGGCAGGCTCGCTGCTTCCTCGTCGTGGGGCCTGGCGGGCTTGGAATGCCTCAACGCCAGACCGGGCGGACGCATCTTCTAGAAACAAATGGAATTCCCTGGAGCCGTCACCAACGGCGCCGATCGTCGCGCAACCAAATTCTGCCGGACCCTTCGAACCTGAAGCAGGCGCGAACTGGATGACGGAAACTCGCGTGCCAGCCGAACTATCAGACGGGAGGCATCGCCGGAATCAGAACTTGAATACTGCAAGGAGATCCGAACCCTCATTCGACCCGCCTTCACATTTGGACTCAGCAAATCTCAAGTCCGCAACCTCAATCCGAGCTATGACTGTTCGGTCTCAACCGGTTGCTGGGGCGCTTCGCTCCGCGCGAAGCGAAGTCGATTGGAGTCAAAACCGCGCGCAGCGCTCCACGCCGCACGAATCGCCCATCAATATCACGATTGGCCGAGTGGAAGTCCGAGCCATCATGCCTGCACCGTCCGCCCGCCGTGCGGTCCCGGCGAAGTCCCGGGCCACTCTATCTTTGGATGACTATCTGAAGCAGCGCGACAGGGGGCGGCGATGAGCAACTATCTTGCAATCGCAAGTGTGACGGCCGCCCTGCAGCAGATCCTGCAGACCCCAGTTTCGGCCGCTGTCGGCGGCGCTACGGTCGGCTTCAACCGTCCTGACGGGACAGGTACAGGCAGCATAAGTCCTCTCGTGAATGTTTATCTCTATCGGGTCACGCCAAATTCCGCCTACCGTAATGCCGATTTGCCTACTCGCAGGTCCGACGGAACCCTGGTCCACAAGCCCCAGTCGGCGTTCGACCTTCACTACTTGTTCACTTTTCACGGCGATGATGACAAGCTTGAGCCCCAACGGATGCTGGGCGCCGTGGTTCGCACGCTCCACTCCCAGCCTCTGCTTTCGAGTCAGAACATTCAGGCAGCAGCAACACAGTATGGCTTCCTGGCAGGTTCGGGACTCGACGGCCAAGTGGAGCGGGTGAAGTTCACCCCCACTTCGCTTTCTCTCGACGAATTCACCAAGCTGTGGTCGGCGTTTTTCCAAGTGGAATACAGCCTGTCGGCGGCCTACCAGGCCTCGCTCGTTCTCATCGAAAGCGATGACACTCCGCAGGAGGCGCCGCCCGTTGCCGCGAGGAACGTCTACGCGTTGCCGTTTCGCAGGCCCATCATCACACAGGTGGAGTCCCAGGCGGGAACAAATCTGCCCATTCTGCCGACCAGCACATTAGTGGTAAAAGGCAGCAACCTGCTCGCGCCCCTGACACTGGTTCGAACGGGCGACATTGTGAGCGCTCCATCAACCGTGACCGGCAGAGGGATCATTCTCCCTGTGCCCCTGAATTTAGCGGCGGGCGTTCAGGGCCTCCAGATCATCCAGAAGTTGCAGATGGGCACGCCGCCCCAGCCTCACGCAGGGTTTGATTCCAACGTGTTTCCGTTTGTCCTGCATCCGGTGATTGTTCCACAAACGGCGACGGCTTCGCAGATCTCTGTCGACATCATGCCTGCCGTGCAGACGGGCCAAAGGGTGACTCTCCTGCTCAACGAGGCCACAACGCCGCCTCCGCCGTCGCCTGCGGCTTACTCGTTCTCGCTTCCGCCCCTTGCGAGCAACGAGAATGCTCTGACCTTCGATATCACCAACGTCAAAGGCGGAGGCACAACTTACTTTATTCGAGTCTCGGTGGATGGGGCGGAAAGTCCGCTGGATCTTGACCCGAGCAGTTCTACTTTCGGGCCGTGGGTGACGATCGCATGAACCAGTCCACCTCGCACAGCTGGGAAGAAAAGAACAAAGCGTGTCTGGCAGCCGCGCTCGCTGAGGTGCGCGCCAGTCTCGAGAGACTTCTCTCGCATCCCGGGCCGCCGGCGGCGGAAGGCGGGAAACCGCCGGTAATGGAGTCGGATGACCTGCGCGCAGCAATGCCATCTCCGCCCGCACTCGAGACTCTATGCGCGGCTTTTGGCCTCTCCGCTTTCGAGCGCAAGGTTCTGTTGATGTGCGCCGGGGTGGAATTGGATTCAGGTTTTCGGAACCTGGTGGCCACAGTTTTGAAGGATCAGCGTCCCGCCCTGCCCTCGTTCAGTTTGGCTTTGGCGGCCTTTGAGGACGCGCACTGGAGCGCGCTGCTCCCGGAGCGGCCGTTGCGCCATTGGCGGCTGGTGGAGGTCATGGCGGGTGATGCGTTAACGACCAGCCCGCTGCGCATCGATGAATGCGTTCTACATTATCTGGCAGGCCTTTACAGTCTCGACGAGCGGCTGCGCGGCCTTACGGAAGCAATCCAATCGACGAGCGAGTTGACACCGTCCCAGCAAATAGTGGCGGCGCAGGTATCCCTCGTCTGGTTGCGAGCGGACGGAGGAGCCGCGTGGCCCAGAACGCATCTGTGCGGACACGAAAAAGCCGGCAAACGGGCAGTCGCCATGAAAGCATGTGCGGCGCTCGGCATGGGATTGCGCTTGATGCCCGCCGAGACGATTCCGCGGCAACCGGCTGAACGTGAACTCTTCGTACGCCTTTGGGAACGCGAAGCCGCTCTCTCACATTCGGCGCTACTGCTTGAATGCGATGAATTGGATGCGTCCGATCTGGCGGCGCAGGCCGCCGTCAAACGTCTGATCGATACCGTGCGGAGCCCCTTGCTGGTTTCAATGCGCGAACGCCGCAGCTCCGCGGAGCATTCCCCTTTTTGGTTCGAGGTGCCCAAGCCCGCCGCGTCGGAGCAGTTGGAAGTATGGAAACTCGCGCTGGGAGAGGCTGCTCCAGCGCTCAATGGAGCTGTCGAGCAACTGGTATCGCAATTCAATCTGGGCTCGGAAGATATCCGCGTGGCTGTGGCGCGGGTCGTGGATCGCACCAATCTCCCTCCAGTCACCGGCGGACCTGTGGCCGTCCAGGAGCCGCCCGGCAATGAGAAGAAGGACCTGGCACTGGCGTTGTGGGATGCATGCCGGTCGTATTCGCGGCCTTCTCTGGAAGGACTGGCGCAGCGCCTGGAGCCTGCCGCCCACTGGGATGATCTGGTCTTGCCGGAGCGCCAGAAACTGCTGCTCAGGCAGATCACGCTGCACGTCCGGCAACGTGCAAAGGTTTACGAAAGCTGGGGCTTCGCCTCCAAAGGGGCTCGGGGTCTCGGTATCAGTGCGCTCTTTGCAGGTCCCAGCGGAACTGGCAAGACGATGGCTGGTGAGGTCTTGGCGAACGAGTTAAGGCTTGACTTGTACCGAATCGACTTGAGCCAGGTGGTCAGCAAATACATTGGAGAAACGGAAAAGAACCTTCGCCGAGTATTTGATGCCGCCGATGAGGGCGCGGCCATTCTTTTGTTTGATGAAGCCGATGCATTGTTCGGCAAGCGCAGTGAGGTCAAAGACAGCCACGACCGTTACGCCAACGTTGAAATCAGCTACCTGCTTCAACGCATGGAAACTTACCGGGGACTTGCCATCCTGACAACTAACCGCAAGGAAGCTTTGGATACAGCGTTCCTGCGGCGAATTCGCTTTGTAGTTGATTTTCCATTTCCCGAAGTTGCCCAACGCGCTGAGATATGGCGATGCGTTTTTCCGCGCGCGACGCCAACAGAAGGCCTTCAGATTGACCGCCTGGCGCGGTTGAACGCTGCAGGTGGCCACATTCGAAATATCGCCTTGGGAGCGGCATTTCTGGCAGCAGATGCCGAGGAGCCGGTGCGCATGAATCACCTGTTACTGGCAGCTCGAAACGAGTTCGCGAAACTCGAAAGGCCACTGACGGATGCGGAAATTGCCGGGTGGATATGAACCGTCTGAACGGAACTTCCAGGAGTTGCCCGTGAAGAAGATGCAGGGACAATCCGGCGGAACGGCAAATCGCCGGCCAGTCCGAATCCAAATTGACGAGCTTGTCCTGTATGGATTCGATCCCGGCGAGCGCCACAGGATTGCCGCTGCGGCGCAAAAGGAGTTGGCACGGCTGGTTCAAAACGAAGGAGCGCCGGCATTCGCCGGGATCGCTTCGCCCGTTGACAACCTCGATGCCGGCGCCATCCGCATCCCGTCCGGAGCAACGGCCCGGGCGGCCGGGGTCAGGATCGCCGCCTCCATCTATCAAGGTTTGCAGGGGCAGAGCCGCTCGGGGCAATCTGTTCGCCTCACCAAGCCCGCACCCGGAGGCTTTCAACGATGAGCGAGCGCGTCCATCTTCCTCTGAAGACGTCCAGCCCAGTGCCTTCCATCAAACCCGTACCTTTCGGCGTCTTGCAGCGCAAATGCGCCTGCGGCGGCTCCGGCAGTTCAGGCGGCGAGTGTGAGGAATGCAGGAAGAAAGAAATGACGTTGCAGCGCCGTGCCTCGGGCAACTCGGCGCCCAACACCGTGCCACCCATCGTGTACGACGTTCTGCGCTCCCCCGGCCAGCCGCTGGATGCCACAACGCGCGCCTTCTTCGAGCCGCGCTTCGGCCACGACTTCAGCAAGGTACGCATGCACACAGACGAACCTGCCGCCGAGTCCGCCTTGAGTGTGAACGCTCTTGCATACTCTGTAGGCCACCATATCGTTTTTGATCGCCGGCAATATGCTCCGGGCACCGTCACCGGACGCCATCTGCTGGCCCATGAGCTCGCTCACGTCGTGCAACAGCAAGCCGCTACCGGTCCGATCGCGCCAAGATTTCTTGCCTTAGGAGCTGCCCACGACGTTGCAGAACATCAAGCTGACCTAGCCGCGGACGCTGTAACACAGTTCCCAATGGGTCCCGCGCCTTTAAACCTTGGCCGCTCCGGCCCTGTCCTGCGTCGGATGATCCGTACCAACGAACCCGCAGGAGGCTGTGCACTTTGCCGTACCGCTGCGGTGGCGGGCACCTTCGCGCACGGCATCGTCCAGCGGGAATTTCGAAAGCGATACGGGAAGAACATCATCCCTGAAGCCAGCTACCCCAATCCAAACGACAAAGAAAACGGCCGCCTTGATTTGCTTCGCGTTGACCGTACCCACACGCCAGCCCTCGTGGAGATCGGAGAAATCAAACCTGACAACGATAGAGGAGTGAGGGCGGGGAAAAGCGACCTGGATTTTTATAAGCGCCAGCTTGCACAGCATTTCCGCGGCCCAGAATTTGCCATCCAGTTTCTTGACATCGCGCCGCCGGGCCCAGTGAGTGTCACCCTGGCTCCTCCTTGCCCCGCGCAGACCTTGTCAGTACGGGCTGCCAGAATTGGAGGCCCTCCGGGTTTGTACCTCTTCAAATGCGAGCCTCCCGCTCGACAGATCGGTGCCGGCTGTTGCAAGAATCAATCAACAGGAGGTCAAGGCAACCAGATGGGCCAACCGACCTCTCAGACGCAAGGGAACGCAGCGGCCCAGCGCCATTCCGCCGCCTTGCACGCTGTCGGCGATATGATATCCAGATTATCCAATCGGATTAATCAATCCGAAGGCGAGCACCGAAAACAAAGGGATTTAATCTTCAAACCCAGCGCCGTCGGATTCGTCGGTTTCTGGACCAATCGGATTTTCAACACAGATCCTCCGGACATGACAATTTGGACTAATGCTGACATTTACGTGGGAGCCGCGAAACGTGCATGGCAGCGAGACAAGTTAGGTGAGGCTTATGCCAACCTCCTCCGTGCGAGGCATTACTACCTGGCTGCGCTGAAGCAGTACTTGATCTGGAAAGACGGAATCGAAGGGGCCGCGACGAAAATGAAGGTCACGATCGGGGTGAGCGCCGCTCTCGCGGTCACCGCTTTTGTCGCACCAACGGTCATCGCCGCACTTGCCGAGGAGGCTCCTGCCGCGGCATCCAGTGGCGAGGCAGCGCAACAGATGTCCGTCCGAATTGCGAGTACGCTTGCGAATGCGGATAGGGTAATGGAAGCGGCGGATGCTATTTCGACCGAGCAGGAAATTGAGGCCGAGGCCCAACTCGAGGCCGAGATGACACTGTGGCAATGAGCCCAGGCTACTCATAAAGCATAGCGAAGTGGAAAGGCGGGCCGTAGCCCGTAGAAGAGACAATGAAACATCAAAACCAAACCAGATCATCAGAAAGTTCCCCCTTGTTTAAGCCTTACGCAAGGATGGAGTCTTCCAACCGACGGAGTGATCCGCAGCGCCACGACTCAGGGAGTGGTGAACAGGCTGCAGCCCCTGTGGTTCTTGAGGAAGCGCTCCGCTCGCCCGGCCAGCCATTGGATGCCAAAATGCGCGCGTTTTTCGAGCCGCGCTTCGGGCACGATTTCAGCAAAGTGCGAGTGCACACGGACGCGGAGGCGGCGGAGGCGGCCCGGGCCGTCAATGCTCTGGCCTACACGGTTGGAAACCAGATCGTCTTCGCCGCTGGCCGCTACGCGCCTGGAACCGTGGAAGGGCGCAAATTGCTCGCGCATGAACTCACACACACCATTCAGCAAACTCAACCGGGCCCGCAGGTCATGTATGCCTCTGAGCGCGACGCTGAGCAGGAAGCAGAGCGGAACAGCGCTGGGGTTATTGCAGGCTCAAGGACGCGTGTTTGCGTAAAGTCTGTAGCCACCGGGATACAGAAGGCTGGCGACAACCCGCTTGATGAAAAGGCCAAGAGGATTATCCAGGCGGCGAAGGATACGAGTAAGCCGATCGACCAGCGCGCCATCGATGCGGTCAATAACATCGTAAGGACCTACTACGATCCCAGTCTGGTTGAGAAGGTTGTTTACGACGAGAAGGATCCGGGTCTCACTACCAGCCCGGTTGGTCGCGGCAGGGACATCAAGGGAGAGATTACCGTCGGTAAGTATTTCATCGAACACATCGATTTTTTTGCGCGTAGGGTCCTGCAAGTTGGGCACGAGCTGCAGCACGTCCAGCAACAACGATCCGGGATGGGCGGTCATGCCAAGAAGAACGAGCGCGAGTTCCTGGCCTTCCATTGGGAGGCGACACAGCCGGAGAAGGCCGGCACGGGAAGAATGCCTCATTCCACTCGAGTGAGCCTGATTGATGAGGCGCTCAGGAATTATTACTGCATGCCCGATGCGGATCAGAAGAGGTATGCCGATAAGAAGGCGGAACTGTTGAGATTGCGAGGTTCGGAAGAAAGGGCAAGCGGTAGAGGCCATACAGAGCCGCCGAAGGAGTGCGCAAGAAGATGAGGAACCCGGCGTCGCGCTTGTTCACCGGAACCGTCCCCCAGACCGGATTTTCCGATTTTGGGATCCACCTTTTGGCGAGGCGTGGCTGGGCACGGGGATCGCACCTCCCTGGCGTGAGCCTACCGGCCATAACAGGCCCGCGACGGATTAAAGAGCGGGATGCATTGTGGCTGCCACTGTGGACGCAGTCTGCGACAGATCATGGAAGGAGCTTTTCATGCCCATTTCACCTCGATTACTGAAAGGAGCGATCGTTTCCGTCGATGCCAACAGCGGCATTCCGGTGGGCACGATTAATCTACAGTACAACCCGGACGAGATCACGCGGTCGCTCAGGCCGCAGGGCGTTGGCGAAGAGCCCGACCGCAGCGAGGTCCTCCGGTTGAAAGGTCCGCCCATTGAAACAATCAAATGCTCCGTGGAAATTGATGCCACCGATCAGCTTGCCGCTGGGGATTCCAGTACCGTGTCCTACGGAATTCAACCCCAGTTGTCAGCTCTTGAGTTGCTGGTGTATCCCTCGAGCGCCGTGCTGATCGCCAACGAAGTGTTGTCGTTTATAGGCACGATTGAGATTCTTCCAATGGAGTCCGCTCTCACCCTGTTCGTGTGGAGCAAAACGCGCGTCACGCCGGTGCGCATCACGGATCTGGAGGTCACCGAGGAAGCGTTCGATCCGCAATTGAATCCCATTCGCGCCAAGGTTTCACTCGGCATGCGCGTCTTGAACATCAACGACGTGGGATTCCTGACCCCGGCAGGCGCTTTGTATATGGTCTATCAAACCCAGAAGGAAATGCTGGCGGGATTGTTCAAATAAACAGAAGGCGGCGATATGGACACTGCACTTCAATCGATGGTGATGGCCGCGGCCGGATCAGGCGCGCCCACCAATCCCAGCAGCCGGTATTACGGATCCGCGGTGCAGTATTACACGCGGCCGGATGGCGTGCAGGTGGCCTATCTCCAGCGCCGAATCATTCCCCAGCCGGAAATCTATACGTCGTTGCAGAACTACGTCGTTGTGGAAGGGACGCGGCTCGATAATCTGGTGGCAAAACAGCTTGGCGATCCTCTGCTCTTCTGGATGATCGCAGACGCCAACGGCGCCGCTGACCCCGACGAACTGACTTCGCAGGTGGGACGCACGATTCAGGTACCGCTGGCTTCGGGTATTCCCCCAGGAGCACGGAATGGGTAGTCCGCTTTACCTGACACTCCTGATTGGTTCTGTCGAGGCCCTGCCGGCCCCAAAGCCGGTGATGGACGCGCTGACCTCCGTGGAGATTTCCGTTTCCGCCACGGGCGCCAGCGGGTTTCAGCTCAATTTTACGCTCGCGAATAGTTCTCCCCTGCAGACGATTTTCCTGCTCGCCGGCGGTGCGCCAGTTCCCATTATTCGAGTCATCCTGATGGCGACTTTCGGCGGACTTCCGCAGGTTGTGATGGACGGCGTGGTGAAACACACAGAGGTTGTGCCGGACGCGATGCAGGGTTCGTCCAAGCTCACGGTCACGGGCGAAGATCTGACCGCGGTGATGGATTTGATTGACTTCTCCGGTCTCCCTTACCCCGGCCTCACGCCCGACCTGCGCGTTCTCACCATCATGGCAAAGTACTCCATGTTCGGCATCGTTCCGAATGTGGTTCCGGTGGTTACGCCGGACGTCGAACTACCCGTCGAAAAGATTCCGACGCACAAAGGAACCGATCTGGCCTACATCCGGCAGTTGGCCAGCGACGCGGGATACGTCTTTTACCTGGAACCCGGGCCGCTGCCGGGAATGACCCAGGCCTACTGGGGGCCCGAAATCAAGGTCGGAGTTCCGCAACCGGCCTTGAACGTGAACATGGACGCATGGACGAATGTCGAAAGTCTGAATGTGCGCTACGAGCCGCAAAGCTCAGTGACGCCCTTCGTTTATATCCAGGACCCCACCACCAAAGCGGTGCTCCCGATGCCCATTCCTCCCGTGACACCGCTCAATCCGCCTCTGGGTACAGTGGTGCCCATGCCGCAAAAGTTCGAGTATCTGACGGACACCGCCAAGCTCTCGCCGGCGCAGGCCATCATGGTGGGCATGGCCAGGGCTTCGGAAACGGCGGACGTGGTCTCGGCGGATGGTTCGCTGGACGTCTTGCGCTACGGCCGGATTTTGAAAGCGCGCCAGTTGGTGGGAGTTCGCGGAGCAGGCGCCTCCTTTGACGGTTTGTACTACGTCGAGAGCGCCCGGCACCAGATCAAACTTGGAGAATACAAACAGAGTTTTTCTCTCAAGCGGAACGCACTGGTGTCGAACCTGCCGGCCGTTCCAACGATGGCGTTTTAAGACTTCTTCGGGAGAAACAGGCAAGCATGGAAAAGTTTTTCGGCAAGTATCGCGGCACGGTGATCGACAACGTCGATCCGTTGCAAAAAGGACGGCTGATGGTCCAGGTGCCAGACGTCTCAAACGTTCTTCCGTCCACATGGGCGATGCCATGCGTTCCTTTCGCGGGCATTCAATCCGGGTTTTTCGCCCTCCCGCCAATCGGTTCGGGAGTGTGGGTCGAATTTGAACAGGGAAACACCGACTACCCCATCTGGACCGGGTGCTACTGGGGTTCTGCCGCAGAAGTTCCGGCGCTGGCGCTGGCTGCGCCGCCGGGAGTACAGCAGATCGTCGTCCAATCCGTCACTCAGAACACGCTCATGATCAGCGACATGCCAGGCCCAACCGGAGGCATCCTGCTGAAGTCCGCCACTGGAGCGATGATTGCGATCAACGAAACGGGCATCACCATCAGCAACGGACAAGGGGCCACGATCATTCTTACCGGCCCCACAGTAACCGTCAACGAAGGCGCGCTGGAGATTATCTGATCACGGTTGAGGAGGTTTGGGAATGCCAGGCTTTTTACTTCATCAGGGTGCGACGGTTCTGTGCAGCCACGCGGGCCAGGTGATGCCAACCGCGCCGAATCCGCGCGTCTTGGTCAGCGGCCAGCCCACCGCGCTACTTTCGATTCCGTGGATGGTTGCAGGATGTCCGCTGGTGCCCCCGCCTCTGCCACCGTGCGTGATGGGGCAGTGGACCGTCGGGACCGTGCGCGTCACCTCAAACGGGCAGCCGCTGGTTGTCCAATCGGGTGTGGGAGTGAGCATTCCCAACGGCACGCCGCTTCTGCCCGTGGCGATGCAAACGCGCGTGAGTGCAATGTGAGGCTCTATGAACGTTAAATATCCCTACAGTTTTGACAGCAGCGGGCACACGGCCGCGAGCAATCTGCCGGACCACATCTATGAAATGGTGGAGCAGATTCTGCTGACCTCGCCGGGCGAACGCGTGAATCGCCCCACCTTCGGCTGCGGCGTGACGCAATTGGTGTTTGCGCCGAACAGCGACGCCCTGGCTGCGGCTCAGCAGCAGATAATCCAGGCTTCCTTGCAGCAATGGCTTTCCGACCTGATTCGAGTGAACGCGGTGGAAGTGGCTGCGCATGAATCCACACTGCTCATTACGGTCTCTTACACCATCATTCAGTCCCAGCAGCAACAGACGCAGCAGTTTGTTTATGGCGGAGCCGCCTCATGATTTATTTCTGCTCACAAAAAAACCGCCGTGCTTTGGTGTTACAGCATCCCACGCTGAACGGAATCGATTATCTGGAAGTGCCAGACGCTGGCAGTGGATGCGGAAATCGATTGCTGGTGACGTTGCTGAAAGATGGCCGGAACCTCAACTTGGGCCCGGCTCAGGTGAAGATTACCGGAGGCTCACCGAAAACCCAGGTGACGATAACCTCGGTGACTCAACCTGGCGCTACCGCGCCGCGCGTGGTAACGATCGACCTCGACGGGACCGGCGACTTTTCTCCCTACACGTTTTCCTTTGTTGCCGATTCCACGACGGACGATCCGCCCGACGGCATTGATCCTCAACTCTCCAGCGTTGTCTTCTCTTTCAAAGCCGGATGCCCCACCGTGGGCGATTGCGTTCCAGACAATTGCTGCCCGCTCGATAGGGCTCCGGAGCCCGACATCAATTATCTCGCCAAAGATTATGGTGGCTTCCGCCAGGTGATGCTGGATCGCATGGCAACGCTCGCGCCGGCATGGAAAGAGACGCATGCTTCCGACATCGGCGTCGCGATGGTGGAAACGCTGGCTTACGCCGCCGACCATCTCAGCTATCAGCAGGACGCCGTTGGCACAGAGGCTTACCTGGGGACCGCGCGCAGCCGGATTTCGCTCCGGCGTCACGCAAAGCTGGTCGATTATTGCATCGGCGAAGGCAGCAACGCCCGCACGTGGGCCTACTTGAAGACGGAGCAGGATGGCGTCGTCATTCCAGCCGGAACCCTGCTATTCCCGCTTGTGCCCGGCCTGCCGGTCAGCGTTTCACCCGGCGCTGTCGATCCTTCCGAAGTTGCGTGTCAGGCGGGATTGATGCCCCCACCCGCAGCGCAACTTGTGCGCAGCAGCACTATCGGTTTCGCGACCATGCAAGACATCCAGCTTTTCCAGGAACAGAACGAGATGTTGTTCTACACCTGGGGCGATTCGGATTGCTGCCTGGCCAACGGCGCAACGGAAGCCATGCTGGTCGGGAGTATTATAACTCTTGCTCCGGGCGTCGTTCTGGTATTCGAAGAGGTCATTGGCCCCAAGACCGGCGGTCCACAAGACGCGGATCCCCAACATCGCTGGGCCGTGCGCTTGACGGGAGTGCAAACCACGAACTACCTGGGCCACCCTCTGGTTGATCCGCTGAACGGCAAGCTGATCACCAGGATCACCTGGGCAGCCAAGGATGCGCCGCCGTTTCCCATCTGCCTCTCCGCCACCACGGACGCGGCGCACGGTTCGCAGGCGCTTGCGGCGGTGAGCGTGGCCCGTGGCAACATCGTTCCTGCTGACCACGGCATCTGGCAATGCTGGGAAGACTTGGGCGAGGTTCCGGCAGCCCCACCCGCTCCCAACCTGGCGGCAAGTTGCGAATGCAAGCTCCAGGGCACGCTGGCCCCGCCACGACCGCGATACTTCCCGCATCTTTCGCATTCGTCGGTTACGTTTGCCTGGCCACTGGATGCGACGGTTCCAGCATCGCAATTTCTTGCGTCACTGCCAACAGGCGACGCACGGCCGCTCCCTCAAATCGCGGTCGAGGACGATCAGGGTCATGCCTGGAGCGTGCTTGACGACCTGCTTTCGAGCGATGACTCCCAGCGCGTCTGCTTGCTCGAAATCGAGCGCGACGGAA
>Ga0307374_10009029_pt1 | contig 14774 bp, 13 predicted proteins | sample OX3MG_FD_202532 | JGI IMG/M metagenome (GOLD analysis project Ga0307374, IMG submission 202532) | Soil microbial communities from Risofladan, Vaasa, Finland - OX-3 | ecosystem: Environmental > Terrestrial > Soil > Coastal area > Acid sulfate soil | place: Finland: Risofladan, Vaasa | collected... | reverse complement strand
TGGAATTCGATGTAATGTTCGCTCACGATGCCGCTTTCTCTCCCAAACTCTCGCGCGCCTCGTCGTAATCCTCGGGCGTGTTCACATTCTTGAACAAGCGGCCGCAAGGGTCAAAGGCTTTCCATTCCGCGGGTGCGATGCTTGCCAAAGTAAGAGTCGCCAGCCCGTCGGTGATTTTTCGCACTCCGCGCTCGAGGGCCTCGGCAATCGTGCGCCGCGCGCTTTTTCGATACATCGCGCACAGCGGTTCGAACCCGCGCTCGTTCAGCGGAATCACCACGTCGGCGGACGAGCTGGCCGCCTGCGCGATCAGGAATTCGAGCCATTCGCGCGTGAGAAACGGCAAATCGCACCCCACAACCAAATTCCATTCACACGTTGCGACACGAAGCGCGGTTGAAATGCCGCCAAGCGGTCCAAGATTTTCGCCATCGTCGGGAACCACGGGAATTCCGAGATTTGCGTAAACATCCGGCGGCCCCATGATTATCGGCGTAATGCGCGGTTCGCTCACGAATTCCAGCAAGCGCGCGGCATGCACCACAAGCGGCTCGCCTCCAAACGCCAGCAATCCTTTCGCCCGCCCCATGCGCGAGCTTCGCCCTCCCGCCAAAATAAATCCGCCAACCGGTTCGCGATTCGCCATTCTTATTTTCCCGGGCGCTCAATGCCCAGTTCGCGCAATTTTTCCTGCAAGGCTCTGTCTTCCAAGCCCATCGTAATGTAAAAACGCCGCCGCAGCCTCATGCGAAATCCGCGCCGCGCGATTGTGGCGCACCACCGCCGTTTCAAGCCTTGGCAACCAACGGAAACGTCTTCCCTCCGTGCGGTCGGTCCCGCGTGAAGCCAGACCGAAGTTCGCACTCGTACGCCTCCCCATCCCCACAGTATAGAGAAATCCGCTCCCATGCAACCGATTGCATATACAGGACCTACCTTGGAAAGCTGCGTACCGACCGAGTCTCTGCACGTCCTAAAATGTCCGGAAATTCCTTGACAGTCGCCCTGAAACTCAATATATTAGCACTCGTCGGAGAGGAGTGCTAAATGTCCCCTGCACCTCACCTCGCGATAATCCCGAAGTCTCTTAGCGGAGGTTACGAAAAATGGTAGTGAACATTACCCCGCTCCACGACCGTGTGCTCGTGAAGCGGCTCGAAGAGAAAGAAACCGTCAAGGGCGGCATCATCATCCCCGACACGGCAAAAGAAAAGCCCCAGGAAGGCGAAGTTGTCGCCGTCGGAGCAGGAAAACTCGAGAAAGGCCAGCGAGTTCCCCTCGACGTAAAAGCCGGCGATCGCATCCTGTTCGGCAAATACAGTGGCAACGAAATCAAGATTGACGACGAGGAATATCTCATCCTGAAAGAAGACGAGATCCTCGCCAAACTCGGCGGCGCTGCAAAAGCGGCTTCCGGCAGAAAGTAACCACCCTGGCGGAGCATTCCGCCGGGCAATTCATTCAATAGGAATTGAGGAGGACTAGTTCTCATGGCAAAGCAAATTGTGACTGGTGAGAATTCGCGCCAGTCGATTCTGCGGGGCGTCAACATTCTGGCTGACGCCGTCAAGATCACGTTGGGCCCCAAGGGGCGCAACGCGGTCATCGAAAAGAAATTCGGCGCGCCGATCATCACCAAGGACGGCGTCACCGTGGCGAAAGAAATCGAGCTGCCCGATCCGCTCGAAAACATGGGCGCGCAAATGGTCCGCGAAGTCGCGTCGAAAACTTCCGACGTCGCCGGCGACGGCACCACCACGGCAACTGTTCTGGCTCAGGCCATCTTCCGCGAAGGCGTGAAGACGGTTGCGGCCGGCGCAAGCCCGATGGCCCTCAAGCGCGGCATCGAGAAGGCCGTCGAAGTCGCCATCGAGGAAATCAAGAAGCTCCACAAAGACGTGAAGGGCGACATGATTGCGCAAGTCGGCACGATCAGCGCCAATAACGACAAGCAAATCGGAGCCATCATCGCGGAAGCAATGAAGAAAGTCGGCAAGGATGGCGTGATCACCGTCGAGGAATCCAAGACGATGGAAACCACGCTCGAAGTGGTCGAAGGAATGCAATTCGACCGCGGCTACCTTTCCCCTTACTTCGTCACCGATCCCGAGCGCATGGAATGCGCCCTCGAGGATGTCCGCATCCTGATCCACGAAAAGAAAATCAGCTCCATGAAGGACCTGCTTCCCCTTCTCGAGCAGATCGCAAAAATGGGCAAGCCGTTGCTCGTCATCGCCGAAGACGTCGAAGGCGAAGCGCTCGCAACGTTGGTTGTCAACAAGCTCCGTGGCACGCTGCAATGCGCCGCAGTCAAGGCCCCGGGCTTTGGTGACCGCCGCAAGGCCATGCTCGAGGATATCGCCACGCTCACCGGCGGACGCGCTATCACCGAGGACCTTGGCATCAAGATCGAAAACGTGAAGGTCGAAGACCTGGGCCGCGCCAAGAAAATCACCATCGACAAGGACAACACCACCATTGTCGAAGGCTACGGCAAGCCCGGCGAGATCGAAGGCCGCGTCAAGCAGATCCGCACGCAGGTCGAGGACACCACCTCGGACTACGACAAGGAAAAGCTGCAAGAGCGGCTGGCCAAACTCGTTGGCGGCGTTGCCGTCATCAAGGTAGGCGCGGCGACAGAGACCGAGCTGAAGGAAAAGAAGGCTCGCGTCGAAGACGCCATGCACGCCACACGCGCTGCGGTCGAGGAAGGCATTGTCCCCGGCGGCGGCGTTGCTCTGCTCCGCTGCGTAGCGGCGCTCGAGAAGATCAAGGCCACTGGCGATGAGGAAATCGGCGTCAACATCGTCAAGCGCGCTCTCGAAGAGCCCATGCGGCAAATCGCTCACAACGCGGGAGAAGAAGGCGCGGTCATCGTTGGCCGCGTGCGCGATTCGAAGGACGACAACTTCGGCTTCAATGCCGATACCGGCGAATATGGCGACATGGTCAAGGCTGGCGTCATCGATCCCGCAAAAGTCACTCGCTTGGCGCTGCAGAACGCGGCGTCCATCGCGGCCCTGATGCTCACCACGGAAGCCCTCGTGGCCGACATCAAGGAAGACGACAAGAAGGCTGCTGGCGCCGGTGGTCCCGGCGGTGGCGGTGGTGGCATGGGCGGCATGTACTAAACATCTGTGCTGCTTTTGCTGTTGTAGGGGCGGGTTTATCCCGCCCCTTTTTTTTGCCTCTGTAGCTCACGTCCCGTCCCGATCGTTTTCATCGGGACTGACGTGAGGCTTTTTCTCGCCTCAAAGGCGCTCCAATTCATCGGAGCGCCTTTTCTTTTCGGCCAATCACTCAATGTTGTCATTCCGAGCGGATGCGACCAGCATCTAGCGAGCCTGCCTGCCGAAGGCAGGGAATCTGCTGTTGCGGGTTATGCTGCAAGTCTCTTTGTCTTTGCTCGTTGCTCGCCACTCACAGCTTGCTCGCCCTGACGCAAGCAAGGATCACTCGTCACTGCTTTTTCAGCAGCGCGGGCCAATTCGTCACCAGTGTTAGCGGCTGCGAGCCCTTTTGTTCTACTGGGCTGATGATCAAAAACTTCTGGCCATCGGGAGTGACATCCCAGCCTCCGGCTATATTCGGCCGAAACAGCGGCTGCACTTTGCCCACCGCGAGAGTCGAGCCTAGGTCGATGACCGCGGCGGACATGATCTGGCGGTCTGATGAGAGATAAAGGATCTCCTTCCCGTCGCGCCGCCAATGGGGATTTGAACCTCCGTTTCCTGAGACCTGCCATTTGCCGCTGCCTCGCGGGAACGGCACCACATACACCGTGTTTCGCCCGGAATAGTTCTCGACGTAGGCGAGCCATTTGCCATCAGGAGAGACGTTTGGAGCGTTCGTGGCTCCCCGCACAACCGGGAAGGGTTTGCCGTCCCCGAATAAAGGCAGGGCCCAAATCCCACGCGAGCCATTCGACGTGATGCGGCGCACAAAGACGAGGTAGCGGCCGTCTGGACTCCAAGTCCCACCTCCTGCAGCCTCCTCCAGGTCCTTATCGGCGAACAGCGGAGCCGTACTTCCGCTGCCGTCGGCAGGCTTTTGGAAGATGTGATTTCCACCCCCGCGGTTGGAATGGAAAGCAAGTATTTTCCCGTCAGGCGACCACACCGGCGCGACATTGAAAGAGTTGGAAAAATTGAGCCGTCGGCTCAAGCCACTGCGCAGATCGAAAACCGTAATGGCTCCGTGCGTTTCGGCGTCGCTCACGCTGGTAGCCAAGCTGCTGCCGTCGGGTGAGATGCTCTGCGTTTCATAGAAACCAGGCGCGCCTGTTTCGCCGATCTGCCTGCCGCTGCGGTCGAACCATAAGAGACGCCTCGACGCGAAACCAGGGGCCCCGGCTGCGTACACCAGAATGCCATTGGAAGAAAAGGTGAACGGGCCGGCGAAGAAGCCAATCTCTGAGGAAAGATGCTCGACGAGAGGTGAGACATCGCCGTTAAGCTGAAAAGACGTCGGATCGAAATGCTCGGTCACGAGGGTTTCTTGGCGGACGAAAAGCAAGTGGTTTGGGGGAACGAATACAGCGTCGGAGGGATTCCCCAGAACCATTTTCGGTTCACCACCGTCAAGTGAGCCGACGTAAACGCCCGTATTTTTCGAGTCCGCCGACCACACGAAAAAGAGAAAGTGCTTTCCGTCCGGAAGGAACTGCGGCCAACGATGAGCGAAGTCCTTTCTCGCCGAAGAAAATTTGGTTACCTCTTGAGGTTCGCCGCCCGAGGCCGAGACGCGAAAAAGGGAACCGGCCAGACCCGGAGCGAAAATGATTGTGCCGTCAGTACTCCAGGAAGCTCCTAAGCCGTTTGCATCGGCGAGCGCGAGCAAAGAAGCGCCAGAAGCGTCGATGCGATTCAGTTTCCCCGTGGCAAAAAATCCAATCGAGCGGCTGTCGGGGGACCAAAAAGGAAGGCGTGCGCCGTCCGTGCCCTCGAGAGGCTGAGCTGCGAGCGAATTCAGCGGTCTGACCCACAGCCGCAAGCGGCCGTCGGAATCTTTGGCGACAAACGCCAGGCGCTGGCCGTCTGGGGAAAGCGCCAGCATGCCTGTCTCTCCGGCTGCTGCGGCGAAAACCGCGTTCGGCGGAGGCTCGATTTGCGAAACGATCGACTCAACTGGTTGCGGCGCGCGGAGGAAATATCCAATGGCAAACAGCGCCGCGACGATTGTCAGTAACGCCACCGCGATCCACGCAATCCGCTCGCGGTTTTTGCGACGCGCCACTACCGGCGCGGGAATGCCCGCCTGCGAACCCGCGTCGCGTATCCATTCCAGTTGCAGCTTAACGTCGTGCGCCGATTGAAATCTTTCGTCGGGATCCTTCGCTAAACAAATTCTCACCGTGCGGTCCAGCGCTGGCGGCGACATCGGCTGCAAACTCGAAATCGGCGGTGGTTCGCGCTCCAGAATCGCGGCAATCACGCTCGCCGTCGTTTTTCCTTCGAACGCGCGTTTCCCTGTGGCCATCTCAAACAGCACCGCGCCAAACGAAAAAATATCGCTACGCGCATCCGCCTCTTTTCCTTCCATCTGCTCCGGCGACATGTATTGAAACGTGCCCACAATCGTACCCTCTGCCGTCACGGGAGTGCTTTGCGTTCCGTGATTCAACGACTGCGTCAGGCTCGACAACACCGGCGCACCTGCTTCGCCCGACGCTTTCGCTAGTCCAAAATCCATCAGCTTCGCGCCCGATTTCGTCAGCATGATGTTCGACGGCTTCAAATCGCGATGCAGAATTCCCTGGCGATGCGCTTTCTCGAGCGCGTCCGCAATCTCAATTCCGATGCGCAGCAATTCCGCAGTCGCGAGCGCCCCTTTTTCCAAACGCTTCGCCAGCGTCTCGCCTTCCAGATATTCCATCACCAGGAAATCGGTGCCGTCCTGATGCCCAATGTCGTAGAGCGTGCAAATGTGCGGATGATTCAGCGAAGAAACCGCGCGGGCTTCGCGCTCAAATCTTTGCCGCGCGTCGGCTTTCTCGGTCAAATGCTGCGGCAGGATTTTTATCGCCACGTCGCGTCCGAGCCGCGTGTCCCGCGCGCGATACACCTCGCCCATCCCGCCCGCGCCGATGGGCGCATTGATCTCATACGGACCTAAACGCATCCCCGTCTGAAGAGTCATACTTGCCGCAGATTATGTCAGGCTTGCCATCAGAAAACCACCACCCGCATAACTGCGCCTGCCCAATCGTACAGTTTCTGCCCAGACACCACACGCTCGCCGCATTCTTGTACTCGCTCCTTCGCCACGCTACGCTGGAATCACTCGGTCATCAGCGCCGCGAAATTGAAGCGGCCACAACTTTCTCGTTCCCGGGGTGTTTTACTGGTTGCAGGCAAATGATTTGTCGAGGTGAAAGTGATGCGTAACTATCGCTTCTTGCATTTGTTCTTGCTTGCGTTCGTGCTTCTCGCCATACCGGCCGCCTCTCACGCGCAGGTCCGCATCGGCGTGTCTGTCAGAATCGGCCCTCCCGCTCTACCCGTTTACGAACAGCCGCTCTGCCCCGGGCCCGGCTATATCTGGACGCCCGGCTACTGGGCCTATGGCGATGACGGCTACTATTGGGTGCCCGGAACATGGGTAATGGCGCCCGAGCCCGGTCTGCTTTGGACCCCCGGCTATTGGGGCTGGGGTGACGGCGTTTACGTCTGGCATCGCGGCTATTGGGGACGCCATGTCGGCTTCTACGGTGGCATCAACTACGGCTTCGGTTATCCAGGCGTCGGTTTCTTCGGCGGCGAATGGCGCGGCCGCGAGTTCTTCTACAACCGCGACGTCAATCGCGTCGACGTACACATAATCCGCAACTTTTACGACCGCCGCGTCGATGACCGCTTCGACAGAGACCGAGACCGCATCAGCTTCAATGGCGGCCGTGGCGGCGTCGATGCTCGCCCGAATCGTGAAGAAGAGTTCGCCGACCATGATCGCCACTTCGATGCGACCCGCGACCAAGTCGACCACCGCGACGAAGCCAGCCACAATCGCGCGCAGTTCGCCACGTTCAATCACGGCCGCCCCGACGTCGCAGCGACGCCTCGCCCCGGCCAGTTCAACGATCGCGGCGACCGTTTCCGGGATCATGGAAATGACGCTCGTGGCAACGATAACCGCGCCGATTTTCATAACGGGGATCGCGGCACCATACGTGGCAATGATCGCGGCGAACGCTTCGGAGACCACGCGAATGACTCTCGTGGCAACGATAACCGCGGCGATTTCCGCAACCGAGACAACCGTGCCGATACCCGCGGCGACTTCCGGAATGACAATCGCAACCGGCAAGACAACCGCCCGGCGCGTCCAGACAACGTCCGCCCCCAACGCGACCAGCGCAATCAAAGGGAGCGTGCGCCCAAGCCCGACCACAAGTCAGGCAAACCAGACGGCCGCGGCGACCACCATCACTTCTAGCCATTAAATCCTGACTGCTGTAAAGCTCACACCCGCCCGGCGCTTCTTGCCGGGCGGTTTTTTAATTATGGGCGCATGCTTCGCCTAGTCCCCTTTTGCCTCGCAACCGATTTCCGCTTCCCGTTCCACTCACGTCCCTTCCTTGCTCGACCGATTGCCTTCCGGTATAGTGGCAGGCTCTTATCTACTCCACTAGACAGGATTGACTCGCTTCCATGCCCGGACTACTCAGCAAGCTTCTGCCTCGCGAAAAAGGCTTCCACAACATGTTCGTGGAGCTCGCCGAAAACGTCCACGTAGCCGCCCAAGCCATGGTCGCCATGCTCGAAGATTTCTCGAATCCCGCCGTCTCCGCCGAAAAAATCAAGGACATCGAGCACGCCAACGACACCATCACGCACAATTTGCTCAAGAAGCTGAATCGCACGTTTATCACTCCCTTCGACCGCGAAGACATCCACGAGCTTGCCAGCAAAATTGACGACGTCCTCGATCTCACCGACGCCGCCGCCAGCCGTCTCGTAACGTATCGCATCGAAAAAATCCGCCCGGGAGTTGTCGATCTCGCGCGCGCCCTCCTTGACGCCACAAAAGAAATGGTCGCCGCCGTCCGCGTCCTCGAACAGAAAGATCACGTTCTCAGCCACTGCATCGAAATCAATCGCCTCGAAAACGAAGCTGACCGCCTCTGCCGCAATTTAATCGCCACACTTTTCGAGCAGGAAAAAGACCCTGTCCAAATTATCAAGTGGAAAGAAATCATCGAAGTGCTCGAAATCGCCGCGGACAAATGCGAAGACGTAGCCAACGTCATCGAAACCATCACCCTGAAAAACGCATGAATCTCAGCCAACCGCCAAGCCGGCACGTTGCCGCCCGGCGACGCAATCGCGCGGAGCGCCCAGCGTGAACAGCTTCCACCTGCTGGCCATCATCGTTTTCGTCAGCCTCATTTTTGACTTCACCAACGGCTGGCACGACGCCGCCAGTTCCATCGCTACTATTGTTTCGACGCGCGTGCTTCGGCCATCGTGGGCCGTTGTGTGGGCGGCGTTCTGGAATTTCGTTGCGCCACTCACTTTCGGCACGGCCGTGGCCTCGACCATGGGCAAGGGCCTCGTCGACTTGCACCTCGTCAATCAACAAGTGCTGCTCGCCGGATTGATGGGCGCGATTATTTGGAATTACGCCACGATTCGGCTTGGAATTCCTTGCAGTTCCTCTCACGCGCTGATGGGCGGATACGGCGGCGCGGCCATCGCCGCGGCGGGATTTAAGGCCATCCTCTGGCACGGCTGGACGCTTCCTGTGATTTTCATTTTCGTCGCGCCCTTCATTGGATTATTCGTGGGACTTCTTGTCACCATCATTTCCAGCTGGATTGTTTACCGGCAGTCGCCCAGCCGCGTGGACCGCTGGTTCCGTCGCTTGCAACTGCTCTCCGCCGCCGCATTCAGCTTTGGCCATGGCACCAACGACTCGCAAAAAAGCATGGGCATCATCACCGCCGCGCTTGTCACCAGCGGCTACATGACGAAGTACGTCGTCCCCGACTGGGTGATCATTTGCTGTGCGCTCGCCATGGCCGGAGGCACCATGGCCGGAGGCTGGCGCGTTGTGCGCACCATGGGACAGCGCATCACCAAGTTGCAACCCTTCACCGGATTCGCCGCGGAGACCGCCGCCGCGCTCACTTTGTTCGGCACCGCCGCCGCTGGAATTCCCGTCAGCACCACTCACGTCATCACCGGAGCCATCTCGGGCGTCGGCGCCGCGCAACGCCTCACCGCCGTCCGCTGGGGCGTCACGCGCCGCATCGTCTGGGCCTGGATCCTCACCATCCCCGCCGCCGGTCTCCTCGGCGCCGCCTTCTACCACATCTTCATCCGCTGGCTCCACTAGGCATCGAGCTTTCGTAGGGCGGGGCTTGTCCCGCCCTCCCTTCTTCGCCTCGACGTTTTCTGTACGCTGTCATTCCGAGGAGCCATGCGACGAGCCTGCCTGCCGCAGGTAGGGAATCTGCTTCTCGTTCCTTCGTAGGGGCGCTGCTTGCTGCGCCCGCGCCCGACGCAGCCGGGCGTGCCGCTTTGGAGTGCGGCGGCTCGACGCCGCTTTGCCTCTGTCCGCTCGTAGCGGCGCTGCTCGTTCATCCTGCTCGCCTGCGTCCGGCATTGCTTGTAGCTCACGTCCCCTTCGCGCCGGTTTTGCGCGAACTGACGTGAGGCTTCTGCGTTTGCCGTGGCTGATCTACCTCCACTCCCGCGATTGTGTCGCGAACTATGGACGTTGCCAGCCTGTGATTTATAAGTTACAATGGAAACCGTGATCGAGGTCCGCCACTACATTACGCGTGCTGGAAAAGACGTCTTTGATGTTTGGCTTTCGCAACTCCCTGACGCCCGCACGCAGGCCAAAATCGCGACGCGAATCAACCGGCTTGCCGCCGGGAATTTCGGCGATTGCAAGCCGTTGCGCCAGGGTTTGTGCGAGTTGCGAATCGATTGGGGACCCGGTTACCGAGTCTATTACGCAATGCTCGGCAGGGTTTGCGTGTTGCTTCTCTGCGGAGGCGACAAGCGAAAGCAGTCGTCTGATATAGACCGGGCATTAGCGTACCTCAAAGACTACCGCGAAAGGACAGGGATCAGATGAAACGCAAAACCAGTGTATCCCACGACGAGACTATCGTTCGCCGGCTTAAAAACGATCCGGATTTTACTGCCGAGTACCTCAAAGCTGCCTTGGAAGATGAGGACGAGCCGCGCGTTCTGCTCATCGCTTTGCGGCATCTCGCCGAGGCACAAGGCATCGCCAAAGTCGCAAAGGCTGCTGGCGTTCAGCGGGAAAGTCTCTATCGAGCGTTGTCGCCGCGAGGAAACCCTCGTTTGTCCACGTTGGTCGCGGTCACCAAGGCAATCGGCCTCAAACTCACTGTCAAAGCCGCTTAGGGTGCCACGAGAGCCGTCTGCTCATGCGCAAAGATTGCGCACCCGTTGCTTTTTCGACAACGCCATGGGCAGAAGCCCTGTGTGGTATCATCGCGTCAACCGTGATAGCAATGGAGGGACGTTACGAATCGCCAACGAGCGTGCCACCCCCAGATATAGCTAACTCCAAGGCCTGCACCCAGTCAGGGGCATTTGCTCTTCTCCTGTCAGTGGCTATTCTCCTCCTCATTCCCCATTGGTGGCAACGCCCGTGGGAAATTGCGCTCGCCGCTTATATTTCAGATAGAGCCAACCTGGCAAATGAACTGGCTACGCTCGATGACAATCCGACCTGGCAAAAGTATCAGAACGCCAACAAATCGGCAGACTCGACACCCTTCGAGCAACTTCTAGAAAGATCATACTTGGTCTACAGCTCTAGCTCTAGAGACGTCAGCAAGAAGAAGCCTACCGAAACTAAACTTGAAGCGCACCAGACAGCCAAGAAAAGTACACCTCGAATAGGTCCTGTCACAGGCCTGAGTGCCACCGCTGTCGAGTACGAGCACTTGCCCGAACTACGTTCCATCGCAGACCTCTTGACTAAACTCAACGACCCACAACTACTCACCAATAGTATGAGGGAATCTAATTTCTTTACTTTTTCTATCCTGAGTTGGGGGCAGAAACGAAATGCCCTGATGTACCGTAACGTGGTTCTGAATTCTTGTGTTGTTACTCGCCTTGAAATTCCAACTATTGCCCCCGGCGCACCGAAACCGGACTACTTCGCTCCGCTACTCGACAATGATGCCATGTTGAAATGCTTGAGTCTTCAAGATATTCGGCAATTAGCAAAATTGGAATTACCTACCTTCCCTAATCCTCTTCAACTTGGTGGACGCATTCAGCAGGAAATTGTTGTAAACCCGTGGTCGCTGTCTGCGTCCCTCTTTCCAATTAGCCTTATTGCCCAATTGCTCTTGTTTTTTGTCCTGGTCTATTTTGGAGCCTTTGCCTCTGAGGCTGTATCGTCCGCCACATTCCCGACGCCGGGGACACTTTTTGCTGCCTTCTCAAGATCACGCTGGCTGCTGTTTGCCATATTCATTGCAATCTGGATTCCTTTAGCAGCATCCCTAGCCATGTCGGTTGTTTCACACAAATGGCAACTGATGGCGTGCAACGTGCCGATTTTGATTGCGGTTCTGTTCATTCAGTCGGTACTGCGGCGCAAATCATACTTCGGTTCCCTATTACCTGGAGGCGGCACGAGGTAGTCCCTCTTGGCGGGTGGAGCACCCTTAACGCGCAAGCGATTTTGACTCTGCTTCTGGGTGCCGCACGCTTCGGTTTTTGAAGCGTGCGGGTTTAGAGTTCGGTTGATTACAGAAATAACCGAGAAGCCGCAGAATTTCGAAAGACGAAACTCTGCGCTACCAAATGCAGATGCAAAGACGGTGTTGGTAGCGCAGAGCCTCGCCGTTTGAGGTTCTGCGGCTTTTCGCTTTTCTTTTCGCTTTTCGCTTTTCGCTTGCCGCCGCACCTCTGCTCTTCCCCACAACAAGCCTTCAAAAACCACAGCCGCGCGCGCTACCCTTCCGCCCTGCATTTGTGCTAGCGTGGAGAGAGCGCAGACTAAAACCATGGCGACGACGAACAACAAAAAAAATCGCGGCGCACACTCCGCTGCTTTTTTTTCGCCCGTTTCTAATCGGTACAACAAATTATTAGAATTGCCCGTAAGTTACACAAAACACACACTCGCGCTCATTTCTAATCGGTACAAAAGCACACTCTTGCGTTTTCGCTTTTTTGCCACTTTTGAGGAGAAGGCCGCGCGAGGCACTAACTAAAATGTCCGAAACCAAATCCCCGTTCGCCACCGTCGAGGAAGCGCTCGAGGAAATTCGCCAGGGCCGCATGATCGTCCTGGTGGACGACGAAGACCGCGAAAACGAAGGCGACCTGACCATGGCCGCCGAAAAAATCACGCCCGAAGCCGTGAACTTCATGGCCAAGGAAGGCCGCGGCCTCGTCTGCCTGGCGCTCACCGAAGAGCGTTGCGACGCGCTGAATCTGACGCCCATGTCGCAGCGAAATACTTCCGCGTTCGGCACGCCATTTTGCGAGTCGATTGACGCGCGCCGCGGCACCACCACCGGCATCAGCGCCGCCGACCGCTCGACCACCATCCTCGCGGCAATCAATCCCGATGCGCGTCCCGAAGATCTCGCGCGCCCCGGGCACATTTTCCCTTTGCGCGCGCGCCGCGGCGGCGTCCTCGTCCGCGCTGGACAAACGGAAGCCTCGGTCGACCTTGCGCGCATCGCGGGCCTTGAGCCTGCCGGCGTGATCTGCGAAATCATGAACGACGACGGCACCATGGCGCGCGTCCCGCAACTTGCCGAATTTTGCCGGCGCCACGATTTGAAATTGCTCACCATCGCCGACCTGATTCGCTACCGCATGCAGCATGAGCGGTACGTCAAGCGCATCGCGGAGACGGTTCTGCCGACGCGTCACGGCGAATTTCGCATGATCGCTTTTGCGAGCGAAGTGGATGACGAACTGCACGTCGCTCTCCTTCGTGGCGAAATAGGGCGTGGCGAACTCGCGGGCAGCCAGCCGCCGCTTGTGCGCGTCCATTCGCATTGCCTCACGGGAGACGTCTTCGGCTCGCTCACCTGCGACTGCCGCGAAATTATTGATCGCTCGCTCGAAGCCATTGCCGCCGAGGGCCGCGGCGTTTTCGTTTATCTGCATCACACCGGGCGCGGCTTCCGCATTGATTCAGCGGCGGAAGAAGGCGGCGCGCTGCCGCGCATTCTTTTTCACTCGCGCGTGGAAATCGATCAGGATTTGAATCGTCAGCGGCTGGTGTGGCGCGAAAGCGGCATCGGTTCGCAGATTTTAATTGATTTGGGATTGCGGCGGATTCGCGTGCTCACCAATCATCCACGCAAAATCGTTGCGCTCGAAGGCTACGGCCTGGAAATCGCGGAGCAAGTGCCTCTGCGCCTCACGCAGCAGAAAACTTCTCACCAGCCGCTCTAATCACGATGGACAATTCGGGTGTGATTCTGAGGACACCCGTGCTGGCTGTCATTCCGAGGAGCCACGCGACGAGGAATCTGCATTTTTCGAGGACACGACTTTTTCGTCACATTCGTTTGCAGCGCGAATGCGTTTCCTGCGTGTTTCAGTGATTTTTTTCAGGCTTGGCCGGACCGACGGTCACGTAAGGCGCGATCTTCTGAAATCGCTTCTTCGAAATCCGCGGCACCGCCAGCAAATCCTCGGTGCGCTTGAACGGCCCGCTCTTCGTGCGAAAATCGATGATCGACTTCGCCGTCACTGGCCCGATCCCCGGCAATTCTTCGAGCTGCTCCATCGTCGCCGTATTCAAATTGATCGGATGCGCGGGCGGCTGCTTCTTCGCCGCCATCGCCGCGCTCGCGAATATCAGCGCGCACACAAAAACGTAAACCAATATTTGCAGCCCAGGCGTGACACAACTCTTGCGGAACTTCAGAGCCATGTTCCACCTCCTCCGCTCTCGCCCTCCGTCAGCCAGCGAGCTCATGGCCCTGAGTATCCCACACTTTTACGTTACCGAAAAGTACAGTCGGCGAGACGATTCAGTTATGGAATACGGCATAGATTATGGCGAGAAAAATGAGAGACCACAGAACAGACAACAGCCATAGTTCCACTTTTTCCGTCTTTCGCGACCGACGCGTAGTCCACTCGCTGTTGCTGGAAGTCCAATACAGGAAGGGACCGAGCTCGCGAAGATGCGTGAAAGCAACAATGGCGGCCGGCGTAAAGGCCACGATCGCTACCAACAAAGTCAGGCGCGAGAGAAACGAATAGGCCTCGAGCAAACTGTACGCGCCGACAAAAATAAACCCCATAGCGAGGGAGGCCACCATTGCGTGGTATTGATACTTGACCATGAAGCGGCGGAAGCCGTCACGCTTGAATCCGTGTCGAAGCTCGTCGATTGCGGGCATATTACAGCGTCCTATATCGATTTCCCTTCGGCGTCGTGGACGCGAACCTCGCCGAAGAGCGCAGCCTGCGGTTCGACCTGCGCGCGGTCGCCGACGATTACGATTTGGGCGTTTGCGGAATCGAAATAGCGGCGCGCCGCTTCCAGCACGTCGCTTGCGTGCAACGCGCGGACTTTCTCGCGGAACGTTTCCAGATAATCCTCCGGCAAGGCGTTCAGATACACAGTGGAAAGCTGCGCGAGCAAGCCGTCTTGCGTCGCGATGCCGAGCGAAAAAACGCCGCTCAAATAATTTATCGCGTCGGCGAGTTCCCCTTCGCTGACGGGCAACGAACGCAGGCGGTCGAGTTCGTAAAACATTTCCGTGAGCGTGGCGGCAACCACATCGTTGCGCACGG
>Ga0307374_10009027_pt1 | contig 14777 bp, 13 predicted proteins | sample OX3MG_FD_202532 | JGI IMG/M metagenome (GOLD analysis project Ga0307374, IMG submission 202532) | Soil microbial communities from Risofladan, Vaasa, Finland - OX-3 | ecosystem: Environmental > Terrestrial > Soil > Coastal area > Acid sulfate soil | place: Finland: Risofladan, Vaasa | collected... | reverse complement strand
CGGCGAGGACGAGGAGGCGGGCGCGGGGCAGGTCCATGACGGCCCGGACGGCCGCTGAGATCGCCTCTTCGCCGACCAGGGGGATCGTGTCGACGCTGATCCGCTCGCCGCGCAGGTTGTGGCGATCCGCCTCGCTCACCGCTCCGAGCGCGACCTGGGCGACCTGCGCTCCGCCGCCGACGACGATCACGCGCTTGCCGAAGACGCGGTCGAGCGATCGGGTGAGTCGCTGGGCGCGGACGCCGTTCGTCTGTTCGACCGCCTGCGCGACCGTCTCGTCGTCGAGTCCCTCGACCTCGATCTCGAGTTCGACCCCGCCATGTTCCTCCGCGGTCGCCGGCTCGATCCGACGCACCGTGCTGAGCGTCCGCAGCAGACCGCCGGCCCGGCCGATGGACGCGGTGAGGGCGGGGATCGCGGTCGCCGAATCGTCGAGGATGACGCGGAGGGCGACGGTCGGCGGGAGCGTCGGGCGGCGCGGCATCGCGGCGGCCTAGCGGCCGCGATCGCGGACGTCGCTGACGGACATCCGGGAAGGCTCGAGTCCGCCTGAGGGATCGTGCTCCTCGTATGCCTGGCCGAGCGCTGCGAAGGCCTCACGCGTCCGGGCCGCGTCGCTCGTCGTCAGCATGAGGGCGCCGTCCGTGTCCTCGGCGACGCCGACGATGCCGGTGATGTTCACCTCACGCTCCGCGAGCGCGGTGGCGACGCGGGCCAGCGCTCCCGGCCGATCGTCGAGCTGGACCGTGAACCAGACCGTCACGAGGTCACCTCCTGAAGGCCGATGGTACCGCGCGACGGTCGCCGGGCGAGTGCGTGCAGGCTGGCGCATGTCGACGGCGAGCGCGTTGACCGCATCCGCGGTGGCTGGCACCCTCTCACCTGCGATGCCTCCCCGACGCCCTGTACCTACCGCTGCGCCGGCCATCCAGCTGTTCGGCCTCGAGGCCGACCAGGCGACGAGGGCCGCGCTGCGGTTCTTCAGGGAGCGCCGGGTGCCCATCTCGTTCGTCGACCTGCGACGCCGTCCCATCGCGCCGGCGGAGCTGCGTCGGTTCGCCGAGCGGCTCGGCGCCATCGCCTGCACCGACACAGACGGTCGCGCCTGGAAGGACGCCGGCCTCGGTTACCTGCGGATGACCGACGACGAGCTCATCGCTCGCCTCCTTGCCGACGTCAGGCTGCTGCGGCTTCCGCTCGTGCGCCGTGGGGCGGACGTATCGGTCGGACGCGCCGAGGCGATCTGGAAGGGCTGGCTCGCCGCGAGCGGTCCGGCCCGTCCGGTGTCATCCTGAGCGCCATGACCGAGCCCGACCGCCGCAGCGAGACGCCTCCCGACGCTGAGCCGCTCCACCGGAGTGGACGCGTCGCCGTCCGCTCCGACATGGCGCCCTCGCTCCGGCCGCACGGCAAGGCGACCGAGGACGAACGGCTCCTCCGTCGCCCGCAGCGGCCGGCGTTCCTCGACACCGACACCTGGCGGGCCCTGCGGATCCTCTCCGAGTTCGTCGACGGGTTCGACGCTCTCGCCACGATCGGTCCGGCGGTCACCGTCTTCGGCTCGGCCCGTCTCGGGCCGGACGAACCTGGCTACGAGCTCGCGCGGACGATCGGCCGCCTGCTCGCCGAGGCCGGCTATGCCGTCATCACCGGCGGCGGACCGGGAGCGATGGAGGCGGCGAACCGCGGCTGCCAGGAGGCGGGCGGCCTCTCGATCGGCTGCAACATCGAGCTGCCGCACGAGCAGTACATCAATCGCTACGTCGACCTTGGCATCGAGTTCCGCTACTTCTTCGCCCGCAAGACGATGTTCGTCAAGTACGCCGACGCGTTCGTTATTCTGCCCGGCGGCCTCGGCACGCTCGACGAGCTGTTCGAGGCGCTCACCCTCATCCAAGTCGGCAAGATCCGGCACTTCCCGGTGGTGCTCGTCGGCACGGCGTACTGGGGCGGGCTCGTCGAGTGGATGCGCACGACACAGGTTCCGGCGGGGACGATCGACCGGGACGACCTCGACCTATTCCAGCTGACCGACGACCCGAACGAGGCGATCGCCATCATCCGGGCGTTCGCTGAAGGGGAGCGTCGGGCCGTCCCGTCCGAGGAGGACGAGCTCCGCTGACTACGTCCGCTCGGGGCGTCAAGACCGGCCGTATCGTCAGAAGACCTGGATCGTGCCCCAATCGAGCGTTGGCAGCGTGGTCCAGCCTGTCTCGCGGAAGGATCGGCCAGTGCTCGTGAACCGGTCGACGGTCGTGCCGTTCCCACTGCCGGCATCGACGTAGGCGACCACATCCGCCCGGCCGTCGCCACTGAGGTCGGCGACTGCGAGCCGGCTGGCCGCCCAGCTGAATGGCGTCTGGCTGGTCCACCACGTCTCGGTGGCGAAGGTTCCCGACGGCGCGGGCAGGAGCACGTCGAGGGCGAGCTGATCGTCGCCCGTTCGCACGCCGAGGATGATGCTGTCGCGTCCGCTGGCGGTGATGTCGCCGAGCAATGGATGGAGCGCGTCGAGCGGCGCGTCCACCGAACCGGCGGTCCGCAGGCGGCCGAGTCCGCCGCGGTCCGTCGAGGCCGCCACGAGCGCGACCGTCGTCCCGTCACCGCGGTCTCGCAGGACGATCAGGTCGGCGCGCCCGTCTCCGCTCACGTCCCCGGCGAGGAACTGCGAGCCGGACAGGTCGATCGGCGCCTGCCACTGGGTGACAGGCCGTGTCAGCGCGGTCCCCGTCGAATGGAGGACGAGGAGCCGGGTGAGTGGCGCGATCGTCGGGGTGACGCCGGGGGCGGACGGAGTGACTGTCTCGACGATCCCGACATCGCCCCGCCCGTCGCCATCGAAGTCACCGGTTACCAATGTCGCGGTCGGTGTTCCACCCGCAACCGGGACAGGCAGGAAGCCGGGTGCGCTCGTCCACCAGGTGACGGCCGGCGCGAACCCGCTGCCGGTCGAGCGCATGACCTGGATCCGCACCGTCCCGTCGAGCCCGACGAGTGCCTGGACGAGGTCGATCCGGCCGTCGCCGTTCATATCGGCGGTGGCCCGCCCCAGCAGCGTGGCGCCGTCGATGATCGCGAGCGGCGCGCCGGACAGGTCGTTCGCCGCCGCCGTGATCCCGGAGGCCGTCCCGGAAGCGGGGGCGGCAGGCGCAGGGGAAGGCGTCGCGGCAGGCGCGGTGGAAGGATCGGCACTCGGGACGGCGACGGTCGCGGCCGTGACGACCGCGACGGGAGGCATCCGTGGGTCCGTCGAGAGTACGGTCGCGGCCACGTCGCCGTTCGACGCATCGGTGATCACGGCCGTCACGTCGCCGATGCCATCGCCGGTGATGTCGTTGAAACCCGGGATGACGAGCGACACGTCCGCGCCGTAGTAGCGCCGCAGGATCGATTCGGCCGATTCGCCTCGGCGTGACGCGCAGAGCGACGCGTTCCGTTGCATCAGGTGCCAGCCGTCCTGCTGCGCGCCGCAGATCCCGTCGCCGGAGCGGTAGCCGGTGAGGAAGAAGAGCGAGCCCTTGCGCAGGAACCAGCGCCACGTCTGGTCGACGACCACGCCGTAGATGGCGGCGATCGGTCGGTTCGGGTTGTAGACCTGATCGACGGTCGTATCGACCACGTCATAGCAGCGCCCGGCCGCGTCCCGGCCGCCACGCCAGTGCATGGCGTAGTACCAGCCGTACTGCTTGATGGCGACAGCCCCCGCGCTCAGTGCGGCGACCGCATAGTGCGGACCCCACTCGCTCGCCATGACCGTCAGGACGTACCGTCGAAAGTCGACGGTGACGGACCGGCCGAGGCCGGTCCGATAGACCCGGATCGATGACGGAGGAGAGATGGTGCTCCGCCACCCGGTGCATGAACTCGCGGCTTGCGCGCTGTCGGTTGGAGGAACGAACATCGCCAGCAGGACGAGCGCCATCGCGCCCACGCCTGCCATCAGGCGCCTCTTCACCACAGGCGGCGTACCTTATCGGCACCCGCCCGATCCGTCAAACGCCCCACCCCGGGTGGGTCGCCGGCGACACAGGCGTCGGGCGGACGTCACGCAGATCGATGTCCGCCTCCGGGCGTCGGGCTGCCACCACCACCTGTCGGCCTCGGTCGCGTCCTGCCGCCGCACGATCGCTGGCGGAAACTCGGTCAGATGTGCATCAGGCGGGCATTGGTCACGCTGGGTGCTGCCAAACGGTCACTACGCGGGCGGATGGCCGTCGATGACCCGACGCGCCGCGGGATCGTGCACGGTCCATCCCTGAACCTGACCCTCCGCCGAGCGGATCACGGACCAGTGCCCTCCTGGCGGTCATCTGGCCATCCGCCAGCTGTACCGCGCGAGCCGCGCTCAGCTTCGCGGCAGTGCGATCTCGATCGTGCCGTCGACGATCCGCAGCGGGTAGTAGCGCAGCCGACGGACTCGCGTGAAGCGCCGTGCCTCGGCCTTCCGACCCGGCGGATCCACCTTCGGTTCGCGCCCCGCTGGCGACCACGTCGGGTGGTACTCGCCATTCGCGTCGAGCCCACCCGTGGTCGGCATCTGGACGACTTCACCGGTCTCGAGATCGAAGCGACCCTCGTGGAGCGGGCACGCCACGACGCAGCCGTCGAGCTGCCCGAGCGAGAGCGGGGCGGCCATGTGCGGGCAGCGGTCGTCGATCGCCACGATGCCGGCGCTCGTGTGGGCGATCAGGACGTCGAGGTCGCCGCGCGTGATCCGGCACATCGCCCCGAGCGGGAGCTCGGCGGCCGACAGGACCGTCTCGAAGGGTGGCTCAGTCGACCCGCCCGGGGAGGTCGACCCCGGAGCGGCGAGGGATGCGGGGAACGGGAGCGGCCCGATCCGGTCCATCGGGCCGATTCCTCAGTCCGCCTCGCGCGTCGCCTGGAGCGCCGGCACTGGCGCTGCGCCCCCCTCGACGACGCCCGTCCGCGGTGCCTCGGCAGCTGCGACCTTCGGACCGAGCGACTTGCGGAGCGGGATCTCCCGGAGGAAGAGGGTGGCGATCACGGCGACCGCCGCCGCGCCGACCCCCAGCCACATGCTGTTCGCCAGGGCGATCGTGAAGGCACGGTGGAACCCGTCGACGAACGCCGGTTGGAGCTGGGCCGGCACCTGGTGGAGGAAGGCGAACGGATCGCCGGTTCCGACGGACAGGAGGTTCCCGATATCGAATCCGGCCGGTGGCGCCGGCGGGACGACGGGAGCGGGCACCCCCGCGGCGATCCAGTTCTGCTTGAGCAGGTCCCACGTCAGGTTGGTCCGGAAGAGGGTGAACCCGAACGTCAGGCCCACCGTCGTCCCGATCTGGCGGAAGAGCGTCAGGTCGCTCGTCGCGGTGCCGAGTTCGTGGAACGGGACGGCGTTCTGCACGATGATCGTGAAGATCGCGAACGTCGGCCCGACGCCCAGGCCGGCCACGAACATCCACCCCCACAACAGGAGGTTCGGCGTGTCCGCCCGCAGCTGGGCCATGAGGGCCAGCCCCACGACGAGGATCGCGACGCCGGCGACGATGACCGACTTGTAGCGGCCGGTCCGGCTGACGATCTGTCCCGACACGATCGAGCTCGCGATGAGCCCGAACAGGAACGGCAGGAGCATGTAGCCCGAGGCGGTCGCGCTCGCGCCCTGGACGACCTGGAAGTAGAGCGGCAGGAAGATGATCGCCGCCCCGAACCCGAAGGTCGCGAGGAAGATCGCGATCATCGACGCGCTGAAGGTGCGGCTGCGAAACAGGTGGAGCGGGATGATGGGATCCTTCGCGCGGGCCTCCACGAGGACGAACAGGCCGAGGAAGACAAACCCCGCGGCGATCGTGCCCCAGACGCTGATGTCGGTCCAGGTGCTCGTCTCGGCGACCGTGAGGCCGACGAGGATGGGCACGAGGCCCGCGCTCAGCATCACGACGCCGAGGTAGTCGATGCTCACCTTCTTGCCCAGTCGGACGTTCGGCAGGAGCCGTTCGATGACGAGGAGGGCGGCCAGGCCGATCGGGATGTTGACGTAGAAGATCCAGTGCCAGCTGAAGTTGTCGGTGAGGAAGCCACCGAGACCCGGTCCGACGAGGAAGGCGATCCCGAACACTGCCCCGAAGAGTCCCTGGTACTTGCCACGCTCGGCCGGGGTGAAGAGGTCGCCGATGACCGCGAGGGCGATCGGGAAGAGGGCACCCGCGCCGAGGCCCTGGATGCCGCGGAAGAGGATGAGCTCCCACATCGACTGGCTCAGGCCGGAGAGGGCGGAGCCGACGAGGAAGAGGACGATGCCGATGGTGAGGAGTGGCTTGCGGCCGTAGATGTCGGAGAGCTTGCCGTAGATCGGGACCGTGGCCGTGCTCGTGAGCAGGTAGCTCGCGACGACCCACGTGTACAGGTCGGCGCCGTTGAGCTCGGTCGCGATCTTCGGCAGGACCGGCCCGACGATCGTCTGGTCGAGCGCTCCAAGGAAGAGCCCGAGCATGATCGCGAAGAGGATCTCCATCTTCGTCCGGCGGTCGAGGCCGAGCGCTGGATCCTCCGCGGCGGAGACGGCGGAGACGGCGGAGCCGCCTTCGTCGAATGACGTTCCTTCGATCACGATCAAGAACCCCTTCCTGCGAGCGTAGATGGTGTATTCGAGCGATACGCGTACAGGTGCGGTCCGTGGTACGTGCCGATCGTGCCGCACAGGGTCGGATCCTCACCGATGAGGCCGCTGACCGCGCCATGGACGTCCGCCAGCGTCGCCGAGAGGCGTTCGAGCTGACCCGCATCGAGCCTGGAGAGGAGCCGCTCGATGAGATCCCGTCGAAGGACCTCCGCCTCGTCGAGCACCGTCCGACCGCGGTCGGTCAACCGGACGAGGACCACCCGCCGGTCGTCCGCCACCCGGACCCGCTCGACGAAGCCGCGTTCCGCCATCCGGTCCACGATTCCCGTCGCATTCGACAGCGAGACATCGAGCAGCTCGGCGACCCGGCTCATCGGCGCGTCGCCGTGCTGGGCGAGCAGGCCCATGACGTACAGATGGGTCATGCTCACACCGGCCCGCACGAGCCGCTCGGTGCCGGCGCAACGGAGCTCGCCGATGAAGCGGTGGAATTCATCCATGATGCGTTCCACCAGCTCGACCGGCGCGCCGCCCGAGGACGCGGGTGACACGGCGTCGAGTGGGGGCCTCGGCGAGCCATCGGTCATACTTCGTACCACACGAAGTATCTTAGTCATCTGAATCATCCTGTCAAGACGGACCATCGACCTCGACTGGAGGAATCGCCGATGCGCTTTGCGCTCATGCACGAACCACAGCAGGGCGCCTCGTACGCGGACCAGCTCGCCCTCGCGCGACGGGCCGAGGCGGCCGGTTTCGAGGCGATATTCCGGTCCGACCACTACGAGAGCTTCCCGGGACCGGCGGACCGCCCCACGACGGACGCCTGGGCGATCCTCGCCGGCCTCGCCCGCGAGACGTCGACGATCCGGCTGGGCGTCCTCATGTCGCCGGTGACGTACCGCCTGCCGGGAAACCTCGCCAAGATCGTCACGACGGTCGACGACATGAGCGGCGGGCGGGTGGAGGTCGCCCTCGGCGCTGGTTGGCACGAGGAGGAGCACCGCCGCCACGGGTTCCCGTTCCCGCCGATCGCCGATCGCGCGACGATGCTCGAGGAGCAGCTCGAGGTCGTCGATGGCCTCTGGAACGGTCCGGACGGCTGGTCGTTCAGCGGGCGGTTCTACCAGGTCCAGGACGCCCGCCTGCGGCCGCGACCGAGCCACCGGATCCACGTCCTCGTCGGCGGCGAAGGTTCGCCCCGCTCGATCCGGATCGCCGCCCGTTTTGCCGACGAGTTCAACCTGTCGAGCGCCTCGCCGGAGCGGGCGGCCGAGCGGTTCGGGCAGCTCGACGAAGCGTGCCGCTCGATCGGCCGTGATCCGTCGACGATCCGCCGTTCGGCGATGGTCGGGGTGCTCGTGGGGGCGGATCGCCCCGAGTTCGATCGGCGGGTCGAGGCGCTGCGCACGCTCCTCGGCGCTGACACGGCACCCGGCGTCACGGAGTCCTGGCTCGCCGAACGGCGCGCCCGCTGGGTGATGGGCACGCCGGACGAGGCGCGGGAGATGGTCCGCCGGTACGCCGCGGCCGGGCTCGACCGGATCATGCTGCAGGATCTCCTGCCGTGGGACCTCGAGATGGTGGACCTGCTGGGCCGGGAGCTCGTCGCGCGAGCCTGATCCGACCGTCCGTCGGTCATCCCTCGGCGGCGTCGGCTGCGGCGAGGTAGCGCGGATCGTCGCGACGGATCGGGTCAGGGTCCGTGCCGCGAACCCGGGCGATCCGCTCGGTCAGGAGTTGCAGCGGGATCGCCGAGCCGAGCAGGGCTGCCACGGATGCCGGGATCGTCGGCGCCTCGGCGACGACGATCCTGCCCGCCGGGGTCGCGGCGATCGGCAGGTCGGCTGAGACCTCGGCGCTGACGATCGCCGCAGCCCGGATGCCGATCGCGTCGGCCGCCGCGAGGGCCTGGCGGGCCCGGGCGACGCGGGCCGTCCGCGCGGCGCGATCGGTGAGGATGAGGACCAGGCCGGTCGAACCGTCGGTCGCGGGGAGATGTCCGTGGAGGAGCGTCTCGAGGTCGCGGTAGGCGGTGGGGATCCAGGCTGCCTCCTCGATCTTGAGGGTGAGCTCGCGGCCCGCCGGGCGGTCCGCTCCGGAGGCCGTGACGAGCAGCCGCGCCGTCCCGGCCAGCGCCGACGCGACCGCCGTCGCCTCGTCGGCCGAGGTAAGACCGTCGGCGAGCAGGGCTTCGATGGCTGCTGGATCGCTGGCCCGGTCGTTGAGCGCATCGGCGACCGTCGTCGCGGCGATGAGCGGTGACAGGTAACCGACGGTGTGACACCAGCTCGCGTCGAGCTCCCCGGTCGCGAGGACGATGTCCGCCGATCGAGCTCCCGGCGAGCGATCGCTCACCGTGACGAGGGCGACGGTCGCCCCCGCGTCGCGAGCCGCCGCCATCGCCCGGTTCGTCGCTCCGGTCGCGCCCTCATGCGAGACCGCGATGAGGAGGCCGCCCTCCTGCGGCTCGAGTGCGGCCTCGAACGCCTGAGCGTTCATCGGGCCCGGCCCGGGAAGACCCGCCGTCCGCATCGCGTCGCGGAGGATCTCGACGATGCCGAGGGCGCCATGCTCGGACGTCCCGCAACCGGTGACGACGATCGGCTTCGCCCGGGTGGCCGTATCGCGGACAGACGCGGCCAGTCGCGTCGCGGAGCCGCCGGAGCCGCCGGATCCGCCGGATTCGGCGAGCCGGTCGAGGATCCTCCGTGCGACATGCGGCTCTGCCGCGATCATGTCGGTCATGTGGAACGGCGGTCCCGAGCGGCGGCTCGGCATCGACGTCGCAGCCCACGGTTGCGGGGGTCCCGGGAGTGGGTCCGCGGCTCCCCTCCGCTCGCTGTCATCGGCCTCGTCGGAGCGGCGGTCGTTGCTCATCGACCGATGATAGGCTGCGATCTCGCCCGCACGCGTCGTGGCCCACCGCTCGCGACGGCCGCGTCGTCGGCGGGACGACGCGGCTCCGGTGGCTCCATCCACCGGGCTGCCGACCGTGCGCCGATTCGGCCACATTCACACCCGGCGAGCTTACGGACGGCCGATCGGGTGGCGACCAGGGACCGTTGCAGGCCGAGGCGGCCAGACGCACGCCGACGCAGCGCGATGCGTGCGCAGTTGGCCGGTCCCAAGGGCGCGACGATCCTTGACAGTCGCCGGACGCGCGAGTAGCCGACCGAACGCTCACGGCGCGACCATCTGGCCGGATACTCATCTCCGCCGAGCGTTGCGCCGAGCGCCGAGCGGCGAGCGCCGAGCGTTGCGCCGAGCGCCGAGTGCCGAGCGCCGAGTGCCGAGCGCCGAGCGCCGAGCGCCGAGTGCCGAGCGGCGAGCGCCGAGCGCCGAGTGCCGAGCGCCGAGCGTTGCGCCGGGGCTGGCGCGGGGTTCCGCGGTGGGCCCCGCTTGGAAGTCGGACCGCGTCAGCGGAGCAGCCGCCCGATGCGGCGCACGGGTGCGTAGCGGAACCAGGCCCGCGCCACCAGGCGGTCGAGGGCTACCGGTCCGTAGCGTCGGGAGTCGACCGAGGCGTCGAGCGCGTCTCCCACGAGCCACGCCTCGTCCGGGGAGAGGCGGATCGTCACCCGCCGCTCCTCACCCGAATCCGGATCCGTGACGGGCACGTCCGCCACCACCTCGCCCGGCCGCGCCGCGACCCGCTTGATCGCCAGTATCTCCGAGCCGGGCTCGCGGAAGACCACGACGGTGCCACGCCGCGGCCAGCGTCGAACGGTCGGGTCGCTGAGCAGCCAGTCGCCGGGCTCGATCGCCGGACGCATGCTCGCCTCGACCACCGCGACCCGCCACGGTCCGCTCCGGATGGCCTGCCAGCTGCGCGGGATCATCGCCTCCGGGCGGTCGGAACGATCCGGGTCGAGCCCTACTTCTTGGTCGACCAGAAGATGTCGGCGAACTCCTTGACCGCCGTCTCGAGCTGGGCGGCGGCATCGGCGTCGATGCTCTGCTTGTTCTTGCCGGCGAGCTTGAGGATGTTCCAGACCTTCGTGTGGAGGTCCGGGTTCGCGACGAGGTGCTCCGGCTTGAAGTAGTCGGACCAGATGACCTGGACCTCGCGCTTCACCAGCTCGGCGTGCTGCTCCTTGACCTGGACGCAGCGAACGAACTTGTTGCGGTCCGCGACGGCGCTGGACGACGCGTCGATCTGGCCGATGAGCTCGACCATCCGGGCGACGGTTCGGGCGGCGAGCTGTGCCTGGGCCGGATCGTAGATCCCGCACGGGATGTCGCAATGCGCGCGGACGACGGTGGAGGGGGCGAAGAGCTGGCTGAAACGGGACATCGGTTCCTCCGGAACGGGAATCCCGTTCCGCGGCCGCCGGTGGTGGCGGTCGCGACGGGATGCCCGCATGGTCGGAGCGCGCACCGAGACTGTCAAACGCTCGACGCGCGACGCCCGGCGCTCGGCGCGGCGACCGCCGCGACCGCCAGCGGAGCCAGGTCCCGGCCGAGGGGGCCGGACCATCGGCCATTTGACGGTTCCGCCGTCAGGGGAGCATCCTCGCGACGGCGACGCGTGCCCGGCGCCCGGAGATCCAGCCCCGAACCGGGACCACGAGGGAATGATGGAACACCGCCTCCGCGCCGCCCACCGGGCTCTCATCGTGCTGGCTGCCGTCGTGGTCGCCTTCCCCTGGGTCGCGCTGCCCGCCCGTGCCGACGTTCCGCTCGCTCCGCTCGCCGCCGGCCAGGTGACCCACCGCCTGTCGCGCGAGGTGTTCGGCTATCTGCCGTACTGGGAGCTGAACAGCGGCACCGACGCGACGCTACGCTACGACCTCCTCTCGACGATCGCCTTCTTCGGGGTCGGATCGAAGTCGAACGGGACGCTTGACACGAGCCAGCCCGGGTACGCGGCCTACGTGAGCGCGAATGCGACGACGATCATCGGGCACGCCCACGCGATGGGCGTCCGGACCGTCATCACGTACGAGTCGTTCGGCTCCTCGAAGAACGCCGCCTTCTTCACCAACCCGACGGCGCAGGCGACCGCGATCCAGCAGCTCGTCGCGCTCATGCAGGCCCGCGGCGCGGACGGGGCGAACGTCGACGTCGAGGAAATCAGCGGGACGTACTTCCCGGCCTACGCGGCCTGGGTCGCGGCGCTGCGCCAGGCGGCCCTCGCGGTCAACCCCAACGCGCAGGTGAGCGTGGCGACGAACGCGGCGACATCCGGCGCCCGGATGGCCGCCGCGGCGATCGCGGCCGGTGCGGATCGGGCGTTCCTCATGGGCTACAACTATCGGACCGGCAGCTCCAACCCGGTCGGCTCGATCGACCCAATCGTCCGCGCCGGCGGCGGTCTCAGCCTGTCCTCCACGCTCGACACGTATGCCAGCTACGGGGTCCCGATGGATCACGTCCTGCTGGGGCTGCCGTTCTACGGGATCACCTGGCCCACCGTCTCGGCGGACCTGCGCGCGGCGTCCCAGGTCGGCTCGACCTACGGCTACGCCTCTGTCTTCTACCCGAGCTCCCTGCCCGGATCGGCCGCCGGTGCGACGCTCGACTACGACCCGGTCGAGCAGTCCGCTCGGCTCACGATGTTCGACCCGATCGCGAAGTCATGGTTCCAGACGTACTACGACGATCCGACCACCCTCGCGGTCAAGCTGGCGCTCGTGAACCAGCGCGGCCTCGCCGGCGCAGGCTTCTGGGCGCTCGGCTATGAGCAGGGGCAGCCGGGCTACTGGGACATGGTGACGAACGCCTTCGGGGCCTCCAAGCTCAGCGCGATCGTGGTGACGCCCGGGGCGACCCGAAGCCTCGACGTGAGCGTGAGCCCGGTCTGGCAGGACATCGGCGCGCCCACGACGTCGATCCGCCTCTCGAACGACGGCCTGAACTGGTCGTCATGGCTGCCCATCTCGGCGAGCGTCCCCTGGCATCTCGCCGACGGCCAGCCCGATGGACCGCGGACCGTGTCCGCCCAGATCATGAATGCAATCGGCGCGATGTCGCAGGTCGTCACCGCCGAGGTCATCGTCGACACGGTCGCGCCGGTCGCGGTCGCGCCGACCGTCTCCGGGGCGCTCCACACGACCGCCGGGCCTGCCGGCGATATCTCGGCCACCGTGAGCTGGGCGGCGACCGACGCCGGGAGCGGGGTGGCGAGTTACCTCGTCGAGGCGAGCCAGGACGGCGCCGCCTACGTTCCGCTGACGCTCGCGACGGCCGCGGCGACGAGCCTCACGGTCCGGCTCAGCCCGGGCCACCTGTACCAGTGGCGGGTGACGCCGACGGACGCAGCTGGCAACGTTGGCGCGCCCGTGCTGAGCCTGCCCGTCAGGCCGCAGGTCTACCAGGAGATCTCCGGCGCGATCCGCTACACGCCCTCGTGGCAGCGAGCCATGTACGGCCCGGCCCTCGGCGGGGCGGTCAAGTGGAGCGCGGTCACCGCGGCGACCGCGACCTTCACCTTCAGTGGCAGCTCGGTCGCCCTCATCGCGCCGGTCGGGCCGGTCCGCGGCGTGGCGAAGATCATCATCGACGGTGTTCCGGTGACGAGCGTGAACCTGTACTCCGCCTACGGCCGGTCGCGCCAACTCGTCTGGAGCCGGACCTGGGCCGCGTACGGCAAGCACACCATCGCCCTGCGGGTCCTCGGGACGAGCGGCCACCCGCGCATCGACATCGACGCGTTCGTCGTCCTGCGCTGACCCGACCCGATCTCGCCCGGAGTGGCGCGGGACGTCACCATCAGATCCCGATCGACGGTTTGAAAAAGCCATCTCGACATCCGGCGCCGGATGTGCCAATCTCGCGCTCGCCGAGGTTCCGGTCCGAGCGTCCCGTGCCCATCGATGCTCCCGTTCCCTGGCGAGGAGAGCAAAAGGCAATGGCAGGACACCGTATTCGTCGCGTGCTGGCCGGGTCAGGCGTCGCGGCACTCATCGTCGGGCTCGGAGTCGTCGCTCCGGCGGCCGCGGCCGGTCCGCAAGCCTGGAATCTCGACGCCGGCGCGGGCGACGCCACGGGCGTGTCGGCGGCGAAGTTCTACACACCCGCCCTGACGATCGACGCGGGCGACTCCGTCACCTGGAAGGTGGCCGGCAACGCCCACACCATCGCCTTCCTCGCCCCCGGCCAGACCCAGCCGGCACCCGAGGATCCGGCGGCCCAGGCGCCGGCCGGCGGCACGTCATTCGACGGCACGACCTTCACGAACTCCGGCATCGTCGTGCCGGTGCCCGGCCACGACACCTACTCGCTGACGTTCCCGACCGCGGGCAGCTACACATACCACTGCCTCCTCCACCCGGGCATGATCGGCAGCCTCACGGTGAATGCCGCAGGGACCGCCTACCCGCTGGACCAGACGGCCGTCACCGCCGCAGCGCAGACCGCCGAGGCGGCCGACATCGCGACCGGCCACCAGCTCGAGGCGAGCTTCACCCCGACCTCCACGACGAACGCCGACGGGACGAAGACCTACCAGCTGGCGGCGGGCGCCGGGGCGAACGGGATCTCCATCCTCCGCTTCATCACCTCGAGCCTGAAGATCCAGGTCGGGGACTCGGTGACCTGGACGAACGTCGACAGCAGCGGTGAGCCGCACTCGGTCTCCTTCGGGACCGAGCCGCAGGGACCGGCTTCGTTCGGTCCGGCGGGAGGATCGTCCTACGCGGGCGGATCGGCCTTCGTCAGCTCGGGATTGTTCCTCGGCGCGCCGATCCCGGGAACCCATTCCTATACGCTCAAGTTCGCGAAGGCGGGCTCGTACAAGTACTACTGCGTGCTCCATGACGTCGTCGGGATGGTCGGCTCGGTGAACGTCGCCGCGAAGTCGAGCGGCGGCGACCAGCCACCGCCCACCTCGACGGTCGCACCGGCCGGCAACGGTTCGGATCGGGAGCCGTCGCTCCCGCTCATCGGGGCGATCGCCCTCGCTTCGCTCGCGGTCGGTCTGCTCGTCAGGCGACGCTTCGCCGCCGCCTGACGGCAGTTCGGAGCTGCCCAGGTCTCCGCCCGGGCAGCTCCTCACCTGCTTCGCGACCGCCGAGCCGCCGACGGCGGGTATCATCGCGACACATATGGTCGATCGCCCCGCCGCATCGTCCGAGCGCGCTCCGGCTTGTCCGTTCGTCGCCTTCGACGACGATCGAGACGAGCGCTCGGATCGACCGGACCACCGCCACCGCTGCTACGCAGAGTCGTCGCCGGCTCCGCGCGC
>Ga0307374_10009026_pt1 | contig 14777 bp, 12 predicted proteins | sample OX3MG_FD_202532 | JGI IMG/M metagenome (GOLD analysis project Ga0307374, IMG submission 202532) | Soil microbial communities from Risofladan, Vaasa, Finland - OX-3 | ecosystem: Environmental > Terrestrial > Soil > Coastal area > Acid sulfate soil | place: Finland: Risofladan, Vaasa | collected... | reverse complement strand
AGGCTTGCTCGGACGCGATAAATCGCGTCCCTACAGAAGACACGCGGTGTTTCAATACATCAGCCTGGGTGATGCGTTGATTGTTGAGCAGCGCGTTGGTTGCGCGTGGTCCAAGGTCGCTCACGACCAGAGGGGCGCGCAGGATTGCTTCTTCTCCGTTGGTTTTGTCGCGGACGCGCACTCCGACGACGCGCTCCTCTTCTTGCAAGATTTGCTGCGCCTCGCATTGCAGGCGCAGTTCCGCGCCCTGTTCAGTAATGCGGCGCTGCAATTCAGCGGTGAGTGCGCCACAGCCACCCTGCACGATGCCAGGCGCGCCAAAGAGAAACATGTTTTTCGTGGTGCGAATAACCTCAGCGGTGCTTACCTGGTGAAGTTCGAGGCTGAGCGCGAAACGCGAGATGCGCTCGAAGAAGGCGCGCAGTTCGGGATTGCTGCGCACGTTGACATGGCGCGCAAGCCATTCATCGAAGGGCAGGTCGCGTTCGCTGGCGGGCAGGCGCTGAAAGAACATCAGGTAGCCGATACGAGCGAACCAGAAGAACTGGCGCGGGCCAAAGACTTTGAACGTTCCCAGGATGCTGCGCGAGCGGATTTGTTTGCCGCGCACGTGAAAGGATGCGAAGACATCGGCATCGAAAAAATGGTGCGGCACGCGCAGGCGTTGTAACATACTCGCCAGCACACCGCTGCTCCCGAATGGAATCATATGGACCGCGCCGGTGCTGACCTGGACGCCCTGGAAGGTTTTGGCGGTGAAGCGTCCGCCGCAGTGGGGTAATCGCTCGATTATAAGAACACGTTTGCCGCGTTGTAGGAGTTGAGCGGCGCTGAGCATTCCGCCCAGACCCGCGCCGATGATGATAGCGTCATAATTGTTTTCGCGCATAAATGGTTCCTTAAGAGAATGAATTTCCGCACAAGGCTAGCCTTGTGCGGAAATTCATTCTCTTAATTATCTTTCCTCGCCGACCAGTCCGCGCAGCAGGCTTGTGCACTCGGCAAGCGTGCTAAGCACGTTCTGGTGTATCTGGAAGACTTTGTTCAACTCGCGGGCTTTGCGGGCCAGTTTGATGACATACTCGATGTCGCGAGGGTTATTCATTACATCTTCCATCAATTGAAGCAGTTCTGTCCATGCCAGTTGTTCGCGCGTGCGGGCGACATCCGCGATGGTTTTATCCATGCGATCAGAGACGGAGCGCACTCCCGACCGGAGCTGGTTGGTAGTCTGCGAGATGTCGGCCTCGTGGTTGCGCATGGCCTCCTGGGTCGCGTTCAACTGCTCGTTCAGCGAAGCAACCTGGCCGTCAAGCGCTGCCAGGGCAGCTGTCAAGGGAGCCACATCGGGCAAGGTGGGCTGCGGCAGGCTGGTCAGGCGGCTGAACGTGACTGCCGCACCGTTTTCGAGCGGCGCGGATGGCGCTTGCCGTGGCATCTCCCAGACATCTTCGGGTAAATTCTGGCCCGTGGCGGGAGCTGACGTGGGGGCTGGCGAAGGCTCGCTGGCGGATGGCTGCGAGATTTCTGGTTCGGGCGCGACCGGGACAGGGGGAGGCGTAACGGGTATCTCAGGCGCTTCGTCCTGCTGAGGTGAGGTTTGCTGCACGTTGCTTCCTCCATTCATTGAGCGTGTGCCGTATTCGTCGTCGGAACTGGTATTCATGTGTTCGTCTTCCTGAGTGCGATAGGTCATCTCAGTCGCCATCGCTGACGCGTTGACTGTCATGGTAGGCATGCTATCGATGTCTACCGCAGAAGATCGCGGCGTCTGGAAGATCAATTCATGCTCTCCGATGCCAATATGATCGCCATTCTGAAGAGCGCGGACAGAAGCTTCTTCCAATTGTTGTGAATTCACGAAGGTGCCGTTGGCGCTGCGCTCGTCGCGGATGGAATACTGGCCGTTCTCGTAAAGAAGGGTGGCATGGCGGCGCGATGTTAGCTTATCTTTAGAGAGAAGAATATCGCTATTAGGCGCGCGGCCAATACTCATCTCGAATTTATCCAGCACATAATCATTTAAGACCTCGCCGTTATCGGCGCGCAGCATCAGGTGAGCCGGTTCCTCAATTTTGCTCATGACCGCCTGTGCGACCGGGGCCGGGGAGTCAGCGCGCAGCGTGGCTGGCTCGAAAGACGTAGCAGCTACAGTGAGAAGGTCTGGATTATTCCAGGGATTTTCTGAGGTTGCTGACTGTGGGACAGGCGGTACCCAGTCTTCGGGTGAAGGAAGAGTAGCATCACTCATCACTGTCGGCGCCTGCTGGGGTGAGGGAGTTGATGGAAGCAGGCGATTGCCACAATTCAAACAAAAATTGTCCCCTGGCCTTGTTTCGGCGCTGCAAAAGGGGCATTTATCCATTGTCGATGTTCCTCCCTATGTCGGAATGTACAACTGGTATAGGATGATACGAACTTTCGCTCATTATACCAGACTCAAGCGCTAAGCGTCGAGTGGCACAAGGGTGATTACTAGAAGAATCGACCCATGCCACCGACTGAACGGCGTATTAAATTGCGGATATATGAGTATATAAACCAGGGGATTACGAAGAGTAGCACAATAAACAACAGGAACAAACAGCGCAGGCCGGGTATGAGCAGGGCCAGTAACCCAAAAAACAGCAATAGTACTATAGTAATCGCGATGATGGCTACCGCGACGGTGATTATTTTTTTTGCTGTCGCGTTGCCCCCACCGCCGAAGCCCAGAGATCCGCCTGCCGTCGGGTCGATCTGCGCGCCCCCTACCCCCCCTGCCTGCTGTGATTGTTGATAGGTTCCGAAACCGGCGTTGCCTGAAGCTGCCCAGGGGGGTACCTGGGATTGCTGGCCGGGTGGCTGGTCAGGCGAGGATGGTTGCGATCCCGCTTGCTGGTATGGGTTTGACGCAGCTAGAACCGCGCCACAGTTGGTGCAAAAGGCACTGTTTGGCTCAATGGGAGCATTACAACGTGGGCAGGTGGCGTTCATGGGTTGCTTCTCCTTTTATGAAACTGGTATCCAGGTCACGTCTGCTTGCAAAGCGTTAAAAACCTGTTGCAGATATTCTATACTTCTACGACCTGAGAGTACAATATTTGTGGTATTGCGCGCGCCTGAACAGAGTTGCAGCGGTATTTGAGTCGGGCTGGCGGTCGCTTGCGGCGTTCCTGTCGGTGGGGAACTGCTCTTCTGCGAGCTTGAGCTATCGGATACGCTACACTGGAAAGCCGTGTTTTGTGAGGTCAGCGGCGCTTCTGAAATAGTGAGCGATGTGTGATCTGGCAGCAGGTATCCGATCAGAAAACTCCCGCCGAAGGTGGGGTCATGAATAGTTGCCTGCGCGCTCACCAGGCAGGTCGCGCGAGGCAGCGTAGCGGGGAGAAATACGGTAAAACCAAGATTCGCTTTGACAACCGGCCAATCGTTGAGAGTGGTTGGCGTTCCGGGCGCGGCTGTCGCGGTCGCGGTCGCTGTGGCCGTAGCGGTGGGCGAGCCGGCAGGAGTGGTCGTCACCGTCGCGGTTGCTGTAGTCGTGGCCGCGGGCGTCGTGGCGTGCGCGGCTCCTTCGTCGCGAAACAACATTTCGGGCTTGCCGCACCATTTCGTTTGTGCCAGTGACAGATTCGCAGAGAGTGTCACTGTTGGAGTTGCTTGAGAACTGCCAAACGGATTCGAGCAAGAAACGAGCAGTATGCTTGTTAGCAGCGCGCCGAGCGCCAGATAAAAATATGCGTAGCCGATTTTTCGCGCTACCTGGGACGTAGAGCGGGATACGAACATAAAAACTCCTCTTCAAAACACAACACACAACCAGGAAGGCGTTAATGATGGGAGGCTCAAGCAAGCCTCCAAACACCACCCTCTTTGTGACTAGTATATAGTAATAGAGAAAGGAAACCTATGAGATAGCTCTCAGTTTTGCTACCAAAAAAGGCTTTACAGTCTATGGAATAAGTGTTACCATTACGCACTACAACCCAAAACATTCAATGATGGTTCGCTTATATTTAACCCGTTTTTCTGATATACGTCGTTTAATTAGTGAACGACTTTCCTGAATACATGCGCCCTACAGTGGTATGGACAAAGCCGACCCTACCATTACAAACGCATGAACTTGCCAAACAGTATAGAATGTCGCCGAAGAGGTAATAGGGTGTGAACGCAAAGCAAATCTGGCAAACAACTATAGAACGATTGCAAACAAAAGTCCAGCCAGCGGCTTTTACGACCTGGTTTCAAGGGACTGATGCAATCTCTTTTCAGGACGGGATATTTATCGTGCGCGTGCCAACCACTTTCGCGAAAGCCCACCTGGAAGGGCGGTTTCTTGACTTGATTCGCTCAATCCTGTCGGAAGTTGCTGGCGGCCAGGTTGAAATACGTTTCCTGGTGTCGAAGGAAGCCCCCGCGTCCAGAAGTGACGGGGTAACTGAGCCATCATCTGCCCCGCATAAACGAACGTATCGCATCCCCAAAAGTCGTCTCGCGTCCCTCGAACATGAGAAATCAAAGCTGGACGCAGCTTTTGTGGCGAATAATGCCGCTTCTACTCCTTCAACCCGGCCCGTTGCGCATCGCCGTTCGGATAAAGATGCGGCGACGGATGAATTCGAGGCAGAAAATGAAACACGCGCGCCGCGAGATTATGTCAAAAATGCTCTGCCGGGCCTGCTGCCTTTAGGCGGCGAGGGCATGCTGAACCCGCGCTACACCTTCAGTACCTTTATTATGGGTAAGTCAAACCAGTTGGCGCACGCGGCTTCACTGGCAGTGGCGGAGAATCCTGGCCAGGTATATAATCCTTTGTTCTTCTATGGTGGGGTAGGTCTGGGCAAGACACACCTGCTGCATGCTATTGGACATGTGGGCGAGGCGTCCGGGTTGAACGTGCTCTACGTGACTTCGGAAAAGTTTACCAATGAGATCATCAATGCGATTCGCTATCAAAAAACTGAGGAATTTCGCGCCAAATATCGCCAGATTGACATCTTGATGGTCGATGATATCCAGTTTATCGCGGGCAAAGAGTCAACCGAAGAAGAATTTTTCCATACCTTCAATACGCTGCACAGCGCCAATAAACAGATCGTGGTGACAAGCGATCGACCGCCCAAAGCCATTCACAGCCTGCAAGACCGCCTGCGCTCGCGTTTTGAATGGGGGTTACTCGCCGATATCCAGCCGCCGGAGTACGAGCATCGCCTGGCTATCCTGCGCTCGAAGGCAGAATCGCTGCGTTTCGCGATTCCTCCATCCGTCATCGAATATATTGCGCGTCCTGAATGCAGCAGCGTGCGCGAATTGGAAGGCGCGCTCAATCGCGTTATTGCCTACGCGACGCTGCACGATGCCGCGCTGACGGTCAATCTCGCGGTTCAGGCGCTGGAGCATATTTATAACGAGGGCAGCAGCAGACCACACTCGTCAATGAGTATTAGCCAGGTGCTCGAAGGTGTATGCGCCTATTATAACGTCGACCTTGAGCGCATGCGCGGCAAACAACGCGAGCGCGAGATTGCCTGGCCGCGCCAGGTGGCGATGTATTTGATGCGCCAGGAAACTAGCGCCTCTCTGATACAAATTGGCGCGGAACTGGGCGGGCGCGATCACACCACGATTATGCATGGCTGGGAAAAGGTGCAGACGGAGATAGGCAACAACGACCGCGTGCGGCACGAGGTCGCTGCCGTGCTGGAATCCCTGCAACGAGGCAAATCCTCTCATTAAACCCGCTTTACCGCCGACGCAGTGAGTCGGGAATGATCAGCGAACGCAGTTTGTCGGACAGCGTCTTCTGCTCTTGTGGCTGTGGTAAGAGATAGAGCAACAAGGCGAGCAGCGCGAGCGTCATGGCGGCAATCAGCAACAGACTACCTGCCGAAAGGATACCCGGCGATCCTCCCGCATTTGGAGACGAGGACCCCCCCGTATTTGTCGGGCCATTTGGCGAGGTAGGAATGACCGTTGCCGTCGGCGAAGGCGTGATTGTGGGGGACGGCGTCGGCGAAGGCGACGATGTGGGTGATGGCGAAGGCGTAATCGCGGGCGATGGAGTGGGCGACGGTGTAAGAGTCGGGGGTATCGTGGGTGATGGCGATGGCGACGGAGTGGGCGACGGTGTAGGTGTCGGCCCTGGAGTACAGGTCCAGGTAACTGTAACAGGGGTAACTACAACGCCTTTGAGCGTTGTCTTGCCGGTGAACGTGATTGTTTCAGTAGCACAGGGCAGACCAGAAATTGTCACATTGTTTGTGGTGATAAGCGGAGTGAGCAGGCCGGTAGTTGGATTGACTGTGACCGGCGCGGTAGATTTTGGTTGCCAGATTATACCTCCAGCTGGAATATGTATTGCGCTCAAGGTCACATTGCATTGTGATATCGTGCCTTGAGTACTGCAAGCACCTACCCCGGGCTTGATAGCGGCGGGTGCCACGGTGAGAGCCGGTTGGGGAGCCAACGGTTGAGCGGGGAAGATTATTTCGCCCAGAAATGCCGCCGACAAATCCGACACTGGCAGTCTCACATGAACTCTGCGCAGCCCTGGCAAGATCAAGAGCGCCATAACTGCCACAACGAGCAGGCCGATCAGGATACCACCAGTAATCCAGAGCCACAGACGTTGCTTAGCAGGAGAATCGGCTACTGTCATATCGTTGTCTTTCCTCGTATTTACACAGGAATAATCAGCATTGTCACATCATCATCTTCGACCCCGTCGCGGCGAAATTCGCGGCGAATATACTGCTCAAATTCGCCAGCAGTGGTGATTGCGAGCAAGGCTTGCCAGCGATTTACCTTATGTTCGATTTGCGCCAGCATCCATTTCGCCAGTGTATCGGTGGTCAAAACTACCAGGTCACCGGGTGATGCGTTGAGAATTGTGTTCCTGCGTCGCATCCAGGCGTGTCCTACCAGTTCGGGGCGTGCCGCAGTCACCAGCGTCGCGGGATAGGAATCGAAATCCTCACTCTTCTCGTAAGGAAATCTGTTGCGTATAAGCCAGCCGCCGTTCCCATCAGGTGTGAAATGAAAGAACTCGCTGTCGCCGATGGCAAATACGGTAATTGCTGTGTTGACGCGGCCTTCGTTTTGTCGTGGGGGATCGAGTAGGCAAGCAATCAGCGTTGTTTGTGCCCCCTGGCGGATCTCCTGACTCCAATCTTGTATACCGTTGCCATTGCGCGCGCGCAGGGCATTGATGGTCGGTACCCATCGCTGCTCGATCCAGGCATGCCACTGCTGGCTGCAAGCGGCTAGCCAATGCTGAAAATCGTCTTTTCCGGTGAAAAGCGCGGCTCGCTGCACAAAACTTTTCGCCACAAGGCGAGCCCAGGGTCCGGGAACAAAGCTGCCAGCCACGCCGTCTGCTACCGCGTAGCAACGATAGCCGTTACTGGCTGCCAGAGCATAACGATCCTGACATTCGACGAGGGGTTCGCCCTCTTTCGGCAGGAGGAAGCAGCGCTCGTTCGTAATAGGCTGATCCAGCGAAAAGAACTCATCGTTTTCGATTGGTTCATAGAAGGGTGGCGCAGCCGGGGGCAGTCCGTAGTTGTTCGACACGCGGTACTGGTTGCCTGGATCGGTTACGGGCATGGGTAGAACAAACGCGGCTTCGCCAGGCTGGTATCCTCCTGGTCGAGCAGGGGTAGGCGTTAAACGTGGTGTGAGAAGTGCGTGGCTGATGCCCGCGCCGCGCTGGTCGATCGCGTGAACCTGAGATGCGTGGGGATCGGCTGTATGAGAGGAATGTGAGCCTAACCAGAGGGCGAAGATGCGCGCCGCGATGAGTAAAATTAGCAAGGCCAGCAGAAGCACGCCAGGCGTATGCAAGGAAAAGGATACCGCTAGCAGCGCCAGTATAATGCTGGCAAGCGCGAGCAGAAGGCCGATCACGCGCAGAGGTGAACCTGCTCCCGCAGAAGGTGGCGTCGTTCTCCTGTTGCTCGGATGCGGGTATGGCGACGGCGAAGTAGAGTATTTCATATAGCCCCCATGTCGGTATGCCTAGCTTATATATGGCAGCTAGTATACCATATCATATGTAGAATACTCTAGATTAGTGAATGGAGTAGAACTTTTGTCAGGCTCGACACGAAACATAATGTGTCATTGTGTTTCATCTCTTGTCGAAGAGTATGTCTAACTCAATTTATTATATTCATTTGTATTTACATGCATATGAATTGCATGGTAAAATATTTAAGTGCAAGATACTGTGGATGAACAGGTATTATTGTAGCGTACAGGAGAGAAGATTATGGCGAGCTTACCACAATCTATCGGAAAGTATCGCATCCTCAAAGAAATTGCCCGTGGTTCATTCGGGCGCGTCTACCGGGGCGAAGATACCTCGAAGCAGAATCATCCGGTTGCTGTCAAGTTTATGCATGCATCACACCTGGCCTCGCCCCAGGAACGCAGCAGTTTCTTGCAAGAAGCTCAGCTACTGACCCTGCTCCGTCACCCGTATATTGTACCGGTTCTGGACGTAGGCATCGAGGAGGAGATACCATACCTGGTGATGGAGTATGCCCCGCTTGGATCGCTGTATAATCGCCTGAAAGAGCTGGCCCCACGTCCGCTGCCCGTCAAAGATGCGCTGACCATGCTCGGCCAGGTGGGCACTGCGCTGCAATATGCTCATCAGCAATAGGAATTACAGTTGCAACAATGGTTCTCTTCCCAACTGCTCCTATGTTTATAGCTACGCGTTCACCGGCGGCAGTGATGCTTCCAGCTACACGTATGTCGCGCAGAGTGACGTGGATGACTCATATAACCAGGCGGTCAACCAGTATGAAGGTGGGGAAACAGCCACCGCCAGAGCTAATGTCCAGGGGCAGGTGGCCTCAAACGAGCAAATGTCTGGCGGCATCAATTGTTCGCACCAACTTAGTGACAACCACAATGTAGGGGACCATGCTACCAGCGTCACTGCTTACATTGCGGTAACATGTTCGGCTGAAGTCTACGATTACAATGGAGCGCGGTCACTGGCGGCTTCGCTGCTGCAAAAGTCGATTACCAGCACACCTGACGAAACACAGGTTGGCAAGATAACTACCAACCTGTTATCGGCTGTGGGAGGGTCGAATGGCACGGTTGTCGTGAAAGTTGAAGCAAAGGGAACCGACTTGCCCTTGCAATAGCTTGTAGAGTTGTTTTAGCGTCACGTTGCGACAGGCACGGTATCTAGCGCTGCACTACCGGGCGCTGCGCCTCTTGCAGGTGGTGGGCCACCGATTGATGGTGATCGCCGCTTTCTCCGCTGGGATCGGTGTGAATGATGGCTTCCGACATGCCCTTGATGGTGTGGAAGAGCCGATGGCGCACCTCTTCCGCGATGGCGTGTGCCCTTACGAGGGTCAGGTCAGGGTCTACCTCGATGTTCATGACCACGTGCATGGTATGCCCCACCCAGCGAGCGCGCACATCGGTCACTGCCTCGACGCCGGGTACTTGCCGGGCCGTGTCGATGATGGATGGCACGACGCGCGGGTCAACGGCATCGAGGAGCCTCTGTATGACGCTGCGCGAAGTCGAATAGACGACGGTGAGAATGACCATGGTAATCAGGATACCGGCGACGGGGTCGGCCATAGGAAAGCCGAGCTTGACGCCGATCAGTCCCACGAAGGCCGCCAGCGAGGTCAGACCGTCGATGCGCGAGTGCTGGCCGTCGGCGACGAGCGGAACGCTATTGATGCGCTTACCAACCGAGATTTTGTACTGCGCCAGCGTTTCATTGCCGATGACGCCGACCAGGGCAGCCGCCATGCTTAAATAGATTTGGGTTGGTACGTTGCCGCTGGTCAACTTTTGGATGGACTCAACCGCGCCAGCTATCGCGCTGGCGATAATTACCAGCACGATAAAGATGCCTGCCAGGTCTTCCGATCGATAATAGCCATAGGTGTAACGGTGGTTGGCGGCGCGATTGGAGACGACAAAGGCGATCCACAACGCGATGGTGGTGAAGACATCGCCCAGGTTGTGCAGCGCGTCGGCGAAGAGTCCCGCGCTTCCTCCGATAGTGGCGATGGTGAACTGGATGATTGCCACCAGCAGCATACCCGCCGTCGCAATCTGCACGGCGCGCAGTCCGGCTTTATTGCCATACAGGTCGGCATCTACCTTGCCATGTTCATGCCCATGGCCGCCTTTGCCACTATGCTCAGCGTGGTCGTGGTCGTCATGGTCATGATCATCATGATGATTGGTTGTAGATGGTTCGCGCATGGCACCTCACCTTTCCATTCGTGTACTCACTGTATTATATACGCATTACCTGCGCGATAGCGTATATTGCCAGGGGGATCCTCGCGGTTTCCCGAAATTCTCGCGAATTTGCAACTATTCGCTTAATGACACGTCAAATACATAAGTGTATAATACATTAACCGTAACTACTATCTATATGGAGAGACAAGCGCGCAAAAACATAATGGAAGACACATTTACTGATTATTACACTGTGCTGGGCGTGGATGCACACGCGTCAAGCGAAACCATTAAAGCAGCATTCAAAAAGCTAGCTCTAAAATATCACCCCGATGTCTATAAAGGCGAAGATGCTGAGGAACGCATGCGTCTCCTGCTGCTTGCCTACCAAACATTGAATGACACAGACGAGCGCAGGCACTACGATTTGCAGCGCGCGGAACATTTGGGACTCGATCTGAACGGCAGCGGCGCAGCTCGTCAGCACTCTACCGCTTCCGCGGGTGTTTCGACTGCGCGCGGCGACCGGCGCTTCGCTTTTCCGGTCCTTGATAAAGCCGGCGTATCCAGCATCGAATTTGCGCTGGAAGGCTTTGTGTATAAACTCTGGCCCGATGATGCCCGCGTATTGATGCAAGATGGTGTACTGCACGGAACGGTGCGGGACGCGGAGCAGGGAACTTCACACTACTGTCATCGCTGTCATCATCGCTGGACGACTTCCACGCAGGCCAGCCTGCACATGGTGTGTCCCAACTGCCAGGCCAGGGATTGGGCCGAGTACATGCTGCTGCGCTGCGCGCATTGTAGCGCGGCCTTTGAGAGCCGCGAGATACGCGATAAGATGCGCGGCGGCAGGCTCTACTTCCCATACGAACTGTTTCCCCTGTGTCCCAACTGTCGCAGGTCGCAATGGTGTCCGGCAGAGGATGTGCGTGTTCAAGCGATGCGAGCTGCCGGTGCGCGCCACCGGGCATTGTTGCTGCTGGGCGCTGTAGCAGTGACTGTGCTGGTGATGGGGATAGTGCTGTTCGCGTTTGCGCGCTTCTAGTAGGGACTCTCAAACAGGAAGCAGGGCCACCCGCGCGGGTGGCCCTGCTTCCTGTTTGAGAGAAAGCTCTACTAATTTCCGCTGTTCAGCCCGATGTTGGTTGCCGTACCGTTGGTGCCGTTGTAGTCAACGGTGACTTTCACGGATGCGCCGTTCTGGATGGACTGCGCGTTGTTGTTAAAGTCGCTCAGGTCGGCGTTGGAGGCAATTGCGAAGCTGAAGCTTTTGTTGCCAACCGCGAAGTGGATTACATGATCGGAGCCGACCGCCGCAGTCGTCACGCCGTCGAACTTGATCTCGTTGACGTTATCTGAAGTAGGATCGACGTTACCGATCTTGGTAGCCGTGAAGCTGCCATCAGCATTGGCGGTCGCATCGACTTTGACCTGTGTGTTGACTCCGGGCAACACGTTGTTGAAATCGCCCAGATCGGTCGTGCTATTGGTTGCCAGCGAGAGGGTTGAGCCGTTGGGCATGCTTACGACGAGGCTGTTAGCTCCGGTGCTCTGCACTTTGCCGAAAAACTCGATGCTGCCGGGTTCATTCGTCGTCGCGGTCTCGTTGGTGTTGGGCGTCTCGTTAGCATTGGGCGTGCCCTGGTTGTTATCAAGGGTGACGTTGGAGCCGCCGACGATGGAGAACGAGCCGTCGCTGTTGGTTGTCACCTGGACGGTGTAGACCTTGCCCACCTGGCTCTGCAAAAGCTGGATGATGTCGGCGGGAACATGGTTGATGCTGTCGTTCTGGCCGTTCACGCTGAGTACGACGGTATTGGTGCTGGCGTTCACCGAAACGACCGAACCTGTCAATGTGTTCTGCCCGTTGCTCAGGCCGGAACAAGCGCTAACCATAATCATCACTACAAGAACTGCTATACCTGCCACTACATTTCTTACAAAAGATTTTTTCATGGTTTTTCTCCTTCAATTTGTTTTTGACGGATTAATTTTTTAGATATCCATCAGAGTTCTTTCTTACTTATTTACGATAATACACCAATTTTTAGGGCTTTACTATGCTCTAGAGCACAGTTGAAATGTGAGGTGCGTCATGCGAATTGTGTTATAATCAGCACAGGCTGACAGACAAGAGGAGACAGAGGACAATCATGACAGAAACATCCGCGTTGCGCAGCGGCATTTATCCCCCTCTACCCACGTTTTTTACCAGCGACGAAGACCTGGACCTGGATACCTTGCGACGCCATATCCGGCGTATCGCGGATAGTGGTATAGCTGGCTATGTGGTGATGGGAACTAATGGCGAAGCGGTGCATTTGAGCAGCGAAGAACGAGTACGGGTGATCGAGACGACGCGCGCCGTAACTGGCGAAGAGGCGATTATCCTGGCCGGATGCGGTGAGCAATCGACACGGGCCACCATCGCGCTTTGCAGGCAGGCGGCGCAGGCCGGGGCCACTTTCGCGCTCATCCTGCCGCCATTCTATTTCAAGGGGCGTATGAGTAGCAGAGCTTTGCTCGCTCACTACCAGGCCGTTGCTGATGCCAGTCCGCTGCCTGTCGTTATCTATAATATGCCGGCCAGCGCGGCGGGGCTGGACATCGATGCCACAACTATTTGCGCGCTCGCGCAGCATCCGAATATCGTTGGCGTAAAGGATAGCGCGGGTGATATGGCGAAGTTGTCGCAGATCGTCGCGCAGGTTCCCGCGCATTTCCGCGTGTTTGCCGGGAGCGCTGGCTATTTGCTGCCAGCCCTGGCTGTCGGGGCAGTGGGAGCTGTGGCCGCGCTTGCAAATATCTTCCCGCGCGAAGTCTGCCGCCTGCAAGAACTTTTTGAAAGCGGGCAAATGCGCGAGGCGCGCATATTACAGGCGCGACTGGCCCCGGCTAATACCGCCGTGACCAACACCTATAGCGTGCCGGGCCTGAAGGCCGCGCTCGATATCCTGTTCAATTACGGCGGTTCACCGCGCTCGCCTTTGCAACCGTTGACCGGGCAGGAACGCGACCAGTTAGCGGCCATCCTGCGTGGTGTGTAAGGGCGACACATTGCAGGGTTTTCCGAGAGGTGTGAAGCGATGCCGCTTGATATCGAACTCTACCGCAGAACCATCCTGGCACCTGTTGGACAAAATACAAAGAAGCTGCGCCGCATCAGTGTCATTGATATGCAGCCCGAAGATGCGAAAATGACGCTAGTCATGCTGCATGGCTATGGTGGCAGCGCGGCGCAATGGCTCTACCAGTTGCAATTCTTCGGGCAGACGATGCGCGTGGTGGCTCCCGATATGCGCGGGCATGGATTGAGCGATGATCCCGCCGAATTGCCCTGCACGATGGATGAACTGGTCGATGACCTGGTGCTAACGCTTGCTCGCCTGGATGCATCGCGCCCTTTCCAGCGCCCGTTTTACCTGCTGGCGCATTCCTTTGGCGGCGCGATTGCCACTGAGTATGCCCTGCGTCATCCTGAGGATGTGCGCGGGCTGGTCTTGATAGGCGTGCCGACGCGTTTTATTGTGCGCGAGATCGTGCGCCGCGTGATGATTGTGCCAGACCCCGTCTTTAGCAAGGTGGCGAAAACCATCAAAGTGGCTTTGTATGCTCCTCAGCGCACGCTTAAACGCATGCACGATAGTGTCCTGTCGAAGTGGCGTGGGCAAGAACGCATGCAGCAGCTGCGCGTGCCGACGCTGGTTATGATTGGGCATCGCGATAACGTCTTCCTGCGCGAACACTATGAAGACGTTTCCCGCACCATTCCTGGGGCGCAACAGGTGGTCATCCCTGTCTCGGCCCACCTGGTACAGCTCGAACGCCCGGATGCGGTGAACCGCGCTATCCGTCGCTTTGTTGATGCCCGGCAACAGGCGATAGGTGATATAGGCGATATAAAACAGCCCGCGCAGCCACTCGCAGCCACGGCGCACGCGACGCGCCTGGCTGAGATGCCGTGGCTACAATATTATGATAGAGGTGTGCCAGAGTCCCTGCCCTTACCCGGACAACTGCTGCAAGATATGCTCAACAACGCCGCGCAAGCTTATCCTGATCGTCCCGCTCTGATCTTCTTCGGGCAGAAAATCGGCTATCGCGAGCTGGACCGCGCTAGTAATCGTTTCGCGCATGCTCTGCGAAGATTGGGCGTGCAGAAGGGCGAGCGCGTAGCCATCATCCTGCCCAATGTGCCGCAGTACGTCATCGGCGTGTATGGCGCGCTCAAGGCCGGAGGAACCGTCGTGCTGGGCAGCCCGCTTTCCAATGAAGAAGAGATCACGTATCAACTGCAACATTCCGGCGCGCAGGTGTTGCTCACGCTCACTGCCTATCGCCCCCTGGTCGAACGCATCTGTGCCAGCACCAGCATGCGGAGCATCATCTTTACCGATGCGCGCGAGTACCTGCCCCTGCGCCAGCGTTTGAGGCTGGCGGGTATGCTCGATGAAGAAGTGTCTCCCGCGAGCAAGCCGGCATTAGCAGAGCGCGCAAGTGATGACCGGCATGGAGAAGCTGCTTCTAATACTCAATTAAGTACGCCCACGGGCGCA
>Ga0307374_10009023_pt1 | contig 14780 bp, 16 predicted proteins | sample OX3MG_FD_202532 | JGI IMG/M metagenome (GOLD analysis project Ga0307374, IMG submission 202532) | Soil microbial communities from Risofladan, Vaasa, Finland - OX-3 | ecosystem: Environmental > Terrestrial > Soil > Coastal area > Acid sulfate soil | place: Finland: Risofladan, Vaasa | collected... | reverse complement strand
GCACAACTGATCCGGCGGGTCGCTATCCCACGCCCGTCCCGTTGCGCCACCGGTCTCTGCTGGCTCGTTGGGCTAGCTTCTGGCGGCTTCGACGCGCCGGAGGGACGGTCAGCGGCACATGTACAACTCAGGCGACACGGCATGGGTACTGACGAGCGCTGCGCTCGTGCTCTTCATGACCCCCGGGCTCGCCCTGTTCTACGGGGGGATGGTCCGGCGCAAGAACGTGCTCGGCATGATGATCCAGAACTTCACCGTCATGGCGGTGGTGAGCCTGCTGTGGGTGTGGGTCACCTACAGCCTCGCGTTCGGCCCGGACTGGGGGGGTCACGGGATCATCGGCACGCTGCACTTCGCCGGGCTGGGCCATATCCACCAGTCGGTGCCGGGCTTCACCCACCAGCATGCGCAGACGATCCCGCCCGTCGTGTTCGTGATCTTCCAGATGATGTTCGCCATCATCACGCCGGCGTTGCTGACGGGCTCGTCGGCGGACCGGATGAAGTTCGGTGCTTTCATCGTCTTGATCGTCGCGTGGTCGATCCTCGTGTACGCGCCGATCACCCACTGGGTGTTCTCACCCGAAGGATGGCTCGCGCGGCGCGGGACCGAGGACTTCGCCGGCGGCACGGTGGTCGAGGTGAACGCCGGCGTGGCCGGGCTCGCGCTGGCGCTGGTGATAGGCCGCCGGCGTGGATGGCCGGGGAACCTCATGCGCCCGCACAACATCCCCCTCACCGTGATGGGCGGGGGGATCCTGTGGTTCGGGTGGTTCGGCTTCAACGCCGGCTCCGCCCTGAACGCCGGCGGTGCTGGCACGGCGTTCGTGAACACCAACACCGCCACAGCGGCTGCCCTGCTCGCGTGGATCGCCGTCGAGAAGCTGCGTACCGGCAAGCCGACGACGCTCGGTGCCGTATCCGGCGCCATCGCCGGAGCGGTCGGGATCACGCCGGCGTGCGGCTATGTCAACACATTGGGCGCCACGGTGATCGGCTTGGTCGCCGGCCTGGCCAGCGCGCTCGCGGTGAGCTTGAAGTTCAAGATGCGCGTGGATGACTCGCTCGATGTGCTGGCAGTTCACGGGATCGCCGGACTGGTCGGGACTTTGATGGTCGGGTTGTTCGGGACCGCCGGGTCGCTCGGCGCGAACGGATTGTTTTACGGGGGCGGCGGCAAGTTGCTGGGGAATCAGGCGCTGGCCGTGTTGTGCGTGGGGGTGTTCTCGTTTGTGATGACCGCGTTGATCGCGTTGGCGATCCGCGTCGTAGTCGGGCTGCGAGTCAGCGAAGACGACGAGCGCATCGGTCTCGACCTCACCCTCCACGAGGAAAACGCGTACGACTTCGAGGCGGCCGCCGGTCGCCGCGCTATCGGTGAAGGAGGGCACTGGTGAAGCTCGTCACGGCAGTGATCAAGCCGTTCAAGCTCGAGGATGTGAAGTCCGCACTTCAGGACGCCGGCGTGACGGGTATGACCGTGTCGGAGGCTCAGGGATTCGGGCGCCAGGGTGGTCACACCGAGGTTTATCGCGGGGCCGAGTACCGGATCGACTTCGTCCCCAAGGTTCGCCTAGAGGTCGTGGTGTCGGATGCTGATGCGGGTCGCGTCCTCGACGTGCTCGTCGAGGCGGGGCGGACCGGCCGGATCGGCGATGGAAAGGTCTGGATCACCCCGGTGGAGGATCTGGTACGGATCAGGACCGGAGAGCGCGGCAACGACGCGGTGAGCTGAGACTTCAGCCAGCGCGCCGCTCAGGCTCGAGCCCGTAGCGGATGTCGACCAGCCTGAGCACCCACCCGAAGCGCGCGAGCCCGTCGACAACCTCGCCGGCCAACAACTCCCGCGCCTCTTCGCCTACGTCGCCCACCGGGTGGACCTCGTGGACGCGCACGGTGAGAAGGAGCGCGAAGCCGTCCCACACCCCGGCCGGCACGGCGCGGACAGCCGGGAAACCGCGGCGGGTCGCTTTGACCACACGGGTCAGAAGTCCCTGCGGCGGTCTCCCGTTGCGCATCGGTGGCAACGACGCCAGCACCGGCAGCTCTGCCGGCGCCATGAAACGAGCGGGCTCCTGCTCGACGGCAATCCTCGCCGCGTAACCGCTCGTCACCACCTGCACCCCGGCGGCCGGTGCAAGCGACGGGATCGGCCGCGCGAGGCGGTCCAAGTAGTCGATCGCGAGCTGTGTGGTTAGCGAGCTCAACGACGTAAGGCCCGCGGCCTCCCTACGTGCCGCGTCGTCGAGCTCCCGGGACGCATCGCCATCAGGTCCGAGCAGCACGAGTGCCGCTTCGGCGGCACTCGCATCGACGCGGCCCTCCGCGGGACGCACTGCGAAGGAGTGACCGTACCGGAACCGCTCCCCGGCTGCCCGCAACCGCTTGATCGCGCCCGAGGGCAACGCTCGTCAGGCCCGCCAGGTCGAGCGGCGCGGAAGGTCGAACATGACATCCACCTGCTCGCCTCGTACCGCCTTGAACGCGAGCTCCTTCCAGTGACCTGCGCCGGCGAGGGGTTCCGGCAAGCGGTTCTCCGAGAACCAGCCGACATCCTGGGCTTCGAGAGGGTGCGGCTTCAGCTCGCCGCCGATCGCACGGCAGTGGAACACCAACGAATAGAACGGAAGCGAGCGAGCTCCGAGCCGTAGCCCGTCGAAGACCGCCACGAGCCTGAGCGGTTCGACCTCGATGCCTGTCTCCTCCTCGACTTCCTTCACCACCACTTCGGCGGCCGAGTAGCCGATGTCGGCCCAGCCTGTCGGGTACAGCCACACGCCGGAATCGCCGCGCTGGATGAGGAGGAGCTGGTCCTGGTCGTTGCCGACGATGGCGCCCACGGCGACCTTGGGAGTCACGTAGCCCGCGACGCCGTGGCCGACGCTGTTGATCCACCCGCTGACCAGCTCCTCGCTGGCGAATTCGTCTTCATTGTGACCCGACGCGAAGCGGATATCTGCCGCGACCTTCAGGATCTCCTCGAAGCGCTCGCGTTCGTAGATGCTCTGGGTGAAGGCCAGCCCGGTACGGGCGATACCCGCCAGGGCTTCGCTCCAGCGGACGAGGTCGGCGTCATTGACGCGCTTTTCCGGCACCCCTCGACACTACCGGTTACCCTGCGTAACCCTCAGAGGCAGCAACCTTCTCGGAGGTCGCCGGCCCGGGACCGTCCCAGCCGGCGGGACGGCCGCCACCTCGGCGTCTTTTTCCCGGCTCAGAGCTGCGGCAGCAGTTGGCGGGCGGCCACCTGCACGGGGTCCCACACCGACGAGTAAGGCGGGGCGTACCCGAGGTCGAGTCCGATCAGGTCCTCGACGTTCATGCCCGCCGCCAGCGCGGTGGCGATGACGTCCACCCGCTTGGCCGACCCGCGGCCGCCGACGATCTGCGCCCCGAGGAGGCGACCGCCGCCGCGTTCGGCGATGAGCTTCACGGTGGTGTGCTGGGCGTCAGGCATGTACGCCGCCGTCGTCGTCGCCTCGATCCTCACCGCCGAGACGCCGAACCCGGCGTCCCTCGCCTCCTGCTCCCTGAGGCCGGTGCGGCCGATCTCGGTTCTGCAGATGCGCGTCACGGCTGTGCCCGCCACGCCGGGGAAGGTCGCGTAGCCGCCGCTGATGTTGATCCCCGCGACGCGCCCCTGCTTGTTGGCGACCGTCCCGAGCGGCAGGTGCACCGGCCGGCCGGAGACGATGTTGTACGACTGGCAGCAGTCACCGGCGGCCCAGACCCCTTCGCTCGATGTTCGCTGCTGCCGGTCGACGACGATCGAACCCCGCACACCCGTGTCCACTCCCGCCGCTGCTGCAAGGTCGGCGTTCGGCTCGACTCCGAGGCCCAGCACGACGAGGTCGGCGGGAAACTCGCCGGCGCTGGTCACTACCGCCGACTCGGTCACGGCGGTCAGCTCCTCGCCGGTGCGGACCGTTACGCCCGCCTGGCGCATGCTGCGCGCGACCAGCGAGCCCATGTCGGGGTCGAGAGAACCCATCACCTCAGCAGAGGCCTCGACGACTGTCACCGACGCCCCGCGATCGAGGAACGCCTCTGCGAGCTCCAGACCGACGTAGCCGCTTCCGACCACCACGACGTGGCCAGGCCGGTGCGACCTGGCATCGTCCAGCAGCCGCGTGGCGTCGGCGAGGGTCTGCACCCCGTGTACGTGCGGTAGGTCGAGCCCGGGAATGTCCGGTCGCCTCGGGCGCGCGCCGGTCGCTATGTGCAGGAGGTCGAAACCCAGGTGGAAGGTGCGCCCATGGGCCCGGTTGTACACCTCGGCCTTGCGCGACGAGAGATCGAGACCGACCACCTCGTGCTCGGTCCGCACGTCGATGCGCATCGAGCGGAACTCTTCTGGGCTGCGTGCGACAAGGTCCGCGATGCCGTCGAGTGCCCCGCCAACGAGGTACGGGATGCCGCACGCCGAGTAGCTCGTCCAGCGACCCATCTCGAGCGCCACGATCTCTAGGTCGGGTCGGCGCCGGCGGGCAAGGGATGCCGCCGACATGCCGGCGCCATCGCCACCGATGACCAGAAGCCGCTCTCCCATCTCCCCGACTGTACGGCGCCCGGCCGGGGTTGGGAGGGACTGCGTGGGCGCCACCGCTTGCATCCGGCTCCGTGCCAGCATGGTTACCCATGGGCGTAAGGGACGACTGCAAGCACTATCTCTTCCGTAGCACCGCCGCTGGCGATGCCATGCAGCGCTGTCGCCTGTCCGCCAACGACGAGCACCCCTTCGCCTGCCCTGAATCCTGCCTTTTCTTCGAACCGCGCGCCCTGTCGGGCGCAGGGTGGACCCAGGCTCCGACCGAGTCGATGAGCAACACCGCCCGGGGTATCGACGCGCTGCCGGTCCAGCCGAGACGCCGGCGGGGCAAGAAACGGCGCGGGTGACCGCCGGCGGCTAACCCTCCAGCGGCTGGTCGAGACGGTCGACGTCGACCCCGATGTCCTCGAGCCACTCGAGCGCCTCTGCCAACGCGTTCTCCGATCCCGACATCTCGCAGACGATCCAGCCGACCTCGTCGCTGACATCCGCGCGCCGGATGTTCGGCATCACCTCGAAACGGCGCACCAACTCCCCCATGATCGGCTCCCGCACCAGATCCGGTGGGAATGTGAGCTTGACCCTCGATGCCGTCACGCGCGCGCACCTCCGTCCAACACTCCAGGGTTGAGGTTGCCTGACCGCAAGCCTTCGAGGTCGAGGGTGACGTAGCGATAACCGGCGTCCTTGACCGCGGCGATGACAGCGTCGCGGTCGGCGCCGGCGGCTCTCGCGAGGTCTTCGGGCCCGCCGAGCTCGATACGGGCCAGGTCGCCGTAGTGGCGCACTCGCAGCTCCCGGAAACCCAGTCGCTTCAAGGCTTCCTCGGCCGACGCCACCTGGTTCAACGTGGAGAAGGTCACGGCCGTACCGTAGGGCACGCGCGAGGCGAGACAGGCCGCCGCCGGTTTGTCCCAGATATCGAGGCCCAGGAGCCGCGCCGCTTCGCGCACGGCCTGCTTGCCCAGTCCGGCCTCCACCAACGGGAAGACGGCGCCGCGCTCGCTGGCCGCTGCCTGACCAGGACGGTGGTCCTGAAGGTCGTCGAGGTTCACGCCGAGGGCGATGGCTGCGTTCTCGTCCTCTGCAACCGGCAGGAGCTTCTCCATCAGCTCGCTCTTGCAGTGGTAGCAGCGGTCGATCCCGTTGGCTACGTACTCGGGGCGGGAGCCCTCCGCGGTTGCGACCTCGATCCAGCGCATGCCCCACCGGTGGGCGAGTCGCCTGCAGTCCGCACGCTCCGACGGAGCGAGCGAGGTAGAGACCGCCGTCACGGCCAGGGCTCGATCGGGGCCGAGGACGCCGTTCGCCACGAAAGCCAGCAGACCGGAGTCCACGCCCCCGCTGAAGGCGACCAGGAGCCGCTCGCGGGACCGGAGCACCTCGCGCAGGCGGTCGATACCGGCCGCGTCCGGGCGCGTAGGGAGAGTCACGCGTCTTCGACCTGGATTCGGATTCGCTTGTTTCCCTTTCCCTTGGACTCGGTCTTTAGGACCGCGACGCGACCGACCTCGTCGGTGCTCCTGACGTGGGTTCCGCCGTCTGCCTGCTTGTCCAGGCCCACTATGTCCACGACCCGTATCTCCTCGACGGCTTCCGGTATGAGGCTGACCTTGGTGCGGATCAGGTCGGCGTCGAGCACGGCCTCGGCACGCGGGATGAAGCTGATGTGGATGGGGCGGGCCGCACGAAGCTCGTCGTTGACCAGCTTCTCGACCTGCGCCCCGAAGCCGTCAGGCAGCGGGTCGAACTCGAAGTCCATCCGCGCCGACAACGGCTCCATGTTCCCGCCTGTAACGGGCACTCCCCACTGATTCCAGATCACACCGCACAGAACGTGAAGCGCCGTGTGGGTGCGCATGAGCTTGTGCCGGCGGTCCCATTCGACGACGCCGTGGACGGTGTCGTCCTCGGCAGGCACCGGTCGGTCGCCGGGCTCGAGGGTGTGCCACACGAAATCACCCTCCTTGCGCACGTCCGTCACCTGCAGGCCCGCCAGGGTCCCGATGTCGTGCGGCTGCCCGCCGCCGGTCGGGTAGAACGCGCTGCGGTCGAGCCCTACCCTGCCCGCTTCGGCGTCGACGGCCACGACGGTGGCGTCGAACTCCTGGAGGTAGGCGTCGCGCAGGTACAAGAGCTCGGTCGGCACATTGTCATCTTGCCAGCCCGTGGGCCGGGGCACGCCTGGGTCCGGGTTCTGGGTTTTTGTGGGACGAACCCGTTTTGTGGAACACAGCCGTCGTCTGACGACGTGTGTGTCCCGCAAAAACGGCTGTGTCCCGCAAGACGGCCGTGTCCCGCAAAACGGCCGTGTCCCACCAGGATCGCCGAGCGGGGCGGCGAAGACTCCCTCGGTTTGCGGCAGGGCAACCAGCGCCAGGAGCACCGTCCAGCCTCCAGCCCGATGTCATGAAGTGAGCGAGAGGACCTCGTCGATGGGCGCGATAACGCCCGCGTAGAAGGGGCCGAACTCGGCGAAGCGCGCGGACGCCTCGTCGAAACGCATCGTGTAGACGGTGTCCTTCAGATCGTCGGGATGGACCCCGAACAGGGTCACTCCCCACTCGTAGTCGTCGAGCCCGGTCGAACCCGTGACGAGCTGCACGACCCGCCCTGCGAAACGCCGCCCCGACTTGCCGTGGTCGATCATCAGTTGCTTGCGCTGTTCGAAGTCGAGCGAATACCAGTTGTCGCCGGCAACCCTGCGCTTGGACATCGGGTAGAAGCAGATGGCCCGCTTTCCTTCCGGGGGCAGCTTCGGGTACAGGCGGTTGCGGAGGTGCTCCTCGGGCATTCCCTCGGTGTACTCGGACACCTCGGTGAGAGAGACGTAGGAGCCCACGATCTCGAGTCCGGCTGCCTGCAGGCCGCCCTGCAGCCGGCGCAACCGCACCCAGTCAGGTCCGATCGCCATCACTCCCAGGTCCGCCTTGTGCCCCAGCACGGAGAAGGCGACCACTTGGTGCTCCTCCACCTCGGCCGCCTTCACCGCGGCGATCACTGCTTGCTCGTCCGTGTCCGGGCGGACCCGGCAAAACAGATGCAGCACTCCCCACCCGACCGTCGGCTTCAGCGGCTCCGTCACACGTCCAGCTTAAGACGGCGTCCCCGATAACCTCCGGCGGTGCTGACCGTATCGTTCGATCTTCCGGCCGGCTGGGTCGACCTGCCCCTCACCGGAGGAGTTCGGAAGGGCCTGCTGCGGCGCAGTGCCTACGAGGTCCGCGCCCACGAGTTGGTCTCGTCGGGTGCTGTTATCAGGCCGCTGCGCGCCGCGACTGCCAGGTATCTACAACGGGTCGCGTCGGGTGCCCCCGATGCGCTTGGGATCGCCACGCTCGTGCAGGCACCGTCGCGGGAGGAGCACACGTTCGTGACGTTCGCCGTGTTCCGGGGCCCCCGCGTCGACGCCGAGCCGCTGGAGGAGATGGCCTCGCGTAGGGCCGATGACCGAGAAAGCGAGCACATTGTGGAGCCCGCCGAGCTGCCCTGGGGCCGTGCGCTAAAGGCGGCCTACACGAGGCCAGGGCTGCAGGGCGACGGCAATCGCCCCTTCGTCCAGTACTGGGTGGAGCCCACGGGCCTCGACACGGTCGTCATCGCCTTGGGCGACATCGACGCCCCGGACGGGGCCGATGTCGAGAAGTTCCTCTCTGACATTGACCACCTTGCCCGCACCGTGACGGTGGACGGGATGGACGAGCGCCACCGCTGAAAGCGAAAAACGGACCCCGACCCACACCTGGGCCGCGCCTTCGTCCGAATGGACGGCCGGCGCGGAACGCAGTGTGGTGTCGGGGTCCGCTCTACTAGCTGGAGGACGGAGACTTGCTTAGAAGTCCTCCATCCCTCCGCCGGGCATGGCGGGGGCGTCCTTCTCCGGCTTGTCGACGATGACCGCCTCGGTGGTCAGGAACAGGGCGGCGATCGACGCTGCGTTCTGCAGAGCGGATCGGGTCACCTTGGCGGCGTCGATGACGCCGGCCTTGAATAGGTCCTCGTACTCGCCGGTGGCGGCGTTGAGCCCCTCGGACGGGCTCTTGAGCTCCCGTACGCGTTCGACGACCACGCCGCCCTCGAGACCGGCGTTGATCGCGATCTGCTTGAGAGGCTCCTCGACGGCGCGCGCCACGATGCGGGCTCCCGTCGCCTCGTCACCCTCGAGCTTCTCGGCGCGGTCGAGGATCGCCGACTGTGAACGCAGAAGCGCGACCCCGCCACCGGGGACGACGCCCTCTTCGACTGCAGCCTTCGTGGTCGACACAGCGTCCTCGATGCGGTGCTTCTTCTCCTTGAGCTCGACCTCGGTCGCGGCACCGACCTTGATGACCGCGACGCCGCCCGACAGCTTCGCGAGCCGCTCCTGGAGCTTCTCACGGTCGTAGTCGGAGTCGGTGTTATCGATCTCGGTCTTGATCTGGTTGATACGACCCTTGATGTCCTGCTCCGAGCCCGCGCCCTCGACGATGGTCGTCTCGTCCTTGGTGACGACGACCTTGCGGGCACGGCCGAGGAGATCGATGGTCGTGTTCTCGAGCTTGAGGCCGACTTCCTCGGTGACGACCTGGCCTCCGGTGAGGATGGCCATGTCCTGCAGCATCGCCTTGCGGCGCTCGCCGAACCCGGGAGCCTTGATCGCAACGCTCTTGAAGGTGCCGCGAATCTTGTTGACGACCAGGGTCGCGAGGGCCTCGCCCTCGACGTCCTCGGCGATCACGACCAGCGGCCGGCCCGACTGCATGACCTTCTCCAGCAGCGGGAGCAGGTCCCGCACAGCCGAGATCTTCGATCCGACGAAGAGGATGTACGGGTCTTCGAGGGCCGCCTCCATCCGCTCGGGGTCCGTCGCGAAGTAGGGGGCGATGTAGCCCTTGTCGAAGCGCATGCCTTCGACCAGCTCCAGATCCATGCCGAAGGTCTGCGACTCCTCGACGGTGATGACCCCGTCCTTGCCAACCTTGTCGATTGCCTCCGAGATGAGGTCACCGATCTCGGTGTCGGCCGCGGAGATCGACGCGACCTGGGAGATCTGCTCCTTGGTTTCGGTCTCCCTGGACAGGTTCTTCAACGACTCGACCGCCGTCTCGACAGCCGCCTCGATACCGCGCTTGAGCGACATCGGGTTGGCGCCAGCGGCGACGTTGCGAAGACCTTCGTGCACCAGCGCCCAGGCAAGGACGGTGGCGGTGGTCGTGCCGTCGCCGGCGACGTCGTCGGTCTTCTTGGCTACTTCCTTGACGAGCTCGGCCCCGATGTTCTCGTACGGGTCTTCGAGCTCGATCTCCTTGGCGATGGATACGCCGTCGTTGGTGATCGTGGGGGCGCCCCACTTCTTATCCAGAACGACGTTTCGGCCCTTCGGGCCGAGGGTGACGCGCACGGCGTCGGCGAGCTGGTTCATCCCGCTCTCGAGCGCACGACGCGCGTTCTCGTCAAAAGCAATCAGCTTGGGCATCTGTGGTTGGTTCCCTCCGTTGAGCGGACCAGTATTAGCACTCTCATATCGCGAGTGCTAACAGTTAACCGCCTCCGGAGAGTTAGTGCAACCGGGCCCCCTCATTCCCGGCCGGGGCGCGGTACTGCCGCTCGCCTGGTTCAGCGGCCGCAGGCCGGCGCCGGCGCTAGCCCCCTGCGACGGCCGGGACGATCGAGACGGTCGAGCCCTCGCCGACCGCGGTGTCGATCCCGTCGAGGAAACGGATGTCCTCGTCGGCCACGAACACGTTCACGAACCGGCGCAGCTTGCCGGTTTCGTCGAAGAGACGGTCGTGGAAGCCGGGGTGCGCGGCCTCGAGGGCCTTCAGCACCTCGACGACGGTGGCCCCCTCGACGCTCACCTCGCTGTTGCCGGCGGAGAGGGGACGCAGCTGGGTCGGGATCCGGACGGTGACGGGCATGTCCTACTAGACCTCTGGGATGTTGGACGGACGGGCATGGGCCTGGGGCCCCCACGCTCCGGAGGAGGCCGGGGTTGGAGCCCCTGCCGGGTCAATTTCGACGGCCGCCGCGAAGGCGTCCATGGTGGGGTTTATGGTCACAGTGGGGCCGCATGACGGCGACACTGCTTCGATGGTCTTCAGGCCGTTGCCGGTGACGTAGGCAACGACGCGCTCGTCTGGACGAACGACTCCGGATCGGACGAGCTGGGCCAGGCTGGCGATGGTCACCCCGCCGGCGGTTTCGGCGAAGATCCCTTCCGTCCGGGCGAGCAGCCGGATTCCCTCGATGATCTCGTCGTCGGTCACGCACCCGAAGCCGCCCCCCGACTCTCTGACGGCATCCAGGGCGTAAGGCCCGTCCGCCGGGTTCCCGATCGCCAACGACTTTGCGATCGTCTCCGGTCGCACCGGCTTTATCGCGTCGCGCCCCGCTGCGAACGCTTCCGCCACCGGCGAGCAGCCGGCGGCCTGGGCGCCTGACACCCGGACGTGCGGCTCCTCGTCCAACAACCCGACGGCGAACAGCTCCTTGAAGCCCTTGGCGACCTTCGTCAGCTGGCTGCCTGACGCGACCGGCACGACCACGTGATCGGGGGCCTGCCAACCAAGCTGTTCGGCGACTTCGAAGGCGAGCGTCTTGGAGCCCTCGGCGTAATACGTACGAATGTTGACATTGACGAAGGCCCACGACGGATGCTCGCTCGCCAGTTCCGCGCAGAGACGGTTGACGTCGTCGTAGTTGCCGTCGACCGCGATGAGCTTCCCGCCGAACACGGCGGTTGTCACGACCTTGCCGGCCTCGAGGTTGGAGGGGATGAACACGACCGACTCCATGCCGGCGTGCGCAGCGTGCGCGGCCACGGAGTTGGCGAGGTTGCCAGTGGAGGCACACGCGGCAACCTTGAAGCCGAGCTCCTGCGCCTTGGTAAGAGCGACCGAGACGACCCGGTCCTTGAAGGAGCCGGTGGGATTGAGCGTGTCGTTTTTGATCCAGAGCTCACCCAGGCCGAGTTCCGCCGCGAGGCGGTCGGCACGAACGAGCGGGGTGAAGCCGGCACCGAGGTTGACAGCCCCTTCGGCGCGCGCCGGCAGGAGGTCGGCGTAACGCCAGATGGAAAGCGGGCCCGCCGCGATCCGCTCCCTCGACACGACGGCGCGGATGGCGTCGTAGTCGTAGACGACCTCGAGCGGCCCGAAGCACCACTCGCAGACGTGGAGCGCTTCGGCCGGGTAAGGGTGGCCGCATTCCCGACACCGGAGTCCTTCGACGTAAGGCAATGATCCTCCTCGTGGCTCATCGAACCGGGCATTGGCACCTGGACCCCCTTTCGGGGCTGGTTGCCGCGGCGTCACAGGGCCCGTCCCTCAGCCGCTCTTGATAAGTCACCTGAAATGGTAGCTGCTGGCCGGCCGCCGGTCACGTCGGAATTCGGTGGCAGGATGGCGCCTGGCATGCTGCGAACTTTCACCGCCAGAGAGTTCCGTCCGGAGAGGCTCTTAGCCGCGAAAAGAGGGCGGCAGGTCGCGGTCTGCCTCCCTGCCCGGGACGAGGCCGAGACGATCGGCGAGACGGTGGCATCGGTGCAGCGCGAGCTCGTCAACAAGTTCGCCCTCGTGGACGAGCTCGTGGTGGTCGACGACGGGTCGACGGACGGCACTGCTGAGGCCGCGGCTGCGGCCGGGGCCAAGGTGATCGACGCGGCATCGGTCCTGCCCGAGTACGGGACCGAGCACGGCAAGGGCCAGGCCATGTGGCGCGCGGTGCATGTCACCCACAGCGACGTGGTGGTGTTCCTCGACGCCGACGTCAAACGATTCGATCCCTCGTTCGTGCTGGGCCTCGTCGGCCCTCTACTGACGCGGGACGATGTGACCGCTGTCAAGGGCTTCTACGACCGCCCCCTTCACGGCCGTCCCGGCGAAGGGGGCAGGGTGACCGAGCTGATGGCGAGGCCGCTGATCTCGGTCTTTTTCCCTCATCTTTCAGGCCTGCAACAACCACTGGCCGGAGAGTTCGCGGCGCGCAGGGACGTGCTCGAAGCGGTGCCTTTCGTCGGCGGGTACGGGGTGGACCTCGGCCTGTTGATCGACATCAGTGACCGCTTCGGACGCAGCGGCTTGGTGCAGTGCGACCTTGGCGAGCGGGTGCACCGGAACCGTCCGCTCTCGGAGCTGAGCGTGCAGTCGTTGGCGATCCTGCAGGTCGTGCTGCAAAGAGCCGGCGTGGCTCACGAAGACGCCGCCGCCTTCGGGTGGACGGTGCAGCTGCTGCGGCCCGGGTTGGAGCCCACGCCCGTGACCTTCACCGAGCGGCCCCCCTTGGCCGAGGTACCGGCTCACCGCAAGACGGCCTAGGCCGTCAGGTATCCCGACACCACCTCGGTGATCACAGCGAGGGTGTCGTGCATTGCGCGCTGGGGTCCTGCGCCGGCAACAAGGGTCTCGACCGTCGCGTCCGTGTCGACTCCAGGGTCCGCGTCACCGGCGACGATCAGCGCCGGGACGCCCGCCTCCGCGGCGAGGGCGAGCACACCCCCGACGGCCTTCCCGTCAAACGACTCGACATCGAGGTACCCCTCCCCCGCGATCACCAGATCCGCTTCTTCGATGCGGGCGGCCAGGTCGATCCGCTCGGCCACAACCTCGAAGCCGCTGGTCAGGGCCGCTCCCAGGGCGGCGAGCCCACCGGCAAGCCCGCCGGCCGCGCCGGAGCCTTGGATCGCCTGGACGTCGACCCCGAAGTCGTCGCGGTAGACCTGGGCGAGCCGTTCGAGACGACGGGTCAGAAGCTGAACCTGGCTCGGGCTTGCTCCCTTCTGCGGTGCAAAGTGCTCGGCGGCGTCGATGAACCGGGTGAGCACGTCGCAAGCGACGATGATCTCGACCCCCGCCAGACGGCTGTGCGGCTCGAGGGCCTCGAGGGCGCCCCAGCCTCCGTCGGTCGTCGCAGACCCGCCGACCCCGACGAGGATGTGCCTCGCTCCGTCCTTCACTGCAGCCGCGATCAGTTCGCCGGCGCCGGCAGTAGTGGCACGGACGGGGTCGTTGTGGTCCGGGCCCCCGGCGAGAGTCAGGCCGCACGCCATCGCGGTTTCCAGCGCGGCCGTGCCGTCGCCGAGATCGAACCAGGCGGCGTCCACGGGCTCGCGAAGAGGGCCGGTAACCTGGTGGGGGCGCCGGCGGCCGCCGAGCACGGCGCAGAAGCCTTCGCCGCCGTCGGAGACGGGTGCGAGATCGACCGTCCAGCCCGCTCGCCGCGCGGCATGAGCCATCGCCGCCGCGACTTCGGCAGCGGTCGCGGTGCCCCTGAACTTGTCGGGAGCGACAACGACGTGCGGCACGGGGACATAGTGCCGGGTGGAACGGGCCGCGGGGTAGGAGGGGCCGCGGAGGACGGCGACTTGCTGCGGGGTGGGTAGGGTCGTTCGGGTCATGAGCGACCCTGTCAGGGACAACGAGAGTCACCGGTTGCTTGTCCTGTCAAACCGCGGGCCGCTGAGCTTCGGCCGGGACGCGACGGGCTCGCTGGTGGCGCGCAGGGGTGCCGGCGGACTGGTGGTCACGCTCGGCCCCGGCGTCCAGCGTGACGGCGCGCTCTGGGTCGCCTCGGTCTCCGGCGGCGACGACGTGGAGGCGGCGCGTGCGGGCCTGCTCGATGCAGAGGGTTTCCACATGCGGGCGGTCGAGGTTTCGCCGGAGGTGTACGGCGCCTACTACGACGTGGTGGCGAACCAGACACTGTGGTTCTTGTTGCACGGGTTGTGGGACTTACCGAGACGGCCTCGGTTCGACCGGTACTGGACGTCGGCGTGGTCCGCCTTTCGCGAGGTCAACGAGCGCTTCGCCGCGGTGGCGGCGTCCTGCGCTGCCGAAGGTGCCGTGGTGCTGGTGCAGGACTACCAGCTCGCGCTGGTACCCCGCTTTTTGGCAGGGTTGCGATCGGATGTGAAGATCGTGTCGTTTGTGCACACGCCGTGGTGCACGCCGTCCGAACTGGCGGTGATGCCTGACGCGCTCGCGGACGAACTGATGGCTGGGATGGCCGGTGCGACGGCGTGTGGGTTCCACTCGGCGCGCTGGGCTTCTGCGTTTGCGGAGTGCTGCAGTTCACGAGGTGTGGCTTGTCCCGCCACATTTGTGACGCCGGCGGCAGCGGATGTCGCCGACGTGCGCGCGGTCGCTGCGTCCCCCGAGTGCCAGGAAGAGCTGCGCCGGCTGGATCTGCTCGTCGGGGACCGCCAGTTGCTCGTCCGGGTGGACCGGATGGAGCTCTCCAAGAACGTGCTTCGAGGG
>Ga0307374_10009022_pt1 | contig 14781 bp, 12 predicted proteins | sample OX3MG_FD_202532 | JGI IMG/M metagenome (GOLD analysis project Ga0307374, IMG submission 202532) | Soil microbial communities from Risofladan, Vaasa, Finland - OX-3 | ecosystem: Environmental > Terrestrial > Soil > Coastal area > Acid sulfate soil | place: Finland: Risofladan, Vaasa | collected... | reverse complement strand
GTGAAGGCGTCCACCCGGAGACTGGGCAGGCTCACCGACACCTGACCCGAGCATTCCGGGTCGTTGATGATGGAAGACACCGTGCTCTCGATCCCGGAGAAGTCGGCCGACGAGAGCGATGTCAGGGTCACCTCGTCGTAGCCCGTCCGGTCGAGACCGTCGCGCACCATCCGCTCGACCTGGGCCGCCGGCCGCTCCCGGACAGGTCGGGTGATCATCCCGGCCTGGCAGAATCGACACCCCCGGGTACATCCCCGAAAGACCTCGACGTTCAACCGGTCGTGGACCACCTCGATCAGCGGCACCAACTGCTGCTTCGGGTAAGGCCAGGCCCCGAGGTCGGTGATCGTTCGCTTCTCCACCTTCTCGGGTACCCCGTCCACCCGGCGGCTCACCCCGGTCAGCCGGCCGTCGCGGTAGGCGGGCTCGTAGCACCAGGGCACGTAGACCCCGGGCACCTTGGCCAGCGCCGTCAGCAGCTCCTCCCGGCCACCGACCTGCTCCCCCCCACCGGGTGACTGCCATCGCGCCACCACCTCGGTGATCTCGCCCACCGCCTCCTCGCCGTCACCGAGGACGAAGGCGTCGACGAAATCGGCCATCGGCTCGGGGTTGAAGGCGCAGTGGCCGCCGGCGATCACCAGCGGGTCGCTGTCCGAACGCCCGGCCGACCGCACGGCCACGCCGGCCAGGTCGACCAGGTTCAACAGGTTCGTATAGGTCAGCTCGGCCGACAGGTTGAAAGCCAGAATGTCGAAGTCGGCCGCCGGCCGGTTCGACTCCACCGAGAACAGCGGCACCCCGGCCGCCCGCATGGCCGCCTCCATGTCCGTCCACGGGGCGTAGGAGCGCTCGGCCACGGCGTCGGACCGTTCGTTCAGGATCTCATAGAGGATCTGCAGCCCCTGGTTGGGCAGCCCGATCTCGTAGGTGTCGGGATACAGCAGCAGCCACGCCACACGCCCGGCCCCGTGCTCGGGCTCACAGGCGCCCAGTTCTCCCCCGATGTAGCGGGCCGGCTTCGTGACGTGGGCCAGGAGCGGTTCGATCCGTGGCCACAAGGAGGTCATCTGCCCGCCGAGTCTAGAGCCCCCCCGGGGGGCCCCGGGGCGAAGGGGGCGCCATCCGACCAGCCTCTTTCTGAGCCGGCACCCGCTTCCTGGTGGCCGCCCCGGTCGTCGTGCTGGTCACGGCCGGCCTCTTCGTCCCCCGAGGGGTCGTCGTGCTCGAGGAACTCCCTCCGGGCCCGGCCGGTGCCGTCGTCGTCGTACCGGCCGGAGAACTCCCTGCGGACCCCGCCGGTGGGTGGAGCACCACCGGGCCCATGGGATTGTCGACCAGGTACTGGAAGCCGGCCCGGGCCACCGGGGCGGCGGCCGAGGCCCCGTAACCGCCCTTCTCGATCACCACCACGATCAGGTACCGGGGGTTGTCCACCGGCCCCCAGCCCACGAACCACGAGGTCGGCACCTGCTCGGTGTAGCTGGCCGTCCCCGTCTTCCCGGCCAGGGACAGCTTGTCGAAGGGAAAGTTCGTGAAGCTGGAGGTGGCCGTCCCGCCCGGTACGTTCACCGCCCCTTCGAACCCGGCCAGCATGGCCTGCCGGTTGGCCGGCGCCATCGGCACATGGCCGGTCACCACCGGCGCGAACTTCTTCACCACCCTGCCCGACGGGCTCACCACCCCGGCTGCCACCTGGGGGGCGTACCGGGTGCCCCCGTTGGCGAAGGTGGCGTAGGCCACGGCCTGCTCGATGGGGGTGATCACGGACCCGCCCTGGCCGAAGGCCATCTGCAGGTTGCTCCCCGTGTACCAGCCGGAGTTGGGGTAGACCTTCGGGTACTGGGCGTGCTCCTTGGCCACCACCGTGGGCGAGTCCACCCGGGCGTAGTCGCCGGCGTCCTCGCCGGGCAGGTCGATGCCCGTCTTCTGGCCGTAGCCGTACTGTCCGGCCACCGTCTGAATGGGTTGCTGCCCGTACTGCCGGTTGCTCACCCAGGCGTCCCAGAAATTGGCGCCGATGTTGTAGAAGAAGGTGTCGCTCGACACGGTGAGCGCCGACGTCACGTTCAGGTAGGTTCCGCTGGCCGGCTGATCGTTGTCGTGGTAAGTCACACAGCCCGGGGCCCCGACCTTGCAGCCCGGAATAACGAACTGACCGGTGTCGTGGTACTGGGTGCTCGGACTGATGAGCCCCGTCTGCAGCGCGGCGGTGGCCGTGGCCAGCTTGAATGTGGACCCCGGGGTGTAGAAGCCGTCGATGGCCTTGTTGTCCTGGGCCGTCCCCAAGTTGTTCAAGTCCGCCTGGGTGATCACCGGGTTGTTCCAGATCGAGGGGTCGTAGCTGGGCGAGGAGACGAGGGCCAACACCGCTCCCGTCTGGGGGTCGAGGGCGATGGCGGCTCCACCGGTGGGGTGCTCGGCCTTGCCTGTCGACGGATCCACCGTTGCCTGCAGGCTGGCGATCTCGCTGTCGAGCGACGTCTGCAACGTCTGCTGCAGCCCGGCGTCGATGTTGGTCACCACGTCGTTGCCGGCGACGGGAGTCGTCTGGCCCAGGCTGCCCACGACCTGCCCGGCGGCGTTCACCTCGACCCGGTTGACCCCGGGTCTCCCCCGCAGATACTTCTCGTACTCGTTCTCGAGGCCGCTCTGGCCGTACTCGTTGCCCAGTTGGTACCCCTGCGCACTATGGGCGGCCAATTCGGTGCCGTTGATCTGACGCACGTACCCGAGCATCTGGGCCCCCGTGGCCCCGTAGGGATGCGTCCGCTGCGTCCCCGAGCTGATGGACACCCCGGGGAAGAGCGCGGCGTGCTCGCCGATGTAGAGCACGTCCGACAGCGTGGCGTTCTCCACGATCGGTACCGGCTCGTACAAGCTGAACTGGTTGTTGGCCAGATCGCCGTTGATCGCTTTGGCGGTGGTATTGAGAAGAGCGGCCAACCGGCTCACCACCTCGGGATGCTGCTGGGCGGCCACCCGGGCCAGGGTGATGTTCCGCTTCACCTTGTCGCCGACGAGGATCTTCGAACCGGTCCGATCGGTGATCAGTCCCCGGGGGGCGGCCACCTGCACGGGACGGACCTGGTTCAGAGCCACCGTCTGCGAGTACGCCGAACTGTCGAGCACCTGCAGATACCACAGCCGGACGAACATCAGCGCGAACAGCGCGGCCACCAACACCCCCACCACCCGCAACCGCACGATCGTCCGCGGCGCCGACGGTTCGCTCGTCGGGGTCACCCGGTCGACCAGCGACCGCCGGGGACGCATCCTCGGTGTGGCCGGCCCCTTCTGCCGTGTGGCCCGCGCTGCCTTCGGCTTCGGGTAGAACCGGCTCCCCCGCAGCGGATGCCGCAACCGGCCCACCAGACGCGGCGGCCGGCGCGGCGGACGGGGCCGCCTGGCCATGTCGGCCGGCCGCAGATGTCGGGCGAATCGCCGGCGTCTCTTCATCGGGCGCCGCTGCTCACGCCGCTGCTGTGACCGGCGGCCCCGGGGCGCAGGGCCCACGACACCAACCGGACCACCGGGGTGGCCAGCACCACGGCGGCCGGCGTGGCCACCGCCAGAGCGGGCGCCAGCGACGTCGTCACCACCCCCGGTTCTCCGAGCACGGCCCCCAGAATGGCGTACAGAGCGAGTCCGACGGACGTCGCCCCCGCCGCCACGATGGGCGGCAACCACCATGAGCTGCGCACCAGTCCCCGGGTGGCCAGCCCCGTCCCGTAACCGAGAAGGCATCCCACCAGGGCGGACAGCCCGAAAGTGGTGGGCAGGAACAGATCGGCCAGCACGCCGGCGGCGAAGCCGAATCCGGCTCCCCGTTCGGGTCCGGCCACATAGCCGGCGGCGATCGGCAGCAGCAGCATGGCCTCGGGGTGGGCGCCGGCCACCCGGACGCTGTCGAGCAACGTCTGCTGCACCGCCAGCACCACGAACAGCGCCATCGTGGACCGGGCCAGGTCCGAGGAGGTCACCGGTTCATCCCGCCGGAGGCCATTGCAGCACGTCGACGTAGTCCAGTTGAGCCAGATCGGCCACCGGTTGGGCGGACACGTTCTCCTGGGTCGACGACGCCGTCGACCGGAAGCTGGTGATCCGGGCCACCGGGATGAGCGGCGGGAAGAGCCCGTTCTGCAATCCGCTCGTGGTCAGCACCTCACCGGTGTGCAGTGGCGTACCGGGGCTGATGAAATTGATGTCGAGCGGCTTGCCGATCCCGTCACCCTGGGCGAGCGCCAGCTCGAGGCTGGTCGGTCCGTAGCGCACACCGACGGCGGAGCCGGCATCGGTGATCAGTCGGACCGTGCTCGTCGTCGACGTGGTGGAGATCACCTGGCCGACCAGTCCGGCACCGCCCACCACGGGCATCCCCGCCGTCACCCCGCGACGGCTACCGACGTTGAGTTCCACGGTGGCGGCGAAGTTCGAGGAGTTCAGGGCGATCACCTGCGCGGTCACCGTCGGGATACCTTCTGTCCACGTGAGGTGGTTGAGCTGATCGATCGCCTTCAGCGCGTTGGCCGTGGCCCGATGGGCCAGCACCTGACCCTGCAGCCTGCCCACTTCCTGCCGCAACTTGGCGTTGTCCCGTTCGATCTCGGCCCCGTTCACCGCCCCGGCCAGAAAGCTGCCGATCGGATGGGTCACATCGTCGACCACGCGCTGCACCGGCGAGAAGGCGTCGCTGGCCGCGCTCTTCAGGTGGCCGATCGCCCCGTGCGCGTCACCGCGGTAGTCGAGCGTGATGATCGAAATCGACGCCAGGACCAGCAGCCCGATGGTCAGCCGGGGGCGTCGGGGACGGCGCGTCCTGGCCACGTCGGACCCTTCTCAGGCGATGCCGCCCACTCCACCGGCAGGCCGCGGGCACGTCAGCGGCGTGTCGGCGGGGGCGGTTCGGTCTCCGCTCCAGACGGAAGCGATTCGGTCTCCGCGCCAGGCGCGGCCGGCCATCACCCGGCGGAAGAGGTGATGAGCACCTGCTTGAGGGCGTCGAACTCCTCGAGGCACTGTCCACTGCCGATGGCCACACAGTTCAGCGGATCACGGGCCACCACGATGGGCATCCCCGTCTCCTCCTGCAGCCGGGCGTCGAGACCGTGCAGCAGCGCACCTCCTCCGGTGAGGACGATGCCCTGCTCCATGATGTCGGCGGCCAGTTCCGGCGGTGTCTTGTCGAGGGTCACCTTGACGGCGTCGACGATGGCCGATACCGGCTCGTCGATGGCCCGTCGAATCTCCTCGGTGGACACGACGATCGTCTTGGGCAGACCCGTCACCAGGTCGCGGCCACGGATCTCGGCGTGCAATTCCTCTTCCAAGGGAAAGGCGGATCCCAGAGCGATCTTGATCTCTTCCGATGTCCGCTCACCGAGAGCGAGGCTGTACTCCTTCTTGATGAAGGAGATGATCGCCTCGTCGAGCTCGTCACCGCCGATACGCACGGACTGGCTCGTCACAATGCCCCCGAGCGAGATCACGGCCACTTCCGTCGTTCCGCCGCCGATGTCCACCACCATGTTGCCGGTCGGCTCGTGAACGGGAAGTCCGGCCCCGATGGCGGCCGCCATCGGCTCCTCGATGATGTAAGCCTTCCGGGCCCCGGCGTACTCGGCTGCCTCCATCACGGCGCGCTGTTCCACACCGGTGATGCCCGACGGGACGCAGATCACCATCCGCGGCTTGGCGAACCGCCGTTGGTGGACACGTTGAATGAAGTAACGCAGCATCTTCTCGCAGATCTCGAAGTCGGCGATCACTCCGTCCTTCAACGGCCTGATGGCCTGGATGTGGCTCGGCGTCCGGCCGATCATCCGTTTGGCCTCCGCCCCCACGGCCAGCGGACGACCGTCCTTCACATTCACGGCGACAACCGACGGCTCATTCAAGATGATGCCGCGACCGCGTACGTAGACCAGGGTGTTGGCCGTACCCAGATCGACCGCCATGTCGCGGCCAAGTAGGAAGAACCGATTATCCTTCATGCGCTTCGATCCACCTTGTGATCTGCGCGGGGGCTCATGCCTCACGCGCGAGCCCTCGTGGGTGTCGGGGGTCGCCCCAGGCTACGGGACCTGTGGACAAGGCACAAGAGCGCGGTTTGCTGCGCCTTCTCGCTGTTTGTGACCCCGGCACCACAGCGTGATGCCCCGCCCATCGACCCTGCCGACACCTGTCCGATGCCCGCCCGTCAGACCATATCGGGAAAGAAGATACTAATTTCCCGAGTCGCCGACTCGGCCGAATCCGATCCGTGGATCAGGTTCTCGCTCAGGATGGTGCCGAGATCGCCGCGGATCGTGCCCGGCGGGGCGTCGGCCGGGTTGGTGGAACCCATCAGCGTCCGCACGATCTTCCAGGTCTCGTCGGGACCTTCCACCACGAGAACCATCGAGGGGGAACGGGTGATGAACGCCACCAGTTCCCCGTAGAAGCCCTTGCCCTTGTGCTCCTCATAGTGCCGCCCGGCCGTCTCCTCGTCGATCGTCCGCAGAGAACCGGCGACCAGTCGGAGGCCCTTGCGCTCGAGCCGGACGATGATCTCACCCGTCAGTCCGCGTTCCACCGCATCGGGTTTACAGATCACGAGGGTGCGTCTCATCGGCGGCAGAGGCTACCGGCATCGGCGCCGGCCGTCGAAACCGGGTCCCCCCCTTGCCTGGTCCCGCCTCAGCCTCCTGGCCGGCCGTACCCGATCTTTCGGCAACGTCATTGCCCTGACCCGGCCCTCGATCGCCGCCGGTTCGGCATCACGCCCCCGTCACCCGCCCGCGTGACCCGCCCCCGTCACTCGCCCGCTTACTCGCCCACGTTCTCACCGCCAAAGCCCGGACCGGCTCTGTTCAACGAATCCGAGACCTCCCGTTGGCTGCTCGACGGCAGCAGCAGCGGTCTGGCCTCGGCCACCACATAGAGAGTGCCGGTGACGACCAGACGACCGTCGGCCGACAAACGCTGACGGGCCAAGGCCAGGGCGTCGACCATCGAGTCCGCCACTTTCGCTTCGAGCCCCACGGCGCGCCCGGCGTCGGCGATGGCGGCCGCGGTGATCGCCCGGGGCGACGGCGCCGTGCAGGCGATGACCATCCGGATTCCGGCCGGGATCAGCGCATCCAGCATGGCTGAGGGATCGCGGCCCTCCAGCATGCCCACCACAGCCACCGTCTCGCCTTCGGTAGGAAGTTCCTCCTTCAGAGTCTGGGCCAGGGCGCGGACGCCGGCGACATTGTGGGCTCCGTCGAGGATCACGAGCGGAGCACGTCCCACCACTTCCATCCGGCCCGGATTGCGCACCGAGGCGCAGGCATGTTCCACCACCTCCGGGGCCAGGGGTTGTCCGAAGAACGCCTCGGCCCCGGCCAGGGCGATCGCCGCGTTGTCCGCCTGATGGGCTCCGTGCAGGGCCAGATACACCTCGGGGTAGACCGCTCCCGGAGTCCGCAGGTCGAGCAGCCGACCGCCCACGGCGACCCGGCTGGCATCGCAGCCGAAGTCCTCGCCCCGCAGCCAGATTCCCGCCGCGCCCACCGCCGCTGCCCTTTCGGCGAAGACGGCCCGGAGCTCGGGATCGGACTCCCCCACCAGGACCCGGCAGCCGGCTTTGATGATCCCGGCCTTCTCGCCCGCGATGTCGCGCAAGGTGGGTCCGAGCACCTCGACGTGGTCGTAGCTGACGTTCGTGACCACGGCCACCTCGGGAACCACCACATTGGTGGCGTCCCAGGTGCCGCCCATCCCTACCTCGACCACGGCCACGTCCACGGCGCAGTCGGCGAACCAGCGGAAGGCGGCCGCCGTCAGCAGTTCGAACCGGGTCGGCCGTTGCGTCATCATCGATTCGATCAGCGCCAGCGACTCGAGCACCTCGGCCAGCTCTTCGTCATCGATCGGTCGACCGTCACGGGTCAGCCGTTCGTTCACCGTTTCCAGATTCGGGCTCGTATACGTCCCCACGGTCAAGCCGTTGGCCATGAACAACTCGGTCAGGATCCGGGCGGTCGACCCCTTGCCGTTGGTGCCCGTGACGTGCACGACCGGGCAGGCTCGTTCCGGATCACCGAGCAGCCGGCACAGTTCGCTGATCCGGTCGAGGGTGGGTGCGAGCAGCCGTGTCGGCATGGCCAGCTCGTAGTTTGTGTGCTCGTCGAGCCAAGCCACGGCCTCGTCGCGACGTACCGACGTACCGACGTCCTCGGAGCCGATGTCCACCGGCCCGAACCTCTGGGTCAGGAAGCAGCCCGGCGCGTCCGCACCGTCTTGGCCGTCCCGCCCTGAGGTATCAAGGTGGGCGACACACGGTCGAGCACAACGGCGCGGTCGATCACACAACGACCGATATCGGTCCGACTGGGCAGGTCGTACATCACCTCGAGGAGCACCTCTTCCAGGATGGCCCGCAGGCCCCGGGCTCCCGTTCCCCTGAGTAGGGCCTGCTCGGCCACCGCTTCCAGCGCGTCGTCACCGAGAACGAGCTCGACGCCGTCGAGCTCGAAGACCCGCTTGTACTGCTTGACAAGTGCATTCTTCGGCTCCACCAGGATGCGGACCAGCGCCTCCTTGTCCAGACTGGACACGGCACCGACCACGGGCAGCCGGCCGATGAATTCGGGGATCAGCCCGAACTTGATCAGGTCCTCGGGCAGCACGTGCCGGAGCACCTCGGAGTCGCGTGGCTCGGTCGTCCGGCGGACTTCGGCCCGGAAGCCGATCCCCTTGCGGCCGATCCGGCTCTCGATGATCTTGTCCAGGCCGGCGAAGGCTCCACCACAGAGGAACAGGATGTTGGTGGTGTCGATCTGGATGAACTCCTGGTGAGGGTGTTTCCGTCCCCCTTGCGGAGGTACCGAGGCGGTGGTCCCCTCGAGAATCTTGAGCAGCGCCTGCTGGACTCCTTCGCCCGAGACATCACGGGTGATCGACGGGTTCTCGCTCTTCCGGGCGATCTTGTCGATCTCGTCGATGTAGATGATCCCGGTCTCGGCGCGCTTCACGTCGTAGTCGGCGGCCTGGATGAGCTTCAGCAAAATATTCTCGACGTCCTCACCCACGTACCCCGCCTCGGTCAATGCCGTGGCGTCGGCGATGGCGAAGGGCACGTTCAGCATCCGGGCCAGTGTCTGCGCCAACAGGGTCTTCCCGCATCCCGTCGGTCCGAGCAGCAGGATGTTCGACTTGGCCAGCTCGACCTCGGTCGACTGGGTCGGACCCGCCTGCACCCGCTTGTAGTGGTTGTAGACGGCGACCGACAAGATCTTCTTGGCGTACTCCTGACCGATCACGTAGTCGTTCAGGAACTCGAAGATCTCCCGGGGCTTGGGCAGATCCTCGAACGACAACTCGGTCGTCTCGGCCAGTTCCTCGGCGATGATGTCGTTGCAGAGATCGATGCACTCGTCACAGATATAGACGCCCGGTCCCGCGATCAGCTTCTTGACCTGTTTCTGGGACTTGCCACAGAAACTGCATTTCACAAGGTCCCCACCATCCCCGAACTTCGCCACCGTCTCCCCTTCCTCCGGACCGAGCCCTACGCCACGCCGACGACTTCGGCCGCCGCGATGGCATCGCGGGTGGTGATCACTTCATCGATGAGGCCGTAGCCCACCGCTTCCTCGGCTGTGATCACGAAGTCTCGATCAGTGTCACGGGCGATCTTGTCGACCGCCTGGCCCGTGTCACCGGAGAGCATCGAATTGAGGAGGTCCCGCATCCGGATGATCTCCTTGGCCTGCAATTCGATGTCACTGGCCTGACCGGCCGCACCGCCCCAGGGTTGATGCAGGAGAATCCGGGCGTGGGGCAGGGCGAACCGTTTCCCGTGCGCCCCGGCGGCCAGCAGGACCGCGGCGGCCGAAGCCGCCTGACCGAAGCAGAACGTCGAGACATCAGGCTTGACGAACTTCATCGTGTCGTAGATGGCGAACAGTGCCGTGATGTCCCCGCCCGGTGAATTCACATAGAGGGAGATGTCCTTGTCCGGGTCCTCGTACTCGAGGAAGAGCATTTGGGCGCAGATCAGATTGGCCACCGTGTCATCGATCGGGGTCCCCAGGATGATGATTCGTTCCTTGAGCAACCGCGAGTAGAGGTCGTAGCCCCGCTCCCCCCGGCTCGTCTGCTCGATGACAGTGGGGACCAGGTAACCCTGGGCGTTGCCGACCACATTCATGCTTCGGCCTCCACGGTGGCTCCCTCTTCGGCTCCCACGTCCTCACTCCCTTGTTCGCCTCGGTCTCCGGCACCTGCCCCGTCACCGCGGTCGGCAAGTCCGTTGAGTGCTTCCTGCATCACGTCATCACGACGCAGGTCGCCACGGTCAATGGGCTTTCCCTCCTCATCGACCAGCTCGACATGCTCAAGCAGCCACTCGAGGGCTTTCGCCTTTCTCTGGTCCGAGCGTACCGCGGGGAGCCTCCCAGCGCGGTCGAGTCGGCGCCTCAAATCTGCGCCCGTCGTGCCCGCCTGCTGAGCCATTTCGCCCACCACGGCGTCGAGCTCCTCGTCGCTCACCTCCAGCTCCTCGGCATCGGCCAGGGCCCGTAGGGCGAGGTCGGCGCGTACGGCGCTGGCCGCCTCGGCCTGCAACTCGGCGAGCAGACCGGCACGATCCCGACCCGACGCCTGCAGGAATTGGTCGAGGGAGATATGTCTCTGCTCGAGCCTGTGACCCAGATCGTGAAGCCGTTCACGCACCTCGGCGTCGATCAGCGATTCCGGGGGCTCGTCCTGGACCAACTCGGTCAGGGCCTCGACGGCGCGCGAGCGCAGGGCCATGTTCGCCTGCATCACCTTGATCTGGCGCAGCTTCGTACCCAGGTCGTCGCGCAACGCCGCCAGGGTGTCGAATTCCGACGCCTCCGAGGCCCAGGCGTCGGTCGGCTCCGGAAGGATCTTCTCTTTGATCGCCTTCATCAGGACCCGGAACGACGTGGACTGCCCGACCCCGTCGGGACCAGCGATCTCGGCGCTGAACTGCAGGATGTCCCCCACGCTCGACCCGCGGAGTTGATCATCGAGACCGGCGATGTCGGAGCCGGATCCCACTTCGTACATGTAGTCCTCGACGTCGAGGTCGTCGCCCACAGGTCGCGAACCGTGCAGGTCGATCGTCACGTAGTCGCCGTCGCGCGCCGGCCGAACCACCACCTCGAGCTCGCCGGAATGCTCACGTACCCGGTCCACCTGAGCATCGATATCCTCGTCGGTGACCTCGACACCGGGAACCGTCACCACCAGTCCGGCGTAGCCGGCGATGGAAACCGTGGGACGGACCTCGACGACGGCGTCGAAGGTGACCGGTCCGTGGTCCTCTCCCGAGGTGATGTCGATCTCGGGAGCCGAGATCGGATCGACCTCAGTGTCGACCACAGCCTGAGCGTAGAGATCCGGCAGGGCGTCGTTGATCGCTTGCTGACGCAAAGCCTCCGCCCCACCCATGCGTGCTTCAAGGACCGGTCGGGGAACACGACCGGGTCGAAAGCCGGGAATCCGTACATCGCGCGCGAGGCGTCGGACGGTCGTGGCCAGGGCCGCGTCGACCTCAGACTCGTCTATCTCGACGGAGAGGCGGACCCGGTTGCCCTCGACCGGGGCTGCTGATGCACGCATAAGAAGGGCACAGTCTACCGGCCCCCGTCACTCTTCCCGTCCTCGTCGGCCGGAGCCCCGACGTCAGATCATGAACGCCATCGAGTCGACGACCGACTGTCCCAATTCTCCGTCACCCCGGATCTCCACCAGAGCCGCAGCCCGGGCCGCCTCCCCGGTCACCCGGCCGCAGGCGAGACGCCAGAACACTTCCAGGTCCATGCGCAATTCGGTGGTGGGTTCGCTCTCGAGGGCCTCGGTCACCGCCGCCCGGCCACTGCTGACGACGACCTCGACGCGCCTCGGGCTGTTCCCGGTCAACTCGAAGCGGACCGACGATCCCTCAGGGGCCTTGGCCTGCCGACCCACGACGAAGGGCATGGCCGAAACCAGGCGGTCGAGGGCCAGGCTGGCCGCCGGCCCCTCACGATGGCCGGGCCGGGCCGTGGCCACCCGGATGTCCTGCTCGTGCACCCAGCAATCCATGACCCGGACGCGCATGAACTCGCGATATGGCACCGGCCCCAACGGGCTTGGACCCACTTCGTCGAAGCGGGAGACCGGCCATGAGCGCAGTTCGGCCAGCCGTCGCTCGGTCGCCTGCCGAAAGGCAGTCAACACCTCGGGGCCGCTCATTCCCCGAAGGGCTACCACCCATCCCTCATTGCGGGCCCCGACTTCGTTGTGGACGTGCCCGGGCTCCGACAAGGGGTCGGGGGCAGCGTCACCGAGCAGCGAACGCTCCGTTCCCACCATGTGCGACAGCACGTCACGGACGCTCCATCCGGGACACTCCGACGGCATCTCCCACTCGCTCTCCTCGAGGCCGCCGCCCAACTCCCCGATGGCCTGCCAGGCGTCGTCGAGCACGTCGATGATCGGCTCCTGCGACCCTTCACCCACGGCGTCCCCTCTTCTCTTCGACCCGCCTTCTCCGACGGGACTCATCATTCACCACGCTCCCCGGGCTGCCACTCCCCTGTTTGCGGGCCCGGAATCCGGAGCTGTTCTGGAACCGAGAACTCACCGCTCAACGCGACTGTTCAGTCACGGTCCGTTGGTGACGTCGAGGAGATCAAAACGCTGGATCGCAGGTCAGGCCTCCGAGAGCCCAAAAGAACACCGAGCATCCACGTGCCCGGGCAACCCCGGCGGTAGCTTCGACCCGACCCCTCTACGGGGCGCAGCAGATGAGGAGGCCAATCGTGACTTCGTACGAGGGCTACTGCGTTAAATGTCGGGAAAAGCGCCAATTCGATGGCAATGAGGTCGAGTTGGCCAATGGGAGACGTGCGGCACAAGGCACATGCCCGACATGCGGTACCAAAATGAATCGGATCTTGGGAAAGAAGACGACGGCGTGATCCGGCGCGCTTGGTAAGCGCGCCGTCCTTTCTCCGGCACCGACCGGTTCGCGTTCTTCTTGGACGTGTGGACGGTCGATCGGGCCCCTGAATCACCGGTAACCGGAGCTGATTCACCGGTTGGCGATGGCGTCGAGGAGAGCACCCTCCCGAAGTCCCCACTCGCTCACCACGAAGTGGTCGACGCCCAGCTCCGTGGCGAACGTCTCCAAGATGGCCGCCCCGATGGGCAGCATCGGGGCCCGCCGGGCGGGCATACCCGGCAAGGCCAGCCGTTCCGGGAGGGTGAGCCCGGCAAGCTGGGCTGCCAATTCCGACACCTGTGGAGTCGGCAGCTCGACCTGGTTGACCTCGTTCGAACGTCCCGGGGTGCGACCCCGGGTTCTGGCCATGGCCAGCCTGGCCAAGGCTCGCGCCGTCCCCCCGCTGACCACCGCCCGAGCGGTGACTCCCGGATAAGGGGTGAGGGCCGTGGCCGACGGATGAAGCGCCACCGCCGTCCGTTCGGCGATGGCCGAACGGTCCCCCCTCGACAGGGGGTCTCCCGTGGCCAGTTCGCCCTGCAGACGTGTCGCCCCCACCGGGGCGCTCATAGCCAGAAGGATGTCCTTCCTCGTCCCCACGGCGATCTCGAAGCTCCCACCGCCGAGGTCGAGACCGAGAACCGGCCCGTCACCGATCCAGACCCCGGCCCGCTGACCGGAGAAGCAGAGTCGGGCCTCCTCCTCCCCGTCGAGAACACGCACCGGCGACCCCACCACTCGTTCGAGCCGGGCCACAACCTGCGGGCCGTTACTGGCGTCGCGGATGGCCGCCGTCGCCAGGGCCACCACCACATCAGGTTGAACGTCGTCCAAGGCCCGGCGGAGCCGGCTGGCGGCGGCGACCGATGCCGCCAGACGGTCAGGGGGAATAGACCCCCTGGCCCCGACGGCGAAGCCGAGGTTCAGTAACGCCCGGCGGCGCAGCACCGGTTCCAAGGTGCCACAGGGCCCAGCGTCACATACCAGGACCTGAAATGAACTGCTCCCGAGATCCCAGACAGCAGCCCGCACCGGCACGGTCCGACCGTAGCCGCATCACTGCTCACATCGGAATTCTTCGCGCCCGGGTCCATCGGTTCGCACAGTCGTCGGAGTGGCCGTTGCCTCGTCGGTGACGGTGATTCGCTCCGGTGGTGTCATCGTGGAAACCTAGACCCACGATTTCGACGCCCTGTCGACCGGGATCGGCGAAAGGAAATGTCGTGGCTGAGAGCAGTGGGGATGCGACAGCACCTCTGGCCTTCATCGAGGCCCAGACGAAACGCTTGAAGAAGATGGACCTGGAGGAGGTGTCCGAGCTGAAGCTCAGTCGGGCGGTGGCGGCCATGGCCGACCTGACCGACGAGGCGGCCCCGGACCCCGGCAGTGGCATCTTCGTCACAGCATGGAAGCGGACCGATCAGTGTCACCACTTCTGGGGCCCCACGGTGGGCCAGGAACGCTTCTGCACCAAGTGTCAGGTACCTCGGAGTGCCGTCACCTTCGAGGCCGACACGAGCCGCCCCGGCCGGCGGTCCTAGCCCCGCTTCATTCGACGGTCGTCGCCCCTTCGACTGTCATCACAGTTGTTCTGACTTTTCTGACCGTCACCGCGGTCGCGGCCGTCACCGTGGCCGCTGACCGTCGGGCCCGAATGGTGGTGGTCGGCGGGAGACGGCAGACGGCAGACGGCAGACGGCAGACGGCAGACGGCAGACGGCAGACGGCAGACGGCAGACGGCAGACGGCAGACGGCAGACGGCAGACGGCAGACGGCAGACGGCAGACGGCAGACGGCA
>Ga0307374_10009020_pt1 | contig 14784 bp, 17 predicted proteins | sample OX3MG_FD_202532 | JGI IMG/M metagenome (GOLD analysis project Ga0307374, IMG submission 202532) | Soil microbial communities from Risofladan, Vaasa, Finland - OX-3 | ecosystem: Environmental > Terrestrial > Soil > Coastal area > Acid sulfate soil | place: Finland: Risofladan, Vaasa | collected... | reverse complement strand
TGTTGAAAATATGGTAGGCACGAGGAGACTCGAACTCCTGACCTCTACCGTGTCAAGGTAGCGCTCTAACCAACTGAGCTACGCGCCTACAAGCGCTCCATCGATTCTAATGCCAGCGAGGAGTGCGGGCAACCTGGGCCTGTGATTTCACCAGTTGCGTTAGGATGAATCAGGGTCCCTCGCCATTCTTGCGCTGCGCCAATTACGTGCATTGCCGAATCAGCTGACGTTGCTTCGGCTCTCCATTGTGCCCTTCCTCGTTCTCGCGATTCTGGATGGCCACTACCATCGTGCATTTATTTTGATGGTGGTTGCCGGCGTCAGCGACGGATTGGATGGCGCACTGGCGCGTATTTTCCGTCAGCGTACAGAACTCGGTTCCTATCTGGATCCCATTGCGGACAAAATGCTGTTGAGCACGCTTTTTCTAGTGCTGACGCATGTCGGCCTGGTCTCCTTGCGGATCACGGTCATGGTCTTTAGCCGGGATGTCGGCATCGTGATTATTTCGGCGCTGCTGTATGCGACGACAGGGACGCGCGATTTTCATCCCAGCTGGCTGGGGAAGGCAAATACGGTTGCGCAGATATTGGCGGTTTGCTCTGTCGTGCTGGCGCAGACGCATCCGCAGTATTGGGTTCTTTGGACACGTCATGCATCCCTGCATGCTACCTTGTGGCTGACCGTATTTTCAGGATTTCACTATCTGTGGCGCAGCGGCCGCCGGCTGGGTTCGCCGGTGGAAACCGAAGCGGGCGTGCGAGGCTAGCAGCAAACTTCTCTAAACTTGTCGGAGTAGAGTCGCAACGCCAGACACGCGTGCATACGACGCTGTGGTCGCTGGCCATGGAGCGCGGACCGGTCCAGCTATTCGTCCGACTGCTCGGCGCTCTTCAGGCTCTTTTCTTCGATGTCCATGTCGGTAAATTCGTGCGAGTCGAAGACCTCGCCGCATTCCAGACATTCTACAAATTCGGCATCTTCTTCGCGAGTTAGTACGCGCACGCGTGGGTGCTTGCAGGCTTCCATGGCTAAAGTTAGATGCGGGAGTCCCCGATTGCGCCAGTGTCCCGTAAGTGGATGCTGTTTGTCAAAAGAAAATTTACTGATTTGCACGAATTCACAAGCACTTGAACATCATGGAACCAGAGGAGTCATCCACCGAGGCGTCTCGCTCGGCCCGCGCGTAGCTGGATGCAGGGTAGCTGGATGCAGGAATGTTCGGAGTAGTCCCTCTTCCAAATCGTCGTTTGGCTCTTTTGCATTCTTCTGTTGGAATATCAGATATCGTGACTCTTCCGTCCCAACCCTCGCGCTCTACCCAGGCGGAGGCTGAAGTTGTGCTTCGCCAGCAGTTAGTTGCCTCTTTCCACGATGAGCGCGTGCATGCCGCGTTCGAGAAGATTTTCGCGGGTATTCCCGCCAACCTGCGCAACGCGAAGCCAGAAGGACAGTCGTTCACACTCTGGCGATTACTGGTGCATATTCGTTTGGGCGTTGTTGATTTTCTGGATGCTTGCAGGGTTCCGGGATACGTTGAACCGCCAGTGCCGGAAGGATTTTGGCCGGACGAAAATGCAACTGCAGACGACGCCGCGTGGGAAGAAGATCTGGCCGGATATCACGCTGCCATGCGCGACTTTGAAGCGCTGCTTCTCGACCCTTCGACCGACTTGTTTTCGCTGATTCCGGGGAGCGACGGTCGTACCATTTTGCGCCAGGCCTTAGGCTGCCTGGATCACAACGCCTATCACATGGGGCAGGCTTTGCTGGTGCGGAGACTGTTAGGCCTCTGGTCGGACTGACCGGAAGTTGCGCGGAAAGAACGGCCACGCGGCGCGCATTCCATTCGGAACTTAGGCTTGCAACTCGGACTGAAATAGTCCTATAATGGATTTGCCGAAGAAATGTCCGCGAAACGGTGACTTTATGATGTCCGTTGGCGGGCGATGGGTGCAAATTCTATGCTGCGTCTCACCAAAAAGTCGGACTATGGGCTGATGGCCCTAAAACACCTTGCCGAGCATCCCGGCAATCCGACGCAGAGTGCCAAAGATATGGCCGAGGCGTACCACATTCCTCCACCGCTACTGGCCAAAATTTTGCAGACATTAGCGCGTTCAGGCCTGGTGATTTCGCACGCCGGGCTGCATGGCGGCTATTCGCTGGCTCGGCCGGCGAGCGAAATTACCGCGTTTGAGGTGATTCGATCCATCGAGGGACCGTTATTCATCGCGTCCTGCACAACCAGCCATGGTGACTGCGATCTGGTGAGTTCCTGCATCGTGAAGGAGCCGCTGCGGAAGCTGAACGACACGATCCGGGATTTGTTGAACGATATGCGCATCTCCGATCTCTGCGACGAATCTAAATTGGGAGTCTCGGGATATGCGCGCAGTGTGCAAGCTGGTCCGTTGGTGACGCTAGGCCGCACCATGTCGAGAGCTTAGCAGGAGAAGTATCACAGATTTTTGTTTTACAGGGAGCCTCAATGAGTACCGTTCTAAGCGAACCGAAATTGCCTGCCGGAGTGAAGTTGCCGATCTATATGGATAACCACGCCACGACGCCGCTCGACCCGCGCGTGTTGGAGGCGATGCTTCCGTTTTTCACGAACAAATTTGGAAATGCGGCAAGCCGCAACCACTCCTTCGGCTGGGAAGCAGAGAAGGCGGTGGACCTGGCCCGCGAACAAATTGCCAAGCTGATTGGCGCTACGGCGAAAGAAATTATTTTCACCTCCGGCGCGACGGAGAGCAACAACCTGGCGATCAAGGGTATTGGTGAGATGTACCGCGAGCGCGGCAACCACATCATCACCCAGGTGACAGAACATAAGGCGGTGCTGGATACCTGCAAGCGGATGGAGAAGATGGGCTATCGCGTCACATATTTGCCCGTGAACGCCGATGGCTTGATTGAGATGGACGATTTGAAGCGAGCCATCGACGACAAGACGATCCTTGTCACCATCATGGCTGCGAATAACGAGATTGGCGTCATCCAGCCGGTTGCGGAGATTGGCAAGCTGTGCCACGAGCGCGGCATCCTGTTCCATACCGATGCGGTGCAGGCCGTCGGAAAAATTCCTGTCGACGTGAATGAGATGAACATCGATGTGCTGTCTTTGACCGCGCACAAAATCTATGGCCCCAAGGGTGTTGGCGCGCTGTATGTACGCCGGCGCAATCCGCGGGTGCAGATTGCCGCGCAGATGGATGGCGGCGGCCACGAGCGCGGCATGCGTTCCGGCACTTTGAATGTTCCAGGCATTGTTGGATTGGGCAAGGCATGTGAGATTGCTCGCCTGGAGATGGCCGAAGAAACCGAGAAGCTTTTGGCGATGCGCGATCGGTTGAAGAAGAAGCTCGAGTCGAACCTGGATTTCATCCATGTGAACGGCTCCATGGAACATCATCTGCCGGGAAACCTGAACATGAGTTTCATTCACGTTGAGGGCGAATCGCTGCTGATGGGAATCAACGACATCGCAGTTTCAAGCGGCTCCGCGTGCACCTCAGCGACGCTGGAACCATCCTATGTATTGAAGGCGCTTGGACTGGGAGACGACGTGGCGCACAGTTCCATTCGCTTTGGGCTGGGACGATTCAATACGCAGGCTGAAGTGGATTATGTTGCCGACAAGGTCGTCGACGTAGTGCAGAAATTGCGCGAGCTTTCGCCGCTGTATGAGATGGCGAAAGAGGGCATCGATCTGACAAAGGTTCAGTGGCAGGCGCACTAGCTGCAGCACACGGTTTTTCAATTCACAGTATTTGGAGGAAGTATGGCATACAGCGATAAGGTAATTGAGCATTACAACAATCCGCGCAACGTCGGTCAGATGGATAAGAACAGTACCGAAGTTGGCACGGGACTTGTCGGCGCTCCAGAGTGCGGCGACGTGATGCGGCTCCAGATCAAGGTGAATCCGGAAACGCGCGTGATCGAAGACGCCAAGTTCAAGACCTTTGGGTGCGGTTCGGCGATTGCGTCCTCTTCCCTGGCAACCGAATGGGTGAAGGGTAAGACTGTGGATGAAGCGCTCGAGATTAAGAACACGGACATCGTGAAAGAGCTGGCCTTGCCGCCGGTGAAGATTCACTGTTCCGTGTTGGCGGAAGATGCGATTCGCGCAGCCATCGGCGACTGGAAGAAGAAGAATGTTGTCGCGGGCGAAGCAGTTTCGGCTCCGGTTGCGGTCGCAGCGAACTAAGTTCGCGGCACGGGACGGGGAGGCTTGAAGCGGCGCTGCGGCGCAGCCTTAGGACGAGGGGAGATGAACGCGTTGGAACCAGTTACGATCAGCAACGTAGGTCAGACGCCTGGCCCATCGGAGAGCTCCTCCGGCCGGCATGCGGCAGACTCGTCCAGCGCGCTCAACTCGCCGCAGAAGGGAATTCACGTTACCGACCGTGCGATCAAGCGGATTCGGGTGGCGATGGCGAAGGAAAATATCGCGCCCGATCAAGGCGGCTTGCGGCTTGGCGTGCAGGGTGGCGGATGTTCCGGACTCAGCTACAACATTCGCTTTGATACGCAACCGCGCGAGCGCGACCGCGTGTATGACTACGATGGCGTGCGCATTTTCGTCGATCCAAAATCGTTTATTTATCTGAACGGCATGACCCTGGACTACGAAGAAACGTTGATGCGCCAGGGCTTCAACTTCATCAATCCGAACTCTACCAAATCGTGCGGTTGCGGATCTTCTTTCTCTGGCTAACTCAAGGTCGCCTGTTGAAAGCCGACGTCGCGGCGCGAGAATGGCGGGCGAGGTTCGGATCTTCAATCAGCCAAGAGAGAATGCATGACAGTCGTGGCCGAACCCTCGAAGAAATTAGTTTGTTGGTCGTGTGGCAGCGAGAACGACGCGGACGCGCAGTTTTGCGCCAACTGCGGCAAACTGCAGCCCTATACGCCGACTGACTATTTCGCATTCTTCGGCCTGCCGCGACGGTTTCAGTTGGATACGGTCGCGCTGGAAAAGCAGTTCTATCGACTCAGCCGGAAGTTTCATCCAGACCTGTATGCACGCGCCAGCGCGGACGAGCAACGCTGGAGCCTGGAGAAAAGTTCCGTGTTGAACGATGCCTGGCGCACTCTTCGTGATCCGTTGGCACGAACGGAATACATGTTGGGCCTGGCGGGAATTCGACTAGAAGAACAATCCCGCGATGCATCAGACAGGGCGGCTGAAAGCGGGACGGCCAAGCAGCAAGTGGTTCCACCGGACCTGCTGGAAGAAGTATTTGAGTTGAACATGCAGTTGGAAGAAATGCGTATCGCCAAGGCCAGCGGAGCAGATGATCCGGAAACGCGTGAAAATCTGGAAGCCGCACAACAGAATTTTGACGCGCAGCTGAAAGCATCCGAGCAGGATTTGCAGCGCTTGTGGAACGAGTGGGATGCGGCTGCGGAAACAAGTGACGGAAACACGCAGCAAGCTGCACAACAGAAAATGGTCGACCTGCTGAATCGGCGCAGCTATATTCGCAACCTGCTGCGCGATGTCGAAGAGGCGCTGAAGAATTAAGTCAACGGTATCTCTGGAAATGGAAATTACGAAGTATGGCGGATGAAAGAGTCGTAGGCATCGATCTGGGTACGACGAACTCGTTGATCGCCTTTATGCAGGGCGACCAGCCGGTGGTGATCCCCGGCGAAGACGGTTCGAATCTGGTGCCTTCGGTCGTGGCTTTGTCTGCGGATGACCGTTTCATCGTGGGAAATGCCGCGCGAAAGAATCTCCTGGAGACCCCAGACCGTGCGGTGTATTCCGTCAAACGATTGATGGGCCGCGGGGTTGAAGACGTTCAGGACGAGTTGAAGTTCTTTCCGTTTCGCCTGGCGGATGACCTTGCCGCAGGCGAAGTAATTCGCATTAAATTAGGCACTCGCGAACTGACTCCGCCGGAAGTGTCTGCCTACATCCTTCGCCAGCTAAAGCAAAACGCAGAGCGTTTTTTTGGCCCCGGCGTCACCATCAAAAAAGCGGTCATCACTGTCCCTGCGTATTTCAACGATACGCAGCGCCAGGCGACCAAGGATGCGGGAAGAATTGCGGGGCTGGAAGTGCTGCGCCTGGTGAACGAACCGACGGCGGCCGCACTCGCCTACGGCCTGGATCGTCAAAAAGATGGCATCGTCGCGGTGTATGACCTGGGCGGCGGCACGTTTGATATTTCGATCCTGAAGCTGCACGATGGCATCTTCGAAGTGATTGCCACGAATGGTGACACCCACCTGGGCGGCGATGATATCGACAATCTCTTGATCGCCATTGCGCTTGAGGACATCTCCGGCGACCTGGGTCTCGATGTGCGCAGAAATGGGGAAGCGATCCAGGCAATTCGCAAGTCCGTGATCGACGCCAAGATCGCACTCAGCGCCGAGAATTCCGCCGCACTGGATGTCACGTTGCCCACCGGGCAGCGCTATCAGCGCGAAATTACGCGCGAACAGTTCGAGCAGCTGATTCGTCCCGTGATTGAGCGAACGATCGCTCCGTGTCGCCAGGCCATTCAAGATGCGGGCATCAAAATCGAGGAAATCGGCGAGGTTGTCTTGGTCGGCGGATCGACTCGGATTCCGCTGGTACGCAAATTGGTGGACGATGTTTTTGAGCTGGCGGCGCGCGGGAAAAAGCCTCATGCCGAAATGAATCCCGACGAAGTGGTTGCGCTGGGAGCGGCAGTGCAGGCCAACATTCTCGCTGGAGACTCCTCGGCCACCGATGACATGCTGCTGCTCGACGTGACGCCGCTGTCGCTAGGCATTGAGGCGCTGGGCGGTGTCGTGGCCCGCATTATTCAGCGCAACTCTACCATTCCAGCGTCGGCCACGGAACATTTCACCACTGGCATCGATGGACAGACGAACGTCGCCATTCATGTGTTGCAGGGCGAGCGCGAGTTGGCGAAAGATTGCCGATCGCTGGCGCGGTTTGATCTGAAAGGGATTCCGCCCATGACGGCCGGGATGCCGCGCATCGAGGTGAAATTCCTGATCGATGCTAACGGCATTCTTCGCGTCACTGCGCTGGAGCAACGCAGCGGCAAGCAGTCCGAGATTGAAGTGAAGCCGACCTACGGCCTGACCGATGAGCAGGTCGAAACCATGATCCTGGATTCTTTCGATCACGCCGAGAAAGATTTTCGCGAGCGCCAGCTGATTGAAGCTAAAAGCGAGGCTGAGACAATCCTGATCGCCGTAGAAAAAGCACCCTCAAGTCCAGCATGGAAGCTGTTGCAGCCGGACGAAGTGGCTCGTATCCACACTGCGCGTACGACGCTGGAGGAGGCGCGCTGCGGCAACGATTATCACGAAATTCGCAATGCGATCGATGCACTGGACCAGGCGACAAGAAACTTTGCCGAGTTGCAGATGGACGTGGCAGTCGGCTCGGTGATGAAGGGCAAGACCATGGATGCGGCTGGTGATCGAATGGGCAAAGGTCCAAACGCGCACCACCCCATGGCCGCTGCGGAATTTGAAGCTGCGCCAAAAGAATCTGAAGTTCAAAACAAGTGAGAGCACGCTATGGCACATACAACCAGTCCTGAAACTGAGAAGCCGATTGATCTATCCAAGCCGCCCGCAGCCGGAATGGTTCGCGTCACGTTTCTTCCTGAGGGCCGCACGGTGGAATTTAAATATGGAACCATGCCTTACGACCATCATGGCAAGCCGATGTCGTTTCTCGACGTGGCAGAGAACTATGGCATCTTCCTCGATCACGCGTGCGGCGGCGCCTGCGCCTGCACCACCTGTCATCTTTGGATTAAAGAGGGCGCATCTGGAATCAGCGAGCCGGATGACGACGAACTGGACCGCATGGAGACGGCTGCGGATGTGCAACTGAACTCTCGCCTTGGCTGCCAGGCCGTCATCACCGGTCCGGGAAGCTACGTCGTCGAGATTCCCAAGTGGAACCGCAATTACGTCTCGGAAGGAAAGCCGCTGTCGCTGGTGAAAGAAAAGCCTGCGCCCACCAACCCCTGACATAATGTTCTTCAGACACAAGGGAGCGTGCCGTGCCACAGATTACCTGGAATGATGCAGAAGAAATTGGAATTCAGTTGCAGGAGAAATTTCCTGAGACGGACCCATTGACCGTGCGCTTCACTGAACTGCATCGGTTTGTGACGGAGCTGCCAGACTTCGCTGACGATCCCCAGAAGTCGAACGAGTCGAAGCTCGAAGCCATCCAGATGGCGTGGTATGAAGAGTGGAAAGACGCCCAGGGCTGACCCTCTCCGGGGATCAGCGAAAGACCTGCGCGAATTCCATGCCCTCTTGGTTGCAACACCTACCTCGTTGCGTGCGCTCCGAACGTGCACGTCTTGTCTGCTTGACAATGCATACGCAAAAAAATCAGGATGTACATAACATGTCAGCTGCTGGGCTGGATACAGGCGCAGTTCGGTTGTTCTTCCCGGTTTTTTGCGCGCACGCAGAGTGCTGAGAAAGTCCGGCGTCGCACGAAGGAACGATTTCGCGCACGCTGACGTATCCATCCGTATGCGTCTTTATCGGACGCTGCGCGGCTGACTGTTCGCATTTGGACAGGCATGTCCGAAAATGGACGGCAGGTCGCCGGAGCGGTGATCGACCGGCGGAATCATCTACAAGGAGTCGTTACAGATGCGAGTCGGGAATGTAGATTCCTAATTGGAAGTCCACTTGCTGCATTGACTCTGAACTTATTTCCCCTGAGGGTACGATCTGGATGAAGCAGTTTGAATCTTTTCGGCTGGACACCTCGAACGAATGCCTCTGGCAAAATGGGGTGCAGATCAATCTTCCGCCAAAGCCCTTCGCGGTATTGCGTTATTTGGTGGAAAATCCGGGCCGGCTGATCTCCCACAACGAACTTCTGGATGCCTTGTGGCCGGAAACGTATGTACAGCCCCAGGTGTTGCGGACGTACATGCTGGACCTGCGAAAGGTGCTGGGAGACGATCCCGCATGTCCAAAGTTCATTCAGACGTTGCCGAAGCGAGGCTATTGTTTTGTGGCACACGTCGCGGATGCGGGCGTGGTTGATTCCGCCGCCGCTTCCGCAAGTGAAGCGCAGCCTGCGAGTTTCGACGGAGTTGTAGGCCGCGAGCAGGAACTGATTCGCCTGAAGACGCTTGCGCAGGCACTAGCCTGCGGGCAGCGGCAAACGGTCTTCATCACAGGGCCTACGGGCATTGGAAAAACTGTACTGGTCGATGCAGCCTGCCACCAGATGGTCGCCATGTTATCTGCCACCGTGGCTTACGGGCAGTGCGTCGAAGGACTCAGCAAGAAGGAAGATTATTACGCGGTAATGGAAATCCTGCGCCAGCTGTGTGCTTCGGCAGTTGGTGAGACGACGACCCGGATTCTTGCGAGTATCGCACCGGCATGGCTGTCTGCGATTGGGCTGGATCCTGAGTCAACGACCAACGGCGCGCGATCGACGCATCTAAAGGCACCGGGAGATCTTTGTCGAGCGCTGGAAGAACTGGCAAAAGGACAAGCGCTCGTCCTCGTCTTTGAGGACTTGCAGTGGGCAAATGATTCCACGTTGGAGCTGATATCAGCCCTGGCGCGACGCCGGACGCCGACGAAGTTGATGGTGCTGGCGACGTACAGCTCCCATTGCACATCTGCGGAACATCCCCTGAAAGCGCTGAAGCAGGACCTGGTGCTGCACCGGCAGTGTGCGGAACTGGCGTTGGCGCCCCTGGCCAAGACGGCGGTCCGACAATTACTCAGCAAGGAGTTGGGGCAAGAGACGCTTCCGCCTGGATTAGACACCTTCATCTATCAATATTCCGAAGGCAATCCACTGTTTGTTCTTGCACTGTTGCGGCACCTGATCGCCGAACATTTTCTGATGCGCAAAGGCGGGAACGATGCCGGCCGATGGGAGCAGCGTGCGCCTTTCCCGGAAATAGAAAGCGGCGTACCGCAGGAACTAGTTCAGTTGATTGATCCGGAAATTGAACGGCTGACCCCAGCCGAACAGCGCATCCTGGAAGCAGCCAGCCTGATGCGCGTTGTGTTTCCCGCGTGGGCCGTGGCAGCCGCGCTGGAACAAGATCGAACCGAAACAGAGGAGGCATGCGACAAGCTGGCGCGACGTTTATGTTTTGTGCACCGCGCCGGGCACGATGAACTTCCGGACGGCACGCGTTCGGACTTTTACGCATTTGCGCATGGGCTCTACCGCGAAGTTTTATACCAGAAGCAGTCGGCGTCGCGACGGGCGAAGGGACATACGCGGATTGCGGAACGGTTGGGAGAACTGTTTGCAGGACGAGAGGAAGACGTTGCGCGAGAGATGGCGATGCATTATGAAGCGGCAGGCAACTGGAAGCGCGCGACCAGTGCGCTACGCACGGCCGCACGACACGCCCATCAGCGGCAGGCGTATTCAGAAGCCGCGCAGTTGCTGCAGCACAGCCTGGGAATCGCGGAAAATCTGAATGATGCAGAACGACGCTTCGTCGAGCGAGAGATTCAGGCGGAGTTGGACCTGGCGCGGGTTGCGATGGAGGGCACCAAACAGCCGCAAAATACGTCTGCAGAAATTGACGGATTCTGGATGGGAACTTGACAACTTTATTTTTGCGAATCGCTACTGTGGTGAACATAGGCAGGAGGTACCACATATGCGATCCAAACTTCATACCGTTCTGGCGTCAGCAGCATTGATGGCGGCAGCAGTCTTGGCGACAAACTCCGCAATGGCGGAAACAACTCTCAAGGTACCCTTCAGCTTTACGGTTGCCGGCAAGACGTGCCCCGCGGGTCACTACACCGTGAAGGAGAACGCGATTGGCAGTTACGTGACGCTGACAAATGAGGATTCGAGCCGGGTGTTCACCTGGATTCTCGGACCCGGCACGCCTGATCTTACGGGCAACCATGTCGTGCTGCAGTTTGATGTGTCGGGGCAGGCGCACCTGCTGCGGTCCGTTCAAATTGGCTCCATGACGACTCCCATATTGGACAAGAATGGTCGCAACAGCGAGTATGTCTCGGCCGAACTTGCGGCGCATCACGGCCAGTAGATCAATTCGAACGGGTACGGCAGCTGTCACGCATGCACTCGAAAACCATGCAAGGAGAGGGCTCATCGATCGTCCGATGGCCCTCTCTTTGTTGTTTATCCATGACAAGTTTTAAGCTTGCCGCAGCTCGACCTCGTAAACTGGAAGCATGAAAGCATTGCCAAGGTTTGATGTGGAAGGTCAGGTTGCGCTGGTGACAGGGGCAGCGCGTGGGCTGGGTCGAGCGATTGCATTGGCGCTGGCGGAAGCGGGTGCCGATGTCGCACTGGGTCTCCGGCAACTCGGCAACGATGGCGGACTCGCGCAGGAGATCGTTGCACGCGGTCGCCAAGTATTGCCGCTGCAAATGGACATGACGGAGCTGCAGCAAATCCGCGATGCTGTGGGCGCCACTGAGAGACACTTTGGGAAACTGGACATCCTGGTGAACAACGCCGGAATCGCTCCGGACAATCTTGCGGAAAGTGTGACCGAAGAAGATTTCGATCGGACCCTCGCCATTAATCTAAAGGGAACCTTCTTCGCTAGCCAGGCAGCGGGCCGCATCATGATTCGGCAGAAGCGTGGCTGCATCATTAACATGGGCTCGCAGGCCGGCTTTGCGGCCTTGCCAACGGAGTCGGTCTACTGCATGACCAAGGCAGGAATCAGCCACCTGACAAAGTGTCTCGCTGTGGAGTGGGGCAAATACAACATCCGCGTGAATGCTGTGGCGCCGACATTTATTCATACGCCAGGGACGGAACCGGCGCTGTCCGATCCCGCGTTTCGAGCCGAGGTGATCCAGAACATTGCCGCGCTGCATCGCATTGGCGAGCCCATCGAAGTGGCGGGGGCTGTGGTGTTTCTGGCGAGTCCCGCAGCCTCACTGATTACCGGCGAGACGCTACTGATTGACGGAGGATGGACCGCGCGGTAGCGAATCAAACGTAGCGAAAGTGTTACGCGTTTCGCGCGTGGCAGGGAATCTCTATTCCGCCGCAGTCTTTCGATTCTGTGAGGAGATTTGCGAGTCGCACGGCAAGTGGCGAATCCGCGGCGTCGGAGTGCTCTAGCGTTGGGACAGATCTCGTATCCATAGATCTTTAAATTCCATGTTGCCCTTGCCGCCGGCGTGCAACTGCAGCGCAATCCTGCCATCGAACGAACTCGGATGGGGATCAGTGAAGTCCACCATGGGGACACCGTTCAGACGCGATTTGTAACGGTTGCCGACCACCTCCACCAGGTAGTCATTCCACTCGCCCATGCGCACCACGCTCTCGTTTTCCGGAGCGGGCCACACCACCCAACCGCGTCCGTCTTCCCCGTAGACGCCGCCAGTGTGATGCATCATCGTGCAGTCAATTTCAAACTGCATGCCTTGCGTGGTGTCGACCGATCCGGGCTTGAACCCGGTGTGAAAAAACACGCCGCTATTGCCATCGCCAACGCACTTGAAGCGCAGGGACAGTTGAAAATCTTTATAGTCTTTGTTGGTTTCAAGGTATCCGTACGCCGGGGTTAGGCCCTTGCCGTGAATCACTCCGTTCTCGACGGTCCAGCTTTCGCGACCAATCTTCGTCCATCCGGTCAGATCGGTTCCGTTGAAAAGAGAAATCCAATCCTCGCCGGGCAGCTTCGCTTTTTCCTGCGCGATCAGAACCGTACCGGCGACCACGATCACAGCCAAGGTGAAAAGACCGGTGAGAATTTTCCTGCGCCGCCGAAAATAACTTTCTTGATTTTGCCCCGGGAAGGAAGAGAGAGATCTGAGCAACGAAAGGCGGGGAATTTTCATTCGAATGGATCCTCCGATAGCTGGACATCAGGATATCAGCGTGAGGATGCGGTAGTGGTTTAGACACTCAAGACGCGGACGCCGGCTTTTTCAAACGCAGCTACAGCGTCGTCGGGGATTCCGTCGTCGGTAATTAAGACATCGATGGCAGCCGCCGGGCAAATGATGACCGGGCTGATCATCCCGACCTTGCTGGAGTCGGCGACCACGACGACCTGCTTGGTCTGGCGTGTCATGGCGCGAAACACCGCAGCCTCATCGGCTTCAATGGTGGTGGCGCCGCGTTCCGGGTCAACGCCGCAGACGCCCACAAACACGCGATCCATCATGACAACGTTCAAAGACTCGATCGCAGCCGGCCCAATCAGCGAAAACGCGCCTTGCCAGCGCATGCGACCGCCGGTCAGGGTGGTGTCCAATCCCGCGCTGCTGCTCAGCTCCATGGCGATGTTCACGGCATTGGTAATGATGTGGAGATTATTGCGATGGCGAAGAAACTGGGCTACCTTCGTCGTCGTCGTGCCTGCGGTCACGCCGACTGTCTCGTTCTCCTGCACCATTTCCGCTGCGGCCTGCGCGATGCGTTGCTTTTCCTTGGCGAACCGCTCCTCGCGAACTCCGAAGGATGCGTCAAAGCGGAAAGGCTCATAAACGGCTTGCCCGGCAAGCATGGCACCGCCATGGGTGCGATGAACCAGGCCACGTTCCTCCAGCCGCACCAGGTCACGGCGCACACTGGCGGGCGACATTTTAAGAATCACCGTCAGCTCGTCGACGGAGGTTTTGCCATGGTGCAGCAGCAGCCGCAGAATTTCCTTGGCGCGTTTGTCGATCTTGGAAGATACGACGGCAGGACTATCCTCGATTTCGCCGGGGGCGGCGAAGTGTGTATTATTCGTGAACACCCTGGACAACTCCACTCGAAATCTTGTCTAATGTTCCGCGCAACCCATATACATTCTCTTCGAGAACGACATAGCGCGCAAATTCGTCATTGGCCACGGAGCCCAATTTCAGTGAATGATTCCGAAACGTGACGGGACTCTGTGTTCTCATTCGTAAAGAACAGTGGAATTCCGTCGCTTTTGTACGCAGGGCAATTTTGCGGATATTTTCCTGTCGGATTCCGCCACCCACCATGATGCGAATCCGTCCATTTGCAGCATCGATCAGTTGGGTCACACGCTCGACACCCTGGCTGACGGTCTGCACGCCGCCCGAAGTCAGAATGCGATGCGCGCCGGTCTCGATGACTCTTTCCAGCGACTCATCCAGATCCGCCGACATATCAAAAGCGCGATGGAACGTCACCTGCATCGGATGGGCGAGTTGCACGAGTTGGTGAGTCCTTTGCACATCGACGTGGCCGTCTCGATCGAGCATGCCGACCACGATGCCGTCCGCTCCCAGCTCTTTCATGCGGACGACGTCCGCTTTCATCACATCGAATTCATAGCATGTGTAGAAAGAATCCCCGCCTCGGGGCCGCACCATCACGAACACTTCCATCCCAACGTGCTTGCGAACCGCCTGGATCAGGCCGGCACTCGGCGTAATGCCTCCCTCGTTCAGATCGCTGCACAATTCAATGCGCTGCGCTCCGCCCGATTGGGAAGCGATCGCCGATTCTACCGAATCCACACATATTTCGAGAACCATGATGACTGAGTCCCATTTTCCCGGATCGCCCGGATTCCTTATCGTTCACAAGGAATCCGGACGCGAAGAAGATTCGGGCAGGTGCACTGTAGCGGTTTGTCGCGACAGTCTGCAGGTTAAAACGTGTAGCGCAAGGAAAACTGCAGGTGCCGCTCTGTCGACCGAATACTGCCGGTTTCTCCAATCTGACCGAACGTGGGACTGGTGATGTTGGTGTCCGGATTGCCATAGCTGACGATGTTGAAGGCATTGAATGCATCGAAACGGAATCCGATGGTTTGCTGCTTGTAGGTTTGG
>Ga0307374_10009019_pt1 | contig 14785 bp, 9 predicted proteins | sample OX3MG_FD_202532 | JGI IMG/M metagenome (GOLD analysis project Ga0307374, IMG submission 202532) | Soil microbial communities from Risofladan, Vaasa, Finland - OX-3 | ecosystem: Environmental > Terrestrial > Soil > Coastal area > Acid sulfate soil | place: Finland: Risofladan, Vaasa | collected... | reverse complement strand
AAAATAGGTTTTGAGGTGTTTAACTTCGAGTAATGGCATTCTTTAGAAAACAAATATGAAACAGGTGGAACGGCGCGGCGGGGAATTTGGCTCCTTACGACCAACTATTGATTGAATTACGCTATGGGATCTTTACGAAATATCCTGTTACGGTATCATTTCCAGGGGGCGTCTAAAAAGGGAAGTGAGGGGTTAAAATCAGATGGGAAGATGAGCCTTCATAGGAAAGTGCGAGTACGGCAAATTTAGGGACAATAATTTCCCAGAAGGAGTCTTGATCACCTACGTGGGAAGTCTCCGTCGCGGAAATAGAGGGTTTCCACATGTTTCTGGGAATATGGGTAGCATAAAAAGTCGAGTTGCTAAGCGAGAGCCCATTCGGTCCACGAAGAGAATAGGATCCCTGAACGTTCTCGCCAGAAGGTTGAGGCGTAGTCGATCCGACCATCAATGTGTCATCAGTGCGAGCATTAACATAAGTTCCAGGTAAATCAGACTCGCCAGGATAAATTGTAGTGCAAGAACATATCAGGCATGTCATAAGGGCGGCGAAGCCTGCGAGCGTGTCGGTCAGTTTCATAGTGCTCCAAAAAGAAAGATGATCTTTCGTTCGCAAAACAAAACTTACCACCGCGCCAACCGCTCCGCGGCAGCCTTGATCTTGGCCGGATTCGGCAGGATCGCATCCTCCAGCGGTTTTGCGAATCCGACGGGCGTGAACGTCGAGCCAACGCGCATGATCGGCGCGTCGAGCGATTGGAAGGCATGCTCTGAAATGAGTGCCGAAAGTTCGCCGCCGAAGCCGCCCGTCACTTTGTCCTCGTGGACGATAATGGCCTTGCCGGTTCGCTCCACCGATTTCAAAATAGCATCGAGATCGAGCGGGTAGAGCGAGCGCAAATCGAGCACGTCCGCCTGAATGCCTTGCTCGGCTGCAAGCTGCTCGGCGGCCTGGAGGGAGAAGTGTGTGGCTGTGCCGTAGGTGATAATCGAAAGGTCTTTACCGGAACGCCGCAATCTGGCTTCACCAAAGGAGGTAAGCTCATTTTCGTGAAGCGGCTCGGCTTTCGCCATCGGGTGATAATAGAGGAATTTCGGTTCGAGATAAACCGTCACGCCGCGCGTGCGAAATGCGCTCCGCAACAAGCCCTGAGCATCGTCGGCGAAGCAGGGCTGGACGACCCGGACTCCGGGGATCGTCGTGAACATGCCTTCCAAATTCTGCGAATGGTAAAGCCCTCCACCGATATAGCCGCCGGAGGCGATGCGGATAACAATGTTTGGAGCATATTGCCCGCGCGTGCGCCAATAGGCATGGGAAAGCTCGATAAAGCTCTCCATCGCCGGCCAAAAATAATCGGCGAATTCCGCGCCCTCGACGCAGACCCAAATATGCTCTGCATCGACGCGGCAGAATCCATCCGCAGAACCGAGGATAAAATCCTCCGCGATCGGACCATTAAAGACGCGTTCATGCCCAAATTCTTGCTGCATTCCCTTGGTCACATTGAAGACGCCGCCTTTATTCTTCGAGGCGACATCCTGCCCCCACAGGAAGGTGTTCGGATTGATGCGAAATTCTTCTTTCAACGTCTCGTTGATGCCTTCGATAAACTGAATGCCCTCTGTTTTGCCTTTGGGCGTAGTGAAAGGATAGAATTTTATTCCGGCATCTTCAGGCTGCTTTGTAAACGGCGCGCTCGAAACAACTTCATCGGAAGGAAGAACGAAATCGAGAACCCTCGTCGCATCGGCTGGCGGCGCTCCTTCAGCCTTGTCGGCGGACTCGCGGAAAAATTTCTGGTTCACTTCGTGAATCTGGTGAAGCTCCTCGCTCGTCGCAACTTCATTCTTCACAAGCCAGTCTCGAAAACGCACAACGGGATCGCGCATTTTCACAGCTTCAAGTTCTTCCGGGGAGCGATAGAGGTCCTGGCGGTCAGAATTCGAGTGCGAGCCAATCCGCACACAATCGGCATGTACCATCGCCGCGCCGCGCCCCGAGAGGCACCACTCATAGGCTTCCTGCATCGCGCGGTAGCTATCGATCACATCGGTGCCGTCGCAGTACGTGATGAGAAGATTGTTGAAACCTCGGAAATTATCGGCGACGCGGGAATTCGCCGATTGCTCCGAAACCGGCACCGAAATGCCGTACTTATTATTTTGAATGACGAAAATCGCCGGTACCTGCTCGCGCGTTGCGCCATTGACGGCTTCATAGAAGAATCCTTCGCTCGTTCCCGATTCGCCGCCGGAAAAAATGGAGACCGCACCAAGCTTATAATACTTGATCGCTCGTGCGCATCCAGCCACATGCTGCGCCTGATTGTCCGTGAGTGAAGAATGCGTCTCGATGTTCAACGACATCTTCGCAAAATGGTTGGACATGTGCCGCCCGCCGCCGGCAACGTCGGTATCCTTCGAAAGCCCGTTCAGAACTATTTCTTCGACCGTAAGCCCCGCCGCGAGGCAGGTCATTAGGTCGCGATAATAGGGAAAGAGGTAATCTTTCTTTGCACGGAAACTGACGCCGATAGCAAGCTGAATTCCCTCGTGTCCCGCGCACGGGGCGTGATAGCTCCAGCCCATCGCTTTCTTCAAGTAATTGGCGGCCGCGGTATCGGTGATGCGGCCTAAATCCATGAGGTGGTACCACTTGAGCAAAGTTTCGCGATCGACTCCGGCCTGCTCGTAAGTTCCCTTGAACGAGCGCGCTCCATCGGGCGCGGGTCCGCGAAGCTCTGCGCCGTTCGGCATGCGCTTGAGCGAAATAGGCGCAATCTGCGGCGCAACCGTTTGGGCGAGCAATTCTATTTCCGACGGAGTTTCCGCCGTCGGCGCGGTATCCATCGCACCATCGGTCTGCATGGGTGCTTGTTGCGCGGGTTTTTGCGAAGCGCCATTTGGTTGCGCGGCAACTTTGGGCGATGCTCCATTTGTGGGAGTCCCATTCGGGGGAGGTCCCGCGGCCGTTTGAGGCGAAGCGGCAGAAGGCTGCTGTTCGGCCACGGCGGAATCGTTTTCTTGAGTTTTATTCTTCTTCGGCATTTTCTAAAAAAATGTAGAATTTGCGCCCGAAAACAAGCGATACCGGGAATTAGTGGCAACCTGAATTTTGCGCCTGGTTTTCACGATTCCTATATCTTACTTTTTGGGAGAAGCGGCTTGAAATTTTGTTATATTTGCAACCTGTAATTGATTCTTCTTTGCCAGCCGCCCACCCACGAAGTGCGAAACGAAGTAACTATTCTTATTCTTCAGGACCGCTCTATCGGTCTGGAATCGCTGCAGGATGACCTGCGGCGATTCCAATTATTTCCGCTTTTTCTTTATGCCGCAAGCGCGAGCGAATTGCCCGACTCTCTTGCGCGCCGAAATGCCGATGTGCTCCTTCTTGTCCAGCGGCATTTCGAAATGACCTTCGAGGAAGTTGTGGATGCGGTTCGCCGAACTGGAATTGAGATCCCGATCATTGTGATACTTCCAGGCGGTCAGGAGGCCGAAGGCATGGCCTTGCTTCGGCGCGGCGCGCAGGATTATCTGCTTGAATCGGAATTGCAGAGGCTTGCTCGCTCGGTTTATCTCGCGCTCCGAGATCGCGACCGAAAACCGGCGGACGTGAATTCCATGGCGCCGAACGAAATGGCGTCGAGAGTAATGCCAATGCCCGAGCAAGCGACCTTCGAGCTTTCCCCTCAAAGCAGGATTCCTTCTGCGGAAGCGCTCATCGGAAATCTTATTGACCTTGTGACGGAACTTGATATCAAGGGCACCATTCTCTATGAGAGTCCTTCGATCACCCAGCAACTGGGTTACACGCAGCAGGAATTGATTGGTCGTAATGCCTTCTCTATGATTCATCCGCTCGATATTCCGCGTGTCATCCCCATTTTTATGGTCGCGCTTACCAGCCCGGGCGTCCCGCATACGGCGCGGTTCCGATTTCCGCATAAGAATCGCTCCTGGCGCACTCTTGAATCCGTGGGAAAGGCGATTGTGACGAAAGATGGAGCGAGACACGTTATTGTAACTTCCCGTGATGTCACGGACGAAGCCCGAAAACCCGTAACCATCGGGGACACCGAAGCGCGCTTCATGGATGTTGTGGAAGGGCTTGGAGAAGGTTTGCTCGTTACGGACATATCCGACAAAATTCTCTATGCGAACAAGCGAATGGAGGAGTTCATCGGATATGATGCGGCGGAGATGCTCGGCAAGATATCCTACCAGCTTCTCCTCCCACAAGAGGCATGGCCGACCTACATGGAACAAAAAGAACGATGGCTGATTGGAAATCGCGAGGAATATGAGATTTCGATTCCACGGAAGGATGGCTCCCTGCTCTGTATGCATGTCAATATTTCACCCTATCGCGACCACGATGGGCGCATTGTTGGCACGCTGGCGGCATTCACCGATATTACGAAACGCAAGGAGGCCGAGGGGGAGGTGCAGCGCGCCTTTGCACGGTTGCAGATCGAGAAAGATCGTGCCGAAGAGATGAACCGGCTTAAGACCAGCTTCCTTAATAATGTAAGCCATGAGGTACGGACCCCGCTTAACTCTATTCTCGGGTTCTCCTCGCTGCTGACGGAAATGCTCGAGGGAACCGAGTTGCTGGAATACGCTACAACGATTCGGAGCAGCGGGCGCCGCTTGTTCGAAACGATCGAGGGGATTCTCGATCTCTCTCGCGTCGAATCAAACACGGTCATTTTAAATCCGAAGCTTGTATCGCTCGAAGCCGAGGCGCGCCATGCCGTCACGAGCCTCGAATCGCAAGCGCGAGAAAAAGGAATTGACGTAGTCCTCGAATCGGAGGGGCCGATGAACGCGATGCTCGATCCCCATTATATGGGACGAATATTCCTGAATCTCATCGGCAATGCAATTAAATTTACTCCAGCCGGAACCGTGCGAGTGATGCTTGCCGAATCGAATCCGAGCGGATCTATCGAGATTAAGATCGCCGATACTGGCATAGGCATTTCCGAAGAATTTTTGCCGCACTTGTTCGAGGAGTTTTATCAGGAATCGAGCGGGCTGGCTCGCAATTTCGAAGGCACCGGCCTCGGCCTGCGCATCGCCAAACGGCTCGTGGAACTCATGGGTGGATCGATTTCCGTCGAAAGCCAGAAAGGGAAGGGGAGTGTGTTTACGATTACGTTACCGGTGAACTCTTGAACTTGGAATACGCGGATTGAAGGGGATTACGCGAAGGATTTTTGGGATTGATCTCAATTCCGTGCCGTGTATGGTGAATCGCTGCTTCGCCTTACCTGGAAACCCCGGTTTTGGGCCCCTATTCGGCCAACAACATGTCATCGGAACCAGCAGCAAGTATTTCCAGCGAAATGGATTCCGATGCACGTTCCACAAGCGCAGAAGGTAATTGTTTTGTTGCTTTCGCTCCCAATTTCTTAAGTTCCTCTGTCTGTCGAACCAGATTGCCCGGCCCTGCGGAGAGCTTTTTCATCGCGTCTTCGTATTCGCCTTTGGCTTCATCCATCTTTTTACCGACACCGATCAAATCTCTTACAAATCCATCAAATTTATCGTAGAGTAAACCAGCTCGTTCCACAATCTTTTGGTAATGCTTGCCCTCATTATCGCGCTTCCAAAGATCAACGATTAATTTTAATGCTACTACGAGATTAGAGGGGCTTGTTAATAAGACCCGTTGTTTATAAGCATAATCCCATAACTTATTATCGGTATGAATCGCAAGAAAATAGGCTGGCTCAATGGGAACGAACATCATCACATAATCCAGAGCCGAGATGTGATCCTGATACTTAATAGCACTTAACTCATCGATATGTTTCCGGATGGATGTAAGATGCTCGGCGATGGCGATCTTGGCTTCCTGCTCCGTCGCGCACGATACGTAGCGGTTATAGGCGCTGAGTGAAGCTTTAGAGTCAATAATTACCTCTCTGCCATCGGGGTAGACGATTCGAAAGTCCGGTCTCATTTTTTTACCGTTCTCATCGAGAATAACGTTTCCATCTTTATCACGGAGATAATTCTGAGCGAAGTATTCTCGATCTCGGACTAATCCCGAGGTTTCAAGAATACTCTCTAAAATCCATTCTCCCCAATCTCCTTGAACTTTAGAGTTTGAAGTGAGTGCTTTCGTGAGATTATTGGCGTCTTCGCTAATGCGGATATTTAGCTGAACGAGCTTATCCACCTCGCGGCCTAATGAAAATCTTTCTTTGGATTCTTTGTCGTAAACTTCGTCGATTTTCTTTTTAAAAGCTTCGATTTCTTCCTTGATAGGGTCGAGAATAGCCTTATTGGTATCCGTGAACTCTTTTGATTTCTCTTTGAGCAAATTGTGCGCAATACTTTCAAATTGTCGCGCTAATTCCTCTCGCGCCTGCTGCAGTTCAATAAAATTCTCGTGTTTTGCATTGAGTTGAGCTTTGAGTTTCTCATTCTCAGTATGAAGCTCTTGATTTTTATTCCTGGCGGCTTCATCAGTTTCATCAAAAGTGGCTATTTTTCTCTCAAGTTTTTCGATGCTTTGGAATCGCTCATCTGCAAGTGTGCTCAGCCGAGCACGATCGCTCTCGATGGGTCGAATCACATTTTCATTTAGACGCTTCAGTTCCGACTGAAGCCCTGGTATTTGCCTGTTATCGGCTTCGAGAACAGCGGCCGTTTTTTCAAGCTCTTCTTTCCGTTCGCGGTTCGCAACCAGCTCTGCTTCGAGCACCCGGCGTTTCCGCAGAAGAAGCAGAGAAGCGAGTGCAATTCCAAGAACGAATGCAATTAGAAAATAGGGTGCGGATTCCGGTGACATAATAATTTAGTTTTCCTTACATACTCATCCTTGAGCGCAATGGTTCACGGAACAGGAACGAACATCATCATAAAAATCACTCGAATCACATAAATCATAGTTCAGAGTCCCTTTGCAAACGCCAATATCTTCTTCACCAGCGCCATCGTCGGCGCTTCGGCGTAGTAACGGAGGAGCGGCTCCGTCCCGGAAGCGCGAAGCATGAACCACGCGTCTTTTTCTAATTCGAATTTGAAGCCATCCATCGTAATGGTGTTCTGGACTTTGAGTCCGGCGATTTCAGTGAAGCCCGCTTTAGCTCGTTCAAGTACCTGCTGTTTTTTTTCATCTGTCGTGTGGAAATCGTAGCGGTCGTATTTATGCGGGCCGTATTCTTTCTCTAATGCTTCCACGAGTTTGCTGAGGGATTTCTTCCGGTGGGCGCAAATCTCGCAGAGCAGGAGGCCATTATAAAGCCCGTCCCGCTCGGGGATATGGAGCGAAGGAATACCGATCCCGCCCGATTCCTCGCCACCAATCAGAACGCCACCTTTCAGCATGTAATCGGTAATATATTTGAATCCGACGGGTGTTCGAATCACTTCGAGGCCGTATTTCGCTCCCATTTGGTCGATCATGCTGGTCACCGATTGGCTCACGACGACGAGGCCTCGCTTCTTGCGAACCTCGACCAAATATTGCAGCAGCAGGCAGAGAATCATTTGGGAACTGAAGAACTCGCCATGCTCGTCGAGCGCGCCGATGCGGTCCGCATCGCCATCGGTCACGAGGCCAATATCGAAATGATTTTGGACGATAAATTTTGCAAGCTCCCGCGTCGTATCCGGCAGCGGCTCCGGGCGCGTGTGGCCGAAACCGGGATTCCAGACATCATGCAAAATCGCCGCGCTGGGAAAAAGCGATTCCAGATTCCCGACACCCGCGCCGTACATCGGATCGTAAGCGATTTTCGTCTTCGCTCGCTTGATCTTATTTACGTCGATAAGCTTCGCCAGCTCTTTTACGTAAATCGCCTTCGCATCCAATTCCTGAACGCGCTTGTCCTTCACAAGCTGATCGAACGAAAGGAGATCTGGATTTTGGGCAACGTAAGCGACGTTCTTCTCGCTATTCGTTACACGCTCGATTTCATCGATGGCTTCGGGCAGCGCGGAGCCGCCATAATCACCTTTGACCTTAAAGCCGTTATACTTCGCCGGATTATGCGAGGCCGTAATCATCACGCCGCCAGCGAGCTTCTTTTTTACAATCGCGAGAGAAGTTGCAGGAGTAGAGACGACAGTCTTCGCGATAAAGACTTTGAGTCCTTCGGAAGCCAATACTCGCGCCGTTAGCTCCGCAAACTCGCGGCCAAGGAACCGGCCATCGTATCCCACGATGATGCCCGCCTCCGCATTCGGCTGCTTCTTAAAATAGAGCGCGGTCCCGCGCGCGACGCGATGGACGTTCTCGAAAGTGTAGTTTTCCGCGATGACATCGCGCCAACCGTCGGTACCGAATTTTATTTGCATGAGTTGTAGCGCAAACTTCAGTCTGCGATTCAGAGGGATATGAAACGCAATAATTGGCGTGTGATTCCAAAAGTCGCAAACTAAAAGCCTGCCCTGAGCCTGTCGAAGGGTTTGCGCTACATTAGCGCGTCAGCACCATCGGCACCCGCTCCACGCCCCCATTCATCCGCACAATGCACTCATACATTCCCGGCGGCATCTCTCGCGCATCCCAGGTGAAGGAATGCGGGCCGACAGCCAGCTCGCCCGCGAAGAGCCGCGCAACTTCCGAGCCGAGAAGATTTATGACGCTCACTTCCGCCGCGCCGCGTTCGGGCGTGGTGAAGCTAATCGTTGTGGATTGAGAGAAGGGGTTGGGATAGCTTTGAATTTGCGAAGCGGCTATCGTTGGTTCCGAAACCGCGCTCGGGGGAATCATTTCGGAGAGGGGGCGGCGCCAGACAGTCGTGGGGTACGACGAGCCCGCCATAGCATAGAGATCCGGTCCAGCTACCACAAGACGCATGACCGTGCTATCCATCAATGCACCATTTACCACGGTCCAATTAGCGCCGCTATCGCGCGAAAGAAGAACGCCCGCTGTTTCTGTCCCCGCAAGAAGATTGGTTCCGCTTGCAATCAGCGTATAGAGCATGGAATCCGGCAAATCTGCGCTTGACCGCGTCCAGCTTGTTCCGCTATCGGTAGAGCGAAAAATCCCAGCCATCTCTCCGGAAAAATACCCGCTGTCCGCCAATACGAAGAGATTGGTTCCGATGGCCGCATACGAACGAATTGCGATGTGCGCCGGCAGCCCCGTGCTTGCTGGTCGCCAGGTTGCGCCGTTGTCCGTACTGAGGAAAATAATTTCGTAATAGTCAGGAGGGTCATTGGGAAAGTAGATGCGAGTGCTTGTGTCGACAGTCGCGAAGAGGTTCGAGCCTACTGCAAAGATTGCACTTGGGGAACGCAGGAGTCCCATGCCTGCAGTTAAGGTCCAACTCACTCCGCTGTCGGTGGAGAGAAATACCCCACTTATGGTGTCATCGCGTCCGGCGGCAAACAGCTTCGTTGCGCTTGCGGCCAAGTCCCACGCATGAGTCAGCCCATTGCTGTCCTGTGTCCAACTTGCGCCGTCATCGGTCGAACGATAGATCGTGGTATTTTCTCCGGCGGCGATTATGTTCGATCCGATGTTCGCCATTGCCTGGATCTGATCGTCGAAACCGCTGCTCGCCCACGTCCAGTTCGTGCCTGCGTCGGAGGTACGGAACATGCCATAATTCACGATGTCAGCAAAAAGATTTGCTCCGGCTGGAAACATGGAAGAAACATCGAGGCGCATCATGCCCTCGCTGGATGAATTCCAACTTGCACCGTTGTCGGTGGATCGGAAGACGCCGCCGTACGAAGACCCGGCAAATACACTTGTCCCGTTTGCCGCAAGTGCCTGCACACTATGATCTGTGAGACCGTCGCTTGCCTCAGCAGTCCATGTTGCCCCGCTGTCAGTCGATTGAAAAATGCCTGCGCCGTCGGTAGCGGCAAGCAAGCCAGTGCCGTTGGCTATGATCGCAGGGATACCTACGTTGAGATTCGTGATTCCGGCACCGGTCGCGGTCCAGCTTTCGCCATTATCCGTCGATCGAAACATGCGGGTTGCCGTGTCGGCGATTCTGACCGATAAAAAGAGGTTGGGCCCGGTCGCGTATAGCATACCGACCGCACGGCTTGGTAGCCCATTATTAGCGGCTTTCCAATGGGCGCCCTCATCGGTCGAACGCCATACACCGAAATCAAGCATGCTGGCGAAGAGTGTCGTCCCGGTCGTCGCAATGGCTGTGATGTTCTCGCCGGGGAAAGCGATGGCGGCATCGGACCAGGTCAAGCCGCTATCGGTCGAGCGGAAGAGCCCACCGGAAAGCGCGAAAAGTGTTGTGCCTTGCACCAATAGCGACTGGACGTAAGGAATCCTGAGTCCCGTATCAATCCGATCCCAACTTTCGCCATCATCCGTTGAGCGAAAGACACCACCGACATCGGTGCCAGCGAAGAGATAGTTTCCGAGCGTCGCGAGCGCGTGGACTTGAATCCCAAAGATGTCCTGAAGAACGATACCCTTGTTCACCGGCGTCCATGTAACACCACTATCGGTCGATCTAAAGACTCCATCGCCATCCGTTCCTGCAAAAACTTCGGAGCCGAGGGACGCAAGCGAAATCACAGTGCCGCCCCAGGGTCCATTCGTTTGCACCCATTGCGCATGAACCGGACGTGTTACGCCAAACGTCACGAAAAGCGTCGCCGCAAGAGCGGCATGGAAGAACCTTGTATGATTGACCATCGAAGATGTTCCTTTCTGCACCAAGAACACATTAAATGCGTGAAAGTTACAGCCGCCCCGCCAATTTCGGCACTCAATGCGTCTGCGCCGCCACGCTGCTTGGCCGGAACTCTAAACTCAGCCCATATTTATGGAGTTGCGTCAGGATTTTGGGAACGTAAAGCGAAAGCTCATTCCAGTTCATGCTATCGTCGTGGGCCTCCATAACTATTTGAATTGCCTGAATTATTTCTTCAGCATTGCCGCTCTGGATCGCATCGTTCAGGAAGATAGCGATTGATTCCGGGTCCTGCAAGTGATCCATCAATATTTCGTCGAATGGCATTGTCGGCATTACTTCGCCTCCTTTACAACGCGTTTCTTTACTGCCTCATTCGTCCCAAACTTCCCCGTCGCGCTCTTGAACCGATAATCAACCGCCAGCGCCCCCAGCCCCGCAAACTTCGCTTGGCCGGCGAGCTGCTCTTCGATGCGCATGAGCTGGTTGTACTTCGCGATGCGGTCGGTGCGGCTGGCGGAGCCGGTCTTGATCTGTCCGGCGTTGGCGGCGACGGCTACGTCCGCGATGGTGGTGTCCTCCGTTTCGCCGGAGCGGTGGCTGATGACGGCGCTGTATCCCGCGCGTTGCGTCATCGCGATGGCGTCGAACGTTTCGGTGATCGTGCCGATCTGGTTCAGCTTGATGAGGACGGAATTCGCAATGCCTTCCTCGATTCCTTTCGCGATGATTTTGGTATTGGTAACGAAAACGTCATCGCCCACAATCTGGATTTTATCGCCCAGTGCATCGGTCATCATTTTCCAGCCTTCCCAATCGTTCTCGGCCATGCCGTCCTCGATGGAGCAGATGGGATAGTTCCGAACCAACTTTTCGAATTCGCGCACCATCTCCTCGCGCGTGAGCTTTGTTCCCGGCGAGGATTTGTACTTCTCATATTTCCCATTGCGCCACATTTCGCTCGCGGCGCAGTCCATGGCAAGGAAAATATCAACGCCGGGTTTGTAGCCCGCTTGCTCGATGGCCTGCATAATGTAACCCAGCGTTTCCTCCGTCGATTTCACGTTCGGCGCGAAACCGCCCTCATCACCGACGTTGGTGTTTAACCCCTTCTTTTTCAGCACCGATTTCAGCGCATGAAATGTCTCCGCGCCCATGCGCAAGGCTTCGCGGAAGCTTGGAGCTTTCGCCGGAAGAATCATAAATTCCTGGAAGTCGAGAGAGTTATCGGCGTGGACTCCGCCATTGATGATGTTCATCTGCGGCACCGGAAGCAGATACGCGCCTGTGCCGCCCAAATAGCGGTAGAGCGGCAGCCCCACCGATTCCGACGCGGCGCGCGCGACCGCCATCGAACCACCCAAAATCGCATTCGCGCCGAGCTTCGATTTATTCGGCGTGCCATCTAGCGCGATAAGCGTCTCATCGACTGCGCGCTGTTCGAGCGCCGGCATTCCGATGAGCGCGGCGTTAATCTCATCGTTCACATTATGGACGGCCTTCAGCACGCCCTTGCCGCCGTAGCGCTTTTTATCGCCGTCGCGGAGTTCGACGGCCTCGCGCTCGCCGGTGGAGGCACCGCTTGGCACAATAGCGCGGCCAAACGAGCCATCGTCTAAGGTGCAATCAACTTCAACGGTAGGATTTCCGCGAGAATCCAGAACTTCGCGGGCGGTAAGATCGAGAATGAGTGGCATAATCGTATTTTGAAAGGAATGATGAGAAATTGGAAGGAATGTTAAGATACAAAATTACGAAATAAAATGGCCCCTCACCCCAACCCTCTCCCCGAGGGAGAGGGACTTAGAACCCCTCTCTCCCGGGGAGAGGGGCAGGGGTGAGGGCGCGGGTGTGAGAGGATTTTTCAGATTCGCGGATTCTCTATTCCACAGGCGACCGCGATTTGAGTGAGCACGCCTGTTAAGTTCGCCACCACATCATCACTTCGAACCCGGATAATCCGATAACCTTGCCGCTCTAATTCTTGCTGGCGAGATACATCTCGATTCTTAACCTCTGGAAGGTCATGGATATCGCCGTCGATTTCGACGACGAGTCGATGCTCGCTACAGAAAAAATCAACGATGAAGGGTTCGATGATGTGCTGACGCCGGAACTTTAAGCCTTCTAATCTTCTGCCGCGAAGGCCGCGCCAGAGATAGTCTTCGGATAGCGTTGCGCTCTTTCGATTCTCGCGTGCCCATGCCTTCAATCGAGGGTCGAGCGGGCCGAGATCGGGATGATTGGTGGTTGGCATGAAATTGAAAATTGGTGTTCCCTCACCCCTCACCCCTGCCCCTCTCCCCGGGGGAGAGGGAGTAGTTTTTTCCCTCGCCCCCGGGGAGAGGGGCAGGGGTGAGGGGATTCCTAATGCCGCACGATGATGCTCCCGCCGTGCATCTCCTCGCCGGTGGTGAGTTCGTAGAAATAACTTCCCGCCGGCAATGCGCGCGCGGACCATTCGAAGTGTTGCGCGCCCGCACCGAGATTACGGTCGCAGAGCGTTGCAACCGTGCGGCCCAGCGCATCGAAAAGACGGAGGCGCAGATGGGTCGGGGAATTAAGTATGAATGAAATCGTAAGATTATCCTGCGTGGGATTGGGGGAAACGCGGAGCGAATTGATTTCAGCGAGTAATGGATTATTATCCGCAACGCCGGCGGGAGCCTCGATGTTTACCGCATTTGGAATCGAATCAAAATTGCAGCACTCGCTGTCACAGGTCAGCATCATCGTAATGCTGTATAGTCCCGTGTCGGCTGTAGCGGGAATTTGGAAAGTTGCAATGATCGTATCGGGGAAAGCTGCATAGACGACCGATCCCGGAATTTTCGATGTGCCATTTTGCAGATAAATGTCCGAAGGATAACAATATGGTTGCGCTGAAATATTGGATGCGGTGGTTATGGTTACCGTTTGACCTTGCGTTACAACGCTCGGTAGAGTGACATAACCCGAATCTTGATAGGTCCCCTTGACAAAGACTTCGCCTCTTCCCGTCACAATCCGATTCGTTCCCGGCTCGGTGATAGCGATGTCGTAAAAGCCTGGCCGCGCGTCCTGGGGAATGGTAAAGAACGCCGAAAGGGATGTGTCGCTCGTAACGGTGACCTTGGAAGCTGTAATCGTGTCCGGATCTTCCTTTATTAACTTGACTATCGTTACGTCTTGACTTCCCGAAATAAAGTTAACGCCCGAACCGGTCAGGTTCACGGTATCGACATCGGCCCTCGGCAGATTGTGATTGTCCGGGGTAATGATGGGATGCGGGTTGACGAGGAACGTCGTATAATAATCGTAGGAGCCACCAGTGTATGTATTTCCGTGAATTTCCGCATCGTAGGTTCCGGGCGTAAGGGTATCCGGCAGCGAGAAGACCGCATCCGCCCGAACCGTGCTGAATACGGTGTCCGCAGTGACATGATAATAAGAAATTCCATTCGCCTTTAGATCGATACTCATGGGCAGTGGTTCCGAAATATTGGTTGTTGGGGCAAAGTTGGTATATTGCCCCGCGATCGTTACGCCAAACTCCGTCGAAGCCGCGCCACTGTCGGGAATGATTGCGACCGTAGGCATCGGCCCGAGTACCGTGAATTTTCCCTTGCCAGTATCGGAATAGCTCCCATTTTGAACGATGACATCGTATGCGCCCGCTGCGACGCCAGCGGGAACGGTTACCGAATCGCCGATGGATGTATTGCTCGAAACAATCACGGATCGCCCAGTGAAATACGTCGTGCCATTTTGCCCGAATGAGACGGTCGGTATTGTTCCGCTAAGGAAATCCGTGCTTTGTCCTGTAATTTGAATCGAGACCGTCTGCGAATCATGCGCGGAGGATGGGTTCACCGATACAATGCTCGGCGGCGGCGCGACGACGAGGAATGCGGAATCTTGAATGTAGGTATGCTGGGTGGAATCTGTTATTTGAACCACCAGGTCGTAATAGCTACCCACCGGGAAGGCGTTCGGAACCTCGATCGAGGCATGCATTGTCGAATCGTTCACAACGGAAACGTAGCTTCCTCCAGCGTACTCATTGCCCGAATGTTCGAACATGACCGCCATCATGGACATGTTACTTTGAGAAGCAAAGTGAGTTCCACTTCCGACAATCGTTACCGGAAGCTGCTCCTGCG
>Ga0307374_10009018_pt1 | contig 14785 bp, 11 predicted proteins | sample OX3MG_FD_202532 | JGI IMG/M metagenome (GOLD analysis project Ga0307374, IMG submission 202532) | Soil microbial communities from Risofladan, Vaasa, Finland - OX-3 | ecosystem: Environmental > Terrestrial > Soil > Coastal area > Acid sulfate soil | place: Finland: Risofladan, Vaasa | collected... | reverse complement strand
AGTTCGTCCAGATCCGCTTTCCTATAGGGCTTGCGCGTCCAAAAAACTTCTCCGCGAACGCCTGGTTGACGATGTAAACATCCGGCGCACCGCTCGTGTCGGCGTCCGTGAACTCGCGTCCCGCAATTAACTGAATTCCCAGCGCGCGGAAATAGTCCGGAGTGGCGCGATTGGCCTCCGCCGTAGGCGACGGCGCATTCTGAGGAGTTGCCTCCGTGTGAACCGTAGACTCGCCTTTCATCCCGGAAAGCGGCGCGTATAACGACGCCCCCGCATCCTCGACGCCGGAAATCCCGCGCGTCAGTGTCAGGATTTGCCGCATGTACGCGACCACTTGCTCTGGCTTGGGAAATTTTCGCGGCGGAACGCCGATACTCATCGTGAGCACATGCTCGGGACGAAAGCCCAAGTTGACGCTTCGCAGTCGCGCAAAACTGCGCAATGCCAGGGTCGCTCCAATCACCAGGACCATCGCGAGCGCCACTTCTCCAACCACCAGCAAACGCCGCAGCAAATTGTGCCGCGTGCTCGCGCCCCCAATCTGCGCGCCCGCTCCGCCTTCTTTCATCGCCGCGTTCAAATCCAGCCGTGACGCCAGCAGCGCCGGAGCCAATCCAAACAAAATCCCTGCCAGAACCGAAGCGCCCAGCGTGAACCACAGCACCGCCTGGTCGATGCTTAAATCTTTTACGCGAGGGGTATCCGTCGGCAGCAGCGTGCGCAACGCATCCACTCCCCAAATCGCCAACACCAGCCCGCACGCGCCTCCAATCAGCGCCATCAGCAAACTTTCCGCCAGCAACTGCCGCACCACCCGCCCGCGCGTCGCTCCCAACGTCGAACGAATCGCCAATTCTCTCCGCCTCGCCCATCCACGCGCCAAAAATAAATTCCCCACATTCGCGCACGCAATCAGCAGCACAAATCCCACGGCCGCAAGCAAAATCAGCAACGGTGCGCGCGCGTCGCCCAGCAAAGCCGACTCGAGCGAGACTGCATGGAAGCTCCAATTCTTATCTGCATCGGGATACGTTTTTGCCAAACGCGCGGCAATGGCATCAAGCTCCGCCTGCGCCTCTTTGATGCTGCGCCCCGGCCTCAACCGCGCCACCGCGATCGTTCCCTTCTTGCCGCGATCGGCTAGCTCCTCTTTCGAGTTTGCGAACGGCGTCCAGAGTTGTGCAGCCGTCACAAAATCGAGATCTTGCTGTAGAGGCATCACCCCGATCACGCCGTATGTTTTGTCGTCGAGTGTAAGGCTCTTTCCGATCGCCCGCGGGTCGCTCCCAAATTCCTTTTGCCACATCGAAACACTCAGAATCACTTCGCGATCCTGGCCCTCCTGCATCTCCGCCTTGGTGAAAATTCTGCCGTAGAGCGGCTTCACTCCGAGCAGCGGGAAAAAATCGGCGGAAACTTCAGCGCCGTCAATTTCATGTGGTGTGCCCCTTCCCGTCTCGGTCATCCTAGCGTAGCTATAGGGCGCGATCGCCGAGAACACCGTATCCTGCGCTCGAATATCCTCGATGTCTGGCAACGACATGCCCAGGTCGGGAAAATCGAACAGTGAACTGCGCCCCCACAGGTCCACCAGTTGCCCCGAGTTGTGAAATGGCAAAGGCCGCAGCAGCGATGCGTTCACCACCGAAAAAATCGCCGTGTTCGCGCCAATCCCCAGAGCCAGCGTCAGCACCGCAATCGCCGTAAATCCCGGCGCCTTCCCAAACGTCCGCACCGCGTAACGCAAATCCTGCATCACCGCCTGCATTCGCTCCCCCACTTCTTTAACTTTTCCGCTCTCCGCCGTTTTCACCCTGAACTCTCGACTATCAACTCTCAACTATTCGTACCTCAGCGCCTCCATCGGATCCACCTTCATCGCCCTCCGCGCCGGAACGTAGCACGCCAAAATCGCGACGACCGTCAGTAGCAAAGAAACCCCCGCAAACGTCAACGGATCATGCGCGCTCACACCGAAAAGCTGGTTCGCCATCAACCGCGTCAGCCCAAACGCCGCAACGACGCCAATCGCCACGCCCGCCAGAGCCATCTTCGTTCCCTGCCCCACAATCAGCCGAAAAATATCCCCTCGCTGCGCCCCGAGCGCCATCCGCACTCCGATTTCGTGCGTCCGCTGCCCCACCACATACGAAATCACGCCGTAGATTCCCACGCACGCGAGCATCAGCGCCAGCCCCGCGAACACACCAAGCAAAACCATCGACAGCCGTCGCGCCGCAAACGAGTTCGACACCACTTCGTCCATCGTTTCCACTCCATAAATCACTTCTCGCGGATCCGTTTCTTCCACCGCGCGCCGCACCGACCCCATCACCGCACTCGGATCGCCCTGCGTGCGCAGCACCACCGCCACCGCCGTCGCCACCAGCGGCATCAGCTTCTCCGGAAGCTGCATAAACGGATAATCGAATTGCGCTTCGATCGCGGACTTCGCATCCGTGCCCAGCCCCCACTGTTTTACGTGCCCCACCACGCCGACGATTTCAGCCTGCACGCCGAAGACCACGAAATTCACGCGTTTCCCGATCGGATTTTCGCGCGGAAAATAAGTCCGAGCGAACACGTCGTCGATGTCAATCACCTTCGGCGCGTGCTCATCATCCTGCGCCGTGATGAACCGCCCGCGCTCCAGCGTGATTCCCATCGCTTTCTGAAAACCCGCCTCCACCAGATAAAACATCGCCTGGTGCATATCGTTGTCGTTCGCAGGCTTCGGCTGGCCCTCAATCCAGAATGGCAGCGCGGAATCATGAATCATCGGCCGCGACCCCAGCGTCACGGAAACAGCTTCCACTCCGGGAATCGCGCGCATTTTTTCGTCGAACTCCCGAAGACGCACCCGCGTTTCCGCCGCACTAACCTTCGACGACGCCGGCAACGACAAACTGAAAGTGATCGCGTGGCTTGGATCGAATCCCGGATTCACGCGCCACAACGCTTCGAGGCTGCGGATCATCAGCCCCGCGCCCACGAGCAGCACCAACGCCATCGCCACTTCGACCGCCACGAAAATTCCCTGCAAGCCATGCCGCGCGCCGCTCGATCCCCGCCCACTTTCCTTCAGTATCTCCTGCAGATTTACGCGCGAGCTTTTCAGCGCCGGGGCAAGCCCGAACAAAATTCCGGCGAAAAGCGAAACGCCCAGCGTGAACAGCAGCACGCGCGAGTCCAGCGAGACATCGCTCGCGCGCGGCAGTGCGCGGGGCAGCGTGCCCAGCACGGCCTTCGTTCCCCAGAACGCCAGCAAAAGTCCCAGCGCGCCGCCCACGCCCGAGAGCAGGATGCTTTCCGTGAGAAGCTGCCGGATCACGCGCCCGTGGCTTGCCCCCAGCGCCGCGCGAATCGCAAATTCATGTGACCGCCCCATCGAACGCGCCAGCAGCAGATTCGCCACGTTCGCACACGCAATCAGCAGCAGGAAAGCGACGGCCGCCAGCAGCACCACCAGGAATGGCTCGACGTTGCCCACGATGTCTCGCTTCATCGAAATCAGCGTGATCCCCACCGACTTGTCCGCTTCCGGATACGCAGCAGCCAGATTTCGCGCGATGCTGTCCATGTCCGCTTTCGCCTGCGCGAGCGTCACGCCAGTCTTCAACCGTCCGACCGCGTGCGCGCTCATGTCGATCCGCCGGTCGCGAAACGATGCATCGTTCCACTGCCCAATCAGCGTGTAAATGTCGCGGTCATTCCCGTAGAGCGCGAAGTTTGCGGGAATCACGCCCACCACCGTGTACGACGCGCCATTCAGCACCACCGATTTACCGATGATGTCCGGCGACGCCCCGAATCTCCGCTTCCAGAATCCTCCGCCGAGAATCGCCACCGGCGCGGCGCCCAACTGATCGTCGCTCGCGCGAAAGTCGCGCCCAAGAATCGGCTTTACGGCTAGCGTCGAAAAAAAGCCGGCGGAGGTCATGAAACCGCTCAGCCGCTCCCCTTGGCCCGTGCCCGTGAAGTTGTAGTCCTCGTTGCGGTATATCGCCATCGAAGAAAACGTTTGCGTATCGCGCTGCCAATCCAGGAAATTCAGATAGGTGATGGGGCCTTCATGGAATGACGGAGTATTTTCATAAATGGCCACCAGTTGCTCGGAATGCGGATATGCCAGCGGATTGAGCAGCACGCCGTTCACCACGGAAAAAAGAGCTGTGTTCGCGCCAATCCCCAGCGCCAGCGTCAGAATCGCAATCGTCAAAAACCCCGGCGTCTTTGCCAGCATCCGCACCGCGTAACGCAAATCCTGCATCACCGCGCCCATTCGTCCTCCGCGGCTAATCTTTTGTTGTCATCCCGAACCCGGTCGCCCGCCTTTGGCGAACGCGGTGAGGCATCCGCCTTTCGTTTCCCCTTTTCGTTTTCGCTTCTCGCCGTCATCCCATCTACCACAGACGTGCCACGCAGCGCGCATTGTGCGCCCCACGTGTCAACTCAACGCGCGTTGTTATCTCGAGCCGCCACCCGGCGAGGGATCTGCTTTTCGCCTTCGTTTCTCGCATTTGGCTTTAACTCTTCACTGCCACTCGTCTCTTATTTCTTCGCCCCACCACCCGAAGAAAGCGGCGGCGCATACTTCCCCAAGTCCACCTTCTCCCAGTCGCCGCGAATAATTCCCGCGCGTATCTGCTTCGCCGTTTTTCCTTTGCGCCTCTGTTCATACGTGTAGAAAACTTCCTTCTTGCAGATTTCGCATTCCGAACCGTGCAGGTCGGTGTAGCAACTCAGAAGGCTCGTATGCCCGGCAGCCTGATCGCAGCGGCAATAGCACGGCAATTGATAGAGCACCGGTTTCATTTTTGCCGCAACCGCGTACGCCTTCTTCGTCAGCGGATCAGCGAACCCGCTCGCCGCCAGCGTTGCGGGCAGCGGACCCTTCGGCGGCGCGGAATGATAAGCCGGAACGGATTCTGCCCCCTGTGTGGCTGACTGTGCAATCGGCCGCGGCACCATGGATTGTCCCGCTGGCCGCGCCGTCACTCTCGCAGGCGCACCGCCCGGCTGCGCCCGCATCAGCGGCACGACCACCGCCGTCAACGCAAATAGCACCGCAACACTCACCAACGCTCCCCATCTTCCTCTTCCCGCACTCCTCGTCATGGCTCCTCCAGTCTAAAACGCATGTCCCGCTTCCCCGTCCGCCGCGCGATCCAAAAACCAAATCACTTCGCCTTCCGGACGCAGCATCTCCACCGGCAATTTCCGCGACTCGCTCCCCGCGTCGCGCCGCAGCGTCGCTACAATCTCCCGCTTGTCCGGCCCTGCCAGCAAAAAATACGTCTCTCGCGCGCGCCGCAAAATCGGAAACGTCAAACTGATTCGCACCGGCGGTTCCACGGGCGCCCGCACGCCCACCACCCACCGTTTCTCCTCCCGCAGCGCCGGCGAATCCGGAAACAGCGACGCCGTATGCCCCTCGCCTCCCACGCCGAGGAATAGTAAATCAAACGAAGGCCCCGTCTCCGCAATAAATTCCCGAAGCACTTTTTCGTATGCGCGCGCCGCTTCATCCGCGTCCCGAAAATTCGTCGCAATCGGATGGACATTCCCCGTCGGCACCGGAATATCCTCGAACAGTGCCTCGCGCGCCATCCGGTAATTGCTCTGCGCATCCTCCGCCGCCACAAAACGCTCGTCGCCCCAGAAAAAATGCGTCTTCGCCCACGGCATCTTCTCGCGAAATTCCGTCGACCACAGTTCGTACGCTTTCTCCGGCGTCCTCCCGCCCGACAGCGCAATCAGGCAGCGTCCCCGCGCGCCCACCGCTTCATTCGCAATGCGCAGCGAGTTCTCCGCCACCGCCCGGCTCAACACATTCAAATCCGGAAAGATTCGCCCATTCGTTATGATGTTTTTGTCCACGATCTCCCCAGATCACTCAACAACGCATCCGCTTGCGCCGGCCCCCAGCTCCCCGCCGCGTACGGCAACACGGTCGGCTTATTTTCGAGCACTGGCGTGTACAGTTGCCACGACGCCTCCACCCAACTGTCGCTGACGAAAAGCGTCGGATCGCCATGAATCACATCGAGAAGCAAAGTCTCATACGCCTCCGGCAGCGGCTTGAATACCTCCGAGTAGCGAAAATGTAGATCGCTCCTTTGGATTTGCACTCCCTGCCCCGGCGCTTTAATTTCGAAATAGAGATCGAATCCCTCGTCTGGTTGAATCGCAATCACCAGCGAATTCGATTGAATCTCCTTATGGTCGAACGGATTAAAAATCCACACCGGCGGCCGCCGGAAGTTCACCACGATTTGGCTCATGCGCTGTGCGAGCCGCTTCCCTGTCCGCAGGAAGAAAGGCACGCCGTGCCATCGCCAGTTCTCAATCTCAAGACGCATCGCTACAAACGTCTCCGTTTGCGAATCCTTCGCCACTCCGGGCTCATCGCGATAGGCAACCACATCGCTTCCGTCGATTTTGCCGCTCGCGTACTGTCCCATCACCACGTTTTCCTTTTTGATCGGCGTCACCGAGTGCAGCACTTTCACTTTTTCGCGCCGGATGGGCTCCGCCTCGAACGCCTCCGGCACTTCCATCGCCGTCAGCGTCATCAGCTGCGTCAAATGGTTCTGCACCATGTCGCGCAACGCGCCCGCGCCTTCGTAATACGCCGCGCGGTGCTCCACTCCCAGCGATTCCGCCACTGTGATTTCCACGCTTTCAATTCGATCGCGATTCCACTGCGGCTCGAACAGCGTATTCGCGAACCGGAACACCAAAAGATTCTGCACCGTTTCCTTCCCCAAATAATGATCGATGCGGTAGATCTGCTTCTCCTCGAAATGTTCGTGCGCCACTTTGTTCAGCGCCTGCGCCGACGCTAAATCCCGCCCAAACGGTTTTTCGATCACCAGCCGCGTCCATCCCTTGCTCGCGTTCAGCCCCGCATTTCCCAGCCCGGTAATTGCCAGTGGAAACACTTTCGGCGGCAGCGCAAGATAGAACACGCGGTTGCCCGGCAATCCGTTTTCTTTCTCCACTTGCTCCACGCGCGCGGCCAGCTTTTTGTAATCCTCCGGAGTCCCTTTCGCAATTGTCTGGTAGAAGATTCTCTTGTCGGAAACCGTCTTTGCGATTTGATCCTGCGGAATGCCCGCGTCCGCCAAATCCTTCCGGCAACGCTCCCGAAAACTTTCGTCGTTGAATTCCGTCTCCACGCCCACGCCCAGAATCAGACTGCTCGGCCCTAACGCATCTCGCGCAATCAACTCGTTCAGCGCCGGCAACAGTTTCCGCGCCACCAAATCCCCCGTCGCTCCCAAAATCACGAATAAATGCGCGTCATTTCCCGACTTCATCGCGTTCGTCCCCATTTTCCTCTCTCTTTCTTTCGATTCTCTCGCGCCCGATGCAGCCACATCATCGCGCGCCCCGTCTCGATATGGAGCGCAGCGGCTCGACGCCGCTTTGCTTTCGTCTTTACGGGTGCCCATCCTGAACGTTTTCTGTGAAGGGTGGGGCTTTTCGTTTCTAGTTGTCATCCCGAACCCGGCTTGGCCTGACGGGGGGAAGGATGCCCGCCTCTGCCGAACGGCGGTGAGGCCCGCCTACCGCAGGCAGGGATCTGCTTTCCGTCTTTGGCTTTTTGTGTCCTTTCGTTTGTCCCTATCTTTAACTCATCACCGCCTACTGCCGACTCGTCGCCGTTGCTGTCATCCCGAGGAGCCACGCGACGCGCATCTTGCGTCCCGACGCTTTGTGTCGGGACGAGAAATCTGCTTTTCTTCCTCGGCTTGTCAGCCTTGTGGTGCCGTCAATGTCACTCCTAATCCCCTCAACTCCTTCTCCAACTGCGCCGCATCCTTGAACTGTATCGTGTGCATCCCCAACTCTTTCGCGCATTCCAAATTCAAGTCGCGATCATCCACGAACACGCATTCTTCTCCCGCGCGCTGCGTGATGCTCAGCGCCAATTTGTAAATCGCCGCATTGGGCTTCCGCACACCCAGATAGCACGAACTCAAAAACACTTCGAAATATTCGCGCAAATTAAATGTCCGGATGCGGTATTCGTTCAATTCCCGCGATTCGTTGTTCAGCGCTGCGATCAAATATTTTTTCCGCGCGGCCAACTTCTGGAGCACCGCCAGCGTCTCCGGCATTGCCCGCGATTGCGAATGAATAAAATCGATAAAATCCTGTTTGCTGAACTTCCGCTCGCGGTAAAAAACCGCGCGTTTCAAATACTCGTCCAGACTCACCGCTCCCACTTCAAATCCGTGGTTCAGCAGCTCGTGCCGGTCCTCGAAATCATCCCATTCCAGCCCGAACTTCTTCGTAGCCTCTCGCCGCGACGGCCGGTCCCACCCATTCGTCAGCAGCACCCCGCCCACATCAAAGAATAGCGCCGTAATTTCCGCCAACAATCACCTCGCCAAAACAACTCGTTGATCTATTTTCTCAAGCCTCCACTCGCGCCCAATTTTCCCGCGAGCGTTCTAATATCCCACGAATCCTTCTGCCCGCCGCGACCTGCTCTTTTCTGGGTGCCCCATCCTTAACGTGCTTTGTGAAGGGCGGGGATTTTGCCTTTCGTGCCTTCGTCAGGGCGCGGCTTCTGCCGCTGAGGTTCTCCTTTCACTCGCCACTGCTCTAATACCCGGCAAACTCCTCCGCCCGAATATCATCCTCATGCATTCCCGCATCGAGCAACATCTTCCGCATCGCGTTCAGCATCGCGCCCGGACCCGCAATGTAATAAATCGGCGCATTCAAATCCCCAATCGCTTCCATAAGCATCGTCTTATCGACGAATCCAGTTTTTCCCTGCCACGGCCGCGAAGATTTCTCCATCTCCGTCATCGTCGCAATCATTTTGAAATTCGGATTCTCCTTCTCCGCCCGTCCCAATTCCTCCAGAAACGCCGCGTCCTCCGGCCGGCGGTTCGAATAGAACAGCCACAATTTGTGCGGCAATTTATTTTTCGCCGCGTCCAGCACGATGCTGCGAAACGGTGTGATCCCGATTCCTCCCGCCAAAAAAACTCCCGGCCGCGTTGCCCGCGTGTGCAATTTCAGATCGCCCCACGGTCCATCCACCTGCAATTCCGTCCCGAGAGGAATTTGCTTCAAGCTGTTTTTCATCGCCGTCTCGCGCATCCGCGTCGCAAACATCACATGCGCCTCATACGGCGCGCTCGCAATCGAAAACGCCCGCGAATTCCCCTCCGCGTCCGTCTCCGGAGGATTCTCCAGCTTCACTTCCATCGCCTGCCCCGGCTTGAACTCGAATCCCGCCGGCTTCTCCAGCAAAAACGCCATCGTCCCATTCGCCACTTCTTTCCGCTCTTTCAACTTCATCGCAATCGTCCCCACTTTCACCGCCTCTCCGCCGTCAAAAACTCAACGTATCATCCCGCGACCCACTCGCCGACCCGACAACTTCTCCCGACGAGTTCCCGTTTTCACTAGTCACTAACCACTAGCCACTGCATTTGCACTGCTTCTCAATACGGTAGATGCTATCAAAGTGAAGAAAGCTCCACCCAAAGTTACGCCCGCTTCCACCGCGTCCGCACGGTCCGCGCAATCATCGATGGAACGCCGCGCCCTAATCCCCAAAAGCCGCAAAAAACGGACGCGCAGCTCACCACCACTCATCCTCACCATCGGCCATTCCAATCGCTCCATCGAAGATTTCCTCGCCCTCCTCCAAGCCCACGGCGTCCAGCGCGTCGTCGACGTGCGCACAGTCCCGCGCTCGCGCCACAATCCGCAATTCAATCGCCTGCCCGCCGTGGCGGGCCCGTCCGCGCAGGCAGGCGACGCGCTTCCGCAAACCCTTCGCCCCGCGCGCATCGCTTACACGCACCTCGCCAAACTCGGCGGCCTTCGCCGCGCTAAACCGGATTCGCTGAACACAGGCTGGAATAATTCGAGCTTCCGAGGTTTCGCCGATTACATGCAGACGCCCGAATTCGCCGCCGGACTCGCTCGTCTCGAAAAACTGGCGGAATCAAAACGCTGCGCCATCATGTGCGCCGAAGCTGTACCGTGGCGCTGCCACCGTTCGCTTCTCGCCGACGCGCTCACCGTCCGCGGCCACGCCGTCGAGCACATCATGACCCCCACGCGCCGCAATCTTCACAAGCTTACGCCCTTCGCCCGCGTCCGCGGCAAACGCATCACCTATCCCGCCACGCCCGCCACCCGCGCCAAGAAAACAACCGGCGCGACGAAAGGCAACAATGGTTGACGTTGGGCTTCATCTCATTTGGCAGGGAAAAGGTGATACCACAAATAAATTAGTCCAAGGATTCCTATGGCGATCCACAACGGCAGCAGAAATTTATTGGGCGGAACCGGCGTAGACTTCCTAAAAATCCAGAGGCCGACAACTCCAGCTGCGTTTAGGAGAACGACGAGTATGATCGATAAGTAGAGCAGGTCCAGCCCACGGTAGCCATTCCGGTAGGCGACAAGCAATCCAAGACCGATGCAACTATTTATAAATATCAGTCTTCCTGTCGGTCTGTCCAAGAAGGTCCTAGTCATGGAGAATTAGAACATGCGACAACTCACTGAAAACAAGCGAAAGGAACCAGGCCTAATCGAGTTTTTCGCACAAAGCTCGACGTATTGTCCGTTTCTGAACACTCGTTCATCCTGAGTGATTTGGGCGAAGGGCGGACACACCAACGCGAACGCGTTCGGGATGACAGCGTAAAAAACTTAGCGCGTGGCGGCGACGGGAGAAGGAGTGGAAGAGCGGGCAGTGACTTTCGGCGGGGGCCAGGGTTCGAGGAGTTTTTCCTTGCGATAAATCATCGCGTTGATGTCGTAAGGAGCGAGTTCGAAGCCGTGTCCGTGGGTGATGGCGTCGGTGGGGCAAGCTTCGACGCAATAGCCGCAAAAAATGCAGCGGGAATAGTCGATGTTGTAGACCTTGGCGTAGCGGTCGGCGTCGGAGATGCGATTGTCGGCGGTGTTTTCGGCGGCTTCGATGTAAATGCAATTCGCGGGGCACGCGGCGGCGCAAAGAAAACAGGCAACGCATTTTTCGAGGCCGTTCTCGTCACGCTGCAGCACGTGAATGCCGCGATAGCGCGCCTGGAAGTGGACCGGTTCGGCGGGATAATTTTCCGTGGTGGGCTTCTTGAACATGGTGATGAACGTCACCTTGAAGCCCTTGTACAGGATGACGAAGGTGCGGAAGAATTCTTTAACGACCGATGCCATAAGCGTTTACTTTAACAAAGAGCGCCACGACGCGCAAATTCAAATCCAAGGGCGAATTTGGCTGCGACCTGTAGCTCAATTCCCTTTTACTCATAACGCAGCGCGACCATGGGATCCACGCGCATGGCGCGGCGAGCAGGGATGTAACACGCCGCGAGCGCTACCAACATCACGACGCCAACTGCAAGCAAGTAGCTCGGCGGATCGGTGGGTGCGATGCCGTAGAGAAGAGATTGCATCAGTCGCGCAAGGGCAATCGCCGTGCCGGTCCCAATCGCGATTCCAGATCCAACGAGCAGCATGCCTCGCGTCAAGACAAGCCTGAGGATGTCGCCCGGCATCGCTCCCAGCGCGAGGCGAACGCCAATCTCGGCTGTGCGGCTTCTCACCAGAAATGCCGCCACGCCATAGATTCCGACAGCTGCAAGCACGAGCGCGAGCACGGCAAACAATAGGAACATGCTTGCACCCATCCGCCACGGCAGGGTTTGCTCGTCGATCAGCTCGGTGATCGGCCGCACTTCCACGTAGCGTGACCCGGGCGCCACGACTTCGAGCGCGGAAGCGACACTTCGCTCAATGGCCGAGGGCTTGCCCGCGGTCCTGATCACTAGGCCTGTAGGGTTGGGGACCAAGTCGGTCCACCCGTTCACGGGTTGATCGAGTGGCGTGTACACTGAACCCTTAGGCTGGCCCGGCATATCGTCGAAAAGCCAATAGCGTCTCTCGTCCGGAACCACCCCGACGATTCGGAGTGATTGACTTGCGACTTTACAGGCGGCGTCATCGCTGGCCGCGTGGAGAGGCTTCCTCTGCGCTTGGTTTGTCTTCTCGCCGACGGCCTTTTTCTCCTTCAACTCTTTTGGATTGCATTGTTCGCCGTACGTGACCAAGTATCTGCCGAGAGCATTCCCTTCTGGCGCGACTTCTCTTGCGAGACTTTGGTTCACGATTGCAACCAGAGGCGCACCAGTCCGGTCGGACGGCAAGAAGGGGCGGCCTTGGATGATCCTCAAGCCCATTGCCGCAAAATAACCCGGCGATACGGCGTTGAATCCTGCACTCACGTCCCGTGCGGGAGAGGAACTTGTGGCGGCGATGCGGAAGCTGGTTAAGCTGTAGCCAGCAAACGGCACGGATGCAGCAAGAGCAGCATGCTCGACGCCCGGAACCGCCATGGCACGTTGACGCATGCGCTCGTAACCGGCGCTGATATCGGCAGGTTTATATCCCGAGGATGCCATGGTGGCGACAAGGACGTGCGGCGCGTCAAACCCAAGCCGGATCGCCTGAACGCTGCGGAGGCTGCGAACAAAGAGCGCCGCTCCGACGCTGAGCACCAACGTCAGCGCCACCTGGATCACCAGAATCGCGGAACGCATTTTGGACCGCTGGTGGAGGGCTGGCCCACCTGATTTCAGCGTTTGCAGGGAATCGAAGCAGCTGGCTTTCCAAGCTGGCCAAAGCCCGCTGGCCACTCCGGCCATTACAGCGAAACCGGCAGCCAGCCCAAGCATCGTCAAACTCATGGAACCGCCTTCGTAAAAGTGCGGCGGCAGCAAGAAAACCCCCACCAGCGGACGCGCCCAGTACGCCAGGAAAAGCGCCGCCATGCCGCCCATCAGACTGACGAGCAAGCTTTCGACCAGTATTTGACGAATCAGCCGACTGCGTGTCGCGCCGAGCTGCAGGCGGACGGCCATTTCCTGCTGGCGCTGCATAGTCCGAACCAGAAACAGGTTCGTGACATTCGCGCACGCAACCAGAAAAACGAGGAGAGCCACGCCCATCAGCCAGAGTGAAACGCGCGCCTCGTTGGAGGGATCCTTAAGGATGTCTGCGCTTGTGCGTGCGGCGAGATACGGCTCGAGACGAATCGCATCTGCCGGATTGCCGCCGCTGTACCGGAACGCGCTCGTTGCCTCGGCTTCGGCCTGCTGCCACGTCGCGCCACGCACTGGCCGGCCGATCACCTGCAACCACCATGCTCCCGTATCAGTAGTTGGGTCTCTCCCCTCCGGCCCCCGGTCGCCATCCGAGATTGGCAGCCAAACATCCACCGCGTCCGGATCCAGCCCCGTAAATCCGCGCGGGGCTATGCCGATCACCGTCTGCTCTTTTCCGCCAATCAAAATCTCGCGGCCGAGTATCTTTGGATCGCTTCCTAATTCCTGTTTCCAGAAGTCATATCCCAGGATCACCACTGGAGCGCCGCCAGGCCGCGTCTCTTCTTCGGCCGTGAAGGGCCGACCCATCAGCAGTTGGGTGCCGAGGAAGTCGAAATACGCATGGGTAATGTAACTTCGCTGAATCTCCCGCGCGCCTGAACCGCGGCCATAGTCAGTTGCGAATGGGGAGCTTTGCGCCGCGAGTTCCAGGAGATGCGCATGCTCCAAGAGCTGCCGGTAGCCGGGATAATTCGCCAGTTCCATTTGCGGCTGTCCGGTCTTGTCCACCGCGTCGACGCGCATGATTTCTTGCGGTTGGCGGAGGTCCGCGGGCACGCGAAAGAGAAGCATATTTACGATGCTGAACATCGTCACGTTTACGCCCACGCCAAGCGCGAGCGTGAGAATAATCGCCAACGTGAAGCCGGGCGATTTGCGCAGCATGCGGAAGGCGAAACGAATGTCTTGCGCGAGCGTTTCGAGGAAGCGGACGCCGCTCGAGTCGCGATACTCTTCCCTGATTTGGTCGCGGCCGCCGATGGTGAGGCGGGCGCGGCGGCGCGCTTCGGCAAGAGGCAAGCCGGACTGGACGTACTTCTCGACCTGCTGCTCGAAATGAAAGCGCAGCTCGTCGTCGAGTTCCCTCTCGACGGCGTTGCGGCGGAACAGATTGCGCAAGCGAATCAAGGGATCGCTGAACATATTCGCCTCCATAAGTCACTGCGCATGGAAAGCCTCTACGCTGGACCCAAGACTTGAGCGACGGCGGCTGTCAACTTCTTCCACTCGCCTTTCTCGGCTTCGAGCTGCTTGCGGCCGCTTTTTGTGAGTTCGTAGTATTTCGCGCGGCGATTGTTGTCGGATGCGCCCCAGCGCGCCTTGATCCAGCCGCGGCGTTCGAGGCGATGCAGCGCCGGATACAGCGAGCCTTGCTGGATTTGCAGAACCTCGCGAGAGATCTGATGGATGCGCTCGGAAATGCCCCAGCCATGCTCGGGGCCGAGGGCGAGAGTCCTGAGAATGAGGAGGTCCAAGGTCCCTTGCGGAAGGTCGATCCGCTGTTGCGTGCGGTCTGCCATACGATCTGATATTCGATCTGGCATGCGTTCCCCTTGTGCTTCGACATGTGCTTCTACAGGACCTTATATCGGTCCTCTTGTCGAAGTGCAAGAGGAAAAAGCGCGGCGCGTAATACTTGTTAAAGTACACGGAATTTGTAGATTTATTCTCCGGGAGGAGAAACGGGCGCGGGTTCTTGCGGTCCGGCCTGGCCGGTGATGGCGGCGACGATTTGTCTGCCGTGGAAACGCCCGTTCTCGATGAAGATTTCGCCGGTGTGCAGGCCGCCGAGCAAGACGCCCGCCAAATAAATTCCGGGGATATTGCTTTCGAGCGTTTGCAGATTGCAATCCGGC
>Ga0307374_10009015_pt1 | contig 14789 bp, 12 predicted proteins | sample OX3MG_FD_202532 | JGI IMG/M metagenome (GOLD analysis project Ga0307374, IMG submission 202532) | Soil microbial communities from Risofladan, Vaasa, Finland - OX-3 | ecosystem: Environmental > Terrestrial > Soil > Coastal area > Acid sulfate soil | place: Finland: Risofladan, Vaasa | collected... | reverse complement strand
TGTTGACCATTACCCCGAACGACCACAACGCGCAGTTCAATCTCGGGTACTTACTCGAGCAGAACGGCAAGATGGCCGAAGGCAAGGTGCTGCTTGGCAAGGCGATCGCCGGCGATCCCGCCTTGCGTTCGCGGGTTCCCGCCGGGATGCAGCTGCCCTAACGGGCCCGGGGTCAGGCGCGCGGTCGGCTACGCCCTGAGCGGCGGACGATGGCGCACGATCGCGGTCCAGACGCCGTTGGACTGTCCGAACGCCACCAGCTCGTGGTCGTGGGAGTGGCACCACGCGGGCAGGTCGACGGCGACCATCGGATCATCGGCCAGCACGCGCACGGTCGCCCCAGGGGTGACCCGCCGGAGTGCGCGCGCGAGCAGCTGCACCGGGACCGGGCAATGGGTCCCCAGCGCGTCGACGACGCGGGCGTCGCTCACGGGTTGAGCGGGCTCATGGCGCGAAGCTCAGCCACGACGGACTCGAATACGTCAGCGGCGACAACGAGCTCGGCGTCGGTTGTCGTGTCGCCGAGCGTCATGAGTATCGCCGCGTGGGTCCAGGCCGCGTCGCAGCCCATCGCCTCGAGCGTGGGCGAGGCCTTGCCCGCATCGGCCGTGCAGGTCGAACCGGGGGAGACGCACACGCCGCGCGTGCCGAGCGCGAGGGCGAGACTTTCGCCGGTGACGCCACGAACCGAGACCTGCAGGTGTCCCGGCAGGCGATCGACGAGGGGTGGGCCGTTGAGGCGGACCTCTGGGACCGCGAGGATGCGCTCGGCGAGCAGCCTCGTCTGACGACCTCGCTCGGCGGCGCGCTGCGTGAGCATGCCGCCGGTGCGGGAGGCGCCAACACCGAGCGCGACGGCACCGGCCAGGTCAATGGGGCCAGCACGCTTGCCGGCCTCTTGCACACCGCCTTCGATGAGCGGGTGCAGTCGGGCGCCGCGGCGCACCCACAGCGCCCCGCTCCATGCCGGTGCGCCCAGGGCCGTGCCGGAAATCGTGACGGCATCCGCTCCGATGGTTGTCACGTCGATCGGCACAATGCCTGCGGACTCGGCGGCGTCGACGTGCACTCGCACCTCGTCGCGCCGGGCGCGTACTGCGTCGATCAGCGTATCGAGGTCCTGGATCGTGCCGACCTCATGCTGTGCGTGGTGGATGCTCACCACGCACGTCCCGGGTCCAACCGCGTCGGCAAGTGCACAAGGATCGATGCGCCCGAACCCATCGACGCCCGTAAAGCTGACCGGATCCCCGTCGCGCATCCGTGAACGGAGCGTCGCAATCACCGCAGGGTGTTCGATGCTGCTGGCGACGGCATGTGGCCCGAGGGTCCGGTTTGCTGAAAGAAGCCCCTTGACCGCAAGGTTGCGCGCTTCGGTTGCCCCGCTGGCGAAGATGACGTCCTCCGGGTCGGCCCCGATAAGTGCGGCGACCTGCGCGCGCGCCCGTTCCAACATCGCGGCCGCGGGTGCTCCGGCCGGGTGGTCGGCGTCTGGGCTGCCTGGACACCGGAGCGCCGCGGCGACTGCCTCACGCACCTCGGCATCGAGCGGTGTGCTTGAGGCATGATCGAGATAGGCGCGGACGGGCTTGAGCATCTAGAACCCGTCCGCAAGCCTGTCGGCCAGAAGACCAGGGAGCCCTGCGGCGCGGATCGCAGCCTGGGCGCCGGCCACGTCGTAGCGGGTCCGTACGAACTCGACCGTGCGGTGCTCGGGGCGGAAACAGACCCATGCGGCGCGCGGATCACGGTCGCGCGGCTGCCCGACCGAGCCCGGATTGACGAGCCAGCGTCCGGGGATCAGCGTGACCGGCGTCGTGGTCGAGACTCCCTCGACCGAGCCGTCGGGGAACCGGTGCCATGCCGCCGGGATATGGGTATGCCCGATGAATGTCAGATCGGCGGTCGCCGCCTCCAGCGACGGCGCGGCCTCCTCAAGGCCGACGACGTACTCCCAGACCGGGTCGCGCACGCTGGCGTGGACGACATCAACGCCGTCGGCCGAACCGGTGGGTTCGAGGGTCGCCAGTCGCGCGCATTGCTCAGGGCCGAGCGCGATGCGGGTCCAGGCTGCCGCCGCTTGCGCCCAGGAGGCGAACGCCTCAAGCGGCAGGTGGCCGGCGACCACCAGATCGTGGTTGCCCGCGATGCAGCGCTCGGCGCCGCTGAGACAGACATCGAGGGCGTACCCGGGGTCCGCACCGTACCCGACGATGTCGCCGACACACCACCACCTGCTGATACCGCGTCCCGCGACGTCGTCAAGCACGGCATCGAGTGCCTGGCGGTTGCCATGAATATCACTGAGTACGGCGATTGCCGACACGGGGTGGGTCCTCAAGGGTCCAAGAGGAAAAGGGCTCCGTCGGGACGATACGCGTCCGGGACGCGGACGCGGGGACGCTAGGATGACGTCGTGGCTGCTGTTTGTGTAATCGGGCCTTGGGACCGGGCATAGGCGGGCGTGCTCCGCGATCTCCGGCCGTCCAGCTGGTGTGCGTTGGCCGGCTGCGCCAGCCGCACGACCAAGCAGGCCGTGAGTACGAGCGGCGCGTCGGGCTGATGACGAGCTTCCGCGTCGACGAGGTCGTACCGGAACCCCTTCAGCGCGGGGAGGTCCACGCACGGGCACGCGAGGCCCTCCGGATCCGCGCCTGCGTCGCCCGCAATGCCTGGACCGTGGGCTTGGCGCCCACCGGTCGCCAGGTGCAATCGAGCGAGGTATTTGCGACGTGGCTGGAGCGCCGCTTGGCATCGGGGCGTCCCGTCACGTTCGTCATCGGCGGCGCAGCGGGCATCGATGACGGCCTATTGGACCACTGTGACGAGCAGCTGTCACTGGGAACGCTCACGATGCCTCACCAACTTGCTCGGGTCGTGTTGGCCGAGCAGATCTATCGGGCCCTGTGCGTCCTGCAGGGTCATCCGTATCCCCACTAGCCCGCTAAGGTGCAGCTTCGTGACGACCGCGTTTCTCGATGAACTGGCCCGAGCCATCGCCGCCGACGCGGCGGCGGCCTCTGGTGTCCCCGATCCGACGGTCGCCCTGGTACCCCCGGCCCGCCCCGAGCACGGGGACATCGCGAGCCCCATTGCGTTGGGCGTCGCCAAGCGGGCCGGTCGGCCGCCGCAGCAAGTCGCGACGGCGATCGCCGCTGCACTGGCCGCTCGCGATGAGCTGCGAGGGATCCTCGACCGGATCGAGGTTGCCGGCCCGGGCTTCCTGAACTTCACGCTGACGCCGGCGTGGTTCGTCGGCGCCGTACGCGGCATCCTCGATGCCGGACCATCGTTTGGCGCCGCAACCGTTACCCGCTCCGAGTCGATCCTGCTCGAGTTCGTCTCGCCCAATCCGACCGGCCCGATGCACGTCGGTCACGCCCGGCACGCGGCATACGGTGATGCCGTGGCACGGCTGCTTGAGTTCGTGGGTCACCGGGTGTGGCGCGAGTGCTATGTCAACGACTTCGGACGTCAGATGCGGCTGTTCGGGGCATCGGTCGCAGCGCGCTACGCGGAACAAATCGGCGAGCCGGCTGAGCTTCCCGACGACGGCTACCGCGGCGAGTACGTGGCCGAGATCGCCGCGGCGATCCACGCCGAGATCGGTCTGCGCTTTACCGGGCGGGTGTCTCCACCCGATGACGAGGCGCTCACGTATTTCGCCACGGTTGGCGGCCAGCGCATGCTCGCCCGCACCCAACACGAGCTGGAGGCCTGCCGGGTCCGGATCGATCGGTTCTTCTCGGAGACGACTCTCCAGGAGGATGGGCGGGTCACCGCCGGCATCGACGCCTTGCGGGCGGCCGGACACACGTTCGAGGCAGATGGCGCAGTGTGGTTCCGGACCACCGACTTCGGCGACGAAAAGGATCGGGTGCTCGTCCGCTCGGACGGCGCGACGACCTATCTCGCGGCCGACGTCGCGTATCACCTCGACAAGGCCGCGCGCATGGGCGACCGGATGATCGACATCTTCGGGGCCGACCATCACGGGTACATCAACCGCCTCAAGGCGGTGATCGCTGCGGGCGGCTATCCGCCCGACGCGCTTGAGGTGCTGATCATGCAGTTGGTGAGCCTTGTCGAACAAGGCGAGGCCAAGCGCATGAGCAAGCGCGCCGGCACGCTGGTCACGCTTCGCGAGTTGGTCGACGACATTGGGGTCGACGCGACGCGGTTCTTTCTTGTCGAGCGCAGCCATGACACGGCCTTCGAACTCGATCTCGACCTCGCCCGGGAACAGAGCCAAGAGAACCCGGTGTACTACGTCCAATACGCACACGCGCGATGCTGCAGCATCCTGGCCAAGGCCGCGGAACACGGTGTGACGCGCGCGCTAGAAGCCGCCGCTCCGATGGAGCTCGATGTGAGCGAGCGAGCCCTCGCGATCCGGCTCGCGGACTGGCCCGCCGTCGCGGCGGAAGCGGCGGAGCGACGGGCGCCGCATCGGGTCGTTGCCTATCTCAAGGACCTCGCCCGCGATCTTCATGGTTTCTACCACCGGTGCCGTGTCGTCGGCGAAGCGCCAGACGTCGAGGCGTTTCGAATGGACCTCACGCTCGCGACGCGGCAGGTACTGGCGACGGGGCTCGACGTCCTTGGCGTCAACGCGCCCGAACGTATGTAGTACCGCTGCCGGACGGGTAAACCTCTGCTAGTTTCCGGCTCCGTTGCGGGTGTAGCTCAGTTGGTAGAGCGTCGGCTTCCCAAGCCGAAGGTCGCGAGTTCGAGCCTCGTCGCCCGCTTTGCGGAAAGCCCCGCCAGCGCGGGGCTTTTCTTGTGTCTGGGGCCAGGAACGCTTGTGCGCCGAAGTCGGCCTGAAGCGGTCTGAGACGGTGCGGGGGCCGTCTGGGACGGTGCGGGAGACGGTGCGGGAGATCGCCGCGCGCCGATAACGGCAGGCGGCGCTTCGACCTGAGGCGCGGGCGCTCGGGCAGTTGGTGACCCGCACGGCCGCCTCCGGAGCCAGAGGCCCTCTGCGAGACTGTGTCAAAGGACCACCATCTCGGCGTAGACGCCTAGGTGCCCAGCGGCTTGTTGCCCTTTCTCGCGTTGCATGCGAGCCAGGCCGAGAGGATGTCGGCGATGTGGTTAGTGGCGCCGAGGTCGAGACGCGACGCCGGGATGACGTGGTCGGCGTGGGGTGCCGCGCACAGAGGATCAGCGACATGCCAAGGCGAGACCTAGGACGCCATCTTCTCCGGGTAGAACCCGGGATTCTCGTTGATCATGCGGAGAAACGCGCGGCCTTTGAGCGCAAGATGATAGTGGCCATCTTCGGTGGGGTTGATCAGCCCCCTAGCGGTCAGAAACTGTAACCACACGTCGAACGAAACCGAGGACCGGATCAGCTTGTGGGCACCAGCGTAGAAGCGTTCGATGTCAGCACGAGACAAGCCGTCGGGCTCCGCGCTCTGGATTGCCCAAAGGGCTTGCATTTGGCTCCCATAGATCTCAGCGTAGATGCGCTCGAGGGCCAGCCGGCCAGCAGTGAGGCGCAAAGCGTCGCGCTCTGCCTCCGTCGCCTCGAGACGGGCTAGGGTCGCCTCGTCCTTCGAGAGTGACACGTCATTCGCAACGCGGGGTCCGGCCGCGCCGACGTCCACGGCCCCAACGCCAGCGGGTGCCAGGACCTCTGGCGTCGGTCTATGCGCCCCAGCCGTGAAGGAGGCCAACAAGGCTGCCGCCACTTTCTTTAGATCTTCGTCTAGTGCGGGGGATGGCTTAGGTGCGCCAGCATCCGGATTCACGTTTTGCCGAGGAGCAATGCTCGCCGAGCCCCACGGGGACTTGACCTCAGAGATGTGGTCGATCAGACGGCCGATGTGCTCGCGGTACTCGACAAGGACAAAGATGAGCGCGCCGCCGACGACGGCCGGCCAAGCCACCGCGCCAAGCAGGGCAGCCGCGCTGCGTACGCCGCTGCTCGGCCCGAACCAACCGAGGCGCCCCGCCACGACGACAAGCACCACCAGAACGACGGCCGAAACGCCGATTCGCCCCCAACGGTTCTTGGCGCTGAGCGCCCCCTGATCGGCTTTATTGCCGCGCGTCTCCTGATCGGCCATACGGCAGAGTATCGGTTGGAGGGCGTCCGGTTGCCCCGCGCGCGCCACGTCACCCCGTATCGACGCCCGCCCGATTGTGCACTACGGTCCGATGCCCGATCTGCCGATGCTGAGAGGGGAGGGGCGGTTGGGCGTTGGGTCGGGTCACGGCCGGCGTTCGCTGATGGTCTCGCCGAGGAACCGGGTCGGTGGGCCGACTTGGCCGGGCCGCCGTACGGCTAGATGAGGCGAGCCAGCCTCCGAGATAACGCGAGCGACCCGTATCGTCCGCAGCAACGTATTGCGGTAACCGGCAACAGGCGCGCAACAGCACCCCCCACGCCTCGGCCGACGCGTCAGATCGATCGCAGTGGCGCCGGGTCGTTGCGATCGTTTGCCGTATCGCATGCTCGCCCGCGAAACCCCCCTGCGCAGGCGACCACAGCATTTTCAGCTACCCCGCTCCGAAAGCATTCGCCTGAAATCGTGGTTGACACGTGCGTCCTCTGGCCGCCGGATCATCTCAGACCTACTGCCGCGCGCAGCTTGTGATTGGGCCCGGTCCCACGAATGACAGCTCGCAGGCACGCGTAAACGCCGCCGCATGGGTCGATGCGCGGCGCCGTCATGGGAGGCGCGGGTAAGGGTTCGCAGGGTTCTAGTCGATGGATGAGAACTGCGAAGCAGTCGAGATAGGCACGAGCGATTGACAGCAAAAACGCGAGAGGCATGGACGCCGAAGGAAGTGTGACTTGATCGCCCCGACCTACCGCACGAGATTTGCATGGATGCTGACCGTCGCGATCGCCCTAATCGCTTCTGCCGCGACGGGTCTTGGGGCGCCTGCGGTCAAAGCGACTGGGCAATCGCAAGCGAAGGTCGGCGGAAAAGCGGTTGTCACCCATCAGCGCTCGCTATCGACACCTACGACCGGCATATCTCGATACATCGTGGGCGGTTCACAGGCGCCGAGCTCTGCGTGGCCGTTTTTGGACGACGTCACCGTGTACACATCCTCGGGTGCGTTCCAATGCACCGGAGACCGTATTGCGGCGAACTGGGTACTGACCGCACAGCATTGCTTGGTGGACTCAGGCACGAACGCTCTCGTGGCTCCCGGATCCGTGCAGGTGGGATTGGGCGTGGGCCCCGACCAGACTCGAACCGACTGGCAAGTACCCACGCAGATCGTCGCATTTCCCGGATATAACCCGACAACGCACTTCGGGGACATCGCCCTGCTCGAGCTGTCGTCGTCCGCGCCGGACACGCAGGTTGTCAACCTTGCACAGGCGTCAGATGAGCCATCCTCGCTGCCGGCCGTGGCGTACATCGCAGGATGGGGGCTGACGTCCGATGGCGGATCGAGCGTCAACTTCCCCCAAAGCGCATACACATACCTCTGGAGTCAGGGTTTCTGCACCGCGCAATGGGTGGTGGGATTTAACCCGACATACGAACTGTGTGCCGGGGGCCCTGATGGAGGGGTCAATGTGTACCCGAGCATCTGTGAAGGTGATTCCGGGGGCCCGCTTATGATCGCACCTGTCACGACGGACCCCTTTTACGATGAACTTCTTGGGACCAGCGACTTCGTATCAGCGAGTGGATGCCAAGTGTTGCCGCCCGTGTTCGAACGAGTCTCGTACTACTACTCTTGGCTGGTGTCCCAGACAGGATTGGGGCCGGTCCCAATCCAAAGCGTCGGCGTGTCCAGCACGGGGTTCAACTCGGCGACCCTTGTCGCGTGGCTACCTCCCAACGAAGCCGATGGCATCGTCGAAGTGCTGGATCCCCAGGGCCGCGTGGTCGCTCAGCAACAAGTGTGGGCAAGTTCCCGAGCTGGCCCCGGCTACTTCACGCTAACGGGGCTCGCTCCGGGTAGACACTACGCGGGATACAGCGTGAGGACCCTAAGCCACTACGGCGACATCACGGTCGGAAATATCGGCTTCTCAACCGTCGCAAAGGCTGATCTTTCCGTCAGCATTCGGTGCCCGGTGCGCGTTGAGCGGGTCAGACATCGATATGCCTGTCGGCTCACCGTCAGAAACGCTGGGCCGAACACCGCGACCAACCTCCATCTCATCCTTACCGCGCGACCGGCCCGCTCTACAGTCGCCTGTACCGGTCCAACCTTGCGGCCCGGCTGGTATGCGTCGTGCTCGGTTTCTATCCGCCCGTTCCGGATCGGGCGCTTCTACTACACGGTGACGGCGACCTCGGCGACATTCGACCCGAACCACCGCAACAACGCAGCGGCGGTGGCAATACGTGTGCGTCGCTGATCGGTCCGGTCAATCGAATCGTCCAGCGATCGCAAATAGCCGAGACCCTGGGCCGCCCGTGATCCTCCCCGGAGGACCGCCGCTACCGCGACACGGCATCTCTCAGCCGGTCGTTCGTTGACGTTCCGAGCGCTCAGAAGGATGGTAGTGCCCACGTTGGCCGCAGTCAGCATTGCGGCGGTCCTTGTCGGTTGCGGCAGCAGCGCCGCCGTTGCTCCGTCGCAATCAAGTTCTAGAAGCGTCGATCGTTGCGGCGCTCCGAGCAACCCTGACGGCTACAACTTCTGTGGTGGCACGACGCTGTACAACCCTGCGTCCGACATCTGCAACTACTTCTCGTGCATCCCGTCCTTCTGGAACGGCGTCGGTTACGTAGTCCAGTGCCGGGACGGGATGTTGAGTCAATCAGGGGGCCGACAAGGAGCCTGTTCCCATCACGGCGGCGAGGCCCAGGCGCTGTACGCGCCGAACTCTTCGCAAACATCGCAAGTCAGCACCGGGGCAGAGCCGACAACCCCTGGATCGTCAGCGGGCGGCGGGACGACGGGCGCCGGCTCTGGAGCCGTGACCCCAGGTCCCTATGGAGGAATGGAGTACAAGGGCGGCGACTTCAACTCTGTTGACGGACTGGAGCGCTGCTACAGCGACGCAACGATCGTGAACTGCATCGCTGCTCCTAGCGGTAAGGAAGTCCAGCTCGACGTAGGCGCGTCCGCCGTCTTCCAAGGAATTCACGGCGCGTGGACCGAGATGGGCGTGCGACTCCAAGAGGGGATGAGTTTCACGACGCCGAGCCAGGCCATCACTTGCGGGTCGTCGAGCCGTGGCATCACGTGCACCGACAGCACCACTGGGAATTCGTTCACGATCGGCGACTACCAAGTCGAGACCGTGAACCGCGGGGTTACGCAGACCTACTGACCCCCGGGTCGCTCCGCCGGACGCCCCCCCCGGCGCATCGAAATGGGGCCCCGAAGGGGCGTCGTTCTCCGGCACTTACAACGGGCGGTTTAGCGTCACACGAACCCCGAGGCGATTGAGCGCCGTCGATGGGTTCACGCAGTCAACACCAACCGCTGCGCAAATGTCTGGCATCTTGGGGTTTCGAGGACGCAGCGCAGCGCGCCGACCGGAGAATTCCCGCCCTTCATAGGTGACCACACAGAAGCCAGTTTCCTTCGCATGTGCGATGACCCACGGGTCAGCGTCGTTTCGCCCCGGTCGATCAAACTGATCCCGATATGACTCCTGAATCTGACCGACGACAGCCTGCACTTCCGGCGAGGGGTCCACGAAGTAGCAGCCCTTGGCCCACGTGGCGAGCGCATCCGTATGACGCTCGATCTCCCGTCGGACTTCCCTGGGTGCGATCACGCGACCCTCTTCCATTGCGGTCCCGACGAAGGCCCAGAGTTCATCGAATGCGGGCGGTTGGTAGTGGTCGTTCCAGCCGTTGATGAATACGCTCGTATCGAACACGAACACGATTTATGCAACCCCCGCGGGGTTGCCGAGGCGTCGCGCCAACTCGCCGAAACCGTCAACGCGGGATCCAAGCAAACGGGACGCGCTCGCGGCGCTGATCGCATTGGCGTCAAGGCCGTCGAACACGAGACGAGCAAATGACGGCCCGACACGCGACAGTACGTTGGTGAAGTGGTCACCGCCGCCAGCCGACCCTTTAGGACCACGCTTCTCGAGGGTCGCCCTGACGCGAGCGACTTCACTCCGCGACGCGAGTTCGAGCCGCGCCGAGCGAACTAGGGCCGCAGCTGGCGTCACCCCGTACATCAGGGCGATGTCGTCGATCACATCGACCAAGTCTCGGTTGCCGAAGGACGCACCGGCAAGGTCCTGTCGCCAAGAGGCCTCGGGCATCAGCAGGGCGCTTGCAAACTCGTCGCACCACTTCTCGTCGCCAGGACCCGTCGAGATCGCGGCGCGTGATCGAAGCAGATGTCCCAACTCGTGAATGAGCGTGAATACGCGTGCCCGCGGATCGTCCTTAGTGTTGAGCACGATCGCAGGGACGCGTGGATGAGTCGCTGCGAACCCGCGCATCATCGTCACGGGCATGCTCCCGTCCTGCATGACCAGAACACCGGTCGCCTCGACGGCAGCGCGCCAAGACTTCAGGGGCAAGAAGCCAGCGCGGTCTCTCCACGACTTCTGCTCGCTGAGCTCGACGCCAAGGCCGTGGCGCGTCTTCGCCGCAAGCGCGGAAGCGGACGCGACGTACTCGACCGGAAATCCAAGCCAGGGCGGCGCCTCGTCAAGCTCGTCGTAAATGCTGTCAGCGATCTCCTGGCGTTCTGTGATGCGTCGTGCGAGCAGCCGCATTTCCGCAGACCAGGGTAATGCCGGCGCACCGGGCAACCGACGAAACTGTGCTTCCGGTGCCTCCTCGTCGGGCGGCCGCGGCAGGAACAGCACCGCCAGGGGCCTCTGGTAAACGCGCGCAGCTTCCTCGGCCTGGCGGAGCGTGAGAAGCACCTCGCCCGCCTCTGCTCGCACCAATTTCGGTGCAGGCATGGCAATCTTCCGCGCAGCCTCTTCTGCGTCGAGGCCGGCGGACTCTCGGGCCCAGGTCAGCACAGCTGGGACGATATGGGCGTAGGTCTTCGGCATGACCCGAGATCATCTTAGGGGCCGCCGCACCCGTTGGAGGCACCAGACCGTGCCTCGCCCAGGTCGGTGGCGGCCCAAGCAGCGCGGCCAACAGTGCGGCCCTCGCACCAGCTACCGCCGGAAGCGACTGTGCAGCGGCTTTCAGGCTGCTACCACCAAACCTCTAGGCCCGTGCTGGCCTAGATCACGGCCGCTCGCGATGACGGCGCTGGCCGTAGCCATTGGCCTCATACCGTGAGCGGCGCATGGCGCCATACCGATCGAACCTTCGTTGACTGGTTCTTGTGGGCCGTCGGCGTCAACCGCATCGGTCCGTCAAGAGTGATCTGGATCTATGTGCTGATTGATGGAAATGGACCGAGAGCCCGAGGCCATCGGTATTGCCTCCTTCTTCCCCGGGGTCGGCGGAGGCGTGGCGATCCTCCTTAGGATAGGACGCGAGCCCCCACGAGGCGACGCTCCGCATTGGTAGCCCTCTGTTCTCGCGCTCCGCCCTCGCCGGGCGCTAGGCCGCAAGGTCATAGATCGAGTGACCGTCGTCCCAGTAGCAGTCGAAGATGTGGTGGTAGACCGCCTCACATTTCTCGTCGTAGAGGGTCTTGTCGTACTTTTCCGGGAGCTCATCCAGTTTGGTCTCCACCGCGAGGCGCACCGCGGCGCGCGCACGCTGTTCCTTTCGCCAGTCGAGGACAAGCTTCTCCTGCTTAAGAGTCTCGAGCAGTGACCGGGCAACCCGTTTGACCTCATTCTTCTCGGCTTCTGTGAGATCAGGACCGGGGCGCATCAGAAGGTCGTAGATCGCCAACTGCTCTTCATCGACGTTCTCCCGGAGCGCGCGTCGTGCTTCCTCATCGAGTGACTTAGCGAGCTCCACCAGCTCCTTGAAAAGGTCTTCGACGTTGACGCTGCCGGCGTTGTAGGCGTCAATCAGCTTCTGGAACCGCTCGACCCAATCGATGCGCGTGGGATTGAGTCGGGCGAGGCGCGAGACTTTTGCGGCAACCGCAGCTCGCAGCTTCTCCATTTCGGTGCGCTTCTTGCCTTTCCTGAACTGCTGCTCCAACGACTCCCAGTTGACCTGGTTGAGATCGATGGGCGCACCGACAAGGGACTTCGCGTCGTCCTTGATCACGTAGGCATTCGCGGCCACGGATTCATCGAGCAACTGCTCGACCCGACCGAGGACTCCCGATATGTCTGCGGGAGGGGTCAGCGATCCGATCGCATCCGCCAGATACATGAGCACAGACCGAACTGGACCAAACTCATTGGCGTGCACGTCCGGAAGGATCGATTTGAACAGGCGATCGACCAGACGGGCGAGCGACAGGAACTCCTGCTTTGTCGCCTCGTCAGCGATGAGCTGTTCTACTGCTTGCTGGCCAAGAGCGACGCGCTCGAAGCCTCGGGCGTCAAGGATCAATGAGAGATCGACATCGTGTTGCCGGCAGAAGTTCGTCGCGTTGTCGATTGAGACTTTCAGCCAGCTGACGAGTTCGTCCTTGTCTTTTACCGGGACCTCGTCGCCATCTCCCGCGCCTGGTGCGGCATAGATCGCAAGCGCCGCTTGCAGGTCCCGAAAGACCCCGATGTAGTCCACGATGAGGCCGTTGTTCTTCTGCGGAAACACGCGGTTGGCCCGCGCAATGGTCTGCATCAGAGTGTGATTCTTTAGCGGCTTATCCAGGTAGATCGTCGAGCAGGACGGCACGTCGAAACCGGTCGTCCACATCGCGCAGACGAAAGCAATCCGCAGCGGATCTTCCGGATCCTTGAACTTGGCCTCCAAGTTCTCTTCGACCATCCGCTTGCGGTGCGGCGTGATATCGAGGCCGCGCTCCTGCATGGTCAGGATTTCGTTCTGGCTCTGGGACACCACGACGGCCATGTCGGTCTCTCGCATGAAGGCAAGCTCGGCTGCGATCTGATCGCGCTCCCACGGCTCAAGCGCTGGGGCGGCCAGCCGTGCCGTTTTCTTGTCCAGATGCGCCATCCATTGGACTCGAACCCGGTCATAGGTGCGTACTGCGGTCGCCTTGTCGATGGAGACGACCATGGCTTTTCCGGCGAAACCACGCCCGAGAAAGTGCGCCACGATGTCTGCCGCGATACGGTCGATGCGGTCGGCCCGAGTAATCAGCTCGTACTGGCGTCCGAGGACTCTGGCGAGCTTGGCTTCCTGGGCCTCGTCGAGCTCGGCCTCGTCGATGATCTCGGCAACGTCTGCTTGGAAGTTTGCGTTCGTGAGTTGGAGCTCAGGGATTCGGTTCTCGTAGTAGAGCGGCACGGTCGCGCCGTCGCGAATCGATGCGCCGAAGTCGTACTTGGAGACGTAGTCGCCGAAGACCTCGCGCGTGCGCTCTTCTCCGGCCATCAATGGGGTTCCGGTGAACCCCAGGAACGATGCGTTTGGCAGCGCATTGCGCATGTTGAGCGCGAGCACGTCGTACTGGCTGCGGTGGGCCTCGTCGGTGATCACCACCACGTCTGAGCGGTCTGAGATGACCGGGTACGTCTCGCCATGTTCGGTGCGGAACTTCTGGATCAGCGTGAACACGTACCGATGATCCTCGGCCAGGAGTGTCTTGAGGTGCTCGCCGCTTGTGGCCTGAACGTGCCCTTCGGTGAGGACTCCGGCGTCCGTGAATTCCTCGTAGGCCTGGTTGTCGAGGTCAGTGCGATCGGTCACGATCGCGAACGTCCAATTACCGGGCCTCTTGCGCAGGACCTTCTGGGAGAAGAGCAGCATCGAAAGCGTCTTGCCGCTTCCCTGGGTATGCCAGAAGACCCCGAGCCGGCCACGTTCGTTGGGAGGCGCGGTTCTCAGCTCTTCAAGGCGCTCAATCGCGTTGTTGACCCCGAGGTACTGGTGGTTGCGGGCAAGCAACTTGACCAGGCCACCTGGGCGTTCCGAATACGCGACGAAGTTCTCCAAGAGATCCAGCAGGCGACTCTTCTCGCACGTCCCCCGGATCATCGTGTCCAGAGAAACGATTCCGTGTTCGCCTTCGCTGTTGATCCGCTTCCATTCACCGAAGTGCTCCCACCCCGATGAGATCGTGCCGATCTTCGACTCTGCCCCGTTGGACAGGATGATGAACCCATTGGGCACGAAGATCTGGGGGATTGTCGAGCGGTAGTCAGTCAGGTTGCCGTCGAATGCCTCGCGGACGGGGCGCCCGGCCGCTTTCAGTTCAGCGAAGACGACCGGGATGCCGTTGACGAAACCGACCAGGTCAGCACGACGCGTGTAGAAGTCGCTTTGGATCCACAGCTGCGAGACCAGAAGGAAATCGTTGACCTCTGGGGTGCTCCAATCGATGACCTGGACGACTTCGGGCAACTCGCTCCCATCCTCGGCCCGAACGTTGACCCGAACGCCATCCCGAACGAACTCGTAGACCTCGCGATTCGCTCTGACGTGATGCATGACTGAGCGATCTCTCGAGAGCTGCGCAATCGCCGCCTGGATTGCCTCGCGGGGGAGCTCCGGGTTCAGGCGCTCAAGGGCGGCTTGCAGTCGGGGCACGAGGACAACTTCACGCCGATCCTCGCGTCCGAGCGTCCCATCGGTTCCGAGGGTCTCGCGGTAGGCGTCGATGGCTTCCCACCCAAGTTCCTCGAAGAGCTTGATGGCGGGCTGCTCAACGAGCTGGTACTCGTTAAACGGGTCGGTCGGTGGTGCTGTCACGCGGCCTCTGGCATGGCGATGTCGAGATCGGTGACGTCGATGCCTCGAGAGATGAGACGAGGGAGGAGTAGATCGCGGATGGGCTCGAGCGCTGTGATCGACGCGGAAAGGACCTGAACCTCGCGGAGTATC
>Ga0307374_10009014_pt1 | contig 14790 bp, 12 predicted proteins | sample OX3MG_FD_202532 | JGI IMG/M metagenome (GOLD analysis project Ga0307374, IMG submission 202532) | Soil microbial communities from Risofladan, Vaasa, Finland - OX-3 | ecosystem: Environmental > Terrestrial > Soil > Coastal area > Acid sulfate soil | place: Finland: Risofladan, Vaasa | collected... | reverse complement strand
GAGCGCGGCGCCGACGATGCATGGGACCAGGTCAAAGAGGCTTACATGCTGACCCGCCGCACCTATGGCTCCTGGTACGGGCTTCCTCCCGCCGATTACGCCGACTGGTACCCGAACAAGATGAGCAAGGAAGAGCTCGACGCCAGGCGCAGCGAGATCATGCTGGGGTCACCCGAGGAGATCGCTTCCAACCTGCGCCGCCTGCGCGACATCGCCGGCGAGCGGCTGCACGTGATGTTCCGGGTCAAGTACCCGGGAGTACCCCACGAGCAGGTTTCGAAAGCGATCCGGCTCCTCGGCGAGGTCCGCGACCTGCTGCAGGCGCCGCTGAAGGTCTAGCGCCTAGCGGACGGCGCCTTCGGCGAGCGGCACCATGACGCCGCTCGCGACCCGCCACAGGCTGACCGGCGCGTCGATGCGGTCGCCGTTGCAGTCAAACCGGATTCGGCCGCCGATGCCGGCCATGTCTGTCGCCGCGATGGCGTCACGGACCTCTTTCCGGGTGGTGGCGCCACCCTCCAGCGCAGCGGCGATCACCTGCACGGCGTCGTAGCACTCGACCACGTAGGAAGGCGACTCGCCGATCTCCGCGCGGCAGCGCTGGACAAGCCTGCGTGAGGTCTCGGTCGCCATCGGGGCGCTTCCGGCATACGTGTGGACGCTACCTTCGCCGGCGGAACCCGCAAGCCGGGCCAGCGGGTTGTCCGGGCCGCCTTCGGAGCTGATGATGAGTGAGGTCACGCCGGATGACCGAAGCGCCTTCATCAGCTTGCTGCTCTCGATCTCGGTGGCGCCGAAGTCGATCACATCCGCGGAGCCGGCCTTGATCGTCTCCACGATCTCGGTGAAATCCTCCTGCCCTACGCGCATCGCCAGCACCGTGACCGGTCTTCCAGAGAGGGCCTCGAAGCGGCTGGCGAAGGTCTCCACCAGCGGCCGGCCGTAGTCGGTGCCGTCGTGCACGGCGTAAGTGCGCGCCTGCGGCGCCCGGGCGTACGCAAACTCGGCAGCCACGGCTGCCTGCTTCTCGTTGCCGGCGCACAGGCGGAAAAACGTGTGCCACCCGGATCGGCTCAAGGAGTTGTCCGTCGAGCATTGCGTAACCTGCGCCAGACCCGCCGCCGCATAGACTGGCCCGGCGGCACGGCTCGGCCCGCTGTTTTTGTGGCCGACCACGGCGACGACCGATGGATCGTCGGCGAGCTCTGCCGCCACCTGGGCGGCGACCCCCTCGTCCTCCTTGTCGTCCACCGGTCGCACCTCGATGTTCACGCCTCGGGAGCGGGCGTCCGAAGCCGCCATCTCGACCGTCCTGAGCATGGGAAGGCCGACGATCGACTGGGGAGTGCTGAGCGGCGCGGCAAAACCGATTCGAAAACGCACGTTCGTTCGTCAACTACTTTAATCTCCACGGAGTGTCAGGGGTGTCCGATTCCTACCGCCGACTTTTTCGGCGTGAGGTGGTGGACATCTGCATCTTCATCTTCATCGCCGATGTCGTCACCGGCGTCCAGACCCCGCTGTTTCCCCTGTACGCGACGGGCCTGGGGGCATCGCTCGCGACACTTGGGCTGATCACCGCCGTCCTCGGCCTCACCCGGCTCGCCAGCTCGGTGCCGGTCGGGATGCTCTCCGACCGCCTGGACCGCAAGACGGTCCTGGTCGGCGGGATGGTCATGTTTGCCATGTCGTTTGCGTTGTACGCCGTCGCGCCGAATCCGGGCTGGCTTGTCCTTCCGAGGGTGCTGCAGGCGATTGGCATGGTGGCAACCTTCCCTCTCGGCATCGCGTACATCGGCGACCTCGTCGAGCCGCGAGACCGGGGCGCGGCAATTGGCTTCTACACGGCCGCCATGGGCTCCGGCTTCGCGGTCGGGCCACTCATCGGAAGCTGGGTCGGTTCGGTGGCGGGCATCCCGGCCGCCTTTGCCTGCGGGGCGTTCATTGCGGTCCTGGGCGCTGTGTTCGGGGTCCTACGTTTGATCCGCAAGAAGCGGAAACCGGCCGACGGTTCGCCGGCGCGCAGGCTGTTCGACCTTCCATCTTTCGCGGCGCTGGTCCGGCAGCCGGCCATGCTCACCGCCTGCGTCGGCAACGTCGCCATGACGATCTCGATGACGGGCGCGATCTTCACCTATTTCCCCGTCTACGCCAGGGGCGTCGGGATCAGCACGGTCGCGATCGGATCGATCTTCGCGTGGCGGTCGTTCGCCTCGGCCTCCGGCCGGATCCCGATGGGCCCGCTGGCGGCCCGGCTGCCGGCCCACTGGACGATCGTGGCCGTGCTGCTGCTAGAGGCCGGCATCGACGTGGCGATATCGCGCACGGCGTCGCCTGGCGTCCTGACCGCCATCCTGATCGTCGAGGGGATCGGCGTGGGAGTGTTCTTCGTGTCCGCGCAGTCCGCCGTCGCCGAGGCGGCGGCGGGCCACAACCGCGGCGCAGCGGTCGGGCTGTACTGGATGGCAGGCAGCATCGGCGACCTGTTCGGCCCGATCGGCCTCGGCGTCGTCGCCCAGACGATGGGCCTGGTCGCGGTCTTTCAGGTGGTCGCCGGCGCGGTGGTTGCGGGCGCGGTCATAGTCGGCGTGTTGGGCGTGATGGCCACCTACCGCTCATCTCGCGCGACGGCGTCAGCGACCTGACGGCTCACCGGGCATCGCGCCAGTGAGGATCGTCGCCAGGACGGAGACGTCGATGTTTCCTCCCGACACGACGCACACCACCTTTCCGCGCCCGCCCAGACCTCTCAGCCCGGCGGCGACGGAGGCCCCGGCGGCGCCTTCGGCCACGACGGCTGCCCGCTCGACGAGCGTCCGGATCGCGGATGCGACATCGTCGAGGCTGACCACCAGCGAGCCGGTCAGCAACCGTCGAGCGGCCGGCCACATCTCGACCAGCATCGTGCGCGCGCCGATGCCGTCGACGAAAGTCGGTGTGCGCGGACATTCCACGGCCCGGCCGGCTGCCAGGGCCGCCGCCAGCGGCGCAGCCGTCTCGACCTCGCATCCATAGACGCGCGCTTCGGGCTTCAGGCCCCGCACGGCGGCCGCGATCCCGCAGCTGAGACCTCCGCCTCCGAAAGGAACCAACACCGCATCGACCTCAGGGAGATCGTCGAGGATCTCGAGGCCGATGGTCCCGTTACCGGCCATCATCGCGACGTCGCTCACGGGATGGACGAAGGTGGCCGGCTCGAGCGGGGCATATCGGTGGGAGGCAAGGATGTTCCACCAGTCGTCATAAGGGAGCAGGACGACGTCGGCTCCCAGGCGCCGGGTGGCCTCGAGCTTGGTCTTCGGTGCGCCTTCCGGGCAAACCACCGTGCACGGGACGCCGAGCCGTTGAGCGGCCCAGGCCAGACCCTGCGCCATGTTGCCGGCGCTGGCCGTGTACACGCCGGCGGCCAGCGCGGTCGGGGTGAGCTGCGCCATCGCATTGAGCGCGCCGCGCAGCTTGAACGAGCGGATCGGTTGCAGGTTCTCGAGCTTGAGGTAAAGCTCCCGGTCGTCCGCCGCCTCGAGACGGATCATCGGGCTACGAGGCACCACACCGGCGAGCCTCTTGCGAGCTGCGACGACGTCGTCGAGCGTGATCGAGTCCGGCTCTCGCTGCGTCAACCGCTGGTCACCGCATCAGGCCACAACCGCCGCCGACGCAGCTCGCGCTTCATGATCTTGCCGCTGGGGTTGACGGGGATCTGGTCGAGCGGCAAGAACATGATTCGCTTCGGCACCTTGTAGCCGGCGATGAGCACGCGGCAGTGGTCCTGCAGCTCGCGCTCGTTCACCTCCCTGCCCGGCTTCAAAGCCACCACGGCGCGCACCTCCTCGTCCCACTGGTCGCTGGCGACCCCGATCACCGCCGCTTCAGCCACCGCGGGATGGGCGTAGAGCGCCTGCTCGACCTCGGCCGAGTACACGTTCTCGCCGCCGCTTTTGATCATGTCCTTGATCCGGTCGTGGTATGTGAAGTAGCCGTTGCGCCTGGACGCCAGGTCGCCTGTGCGCAGCCATCCATTTCTGAACACTTCGGCGGTGGCTTCGGGACGATTGAAGTAGCCGAGCATGACGTTGGGGCCTCGCACGCAGATCTCGCCGGAGACCCCGTCCTCCAGCTCGCGCCCCTCGTCGTCCTGGATCGACACGTCGTTCAGCAGGATCTCCTGTCCGATCGAGCCGTCGAGGTCGGGGTCGAACATGTCCTCGGGCCGGAGCCTCGTCACGATCGGGCCGGCCTCGGTCAGCCCGTACTGGTAGTAGATCCGCGCTCCCGGCAGCACCTCGCGGACCGCTTCCTTGTCCGGCAGCCTGAAGGTCGCGCCACCCACGTACAGGCGGTGAAAGGAATCGACGCGATGGCGCTGCCACGCGCCGCTGATCAGCATGCGGCGGACCATGTTGGGGATGAAGAAGCCGTTGGTCACGTGCTCGGTCTCGATCAGCCGGGCGGCGTCCTCCTCGTCGAAATGGCGCATGAAGACGCTGGAGGCGCCGATCACGAGGTGTGGCAGAAACCAGCACAAAAGAGAAGCCGAGTGGTACATGGGCGCGATCAGGAGGGTGACGTCGTCCGCCTTCATGTCCGTGTCGACGATCTCGTCGATCGCATTCGCGATCACATTGCGGTGAGACAGCAGGACGCCTTTCGAGGACCCCGTCGTACCCCCGGTGTAGAGGATCACAGCGGGGTCGTCGGGGACCCGTGTCACGCCGGGCAGCCGTGCCGGCCCGAGAAACGCTTCGTAACCAGGGCCCTCGACGATCACTTGCCTGACCGCCGGAGCAGCCCCACCTGCCACGACCTCCTGGACGGCCGGTGCGAACTCCCGATCCGCAAGCACGACCGCCGCGCCGCTGTCGCCGAGCCCGTGCTTGAGCTCGGAGTGGGACCAGCGCCAGTTCAAAGGCACCGCGATGGCGCCGGCGGCGATCGCCCCTAGGATCGTCTCTGCACTGAAGATGCCGTTACCGCAAAGGATCGCCACCGTCTGGCCGGGTTTCACCCCGATTTCGAGCAGCCCGTTGGCCACGGCCCAGGACCGGTCGGTAAGCTGTTGGTGCGTGAGCCGGCCGGCCTGGTCGACCGCCGCCGGCGCCGTGGGTCTCCTGGCTCGGTTCCGCCGCAGGGCGTCTAGGACGGTCATCATTCTGGCCCCAGATTAAACAAACTAGCGATCGCTCATTACCAACCAGTTGACACGGAGTGGCGTCCCAACTAAGGTCAGGTTCGTGCTCGCGTCCGACCAAAACATAAGGTTCGAGCACTCGGTCTGATGGCTGTTCCCCGCCGCCGCGGCCGCTCTGCCGGCGAGAACACAGGCGACGAGATCCGCCAGGTAGCCCTCGACCTTTTCTACAAGCGCGGCTTCCAGGCCACCACCCTCAGGCATATCGCCTCCCGCGTGGGCATCCAGGTGGGCAGCCTTTATAACCACATCAGCTCGAAAGGCGATCTCCTGTTCAACATCATGGAGACGGTCATGCTCGACCTGATCGAGGACCAGCGCCAGGTCGCTCAAACTCCTGACGTCGTGGAGCGCATGCGGCTTCTCGTCTATCACCACGTGAAGTTCCACGGCGAGCGTGCCGAGGAGGTCTTCATTGGTAACAGCGAGTTGCGTAGCCTGAACCGCGCCCAGCGCACGCGGATCGTCGGTCTGCGGCACGAATATGAGCAGATGTTTCAGAACGAGCTCGAGGATGGGATCCGGCAAGGCAAGTTCCTTCCGGTGGACGTGCAGATCACCTCATTCGGCATCCTGGCGATGACGACGTGGGTGTCGTCTTGGTATTCGCCGCGAGGTCGCCTGTCGCTTGAGGAGATCGCGGAGATCTACACCGCGATGGTCCTGCGGGGCATCTGGAATCCGGCTGCGGGCCAGCTTGAAACGCACCTGAGACGTGTTGGACGCGACAACGCCAAGCGATTGCTAGCCGGCAGCCCCGCCCGCTGAAGCCCGCACCGTCGTGCGTCTCGTGAAGGTCGGCGTCACCTTGAAGATGTACGACTACTACTCGTACGCGCCAAAGACGCTGGCCGATATCGCGGGTCAGGCGCGGTCCGCCGAAGCGCTCGGCTTCGACTCAGTCTGGGTGATGGACCACGTGTTCATTCAGAGGCCGAACGGCAGAGTGCTGGCGCATGACCCGATGATCTGCCTCGCGGCTGTGGCGGCCGCCACGGACCGGATCAAGCTCGGCTCGCTCGTGCTCGGTCACGCGTTTCGCCACGCCGGCCAGCTCGCGCGAGAGGCATCCGCTCTCGCCGACGCGAGCGCAGGCCGCTTCATCCTTGGCATAGGCTCGGGGTGGCACCGGCCGGAGTTCGATGCCCTTGGCCTGCCGTTCGACCATCGGGTGGCGCGGCTCGAGGAGGCGGTCGAGCCGCTGCAGCAAATGCTCCGAGGACAGCGCGCTGAGATTCGCGGCACCTGGCTGCAGCTGCACGACGCCTCGATCGCGGTCACGACGCAACCTCCTCCGCTTTGGATCGCGGCTGAAGGCCCGCGAATGCTCGCGCTGGCAGCGACGGCAGACGGATGGAACCACGCCTATTGGGGAGCCGAGGACGTTTCGCGCTTCAAGTCGGCACTTGCGGGCCTGCGGCGTGCGCTTGAAAGGCTGGGTCGCCCGGCCGAGGAAGTCGAGACCAGCGCGAGCATCGCCTGCGTGATCGACGGTTGGAAAGCGGTGCCGGGAGGCTTCAGTGAGCCGGAGGTTGCGGTTGGGTCGGCCGAGCGGATCGCCGAGGTCGTCAAGGCCTACGCTGACGCTGGCGCACAGCAGGTTGTCCTCTCGCTTTCTCCCGATCCTTACGCCGAGGTTGATCCGGCAGCGTTGGAGAGAGCCGCGAAGGTCCTGGAGCTGCTGTGAGGGCTTGCCCTGCAGTGCGACTGACTGGAGAAATAGCGTGAGCGTTACCAACCGTCCATTGGGTCACGGCGGGATGTCGATCAGCCGCATCAATTTCGATGAGCAGCTTCTCGAACGCTGTGAAGCCATCGGACATGTTGCGTCCCTGCAGACTCCCCTCTCGCTGATCGCCCGGGAATCAGCCGGTGGTCTGATCCAGTGGTGTGCCGCCCATGGTGTGGGCGTGATCGTGTACAGCCCCATGCAGGTCGGCTTGCTCACCGATTCGTTCACAGCCGACCAAGTGGACAGGCTCAATCCCTGCGATTGGCCGCGCCGCCACCCTGAGTTTCTGTCTCCGAGATTGGAACGCAACCTGGCTCTGCGAGACGCGCTGCGTCCCATCGCTATGGCGCACTACGGTCGCCGCGACCGCAGTGGCGTGGACCCTCTCGTGATGTCGACTCGGCGGATCTTGGCGGCCGTTTGCACGGCCGAACCGACCGAGGCGTGGGTGAGTTCAACAAGCTCGGCAGCTCAGCTGGAGGCTCGAAGACGAGGGCATCAAGCTTGGTTACCTGATCCACGATCGGGACAAGAATGGGTAGGCAGTTGCTGGCTCTAAGCGCTGGATCGCATGTTGATCCTGAACCAGCGTCATTTGGAGGCGGTCCTGCGCGAGTATTGCGTCCACTACAACGACGAGCGCCCGCATCGGAACCGCAACCTACGATCGCCATCATGCCGCGGTGATCCGGCCGCCCCGATTGGTGGGCAGATCGAGCGCACAATTCGCCTCGGTGGCTTACTCAGCAACTATCGGCTCGTGGCAATGGCTGCATGACGTGTTTCTTGAACCTGACACCTCTTACAACCTGCCGTCACCAGCTGATCGATGTGTGAATTACGAGGAACTGCAACGGGTGCTCGGCCATGGCTTTAATGAGTCCCTGCTCAACATACCGAAGCAGGGGCTGCCCCAGGGTCCGCTGTCTGACCCTTGTTTACCTGCGGGCTCCGGTGAGCTTCCAGGCCCCAGGCAGCAGGCCGGCTGCCAGCAACGCCTTGATGGCGTCTCCGAGCAGGAAGGGCAGCAGACCGAGCTGGGCGGCCTTTGCGATCCCGACGTGCAGGACGGCCATCAGCCAGGCCAGACCGAAGGCATAGATCAGCAGGTTGCCGGCGACCATCACCAGCAGCGTCAGGTGGGGCTTCCGATCTAGCCCCGATTCCGCCAGCCGGCCGACGACGAGGCCCGCGGCGATGAAGCCGATGATGTAGCCGAAGCTGGGAGCGGCCAGCATAGAGAAGCCGTGGTTGCCCTGGGCGAACCAGGGCACTCCCATCAGGCCCGCGACCGTGTAGAGGAGCATGCCGAGAAGGGCGCGGCGCCAGCCGAGCGCCATACCGCCTAGCAGGACCCCGAACGTCTGGCCCGTGATGGGAACGGGCGTGAACGGCAGCGGGATCGCGACCTGAGCGGTCACTCCCACGAAACAGGCGTAGCCGACCACTAGCGCGGCGTCGCGTACCCAGGCGCCGGGGAGGGCGTCGACGAGGACGGCCCTGCGGACTTCGAGCTCTCTGGACGACATGCCTTCGAAGATTGTAAAGGGCGCCGGAAAGCGGGCGTTGAAGTCCACCTCCGGGCCCGGCATGTGGGTGTCCTACTGCTTTGACTTGCGGTTGTTACCAGAACGCCTTGAGGCGATGCTAAAGACCGTGGTTGACCTTGCCGCCGCTTCGGTGGACGGGTCGCGTCACTCGGATGGTAGGTCAGGCCATCACCTCGATTGCCGCGAACCTCCTTTTGGGCTTGTGGTGTCCTTCAGCAGCTCCGCTGCCCTTCGGTGGATAGCCAACTCGGTTTCCAGCTCGTGGATGCGCCTGCGCGCCGAGAGCAACTCAGCGCGCTCCGCCGACGTCATGCCGGCTTCAAGTCCGTGGTCGATTCCGGTCTTGGTGGCGCCAGTCGTAGATCGTCTGGTCGCTGATCCCAAGGTCCCGGGCGACGTCCTCCACGCCGCGTCCCTGCCGCCACAAGATCCAGAACTCGTTGGCGAAACTCTGCTGGATAACCCCGTCGTCCCCTGCTGGCCTCCCTCTGCTCTGATGGGAGGGCAGCATGTCGTATCCAGGAATCCGACTCCATGAAATTCAGGGCGGACTACTGGGGAGGATCAAATCGTGCATGGGCGTGACGATTTGGGTCAGGCCCGGATTTTGAAACCACTTGACTTTGGCAGCGTGAGAGATATCCTCAGGGTCGACGTGGCGAACAAGCGCTAGTTATCTGCCGATTGGAGGTTTCGGCGGGCTAGGTCGTCGCCCTCCGTCGGTGGAATGCGGACCCTCGTCAGCTGAACATTCGACAAGTTCATTGAGCTAATCCAGGCCGTGAGAGAGCAGTCCAGGCTTGCTCGGCACGAGGGCTAGCGACAGAGCGGCTCTCCAAGTGGGCCGGTCCCGTCAACACGCGTCCTGGACTCGATGCCGTCAGAGTCGGAAATGAATGGGAGAAGACTGAATGAGATGGCGCTTGGTTTCGGTGGTCGCCCTCGCCGCTGGGCTGCTGCTGACCGCATGCAGCACCGGAGGGAGTTCACCCTCGACAGCAGCTTCGTCCAGCGGATCGCAACAGTCCCTAATCAAGCAAATTCAGAACCGAGGGACACTACGCTTGGGCGTGGACGAGGGCAAGCCACTTATGTACAAGGATCCCACCTCCGGACAATGGAAGGGTTACTACATTGACCTCATGGCCGATTGGGCCAAAACCCTCAATGTCAGCGTGACAGACGTGCCGACTACCTTTGGCAATATGGTGGCAGCGCTACAGGCAGGTCAGATTGATGTGGCTGTGGCCTTGAACCCGCGACCAGCCCGCGCCCTCTCAGTAGTGTTCACCCAGCCCTTGACATATGAGGTCGATGGCTTCGCAATATTGCCGTCCAAGACGCCGGGCGTGACGAGCTGGTCTCAGCTAAACGACTCGCGATACTCCGTCTGCGTATTCACCGGTTCGGCACCCGACCTCGCCCTAACCGCCATGAAGCCAAACATACAAATCACCCGACTGAACAATGAGAGCGAGTGCCAAGCAGCGCTGCAAAGCGGACGGGTCAACGCTTTCCTCAACGCGGTGGTCGATCTGGCCACATTTGCAGCGGCGAACAATGGAGTAAAGATCATCTTTCCAGACACCCCAATCAACAAGTCCGGGACTGCGTTCGCGATCCCCTTCGGGTACCAGTACTCTGACATCTTGGCAATGAACGTTGAGATTCAAGCGTTCACGGATAGTGGCCAGCTTGCCGCGTCGGAAAAGGCGAATGGTTTGGCTAACCCGCTTGACTACGCGATCGGCACCATTCCCAGCTACGCATCGTCTTCACTGTGAGCCGTTAGACCTCTCCAGACAAGAACATCTCAAGTACTGGGCAGCCCGCCGTCGTTCGAAAGTTGAAACTGGGGCGCGAGGGTGCTTGCGCCCCAGTTTCTTGGGCATGGCTCCGCCGATCCTCAATTCTCCCACTGATTGTGTTGATTTTCACCGCAACGACAGCATGCGGGCCGGACGTCACATATGAATGGAACTTCAGGGTCGTTAACCAGTACTGGCCAATTCTCATCCAAGGAATACAGATCACCCTTCTCATAACTGTGGCAGGTGTTGTGCTAGGGATGTCGTGGGGGGTAATCGTGGCCGCAGCGCGTCTCACTTCCTTCTTGCCGCTCCAGGTAGCAATAACTGGATACATCGAGCTAATGCGCGGTACCCCGCTGTTGGTTCAGTTGGTATGGGTCTACTTCGCTTTGCCGATCATTACCGGTATTCAATTGCCGGCCATACAGGCCGCGATCTTTACGCTTACGATGAACTCGGGCGCGTTCTACGGCGAGGCTTTTCGGTCAGGAATCCAGGCGATTCCGAAAGAGCAGGTGGAGACTGCAGACATCCTCGGCCTGACTTACATCCAGCGAATGCGCTATGTGATAGTTCCGCAGGCGTTCCGCATCGTCCTTCCAGTGCTGATCTCCAATAGCATCGGGCTATTCAAAGACACCTCATTGGTCTCTACTCTCGGAGTGGCGGACCTCATGTATCAAGGCAACCTGGCGTCATTTGATTCATATCGACCCCTGGAGATCCTCACTACCGTCGCCGCCCTCTACTTTGCGATTGCCTTCCCGTTCACACTTGTCACTCGACGCCTCGAGAAGTATTTGGCTCGGCACCGAGCGTGATGCCATGAACCCTCATCCCAGATCCGGCGGACCAGTAATCGAAGTCAGGCACCTCACTAAGAAATTCGGCAGCACAACGGTCCTTCGCGACGTAGATCTAGAGATCAGACGGGGCGAAGTAGTTGTGATTATTGGACCTAGCGGCTCGGGCAAAAGCACTCTGTGTAGGACAGTCATTGGGCTCGAGGCTTTCGACGCAGGCGAAATACTGTTCGACGGGATCGAGTTCGCTCGCAGCGATGGTCACGGTCGGTTCATTCGTGGAAAGGACTATCGTCGGCGACGACTTGAAATGGGCATGGTGTTTCAGCACTTCACGCTCTTTCCACAGCTGACAGTCATCCAGAACGTCATGCTGGGACCTCGCAAGGTTCTCAGAGTGTCCGCCGACGAAGCCCGAGATCGTGCTGTAAGAGTCCTTGATCGCGTTGGATTAAGCGATAAACACAACAGCTTTCCGGCACACATTTCTGGGGGCCAAAAGCAACGTGCCGCTATTGCCCGCGAGTTAGCAATGGATCGGCGGATCATTTTCTTCGATGAAGTCACTTCAGCGCTCGACCCCGAACTGGTGCATGAAGTCCTTCAAGCGATGAAAGCGCTTGCCGAGAGCGGGATCACCATGGTGGTGGTGACGCATGAGATGGGATTCGCGCGAAATGTGGCCGATCGCGTCATATTCGTTGACTCCGGCAGCATCGTCGAGGAAGGAAAGCCTCAACAGTTGTTCGACTCTCCTCGCGTAGCGCGGACCAGAGCGTTTCTAAAAAAAATCCTGCCAGGTTGAAAAGGGAGGCATAAGTGTTATGAAGATCACCAGAATTGACGTGTTCAAATTCACATATTCGATCGTCGGGGGGTCATTCTCGATGTCGGGCGGCAAGAGAGCCGAGTCGCAGGACAGCACCATTGTGAAAATGTCGACCGACGAGGGAATCGTCGGTTGGGGCGAGCAATGCGCATTCAGTCCGAATTACATCGCGGCGCATGGCGATGGTGCAAGGGCTGCCGTCCAGTTGCTGGCTCCCGCGCTTCTGGGCCAAGATCCGCGTCAGATTGAAGTTGTTTATCAGAGGATGAATGACACCCTGATGGGTCACCCATACGCGAAGTCGGTGCTTGATATGGCCTGTTGGGATATCCTTGGCCTATCGGCCGGATTGCCGATCTCGGAACTTCTCGGGGGAACATTTCAACCGGAGTTCCCTCTCTATTGCGGTGTTGAGGTGGGTAGCCCAGCCGCTATGAAGGAGTCATGTGCGCGCCTTTTCAAGGAAGGTTACAAGCGCTATCAGCTTAAAGTTGGCGGCGATTGGCGCGAAGATGTTCGACGGGTGCAGAGCTCGCTTGAGTCCCTTGCGGACGCTGATGTCGTGATCGTGGACGCCAACACCTACTGGTCGCAGCACGAAGCAACTAAGGTTGTTGACGCTCTCGACAGCCTCCCCATCTACATAGAACAGCCATGTCGAACCATTGCGGAGTGCGCTGCTGTGAGGAAACGTAGCCACCGACCCTTCATCCTGGATGAGAGCCTCACCGATGTCGACGATATCGTCGCCGCCAGAGAAGCAGAAGCTATGGATGCGGCGATGCTCAAGCTTTCGAGATTCGGCGGCATCACTAAGATCCGCCAGGCGCGAGACCTCTGCCGGCACTGGGGCCTTGCTATGACCATGGAAGACTCGGGCGGCGGCGATATTGTATCTGCGGCGATCGCACATCTCTCCGCGAGCACGCCGAAAGGTGCCTTAATGAATGGCTTCCTTATCAACGTGAATGTGAATGAGCGTATCGCAGATGGGGCACCGGTAGCGATGAACGGGGTGGGCAGGGTACCCACTGGACCAGGGCTTGGTATTACTGTTAATGAGGAGGTTTTGGGCCCGGCGGTCTTTTCGATCACTTAACCTGTGGGGATGCTTCTATAGGCTGTCAACCCTCTGAAGGAGCTTGAAGATCCTTCGCGCCAGGTGTTAGTTGGGTTTGCAACGGCCCAATCGTTGTGAGATTCGCACCTGGGTACGCAACAGAGGTACCCAGGTCTGCAACAAGCTGGTGAAGGCGCACGGCACCGAGCGCGACCCCGGCCAGAGCAAACATGCCCTCGGTCATAGCGGCATGGTATCGCCGGTCGGCGCGGTCGTCTGAAAGGCTGGTCTGTAGGTTCAGAGCCCGTTGTGCGCGAGTAACCTTCGTCGAATGCCGGACCTCCGTTTGGTCATTGGTGTAAACGGCGTTGGTGGCCCATAGTTCCACCAGATGATGCAGTGAGGATTTCGCCTTCAGTGCCCCTTCGCCGGTAGCTCAAGTTTCCGCCGTCGGCGTTTCCGCTAGAGGCTGCGAAGATAGTGCTAGCCGCGGTGAGCCTCGCCAATGCGCCGAGTGATAAATGCGGAGGCTTGCCGAAAGCTGTCGAATTGGCGGCGGTTAAGCGATATGGCGTTGGGCGGACGTGCCGGATCGACTCGTCGTTGCCGGCAGGCCCCAGGCGCATGTTCCAGTAGCTCATGTCCGTCGAGTTCATGCCGCCTGCGTTCAACTGGAAGTAGCCGGTGAGAAGGTGGGTTCGGACCTCAGCGCCGGCAATGTTGGCGTAGGGCAACTGATAGGTGTTGTTGCCGAAGAACTGGCCGGCGAAGAAGCCGCCTTTCAGGATGATGACTCGAGAGTCAGTGCAGACGAGAGCCTCTCCAGCAGATCCGCGCAGCATGATGTAGATGGTCTCGTTTGGGGGCGAGCGTGGGCGTCAGCACCTTGTTTAGGCGGCTTGAGATGTGATCAATCAGGCCGTCGGGGCGGTCGGGAGCAATGTGGGCGACGAGTCCTTCGTCGATGGCCTGCTGCTTCTTGGGTTCACGTTCTGTGCGTTCTCGCAACACGGGCCGCCGATAGTTCGCCGCATCAGCAGCCGCGTCGATGGCGGAGATCCACTTCTGACCATCCCACCACCATTGATGGTCTGGCGACCATTGCTGCCCGTTACTTATCGCCGGATCAGCAGGCGCGTCGACAGCAGGGATCCACTTCTGACCATCCCACCACCATTGATGATCTGGCGACCATTGCGACTCGCTGGTTGCCGTCTTCTCCTCCGTCACGATGCTCGTCCCACTTACTTCATCTACCGACCGGATGATTCACTCCCAAAACTAGCTGCCGGGTCTCTCGCAGTCTCAAGCTCAACGGACCTTTGCACTCAAGCTGCTCGAGCAGGTCGACCTCGGCCTGCGATTTCGGAGGTGATGGTTTCGCTGGGACGCGGGTCGCGACGGAGAGCACCTGCGCTCGCGACTAACTGCTCCCCTTCCCGTTGCTCGCCAGCAGACTCCACCGGCTCGTCGATTAGGGCGGGCAGCAGTTCGATCGGCTTGATCTGTACTAGTGCCCGCGCCAACCTGGCGGCCACATCGGGACGGACGTTTCCGGCGCCCCGCATCACCTTACTAACGGTCGTCTCGGCGACGCCGGCCTTGTGGGCGAGCTCCGCCTGCGTAATGCCGCGGACATCGAGCTCATGACGCAGCGCAGCAGGTCGCAGCCTCATGAACGCTCTTGAGCGCGTGGGGCAGGAAGCTTCTGATTGAGGGGCAGTCGGGGGTCAGACTCCGGCGTTCTGACAGACTGCCCGGCGCGATGGAGTGTCACATTCCGCTCCCACCGGCGGGCCGCAGCGTTCCACCAGTCC